>Ga0351903_1077_pt1 | contig 23720 bp, 20 predicted proteins | sample BONcelHT113001D6_FD_206874 | JGI IMG/M metagenome (GOLD analysis project Ga0351903, IMG submission 206874) | Enriched cells from coal bed in the Powder River Basin, Montana, United States - BONCAT cells T11 rep1 HSBNCT.T11.300.1.D6 ... | reverse complement strand
CATCAATCGTAAGAAAAAAACCGCATTCAGCACGATCTGCACTTCTCGGTGCACGCGACGGACTGATGCAAAAATATGGAAATAAAAATATCTATTTTTTTGATGGGGAATAATTATCATTATCTGAATTTATTTTGTGTATACATCGCAATACTTCCCGCAAATACCCATATCCATACCGCCGGTCTGGTTCCAGATGGGCTCCTTCAGCCCATTCATTCCAGGCATTTATAAAGACCAACCGTGTTTCGGCAGAATTTTGTTCCATCGTATACCGACTAATAGCGAAAAGCCACTGTCCAAAAAGTGTTGGATTACTATTGTGAAATATTGTGCTCATAGTAGGTTTTCTAGGAGTATTATCCCAGGCAGTCATAATTCCCTGAAAGACCTGATATGAAGGTTTATTTTGTGCAAAATACAATTTCTTTTTAATTATCTCATGATAAGAATAGACAATCCCATGGTAATTTTTTGTAAGTAATGCAACTTCTGAATTTATCGGTGTAGGATGGTTCCTCCGAATAGTATGAGGAGGAAATTCAACAAATGCATCCATCCCGTATTGAGCAGGATCTTTCTCCACAAAATCGTAGGACTTTACCGCAACAAGATACAATTCTCCAATTCCACGGTTTTTACATACAGATCTAAGCTGTGCAGTGAATCCTCTGACATCAGGGATACTTGTAATACGGTAAATTAATAAAACTTTTTTACCATTGATAGTAATATACCGCCTGTCATTCAGATATTTTTCAATATAGATAATAAATTGCTCAGGATCATCCTTCCGATATTCCTGCTGGATTAATATATCCTCATCTCTCCCATCCCATCTTCGTGTCCAGTTTTCATTTGCCCAACAGAGACAGAATTCTAAATCAATATTATCATTTTCTAAAAAATGAGTGAGGGGAATCGTTAGAAGTGGTGTCCCACTAAACCAGTACAGATAAAAACAAAACGCCTTAACACCATATTTTTTCGCGAGCTCAGCCTGCTCTGCAATAATTGAAGGAATCCGTAAATCATAAAAACCAAAGTGTGCCGGGAGATGAGGTTGATAATGCTCTGGGAATAGAGCAGCGGCACGGGTAACATTAGCCCATTCGGTAAAATTTTTCCCCCACCATGCATCATTCTCCGGAATCGGATGAAATTGCGGGAGATAAAAAGCAATATACGTAATCGGGATTTCTGTATTTACTACCGTATCCGAAGCGTCATCAATAAATTCTTCGGAATTGAGAGTTAAAGATCGCTGAATATTGTTTTGTGTGTATCGAAAAAATGGTTTTACCTGTAGCAGACTTGAGAGATACATATGAAAAGATTCGGTTTTAATAAAATTCAGAATCTGTTCAACAAATTTCAGGAGATAATTATAAATTCTTTTCATCAATATGACCGGGGAGAACGTAAAAATCATATCCTCGCTGCTGTGCTATATATAAAATACTTCTTTCAATCGCATGTGCTAATGTTCCATCACGCGGATGAAGGAAATTTGATACGTATTCTTTTTTCATAATTGAAGATACAAATAATGGCAATAATGAATCAGGACGAAACCAGAACATTGACCCGGCTGGGAAGATGAGATCCTGTTTGTCAATAGAGGCATTAAGTCCAACCCTTTTGAGTAATGCAAGTGTCTGATTATAATTCGAGCCCCATTTTAACATTGGTATAACATCAGGATAGGTATCAGGAAATATTATACCAATACCGGGATTTCGTATAAAAATATCTAAAATACCATATACTATATCATTATTTCCCAACATATGTTGTATCAAATATTCGCCCCATTTTTCTAAATTTTTATCGTATTCACTCTTTTTCGTATGGATTTTACAGATATATTTATAATCAGAGTAATACGTTGCAAAGATACTTGTAAAGGGATACATATCAAACCCGGTGTTTTCCACCCCTTTTACAATAATTAATGAGTCAGACTTTAGTTGATGCAATGCAGAAAAGACCTTCTCTACGTACCGATTGCGTGTTGAAATAAAAATATCACACCGATATTCTAGTTGAGAAATTTTTGGAAGAATATCCCGATAAAAAACATCAATATAGTAAATATGGACAACAATTGCCATTTCCCTCGGTGAATTACCGGATGGCTGGTGAATCAAAGTTTTCTTCGGTATCATGTCATCAAAGAAGGAATATAATGATGAAAAATTCATTATATGATAGATAAAATGTTTATTAATAAATTCTTACTCAATACGGTATTTTAGACAGGTTAACAATAATCCCAAAATTATGGCTTCACTATGAAAATCCTTTATCATATTACCCTGTCCCCTCCCCGTATACCAGGAACGGATGCTGTATTTCAGGAGGTAGAACTTTTAAAAGATGAATTTGGATCAGGAATTATCAGATGGTATCCCTTCTCAACCTACACAAAATTCCTCCCCCCCTTTATATTTGGAGTACATAATATAGTTGAAATATGGAAGAGAGAGCAGGAGTGCGATGTTCACCATATTTTTCATTCGATATGGTATCCCTTCCCCCTCCTCTCTCTGCTTAGAAAACCAGTAGTATTCACAGTTGCAGGTGGATTAGCACACTCCCTTCAATATGCACCACAAAAGAATATTCATCTGATCCTCCCTTCAGAGCAGGAACAACAATTAGCAATAGAGAGAGGATGGAAAAATACTTCGATTGTATATCCGGGTATAGATACAGGATTACTCAGTTCTATCCCTCCACTACAAAAAACAGATGAGTTTGTCCTTCTTGCCGGATCAGCTCCCTGGGAAGCATCTAAATTCACTCAGAAAGGATTTGATCTGATGTTAGAGCTGGTAAAAAACAATGCCAATATCAGACTGATCACGCTCTGGAGAGGAGTCTTATTTGAAGAATGGAAAGATATGATCTCCCAATATGGGGTTGAAGACCGGGTTGAAGTGTATAATACCTGGGTTGATATTGCGACAATCCTGCCAAAGGTTCATGCAGCCATTGTTCTTGCCGACCGAGGGGGCATTGTTAAAGCATGGCCCCATTCGCTTCTGGAAGCGCTGACAGCCGGCAGACCGGCGGTAATCAGCCGGACCATCCCCATGGCCGACTATGTTGAAAAGCAGGGAAATGGTGTAGTTGTTAAAACAATGGAATATCACCATCTTGAAACGGCCATTCATACCCTTATCAGAGATTATGATACTTATCAGCGCTGTGCATCTCAAACAGGACAATCTTTCTCAAAGGATAAGATAATTTCTACGTATCAAAATATCTATGAGAAAATCATCTCCGAATCCAGATGAAATAAGCAATAATAACAAAATCCACCCCAATTGCCCAGATCACTAAAACGCCTCATTAATTTGCGTTTTTAAAATAATCAGAATTCATGAAAAAGACGAAGATGATATCTAATCCTGCCGGATTTTCGATACACACTCTTTCGTTTACACAGAACCATTGAAAGTCCCCGGATTGCATCTATTTTAGCCCTGACAATAATTTCCCCTCTCCCCTGAACCATATAATAAAAAACAGACAGGACATTCCTTCCCACAATAAATGGGGAAGCAAAGAACAAAAGAAACGCAGGATAACTTTTCAGAACATACCATAGCGTATTCCGGTGCAGATAATACAACGCCATATCGCTTTTCCTTCCGGCTGTTCTCCCATGATAATGAACCACTACAGCGCGAGGTTCATACCAGCAGCGATAACCCGCTAATCTGGCCCTGAATGCAAGATCCGTCTCTTCAACAAAGAGAAAGAAGTCATCATCAAACCCCCCGGTTTCCTGTATTAATGCTCTGCTGAAAAGTGCTGCTGCCCCATATGGGCTAAACACTTCACAAGGAAGGTCATAAAGAGAATTATCACACGTGCCCCTCCCTCTCTCCCAGCAAGAGCCACTTATAGACGCATCACTCCCTGCAGCCTGCATTATACCATCAGGGTACAGAATTTTTGGAGCATACATCCCATACTCAGGTCTTTCATGAATACAGGAACACATAACAGAGAGGAAAGAACTGGAAAGAACCGTATCAGTATTTAGAAAAAGGAGGCAATCACCACCTGAAGCACGAATTCCATCATTACACCCTCCCGCATATCCCCGGTTTTCGCAATTTAATACAATCCGTACTGAAGGGTACCGCTGCGTAACCAAACGAACACTCTGATCTGATGAAGCATTATCCACAAGAATGACTTCATAATCTCCATAATCCTGGGAAAAGACTGAGTCAAGACAAGCAGAAATGAACTGCTCACCATTATAATTGGGAATAATAATACTTATCAAACGGCATCCCGGGTGATTTCATCCACCGCAACAAGGATTTTTTTCTTAAAAACCGAGATGTCAAATTCTGCTGCCCGGGATATACAGGCATCATGAAATTGCTCTGGATTGACCCCAACCTTCTGTACTGCTTCAAAGATACTCCTTTGATCAGCGGCAATTAATACCCCACATGAAGGAGTAACCGTCTCTAAAAACCCTCCTTCACATACTGCAATTACCGGCTTTCCTGATGCCATCGCTTCAAGCGGAGTCATACCAAAATCCTCATTAACAGCAGTACATATGAGCCCTTTGCATCGGGCGTACAGGGATTGAACTTCTTCGTGGGGCACTTGCCCCAATATGTTAATATTTGGATATTTCGCTGCGAGACTATAGATATACCGGGCATATGATGAGGCATGATCTCCAGGGGCACATCCTCCGACAATAACAAGATTTTCTTCAGGATGACGTGAAAACGCTTCAATTTGAAGGTAAATTCTCTTTTCCGGATAAAGACGATTTACTGAAAGCCAGAAATCCCCATACTCTTCACAACGGTAAAGAGAGGTATCAATTGCAGGATATATCACCTCTGATTCACGATTATGATACCGATAGATACGTTCCTGGACATTTTTTGAATTTGCGACAACTTTTGTCACTCGTTTAACCGAACGTTGATCCTTCCATTTTATTGCACAGGCCCATGCAGCATAGGCTGGACGGGAATAAAATGGCAGACTTTGGGAAAAACTAGGGTACAAATCATATACCGCACGAACCGGAGTATTACAATAAAATATTGATGGAGAATGATGCTTTGACGCATGATGAGCCCAGTTTCCGCTAAAAATAAAATAATCATATTCATCCTGCAGATTAGAATGTTCAAAACGAAACATCGCCATCGTCTGGTGAATACCAGGAATCGCAGGAAGAGAACCGAGAGATTGTACCCGAACTCCCTCGAAAAATTCTTTATTTAGAGTAAGTTCGGTGGTAATAAGATCTGCATGAAGAATTTTTGCCATTGAAAGGGCTAATATTTCTCCACCACCTATGAACTTATAGTAATCATGGAAAATCGCCCCTTTCATCTATAAAAAGATATGATGTATTTGATATTAATTAACCCCCACAATACTTACTCTGCTTTTCACCACTTCTTATCAATGTAATGATTTTGCATTGAAAATTTACATATAATATACATCTTGTTGCATAGAGAGAATCTATTACTTTGGAGAAACGAGTGTACAACAAACGGTTGTATAATTATTATCAGGGGATCATTTTTTAACAATCTCTTTCATCTGATCTTCATATCCAAAGATAAGTATGTCATTAAAAATTTTTATTTGTTCAAACATTAATAAGTCAGGAGTAAATAATGAAAGGAATTATTCTCGCCGGTGGAGCAGGCACAAGACTCTACCCGCTAACAAAAACAATCTCAAAACATCTTCTTCCCATATATGACAAACCCCTGATATATTATCCCTTGTCAGTCCTGATGCTTGCAGGAATAAGGGATATTCTTTTCATTTCTACAAGGAAAGATCTACCACTCTACCAGGAACTCTTTGGAGATGGATCGCAACTTGGACTCAGGTTCTCCTACGCTATCCAGGAAAGTCCACGGGGCCTTGCCGATGCATTCATCGTTGGAGAATCGTTTATCGGTTCTGACTCGGTGGCACTTATCCTTGGAGACAATATCTTTTACGGACAACATTTCTCAGAAATACTCAAAAATGCCGTCATTCATAAAACCGGTGCAACGATATTCGGGTATTATGTTCGCGATCCAAAAGCATTCGGGGTAGTAGAGTTTGACACAGATGGAAACGTAATATCAATCGAAGAGAAACCAGAGAAACCAAAATCTCATTATGCAGTTCCCGGATTATATTTTTATGATAATAATGTCGTAGAGATAGCCAAAAAACTGACCCCTTCAGCAAGAGGAGAGATAGAGATCACCGATGTAAATAAGGAATACCTTGTCAGAAATAATCTTCGGGTTGAACTCTTTGGCAGAGGAATGGCATGGCTTGACTCAGGCACCCATGACTCTCTCCTTGAAGCAGCGCAGTTCATCGAAACCATTCAGAAGCGACAAGGCCTCTACGTTGCCTGTATTGAGGAGATAGCATATCAGCAGGGATATATTGATCGAATACAACTACTTGAACTCGCCCGTTGCCTAGAAAAAACTGAGTATGGCCAGTATCTCATTGATCTGGCTAACGGAGCAGAAAATTAACATGGGAAAAATAACCATTACAAAAACCCGGCTTGATGGTGTTCTGTTAGTTGAGCCGCAGTTCTTCCCTGACCCGCGGGGATTCTTCGTTGAGAGTTATAACAAACGGGACTTTTCTGCTGCCGGCATACGTGAAGAGTTTGTACAGGATAACCATTCAAAGTCACAAAAAGGAGTCCTCCGAGGTCTCCATTACCAATACCCCCATGCGCAGGGAAAATTGGTCCGCGCTTTAAAGGGATCGATCTACGATGTGGTAGTAGATATCCAGACCGGATCGCCAACCTACGGAGAGCATATTGGCATTATCCTTTCTGAGCAGTCACCCCTGATGCTCTATGTTCCTGTGGGGTTCGCGCATGGATTCCTGGTACTGGAAGATGACACTGAAGTCATGTACAAAGTAACTGACCTGTATTATCCACAAGGCGACGCTGGAATTCTCTGGAATGATCCCGCACTGGAAATTAACTGGCCTCTTAAAGAGATCGGGATCACCACACCGATATTATCAGATAAAGATACAAAGCACCCGGTTCTCAGTGAATTACAATCGCCCTTTATCTACAAACCAGGACACATGACCACAGAGAGCGAGAAATGAAAATACTCATAACCGGCGCTCACGGTCAGCTTGGACAGGATATCGCCAGACTCTGTAAGGAACAAAACCACATCGCTATCGCATGCGGTTCGCAGGATCTAGATATCACTCGTTTTAATGAAGTCATGACCTTCGTTCTGGATAAAAAACCGGAAGTAATCATCAACTGTGCCGCATATAACGCAGTAGACCAGGCAGAAACAGACTGGACACAGGCATATGAGGTGAATGGTATCGGTCCGAAAAATCTAGCTCTTGCAGCATCAGCTTCTGGCGCTATACTGATCCATTACTCAACCGACTACGTATTTGACGGAGAGAAAACCTGCCCATATACCATCGCAGACAAACCCGCTCCAATCAGCAGATATGGAGAAAGTAAACTGCTTGGAGAACAGATGGTAATGAGACACGCACAAAAGTACTACCTAATTCGGGTCTCGTGGGTATTTGGAACAGGAAATACCAATTTTGTTAAGAAAGTGATTGAATGGAGCTGTCAGCGGGATCAGATCACTGTTGTTGATGATCAGACCTCATCACCGACACATACCTGGGATCTCGCGCAGGCATCCCTGGACCTTCTCAAAACCGGACAATATGGGTTGTATCACATGACCAACACCGGCTATTGCTCCCGGTTTGAATGGGCTGCATATATTCTTAACCACATAGGATGGGAAGGAGTTCTCATACCGGGAAAGAGTTCTGACTTTCAAACCCTGGCGACCCGCCCAACCTTCTCACCCCTTGATCCATTCGGAACAAAGCAGACAATCGGCTATGATCTTCCTACCTGGCAAAATGCAACAGACAGGTTTTTGCAGGAAATACGGAGAATGTAAGAATGTTTATACTCGTAACCGGTGTAGCAGGATTCATCGGATCAAACTTTATCTATCAGTATCTGAAAAGTCACCCGCAGGACACCCTCATCGGCTTTGACGCCCTGACATACGCAGGAAATCTGGAGAACCTGAAAGATGTCCCAAAAGATCAGCTGGACCGGTTTATCTTTGTCAAAGGAGATATTACTGATGCTAATCAGGTCAGATCAGTCTTTACAAAAAGGCCGGTGCAGGGGGTAATACACTTTGCTGCCGAATCACATGTCGATCGATCCATCCATGATCCTGCAATCTTCCTGAAGACCAACATTCTTGGCACCCATACCCTCCTTGATGCCGCAAAAGAGAACTGGTATCAGGATGGAATATGGACTGAAGGGGTCAGGTTTCTTCAGGTTTCAACTGATGAGGTGTATGGGTCTCTTGGTGAGGAGGGTCTTTTTTCCGAAACTACCCCATTAGATCCTCATAGCCCATATTCTGCAAGTAAAGCGGGATCAGATCTCATCGCAAAAGCATACCATGACACGTTTGGCATGCCAGTTGTGATCACCCGGTGCTCAAACAACTATGGCCCGTACCAATTCCCTGAGAAACTCATCCCCTTAATAATCACCAGGGCTCTTGCTCACCAAAGCCTCCCGATATATGGTGATGGCCGTCAGATCAGAGACTGGTTATTTGTTACCGATCACTGCAATGCAATCGATCTCGTCTTTCATGCAGGAATCCCCGGTGAAGTATATAATATCGGGGGAAATAACGAACAGGAAAATATCGCAATAGTCAAGACTATCCTGACCATCCTCCAGGAGATCACCGGTGACCATGAAATCAATGAAAACCTGATCACCCATGTCACGGATCGCCTGGGACATGATCGCCGATACGCCATTGATGCCTCAAAGATAATTAAAGAACTCGGATGGAAACCAGAGAAAACATTTGAAAAGGGGATCAGGGATACCATCCAGTGGTACCTGAAGAATCAGGAATGGTTAAACCAGGTAAAAACAGGAGATTATCAGAGATTCTATGAGACAAATTATCTGCATTCTGATGGAAAGAAAACCGCCCTCAATTAACGGATACATACCTCATACCAAAAAGCCCTACATTTCATAAAAGCCAGATAATGTAAAATCCGGAATATGTATTATCAATTTTTCATATAAACCAATCACACGTCTGAAAACAATTCATCTAAAAAATTTACAGAAATTGAAAATTATAAGTACTTTTCTACACAAATAATTTTATACATGGACACACAGTATTCAGATAAAATATGTAATCTTTTTCTAATAGTTCTCTGCATAATTCCTTGTCTTGCCGGATTTGGTCTGATTTCTATTTTCTCAACCAACGTTCCATTCCATGATCAATGGGACAATGATGTCAATCACCTAATCAGATTTTTTGAAGGAAATTATACTCTGACTGAAATGCTGAGTGTGCATAACGATCATCGACCAATAATCCCCCGATTATTATATTTTCCTATCCAGATTCTCTCATCTGGGAATTTTCAATTGTTACCGTTTATCGGGATGATTATCCATACCATTTCATTTTTATTATTTATATCAATTATAAAAGAGTTTATTCCAGTGAGTAGGAATTTATTGCTTTTTTGTATTCCCCTCTCCCTGTACTGGTTTAATTTATACCTGATTAGTGCATTTCTCTGGGGTCTTTCAGTTGATCACTCATTGTGTATTTTTTTTGCCATACTGACCGCATTACTACTCTATAAGTCTGTTGAAAAGCCAGCATTTTTTTATGCATCTCTTATTACAGCCACATGCTCATTTTTCTCTTTTGCCGCAGGATTATTTATCTGGATACCAGGATTTATCATGTTAGCACTTCAAAAACGCGACGATAAAATTCAAAAAATGGTAATTTGGAGTGCATCTTCTCTTTTTATCTTTATACTTAACTATAAAATATTACCTTTTCCATCAGAGGGAAGACATGGGTTATCCGGATATATCCATTACCTCATTACCTTTTTCCAATATCTCCCATATAAAATATGTAATGTTGTCGGCAGTTTCGGGGGACAGATCATTCATGTTTCATATCCTGCGTTAGTTGCAGGATTTATCATGGTTCTTCTCATTTTTCTATTTTGGATCCTCAGTCAATACGAAGACAAAGAACCTATGCCACAACCGATATTGTTTCTTTTCATTTTTTCACTTATTATATGTGTAGCCATAACAATTAGCAGAACAGGACAGGTAACAGATTTCGGGTCACCCGAAACGTTTTTTTTTACAACAGACTGGAGACAGTTTCCCGTAACATTCCTCCTGATTCCGTGTATTTACACATACATGATGATACCATTTCTATCATCCAAAGACAAGAAAACATCTCACATTAAATACCACAGGGCAGTATCCACAAAAAACTCTGATTCCGACCAGATTTTCAAAGTTAAAATGATAATTGTGCTTGCCTTTATAGCCCTGGTATTACTATCAGTGTTTGGACATGCCGTATTTGGTCTTTTGCAGGCTCATCATTGGAAACAAGGAAAAAACGAACAAATCCTTCTAAACTACCTTGATATGGATGATAAAATGCTAAAAAATCTATACCCTTACAATTCTGAAGTTGTTAGAAAATATGCACCTAAACTCGAAAAATATAACTTGTCAGTATTTAAAGGAACATAATATCAAAAGAAAAAAAAGAGGAGAAATTAGATTTTAAAACATTACTGAGGGAAATTATTATTGCCATGATAGCAGACTCATTCTGAAACTTATTTCTCCCAGTCTGTTCAATGATTATTCAGGTTACCATGGAAATACCCTGGATAAAACAGAAAGAACACGCTCTCTTATTGATAGTTATAATTATTTTCGCCCTTTTTGGTTTTTGGCTTCGTTTACTCCCAACAGAAATTCTGACAGGTGGAACCGTTCAAAAAGTTATATTTATGGACTCCTGGTTCAGCCTTCGCCAGATTGAGATGATTGTTGCAAACAATTTATCTTATCCCTGGTTTGAACACATGACAGGGTATCCATACGGAAAAATTGTAGACTGGGGGCCGGTGTATCCCCTCTTTTCAGCATTCATATCCATCCTCCTTGGTGCAACAACACGCCAGGAGATAGTATCTGTTGCATCATGGATTCCCCCGGTACTCTCTTTTGTGATGGTTCCAATCATGTATTATGCAGGAAAATGCATAAAAGACTGGAAAACCGGGATCATCTCTGCGATACTAATATCCATAATATCAGGAGAATACCTGTATCGAAGTTTCTTTGGATACCTTGATCATCACCAACTCGAGGTGATCCTCACAACATTATTCATGGTATTATACATATCAGCCATCCGTATTTCGGCAGCAACGCCTCATATATCTCCATGGCACAATAAAAACCTGATTGCCCTTTCAGTTTTTTCAGGATTAGTCTATTATCTGGGGATAATGAATATGCCAACAAGCGCAATTTTTGCAGGAATTATTGGCATTTTCTGTTTTATTCATGCACTTATCACATTACATAAAACATCATTACAAGGAATATCAATTATCCATTTTCTATCCTTTACCCCCTTCATCATACTATTTGGATTTACAGGAGTGCACCACGATGGGATGGGTCTTGATCAATATACCCCACTCCACCTTCTCATCGCATTATCGTTGATTTTAGAGCCAATCCTCCTTGCAGGAGTCATCCATATATTGAAAGGAAGGGCAAACTGGGAGATCCGCTCAACATTTACAGGAATTCCAATTGTACTATATGCTCTTGTATCAGTGGTATTTCCAGACATTATTACAAAATTTAACAAATCACTATGGTTCTTTTTTGTTTATTCTTATCAGAATACCTTTATAAATGAAATTCAGATGTGGGATTTGACACGGGCTCTTCATTCTTTCAATATCGCATTAATCCTTATGAGTATCGGAATTATCGCTGCATTTTACCAGATTATAAAAAGATATGAACCCACTCTCATTTGCGCAATAATATGGGGATTTATTATCATCGCAATGACAGTTTTACATGTTCGATTCGAATATTATGCAGCTGTTATCGTTGTTCTCTTCTCTGCCTATGCATTATCCCTGTTATATACAAAAATTCAGACATGTGTTAGTTCAGGAGGAAGTCAAAAAATTTGCGGAAAAAATGCAAAAGAAAATAATAAAGGAACATATATTTCTACAATAATAATTGGAATTATTATAATTAGTATAACAATATTATCCTCACAGGTGACTTACGTAGTCGCAACTGAAAAATTATCAGAGATTTCTATTAATGACGACTGGATGGAGGCTCTTTTATGGCTTAACCAAAACTCAGCGGATCCAGGAGTGGATTTTTTAAAAATCTATCAGAAAGACGAGTTTGAATATCCTTCTTCAGCATATGGAGTATTATCATGGTGGGATTATGGACACTGGATCATGTATGTTGCAAAAAGAATCCCCATATCATCACCATTTCAAAATAATGTCGCCCTTGTAGCTAAATTTTTTATTGCAACAAATGAAGAAGATGCAGAAAAATTTGCTCGTAATGTCAGTGCTAAGTATATTATAACCGATTATCGCCTTACAACCACAACATTTGCTGCAATTCCTCTCTGGGCAACCGGAGCAGCATCTCAGGGACTATACCAAAAAACCTACTACCAGTCATCACCTAATGCACCGGAGATGTATCAGCCAGTTATCACTCTGCGTGATAATTTCTTCAAAGCCATGGTAACAAGACTTCAGATATTTGATGGAACACAAGTAAATCCAAGAGGAACACATGCTATTACCTATAAGAATACCGCAATTAACAGTAAAACATACCCAATAATCACTAATATCAGGCAAATATCACCTGGCGAAACTCAGGAACTCATTTTGAGAGGTCTGACCGAAAATACTGACATTGTGTCAATTCAATACACCAGTCCAATCACCAAAACTCCGGCTTTACGTCATTACCGACTGGTCTATGAATCTCCAACAATCATCGCCACTGATGATTTTTCAAAAATTCATAATGTAAAAATATTTGAACGGGTTACCGGGCATCATATTCCCGGTAATGGGACGATTGAAATTCCCCTTATATCAAATCAGGGACGAAAATTCACGTATCAACAGGACAGTATAAATGGAGAATTTATTGTTCCTTATTCAACTATCAGAGATGGAAACGGAACAAAGGCAGCAGGACCATACCAGAATCTGCAGACCGGAGAAAAATTCGAAGTCACAGAAGAACAGGTATCCAGGGGGGCATAATACCCCTAATAATTATCAGGATCCAGTCAATTGTTCAGATCCCTGAGTATACATACCACATCACATTCCCCCATTTTATTTCAGTTTTCATTCAGCATCTTTCCCAACGTAATGTGCCCGATTGGAAGAGCCCGTAGTCATCTGATTTGTCATGAAAATGCTACGTATTTTCATAAGTTGAGCCTGTTGAAAATCATCATATCGTTTTTTATAAAATGGTGGTGATCATTGATGGAACCCGGGCACGAGTCTTCTGAAGAGATTTTCTTCCAAAAAAAATCAAAGAGTATTGACGCACCCTTACCTGGATATTTTATGAACTTCATTTCCGGTGAAAATCATCTGCAGTTCGCTCAATATCATCCTCTTCAAGGTACTCCCCGATCTGTACCTCAATAACCTCTAGCTGAATTCTCCCTGAGTTCCCAAGCCGGTGCATCACGCCGGCCGGAACATAGGTAGACTCACCGGGCCTCAAAAACTGGTGAGTTCCATCAAGTTCCACATCAGCAGTCCCCCTGACAACAACCCAGTGTTCACTCCGGTGATGGTGCCGCTGAAGAGAGAGCCTCTTTCCCGGGCCAACCGTAAGTCGTTTTATCTTATACCCGGTTGTCTCTTCAAGCTCAGTATATGACCCCCATGGCCTGAACACCGTGCGATGAAACTCTGTTATCGGATTTCCCTGTTTTTTCAGATCCTTAACAAGGGTTCCGACCTGTTCAGCCATATCACGCCGGCAGACAAGCAAGGCATCATCAGTATCCACAACAATAGTATCTTCAACCCCGATAAGTGCGGTGACCCTGCTGCCGGTGCTAATAAAATTCCCTTTTGAATCGATCCCCTGATAGGTTCCCACATTGCCCAGTTCATCCTTGTCAGCGACATCATACCAGGCAGCAAAGGTGCCAAGATCAGTCCATCGGGCAGTAAGAGGAACCGTCATGACCCGTCCAGATACCTCAAGGAGCCCATAGTCAATTGAAAGCGAAGGAAGGAGGGCATATACCATATCAGGAGAATCAAACGCAGCCGCAATTTCAGGCTGATACCGTTTCAGTTCCTCTGCAAACACCCGGACAGAAAACAGAAACATCCCGCTGTTCCACAGATACCCGCTGCAGACATATTGTTCAGCGGTCTCCATATCCGGCTTTTCACGAAACTCCCTGACATGAAAGCCAGATCCGACCTTCTCTCCCGGTGCGATATATCCATACCCGGTATGAGCGCCGGACGGACATATTCCAAATGTAACCAGATTATCTGCCCCAAGATCCATTGCCCCCATGATCTCAGCAATTGCCTCATGAGAAAGCATGTGATCGCTGGGAAAGACTACTACCATCGCGTCAGCATCATCCTTGGCTATCTCGCGTGCAGCCCAGGCAATAGCCGGGAGCGTATTGCGCCCTTCAGGCTCTTTCAAGAGTCGTGAATCTGAAATTACATGCCCTAGTTCTGCGATCTGATCCCTTACCAGGTATTCATGAATATCGTTCGTTACAACCACGATATCTTCAGACCGGGAGAGTTCCAGTGCACGCAGATAGGTATCCTGAAACAGAGAGTGCCCATTGACCTGCAGAAACTGTTTGGGATAATGTGTTCGTGAAAGCGGCCAGAGGCGTGTCCCCACCCCACCGGCAAGAATGACAGAATAAAGCGTACTCATCATACACTATCTGACGCACCTGACAATCAATCCTTCTTTCCTCTACACTCAAATCCTCAAAAAGAGAACAGATACACACAGGTGTTCAGATGAATAAGATAATTATCGTGTTGATGCTGGTTTTCACCCTTATCATGACCGGGATCTGTGGTTGTGTCAGCCAGGAAAAAATACCTCCTCCCCAATCAATCCCTGGCCCGTCCATCATCGATCTTGAAGACATAGCTGCATCATCCAGCGGAATAGTGCTCACCGACTCAACCGGACGGGACGTTACCGTCCCAAGAAACATTTCTCATGTTCTCTGCTTCGGCCCTGGATGCATGCGCTATCTGGCATACCTGAAGGCAACAGATATGGCATCTGGTGCAGATGCAATCGAACGTGACACACAATCACTCCTCCCCCTGACGTACCTGATTGCAGATCCAGGTATCAGAACACTGCCGCCATTTGAGAAAGAACCCGGAATAGAGGACCCGGCGCTCATAGCAGAGTTATCACAAAAGCCGGATCTCATCATCAGAATGGGAGATAATCATCATATAGCTGCTGACGAACTGCAACGGATAACAGGTATCCCGGTCCTCGTTCTCCATGAAGGGGATTTAGGTTATGGAAGAAGCACCATGAACTATGCTCTTCGTGTCATGGGCGTAGTCCTTGGAAAAAGTGAGCGGGCTGATGAAGTCATAAGATTCTTTGATAAAGTTACTGATAACCTCCAGACACGAACCTGGACGATTCCTGATTTTCAACTAAAGTCAGCATATCTTGGAGGGTATTCAGGCCCAGAACCTCAGGGGCTGTTTGCAACAACTTCAGTATATATCCCTTTCAATCTGGTAAAAGTCAAAAAAATAGGTGAAGAGTATGCAAATCAGAACGCATTGACCGGACAATATTTTATACCAAAAGAAGCACTCTCCCGGATGGCACCAGATGCGGTATTTATTGATATGACCACCTGGGCCCGGAAGGAGAATGCAATATCAGACCTTGAGAAGAGTGAAATTTTAGAAGGTATCCCAGCGGTCAGAAACGGGGAAGTCTACGGCCTTCTTCCAACCGCCCTCTATGGTGAAGAGCATGAATCAGACCTGATAAATGCATATGTCATCGGAAAAGCGTTATATCCTGAAAAGTTTACCGATGTAGATCCCCGGATTATGGCTGATTATATCCATGCGTTTTTGTATGGAGAACCATTGTATGAAGAATTGAACAGGGGAATGGGTGGGATGGTGCTTTCAAGGATCCCGCTCTTTACCTGACTTTTTTAATTACAAATTTTCAGAAACAGATAAAGATGTCAGAACGGTTAAAAAATTGAAAAAACGATGGGCTCGCTGAGATTCGAACTCAGGATCTCCGCCATGTCAAGGCGACGTCATAACCAGCTAGACCACGAGCCCCTGGTTGTGCCTTAAAATGTAGGTTCCGGACACATATAAAGTTTATTATTTGATTCAGATAAAAAACAGGAATTATATTTTGGCAAATTTTGCCGTAAATATCCCTGGCATGCCACGGATTGCCTGCATATCCTCTTCAGAAACATCGCCATCCACATTCAGAACCATTATCGCTTCTTCGCCAGGTCGGACTCTGCCAACCTGCATTCCAGCGATATTAATCTGACTTTCACCAAGGATGGTTGAAGCCCTGCCAATTACTCCGGGTTTGTCAAGATGACGGGAGATAATAACCGCGCCCTCAGGTACCATGTCCATCGTATACCCGCCAATAGATACAATACGACTTCCACCCTGATACAGGATTGAACCGGCAATGGTAAGTTCGGTTGTTTCTGTCACAACTTTCATGGTCAGGAGATTTTTGTACCCTGCAGATTCACAGGTCTGGGTTTCAGATACAGATATACCCCTGTCCTGAGCCACCACTGATGCATTGACCATATTAACCGGGAACCGGAGAATGGGATCAAGGAGCCCTTTGATTGCCATATGGGTAATCAGTTTTGATGACTGCCCAAGGGTTGAGAGTTCGCCCCCATATACCATCTCAAGTTTCTGAATCCTGCCATCAGCAATCTGTATCATCAGACGGCCTATCTTCTCTGCAAGGATTGCAAACGGCTCAATTGATTCATGTAAGTCCGGAGGAATGATTGGAGCATTCACTACGTACTTTGCACTTCCCCCATGAAGGACCTCAAGACATTGCCTGGCGATCGAGATTGATACATTCTTCTGAGCCTCCACCGTACTTGCTCCCAGATGAGGAGTAGTAATAATTCCAGGGACACCTATGAGCGGGGTATCCTTTGGTGGTTCCTCTTCAAACACATCGATGGCAGCTCCTGCAACTTTTCCTGCCCTTACTGCATCAGCCAGAGCCTTCTCATCAATGATGCCACCACGCGCGCAGTTAATAATCCGGACACCATCCTTCATGGTCCCGATTGACTGAGCGTTCACAATATGGCGGGTCTCTTTGATCAGAGGAGTATGAACGGTGATGATGTCAGCCTGCTTGAAGAGATCATCAAGACTCATGGCCTCAATCCCCATCGCTGCAGCCTTTTCAGCGGTGATGAACGGATCATACCCAATAATGCGCATATCAAACGATGCAGCACGTTTTGCAACTTCACGCCCGATTCTGCCAAGACCTACAACACCCAGGGTCTTCTCATTCAGCTCAACACCCATGAACTTTGTACGCTTCCATTCACCAGCCTGCATCGAAGCATTGGCCTGCGGAGTATTCCGGCAGAGTGAGAGCATCATGGCCATGGTGTGTTCAGTTGCGGCAAGAGTGTTTCCTTCCGGAGCATTGGCAACAATAATCCCGCGCTTTGTAGCCGCCTTCATATCGATGTTATCAACACCAGCACCGGCACGACCGATGAACCGAAGGCGCTTGCCTGCTTCAATCACCCGTTCGGTAACCTGGGTCCCTGAACGCACTAAAAGCGCATCATAGTTCTCTATCGTTGCAACCAGTTCATCCTCACTCAGCCCGGTCTGAACATCAGCCATCACCTGCTCTCTGAGGATGTCTATCCCTTCTTCTGCAAGATCGTCACTAACAAGAACGTTATATGTCACAGTACTCCATATGAGGTCGTCTGAAGATGACTTGATAGTTCCCCTGACTATTCAGTAAAAGTCTTCCTGAAACTTATACTAAAGTGTCAGACTGCCCTGAAATAAAGGATGCCCCCCCCCTGCCCTCTGATTCCCGGCAAGTTTGTCCGAAATAGATGGCAACAGGAGAGAAATCCAGTTGGTTTAAAAGCAGGATGAAACCTGAATATTCAGAATTGTAAAAAGAGAGTCCCCGGAGAATCTATACCACATCACGGGAGAACAGATTTGTCTGAAAATCCCGATCAACGATGGTAACACACCGGTTGTCACAGACCTCGTCATGTATCTCTACCGGATAGCACCCGGTCAGACACCCAAGACAGAGATCATTTTTGTCAATCCCGATTGCATCAACAAGAGAAGAAAGAGAGAGGTAATGAAGCGAGGTCGCGGTAATGCTCTTCCTTACTTCTTCAGCATCCTTGTCACTGCCGATAAGTTCAGTTCGTGTTGGCATATCAACGCCAAGGTAGCAGGGCGCTTTGATGATCGGAGAGCCGATGCGCAGATGAATCTCTTTTGCTCCTGCTTCCCGCACCGTCTCAATTATTCGCCGCGACGTTGTTCCCCTGACAATTGAATCATCAACAAGAACTATCGATTTGTTACGCAGATGAGCAGGAATCGGATTTAACTTAATCCTGACCGCCTGTTCACGCTGAACCTGGGTTGGCATGATAAAAGTCCGACCCATATACCGGTTCTTAATCAGACATTCCATAAAGGGAATACCGGACCGTTCTGAATACCCGACCGCATACGCAGTGCCTGAGTCAGGAACCGTGCAGACAACGTCGGCCTCTATCGGATCTTCTTCAAAGATCCTGGCCCCAATCTTTCTTCGTACATCATACACCAAGGACCCGTCAAGGCGCGAATCTGCCCGGGCAAAGTAAATGTACTCAAAGACGCAGTGACCACGATGGTCAGCTTCTGCAACCTGTTTGGAGCGAACGCCTTCTGCACTGATATGGATCATCTCACCGGGATACACATCGCGCTCAAGTTTTCCATTCAGAGCATCAATAGCCACACTTTCAGAGCAGATTATATAACTCTCATTTACTTTGCCAAAACAGAGCGGGCGAATACCATGGGGATCACGAAACGCATACAAATCCCCATCATACATCATGACCACTGAGTAGGACCCTTTCATGATTGCCATACATTGCCGGACGGCATCCTCAATAGTCCCGCCTTTGCGAATCTCTTCAGTAATGATCTTTGAGATAATCTCAGTGTCAGAGGTTGACCAGAATATCTGCCCGTTATCTTCAAACATCGCCCGAAGTTCCCGGTAGTTTACCAGATTTCCATTATGGGCGATCGCGATCACATGGCCGCGAAATGTGAATAAAAACGGCTGGATATTCTCCGGTCGGTTCTCGCCGGTTGTTGGGTACCGTACATGCCCGATACCAACCGTTCCGGTAAGAGTTTTTAAAACTGTTTCAGAAAAGACATCTGCAACAAGGCCGTTGCCTTTATGCTTTGAGAGTCCTGCACCGTTAAATGTGGCGATCCCGGCGCTTTCCTGCCCCCGATGCTGCAGGGCATAAAGCGCATAATAAAGAGAAAAAGATACGTCGGCACATCTACTGATGCCAACGATCCCGCACATGATTAATGGGTTGCGACCTTAGGACGCTTGTTAATCCAGCGATATCCACGAATCCGTGCTGATTTCCCAAACCCACAAGATGAACAGATCTTGTGGCGTTTATGATAGGACATCTTTCCACATCGCCGACAGGTGATATGGGTCTGCGTCTGACGCTTTCCGCGTGATGGTGTTCCTTTTGACATAGACTCGTTACCTCTTATTGAACTGACGGGGATATGTAGATGACATTATCACCGCGGATAATCAGGGTGCCGATACTCTGGGGCTGCCCGTTTATCTCTTCCTCTGCCTTATCGAGAACGAGGTTCATGTGGACATCATATCCCTGAAGCACTCCTCTGATCTCACGTCCGCCTTTCAGAGATATCAGTACCGGTTGCCGGTTAAGGACCTGATCTAAAATATCCATAGGTCTTTTGGTCATATTACTACCCTGTATAACTCGAGATGAGTGAATAATTTGCGTGTGGACGGCACTTAAACGTTACCCGTGGCCGGATAGTATTCCGGACATCGGATATCTGCAGACATTTATGGGGTTGATCAGCAAAAGAGTACCTGAGATATGGGTAAAATAATCGCGAAACGTCGTCACCCGATCAGGCGCTCACAGGTTGCAGAACTCATCGGAACCCTGCATGATGAGATTGGGCCATCAGCAGAACTCTTCTCTGCAAAGACTATTGAGGTGCTTGAGACCGGAACAGAACTGCATATGTATCTTGTTGAAAAGGAACCATTCCTTCTGGAAAAGGACGGAATTATCTTCCCCAGCATCCGGGGCGCACTCGCACGGCCCTTCCCTGAGCGCAGGGTGGTTGTTGATATGGGCGCTGTCCCCTATGTGGTTAACGGCGCAGACATTATGCGCCCGGGCATTAAGTCAGTGAGCCCTGACGTGAAGGCAGGAAGGCCGGTTCAGATTGTTGATGAACGGCATGGAAAACCTCTTGCACTCGGAGTTGCCCTGTTTGATGCAGAAGATCTCATTGCGCAGGAGAAGGGCAAGGTGGTAAAGACGTTCCATCATGTCGGCGATGAGATCTGGAACATAGAACTCTGATCAGGAAAAGTCACCGGATTTTTCCGCAAAACCATCATCTTTAATATTGAGCACACAAAAAGGTGTTGTTATGGGACTACGTGACCTTATCTTCAGGCCTAAAGATTCCAATTCTCCTGATGAGTATAAAGAGCTCCCGCTCAAGGAGTATGAGGGAGAGACGCCTGCGCTTGTTGTCAAGGTAGCAACCGTCACCGGCCTGAAAGAGAGCCAGATCGTCAAAGATCAGATCTATGACGGGGACATTGTCATTGTTGATATCAACCGTCTGAAGATGGACAAGATCAACTATGAACGGGTGATGAAAGACTTCTACCAGGTCGCGCGTGATGTGGATGGAGATATTGTGGGACTTGGGGATCAGCAGTACGTGATCATCACCCCGCGCAATGTCAAGATATCCCGCGACCGCATCGGTGGCGGTGCCTGAGTGCGTCAGGAGATCAAAGGGAACTGCCCGGCCTGTGGCGAAGAGGTCGACTATATTTACGAAACTGAACACATTCCATATTTTTCAGATATTCTGATCATTACGTGTTCATGCCCGCTCTGTGGCTATCGGTTCTCTGACGTTCAGTCTCTGACTTCGAATGAGCCGGTCAGATATGAGTTCAGAGTTGAGTATGAGGAAGACCTGATGGTTCGAGTGGTCAGGAGTACGCAGGGCCAGATAATCATCCCTGAACTTGGTGTGGAGATATCTCCTGGCCCGGCATGTGATGGATTCATATCAAATGTAGAAGGGATCCTCATGCGCATCGACAAGGTGCTTGACGGTGCCGTCATTGATGGCGATGAAGAGCAGCGCAAAAATGCTTTTGAGCTAAAAGAAAAGATGGCACTAATTGGGTGCGGACAATTTCCCATCACGCTTATTATCATTGATCCGATGGGAAATTCACTCATTGATTCCCCACGGGTGAAAAAAGAGACATATACCCCGGATCAGACGACGTGCTGATTAGGGCGCGCAATCCGGGAGTTACCGGATCTCTTCTCCCCTGAGATATACCCCTGGCTCTTTTGTTACCGCTCCAACTACCTTCGCATCAGGGAATACTTCTAAAACGACACCGACTCCTTCCTGGGGAACGATACAGACATATCCCATCCCCATATTAAACGTCCGATACATTTCAGGATCAGAGATATCACCGCTCTCCTGAATCCACCGGTACACATCCTGGGGAGGAAGTGGCGAATCTATGGAGAAACCATAATCAGACAGGCGAGTGAGGTTGAGCAGCCCTCCACCGGTGATGTGACACATCCCGTGAACCTGAGTATTCCTTGTGAGCTGAAGGACTTCAGCATATATCCGGGTAGGTGTAAGCAGCGTCTCACCAATGGTTCTACCATCAGAGAGACGATCATCATACGAGCCATGCTGTGCAACCATACGCCGGGCAAGAGTCAGACCATTACTGTGAATACCAGAAGAGGGAATTCCAACAATAACATCGCCAGGAGCAACCAGATCCCCACGTATGACCCTGTCTTTCTCCTGCACACCAAGACAGGCACCGGCAAGGTCAAGTCCGCTCACAAGGCCTTTTAATGTAGCGGTTTCACCACCGATGACAGAGATATTAGCCTGACGGGCACCTTCATTGAGTCCGATGCCAATCTGTTTCATCTGCTCAAGGTTCAGCGCATCTGTTGCGATGTAATCAACAAAGGCAACCGGCTCAAGATTCATGACATAGAGGTCATTGACATTCATCGCAATGCAGTCAATGCCAACTGTGGACCAGTCCTGCAGTTCATCAGCAATGAGCATCTTTGTCCCGACCCCGTCAACAACAAGTGCAAGGACATGACTGCCAAAATTGATAAATCCTGCAAAGTGCCCGATATCAGATGCCATCTGAAAGTCACCTGACCGTTTAAAAGTCAGTTGAGACACCAGAGCTTTGACTGCCTGCGCTTCAAGATTGATATCAACACCGGATTCACCATACGCATCTCTGCGACCTTTTTCTTCACTCATCAACATTCCTCACAGGGGGTTGAAAGGGCAAACTCTTCATGCAGAACACCAACTGCACGCGGCCCGTCCTCCTGACTCACAACAAACGAGATGTTCACTTCAGATGACCCCTGCGAGATCATCATTATATTTATTCCAGCCTTTCCAAGCGCAGAAAATGTCCTGCCCGCAGTGCCAGCCATTCCGGCCATACCGGATCCGACCACTGCCACTGCACTGACATGCTCATTTGCAGTAATCTCTCTGAACACACACCGCTCCTTGAGAGGGTGCAATGCCTCCATTGCTGATCTGACCTGATGACTCTCGATGATGAGCGAGATATTTGCTTCAGAGGAGCCCTGCGAGATCATCATCACGTTAATCTGATGCTCTGCAAGAATGGAGAAGATATGCATGGCAACACCAGGCCTGCCAATCATCTGGCCGCCGGTAATGGTGATTGCGGCAACTTTGTCAATGAACGTTATTGCTTTGACAACCCGTGATTCACGCCGTTCTCCTTTCTCAATACAGGTGCCAGGGTATGAAGGGTTGAAAGTATTCTTCACCCATACCGGGATATTCTTCTGCATCGCAGGCTCTATCGAGCGGGAATGCATAACTTTGGCACCAAAGTACGAGAGTTCCATCACTTCGATATAGGAGATCCGGGGGATAACCCTGGCTTCTTTTACGATGCGTGGATCGGTGGTCATAATCCCGTCAACATCAGTCCAGATCCAGATCTCATCCACCATAAGCGCAGCACCAAGAATGGCAGCGGTATAATCTGAACCACTTCTGCCAAGGGTGGTTACGACTCCTTTTTCTGTGCACCCCATAAATCCCATCACAACCGGGACTGAAGTCTCTATCAGGGTCTCTTCAAGAGCATTGCGTGTCCGGAATATGCCTGCTCCCTTCCACATCGCATTCTGCAGTCGTGTTCTGACAATATA
>Ga0351903_1084_pt1 | contig 23795 bp, 19 predicted proteins | sample BONcelHT113001D6_FD_206874 | JGI IMG/M metagenome (GOLD analysis project Ga0351903, IMG submission 206874) | Enriched cells from coal bed in the Powder River Basin, Montana, United States - BONCAT cells T11 rep1 HSBNCT.T11.300.1.D6 ... | reverse complement strand
CGATATATCGACAAAAGCAAAAGCACAGGAATTTATCGGGCTCGACATGAAAAAACTGAACGAGGATAAACAGGATTTCCTGAAAAACATTGTTCCACAGTGGATAAATACTGCAAAGGAACGTGAAGCAACATACGACAAAGTATTTTACAACAAAGAATAACAATTCCTAAAATCAATAAAATGAAGGCTTTACAATTTGCTGTTTTAATAACAGCCGGGATTTTTATTGCGCAAATGGCAAATGCACAGTTTTCGCTCACCGGTGAATTCAGGCCGCGAACAGAATTTAATCACGGCTACAAATCACTGGCTTACGAAGATCAGGACTGGTCAACCATTACTACTCAACGGTCTAGATTGAATTTCATATTTAAAAATGAAATTCTGAGAACAAAACTGGTTTTACAGGACGTTCGTTACTGGGGAAGCCAGCCGCAATTAGTTACCAACGAAGACTTTGCAACATCAATCCACGAAGCATGGGCAGAAGTATTTTTTGCACCCGTATTTTCATTGCAGGCTGGGCGACAGGAACTTAATTACGATGACCACCGTATTTTTGGAAATGTTGGTTGGGCGCAACAGGCACGTTCGCATGATATTGCATTGTTGAAATATGAGAAGAACTTTAAAATCCATTTTGGGATTGCACATCATGAAAACAGCAACATCACCAACAATTTGTATGATGGGCCCGATGCATACAAAGACTTGCAATTCTTATGGATTAACAAATCGTGGGAGAAAAATTCGCTAAGCTTTTTATTTCTGAATAACGGTGTACCTGTGGTCGAAAACAGTAATCAGGTTACAAAATACAGTCAAACGCTGGGAGGCCGGTATTCAAAGGGATTTGAGAAATGGTCGCTTGCCACAAATCTTTATTGGCAAACAGGAAAACATTCCAATGGAAAAGAAATCAGCGCATTAAACTTTTTAGTTGAAGCTTCGCTTAAAAACGGATTTTTAGGAGGTTATGAATACCTTTCAGGAAATTTGTATGATAAAACCGACAAAGTTTATGCATTTACCCCATTTTACGGAACCAACCATAAGTTCAACGGTTTTATGGATTATTTTTATGTTGGCAACCACATCAATTCTGTTGGCCTGAATGATGTTTACCTGAAATACAACTGGTCGAAAAAGCAATTCGGTATAAGTGCCGATTTGCACTATTTTTCATCAGCCGGGAAAATTGCCGAAGATGCTGAAAACTACCTCGGCACCGAACTCGACCTCACATTTTCGTATAAAATTCATGAATTGGTTTCCATCAGCGCGGGTTGGTCAACCATGTTTGCCGGCGAAAGCATGGAACTACTGAAAGGCGGCGATTACAAAACCGGCAATCACTGGGCATACATTATGCTTGCTGTTACTCCGGCGTTTATTAAATAGAAAGAAATTGATTCCGAAGTCCGATTTAATTTCTTAATTCTGTTTTTGTTAACAACCTCTTAATAAAATGTAAACATATATTACTATTTAGACATGTAATAAATTGCAATAACGCGTTGTAAATGTTACTTTTTGGTTCTAATTTTAGGGCCAGATTTTAAATTTAAAACCATGATTAAAAAAGCAATTATTCTTGTTTCGTTTATTTTAGTTACAGTTACTTTCACAAATGCCCAAACGCCAACAAAATGGCGGGGTGCAAACGGAAATGGTGTTTACAGCGAAACCGGTTTGTTAAAAAAATGGCCTGCAAGCGGTCCTGAAATAGTGTGGCATTATGATAATTTAGGACTTGGCCACTCCTCCCCTGCATTTGCCAACGGATTGATTTATGTTTCGGGAATGGAGGGAACAATAGGAAACATTTATGCTTTAACACCCGATGGAAAGCTGAAATGGAAAGTTCCTTACGGGGCCGAATTCAGTGAAAGTTATCCGGGTGCGAGATCAACCCCTGTAATTTCAGGTGATATGCTTTACATCTATTCAGGCCTTGGCGTTCTTACCTGCATGGATGCAAACAGTGGAAATGTGAAATGGAAAAAAGATGTTTTTAAAGATTTTGACGGGAAGAATATCCGTTGGGGTGTAACCGAAACTGTTGTTGTTGAAGGTGGTTTGGTTTATGTAACTCCGGGTGGAAAGAAAAACAACGTTGTTGCGCTCAACCGCAACAACGGCGATTTGGTGTGGTCGTCACCGGGAAAAGGAGAAACTTCTGCCTATTGCACACCACTGCTGATTAATTTAACTGCCAGAAAATTACTGGTTACTATGACAGCCGATCACATTATAGGGCTGGATGCTGCAACCGGAAAAATGTTATGGTCACACCCGCAAACCAACCGTTACCAGGTTCATGCAAATACGCCTGTTTATCATGATGGCGGACTTTTCTGTTTCAGCGGTTACGGCCAGGGAGGAGTAAAACTCGAACTGAGCGCCGATGGCAGCAGTGTTACAAAAGCCTGGTTCAGCGATAAACTCGACAGCCGGATGGGTGGAATGGTTTATTTGAATGGATTTCTGTACGGCTCTGGCGACAACAACCGCGAATGGCGTTGCGTTGACTGGAAAACCGGCGCAGAAAAATATGCAGCCAAAAACATTGGAAAAGGCGTCATTATTGCTGCCGACGGCATGTTGTATTGTTACAGCGACCGCGGCGAACTTGCGCTTGTGGAGGCAGATCCGGCTGGTTTTAAGGTGGTAAGTCAAACCAAAGTAGAACTGGGTTCAGATCAACATTGGTCGCACCCTGTAATCGATAACGGAAGATTGTACCTGCGCCACGGCAACGCACTTATTGCCTATAAAATCAAATAAATGTTTGATAGAAGTAGTAAGATTCGACACAAGTAGCATTAAATCTGGATACTGGATTCTTGATACTTGATACTTGATACTTGATACTTGATACTTGATACTTGATACTTGATACTTGATACTTTCTTTAAATAATAAACCAACTAAAAGATTACAATGAAATTATTGTTTTGCTATTTAATTCTTTTAAGTTTTGTTTTAACGTCAAATGCACAGTTTGCGCAATGGCGCGGCCCCAATCGCGATGGCATTTTTCCCGAAACCGGTCTGTTAAAATCGTGGCCTGAAGATGGCCCGCAACAAATTCTTGAAATTGAGAAAATTGGAAAAGGCTGGTCATCGCCCATTTTGGCGGGCAATATGATTTACACCACAGGAATGATTGACACCCTCGACTATCTGACTGCCATCGATATGCAGGGAAATATCAAATGGCAGGTGCCTTATGGTCGTTCATGGAATAAATCATTCCCCGATACCCGAAGTACTCCAACAATTGAGGACGATCGTATTTATGTGCAAAGCGGAACCGGCCGTCTTTCATGCTTTGAACGCGAAACAGGAAAAGAAATATGGGCGGTTGAGGTGGACCGGGATTTTGAATGTGAATACCATATCTGGGGAAATTCGGAAACCCCGCTGATTGTTGACGACAAAGTAATTTGTACACCGGGCGGACCAAAAACCAGCGTGGTTGCTTTCGATAAAATGACAGGAAAACTTGTCTGGCAAAGCAAATCGATGGGCGGACAGCGGGCTTATGCTTCTGCAACCATTTATCAGCACAACGGATTCCGTTACATTCTTGCGGTAATTGGCACAGACTTGCTTGCTGTTGTTCCCGAAACAGGAGAAATTGCCTGGAGTTTCCGATATCATAACCCGGAGAAATGGGACCCAAACGGAGGATTAATCTGGACTAATACTCCCATTTTTAAGGATGACAGGGTTTTCCTGACAATGGGATACGATTACAACGCAAAAATGCTGCAAATGGCGGCTGATGGAAAATCTGTAACAGAGGTTTTCACCGATACCATTTTCGACAATCATCATCATGGAGTAATCCTCTATGACGGATACCTTTATGGTTCAAACTGGATCAATAACAACAAAGGAAACTGGGTTTGCATGGATTGGAATACCGGCGAAATAAAATACGAAGTAACATGGGATTCAAAAGGTTCTCTGATTATGGCCGATGGAATGTTATACGCATACAATGAAAGAGGAAATGTCGGTCTTATAAAACCCACTCCCGAAGGTTTTAAAACTGTTAGCGAATTTAAAATTACCAAAGGCGCAGGCCCACACTGGGCGCATCCGTTTATTGCCGATGGAAAACTACTGCTGCGCCACGGCGACGTTTTAATGGTTTTCGACATAAAAGAAAAATAACAAATCACTATAAATCACAACAAATAACTATAAATCACTATAAATCACAATCAATTACTATAAATCACAACAAATCACAATTCATCTACCATGAAAATCATCCTTTGCCTGCTCTTCATTTTCGCTGCCCATCCCTTGTTTTCACAGGAAATCATCGAATTCAGAGGTACTGGAAGAACAGGTCATTTTAATGAAACTGGTTTACTAAAACAGTGGCCGGTAAATGGGCCCGAAACAGTTTTAAAAATCGAAGGTTTTGGGAAAGGCTACTCTCATCCGATTGTTGTTGAAGGTACAATTTACATAACCGGAATAAAACGCGACACTTTAGATGTGCTTTCGGCATACAGTATAAAAGGCGAATTACTTTGGGAAACGCCATATGGTCGGTCTTGGACGAGATCGTACACCGACAGCCGCAGCACGCCAACACACGAAAACGGTAGATTATATGTTTCAAGCGGCACGGGCCAGGTAAATTGCATTGATGCAAAAACAGGAAAAATCATCTGGCAGGTGGATGCCATTAAAAACTATAGAGGCGAAATTTATGATCACGGCGATGCAGAAAATCCTCTGATTGTGGGTGATTTGGTAGTATTTACAACCGGCGGGGAAGAAAACACGATGGTCGCCCTTAGAAAAACCGATGGCTCACTTGTGTGGAAAACAAAAAGTCTTGGCGGTTCAAAATCTTATGCTACTCCCAAATTAATTCATCACAACGATAACAGCCTGATTCTTACGCAAACTGCTGAAAACCTGATTGCTATTAATCCTGAAAACGGGGAAATTGTTTGGCATTACAATCTAATCCGGTTCCATTTGCATCAACAGGGCGTCGGAGCCAACACAAATGTTCCTTTGTTTTTCAATGGCGAAATTTTCGTTACCAGCGGATACGACCATCCGGGAATCAAACTGGCGCTTTCTGCCGATGGAAAATCAGTAACTGAAATCTGGAAAAACGACACAATCGATACACATCACGGCGGTGTTATTCTGGTTGATGGTAACCTTTACGGCTCAAACTGGCAAAACAATTCGAAAGGCCGCTGGGCAAGCGTGAACTGGGAAACCGGAAAAACAAACTGGGAAGAAGATTGGTACAACAAAGGCTCAACTATTTATGCAGATGGAATGCTCTATATTTATGAAGAAAAAAGCGGAAACGTGGCTTTGGTTGAACCTTCGCCCGATAAAATGAAAATAATTAGTACTTTTAAAGTCACTGATGGAGAGGGTCCGCACTGGGCACATCCTGCAATTTATGGCAAAAAACTTTTTATAAGACATGGCAATGTTTTGCTGGTTTACAATATAAGCGAATAATGGACAGTAAGCGAATCATAAATATTTCTGTTTACACAACCACCGCAATTGCTGTAATATCTTTGTTTTGGTGGATTAACACCGACCCAACCAGCGAATACAAAACCAGCGATCCCGGCGCCGACAACCGCGGTAAAGGTTTGGCAGCGCAGGAAGTGAAGATTGGAGAATATTTCGAGCAGTTCACGAATGAATACACCGAGCTTTCAGAAACCTGGCCTCGTTTCCGGGGCGCCGACTTCGATAATATTTCAAAATCGCCCGTTAAACTGAAAGAAAAATTTGGAAGTGCCGGCCCAAAAATAGTTTGGTCGGTGGAACTTGGCGAAGGCCACTCGGGCGCTGCAATTTACAAAGGTCTGGCTTATTTGCTTGATTACAACGAGGAAAAACGCGCTGACATTTTGCGCTGCTTCTCCCTCACCGACGGAAAAGAGCAATGGGCGCGCGGTTACAACCTCAACATCAAGCGTAACCACGGTATGTCGCGCACCATTCCGGCAGTTACCGAAGATTACATTCTGACAATGGGGCCAATGTGCCATGTGATGTGCCTCAGCCGCAAAGACGGAAACCTGCTCTGGGGCCTCGATGTGGCCAAAGATTACGAATCGGAAATTCCACTTTGGTACACAGGCCAGTGCCCGCTGATTGATAACAACATGGCCATTATCGCCACCGGCGGAAAAGCGCTGATGGTGGCCATTGACTGTGCCACCGGGCAAAAAATTTGGGAAACACCAAACCCGAACGGATGGAAAATGAGCCACTCATCGGTGATGCCTTTTACTTTTGGAGGGCGCAAAATGTATGTTTACAGCCCTATTGGCGCCCTGGTTGGCGTTGCTGCCGACGGTCCCGATGCCGGCAAAATCCTTTGGGAAACAACAGCATGGAACCATACAGTAATTGCACCATCGCCGGTTTGTATGCCCGACGGAAAAATTTTTATTACAGCGGGATATGGCTCAGGAAGTATGATGCTGCAGCTCAGGGAAAACGGAGGCAAATTCAGTGCTGAAGTACTTTACGACTATGTGCCGAAAGACGGTCTGGCCAGCGAACAACAAACTCCCATTTACTGGCAGGGGCACCTTTTTGGCATTATGCCCAAAGATGGCGGAACCATGCGCAACCAGTTGATTTGCGTTAATCCTTCCGACACCAGAAAACCGGTGTGGATTAGCGGACAGGAAAACCGTTTTGGACTTGGCCCCTATTTTATGGCCGATAACAAATTGTTTATTTTGAACGACAATGCCACGTTAACCATTGCAAGACCTTCCACTTCGGGATACATTCAACTCGATCAGGTAAAAGTAATTGAAGACGGACACGACGCCTGGGCGCCTTTTGCACTTGCCAACGGATATCTTTTAATGCGCGACTCGAAAAAAATGGTTTGTATTGATTTAAATTTGTAAAGAAGAAAGAGATTGATGGAGATTGGGGAAGATGCTGGATTATGGATGCTGGATGCTGGAATTTAGATTGATGGAGATTGATTGTGATTTGTAGAAATTCGGAGAAATTTATTGTAGAATTTGGTTAGTTTTCCGTCTTGATACTTGAATCTAAAAGTCTTGATACTTAAAAAAAAGTCTGAAATATGAAAAATAAGGGAATCGTAATATTTTTAATCGTTTTGGCGGTGGTGATTGTTGCTGTAATTGCAGGTGATTACCTGAGCAACAAACCAGACAAAACCGGCCCCAACCCGTTTGAATACAATGTCGATAATTTTAAAACGGTTGATTCAACGCTCATTCATTTTAAGGAGACCAAAAATTTCAGGATCAGCTTTGAACAGCCTGCCGCAATCAGCATTAATAACGATAAAATATATGTAGCCGGCGATTCGCAAATTCAGATAATCGATATTTCCGGAAATCTTTTAAATTCATTTGAAATGCCCGGTTTACCCAAAACCATCGATGTGACCGGCGACCGGATTTATGTAGCCATTAACAATCAGGTTTTGGTTTTCAACCAATCCGGAGAAATAATCAACAAATGGAAAACACTTGAAAATGGCTCATCGGTAACCGCAATTGCAGCCGGTGAAAATGCGGTGTACGTAGCCGATGCCGGAAAACGCAAAGTTTTGAAATACAATGCTGAAGGGGAATTACTGCTCGAATTTGACGGCAAAGCCGACGAGGGCGTTTTGCACGGTTTTATAATTCCCAGCGGATTTTTCGATTTGAATATCAATCCCGATGGCGATTTGTGGGTAGTAAACCCGGGAATGCATGCGCTTGAGAACTACACCGCCGATGGCAACCTTCGCGAACACTGGAACAAAACCAGCATGTTGACCGAGGGTTTCAGCGGCTGTTGTAATCCGGCATTTTACACATTTTTGCCCGATGGCCGTTTCGTTACAAGTGAAAAAGGTCTGGTGCGTATAAAAACCTATAAACCTTCGGGCGAGTTCGATGGTGTTGTTGCTGCTCCTGTAAAATTTAAGGATGAAGGCCGCGCACCCGATGTAGCAACCGACAATAAAGGAAATATTTACGCCCTCGATTTTGATAAAAAAATGATACGTGTTTTTGAACCAAAATAGTAAACAGAAATATGAACCGAAAAGATTTTTTTACCACTGCTGGTCGCCTCCTTATCCTTGGCGGTATCACCGTCTCGGCAGGCTACCTTGTTGTAAACAAAAAAGTTGCGGCCAGTTGCTCGGTTTCACCCACCTGCAACAGTTGCGGCAAATTTGCCAAATGCGAACTACCCCAGGCAAAAGAGAATAAAGAAATTACTCCATAAGAGTAAGATATGAATAGACCCGGCTTTTAATTCAGGTCAAAAAAACTGAAAACAGCCAAACCGATGTTTGAAACACAACTCCGAAGGAGTTTAATTTGAATAACCCCGGGTTTCAACCCGGGGGTTACAAGACCAACAACAACCGGCCCGTTGTTTGAAACAAAGGCCCAGTGATTTTGAGATTATGGAAACAAATAAAACACAAAACCGCCGCAAATTCATCCAGAACGGCGTCAGGTTTTCGCTGCTTCTCTCGCTCGGGACAGTGAGCGCTGCCGCACTGCGCAGCGTGACTGCCGACGATTACGTCTGGCAAATCGACCCATTTGAATGTACCCAGTGCGGACGCTGTGCCACCGATTGTGTAAAAAAACCATCGGCAGTGAAATGTGTTCACGCCTACGCACTTTGCGGCTATTGCGATTTGTGTGGCGGCTACCTGAAACCCGGCGCCATTGCGCGCGACACGGGCGCAGAAAACCAACTTTGCCCCACCGCTGCCATTGAGCGGAAGTTTATCGAAGAACCTTATTTTGAATACCATATTATTGAAGACCTTTGTATTGGCTGCGGTAAATGTGTAAAAGGATGTAATTCGTTTGGAAATGGTTCGTTTCACCTGCAAATCATTCACGACATTTGCGATAACTGCAACGAGTGCGCCATTGCACGTGTTTGCCCGTCGAACGCCATCAAACGCGTTAAAGCCAGCGAAGCCTACATGGTTAAAGGCGACTTTACCAACAAACCCAAAGCCTGATTACGATGAAAAAACCAATCAACTTAAAACCTGTATTTACTTTCTTCCAATCCCTCCCCTTTGGAGAGGTCAGGAGGGGCTTTCTTCTTTTTGCCTTTTGCCTTTTGCCTTTTGCCTCGTTTACGCAGCAACAACGATTCCCCAAACCCGACTTTTCAACCGGTTACGAGCAACCATCAACCATTGTTCCCGAACCGCGTGCCCTGGCACTTGAGTATTTCGATGTGGCTATTTTGCTTGTTGTACTTTCGCTGGCGAGCTGGCTGGTGCTGAAACAAAGGTCACGGCAGGGTGTGTTGTGGCTTTCGCTTTTCACGCTTGCCTACTTTGGATTTTACCGCGAAGGATGTATTTGTTCCATCGGTTCTATTCAGAACTTAACGTTTTCGTTTGCCGACCCCAATTATGCCATTTCAGCAACCGTACTGCTGTTTTTTATACTTCCGCTGGGATTCACACTCTTTTATGGCCGCACGTTTTGTGCGGGCGCCTGTCCTCTGGGAGCTATTCAGGATGTGGTAATTATGAAACCCATCAGTCTGCCTAAATGGCTGAACAAAACACTTGGACTTATCCCCTACCTCTATCTGTCGCTGGCAGTACTTTTTGCAGCCACCGGCACCGATTTTATCATCTGCCGTTACGACCCGTTTGTGGGCATTTTCCGCATGGACGCCAAATTTCACATGGTGGTACTGGGAATTGCCTTTCTGCTGATGGGCATGTTTGTGGCAAGGCCTTACTGCCGCTTTCTTTGTCCCTATGGAGTTTTGCTCAGTTGGATGTCGCGCTTCTCGAAACGGCACATGACCATCACCCCATCAAAATGTATTCAGTGTAAACTGTGCGCCAACTCCTGTCCGTTTGATGCAATTGACTTCCCCACCAACGAAAAGGAGGTAATTAAATCGGGGCTTGGGCCAAAACGTTTTCTTACCTACGCACTGGTAATCCCGTTGTGGGTGGCGCTTGGCGTTTTTGTGGGGGCAAAATCGCACACTTTCCTGTCGAAAGCCAATCCTGATATTTACCTGGCGGAGTTGCTTATTTCAAATCCTGAAATCAAAAACGATAAAGACAATATTGACGTACAGACATTCCTTTCATCGGGAAAAACTTTGGAAGTTCTGGTAAAGGAAGCTGAAGTTATTCGGAGTAAATTCTATATCGGCAGCATGATTGCCGGTGGTTTTATGGGTCTCGTGATTGGAATGACGTTACTGAATACCGTGGTTTTCCGTAAACGGCAGGATTACGAACCACACCGCGGAAACTGCTTTAGTTGCGCAAGGTGTATGGATTATTGCCCGGTGGAAAAGTGACAATGCAAAAATGCGAGAATGCTATAATGCAGGAATGCATGAATGGGTGTCGCGGTTTGTAACCGCGATTTCAGATTAGATAGAGATTAGATAGAATTATTAAAATTGACATAAAAAACCAGAACCCTGAAGGGTTCAACATGAATAACCCCGGGTTTCAAGCCGCGGACAAAAAACAGAAGAGCATAGAAGGCGCATCCAATACAGAAAATTGAAAAACGAGAAAACCATGCGCCGCGCGAAAGAAACAAGATTGAAATAGGATAACATGACAACATTAAAATATGACCAACACAGATAAAATAAAACTCGCTCAAAACATTGCAGTTATTGCCGGCATTTTTTGCTCGGTGGTGGCACTGCTGCTCCTGCTGAACTTCTGGCAAATATCGAAAGCCGACCCAATCGAAAGCAAAGCGCTCGAGGTTTTGGTTGAACGCCTTAAGGAAGATCCCAATAACGATGGGCTAAAAGCTGAAATCCGCAGTTACGATTTGCTCGCGCGCAAAGCCTATTTCAATAGTCAGTGGCAGATTCAGACCGGCGCTGTGCTGTTAATTTTTGGCGCTATCATCCTTGCTTTCGCCCTGCGTGTGTATTATTCCGCAAAAGCTAAAATTGAAGCGCCCGAAAAAATACTTGAAAACGAAATTGCCAGCCGGATTCTGGCTCAAAAAGGAATCGTTATTTCCGGTGTTGCCGTTTTTGTGCTGGCTTTAGCAGCTTCGTTTGCCTCGGTTAACTATCTCGACAAATACAATATCGAAGTCGCCGTTACTGAAACTAAACCTCAATCTGCCGACGAGGGTATTCAGGTTATTGATGTGGGTTCAGCAAAATCCGATTCAATGCAGGTGGCTGAAACCGGCGATTCTGATGTTTCAGCAACCGTTGCAACCGATTCGGCAAAAATTGAAACCGCACCGGCAGTTATTGAATTAACCGCGCAATCCATAAAAAACAACCACAATTCATTCCGCGGCCCGTTTGGTCAGGGTATTACGTTTCATAAAAATATTCCAACCAGGTGGGACGGTGCTGCCGGAACCAACATTGCCTGGAAAACCGCAATACCAAAACACGGCTATAGCTCGCCTGTGATTTGGGGAGATAAAATATTTGTTACCGGATCTGATAAAGAAAGCCGCGAGGTATACTGTTTTAACCGGACTGATGGCAAATTACTCTGGACCGGGGTAGCCGACAAAATTCAGGGCTCGCCTGCAACACCCCCAAGAGTTACCGAAGATACCGGTTTATCAGCATCTACCGTAACCACCGACGGCAACCGTGTTTTTGCCATTTTTGGAACCGGCGATGTGATTGCCTTCGACATGAACGGAACCCGCGTGTGGGCCAGAAACCTGGGCGTTCCTGATAATCATTACGGGCATTCTTCGTCGCTGATTGTTTGGGACGGAAAACTCTTTGTTCAATACGATACCAACCGTGGCGGCAAAGTACTGGCGCTGAATGTAACAACCGGCGAAACAGTCTGGGAAAAAATCCGTGCCTCTAAAATTTCTTGGGCAAGTCCGGTGCTGGCTCAGGTTGACGGCAAATACCAGTTGATTCTGACTGCCGACCCGATTGTGGCCGGTTACGATATTAAAACCGGCGATGAACTCTGGCAGGTAAAATGTATGATGGGCGAAGTTGGTCCTTCGGTTGGATTCTCCGACGGAATTGTGGTTGCTGCCAACGAGTACGCAAAAATGGTGGCCATCGATGCAAAAACGCATCAGGTTCTTTGGGAAGACGATGAATACCTTCCTGAAGCGTCCAGTCCACTGGCACACAATGGCCTTTTGATAATTGCTACGAGTTACGGTGTACTGGCTTGTTACGACCTGAAATCGGGTGAGAAATACTGGGAACACGATGTTGGCAAAACGTTTTATTCATCGCCAATGTATGCCGATGGAAAAATGTATATGATGGATAACGACGGTGTGATGCGTATTTACGAATTCGGAAAAGAAATGAAACTGATATCAGAAAACAAACTGGGCGAACATGCCGGTACAACTCCCGCTTTTGCCAACGGAAAGATTTATATACGCGGTGACAAAAATTTGTATTGTATTGGGAAGTGAGTTCAGAGTATAAAGTTCAGGGTTCAATGTGAAAAAAAAACTGAAGTTGATTAAAAACTTAGCGTCTTCGCGTATTTGCGAGATAAAAATATGACAGAAAATTATCAAAATATCGACCGCATAATTGCAGAAAAGGGTTCCACCAAAAAGAGCCTTATTCCGATTTTGCAGTCCATTCAAAACGAATACAACTATTTGCCTGAAGAGGCCCTTAAATACCTGTATCACAAAACCGAAATTACTCCTTCCGAAATCATCAGTGTTGCCAGCTTTTACAAGCAGTTCAGAATGAAACCCTCCGGAAAACATATTGTTAAAATCTGTGTTGGGACTGCCTGCCATGTAAAAGGCGCAACTCTCGTTCACGATGCTTTTCGAAGACATTTTGAATTGCCTGCAGGCGCCGATACCGACAAATTGGGGGAATATACGCTCGAAAAAGTTAGTTGTCTGGGTTGTTGTACGCTTGCACCCGTGGTTCAGGTCGATGAGATTACATATGGCCATGTCGCACCCGACCAGGTTGACCAGGTGATTGCCGATTTCGAAAGTCAGCAGGGTAAAAAAGAGGCAAAAAAATTCAGAAAACCCGATGGTTCTGCAATTAAAGGTGAAATCCGAATTGGTCTCGGTTCGTGCTGCGTGGCCAGTGGCAGCGAGGAAATCAGAAAAGAAGTGGAAAGCGTTGTCAACGGAAGTGGCATTAAAGTTTCGTTAAAACATGTGGGTTGCGTGGGTATGTGCCACCAGGTGCCGCTTGTCGAAATTGTTCCAAACGAAGGCGAACCTACTTTGTACGCAAAAGTAAAACCCGAGGATGTAAAAAATATCATCGAAAAGCATTTCGAGCCTGCCGGTTTCTTTTCGAAAATGAAAAACAAAATCTTCAACCTGGCAGAAGAAATTCAAACCGACCGAAACTGGGAAGGCGTTCAGCGTTACGAAATCAGTATGCGCGAAAAACCAGTGGCTTCGTTTCTTGGCAACCAGGTTCCAATTGCTACTGAATACAGGGGAATCATCAATCCTATCGATATAAATGAATATCAGAAACGGGGAGGTTTTAATGCTTTACGAAAAATGTTCGAAACACTTTCGCCCGACGAGGTTGTTCAGGAAGTAAAAAACAGCGGTATCCGCGGCCGAGGCGGCGCCGGTTTTCCAACAGGAATTAAATGGGAACTGGTAAAAAAAGAAGTCAGCGACACCAAATACCTGATTTGCAACGGCGATGAAGGCGATCCCGGCGCGTTTATGGACCGCATGATTCTTGAATCGTACCCTTACCGGGTGATTGAAGGAATTATAATTGCCGCTTATGCAGTTGAAATCAATCAGGGCTATTTTTACATTCGGGCCGAGTACCCGCTGGCAGTGAAACGAATTCGGAAAGCGCTGGAAATATGTGCGGAGAATAATTTTCTGGGTGAAAACATTCTGGGCTCTGGTTTCAGTTTTAATTTATCGATTTACGAAGGCGCCGGCGCATTTGTTTGCGGAGAGGAAACTGCACTGATAGCATCCATTGAAGGAAGCCGCGGTTTCCCTCATATTCGTCCGCCATTCCCCGCACAACAGGGACTTTGGAATCATCCTACCCTTGTGAACAATACAGAAACATTTGCACAGATTTCGTATATCCTTCGCGAAGGATCTGAGAAATTCAAAAATATAGGTACCGAAAGAAATTCAGGAACAAAAGTTTTTGCACTGGCCGGTAAAGTTGCCCGTGGCGGTTTAATTGAAGTGCCGATGGGAATTACCATCCGTCAGGTGGTGGAAGAAATTGGAGGAGGAATTGCCAACGGTAAAAAATTCAAAGCTGTACAGATTGGCGGTCCTTCCGGCGGTTGCATTCCAGCCGAACATGCCGACACACCCATTAATTACGAATCGCTCAGTGAAATGGGCGCAATGATGGGCTCCGGCGGACTCGTGGTTTTAGACGAAACTGACTGTATGGTTGATATTGCACGATTCTTTCTTTCATTTACACAGGATGAATCGTGCGGTAAATGTACTTTTTGCAGGGTGGGTACAAAACGGATGCTCGACATTCTGGAAAATATCACCAGCGGAAAAGGGAAAAAAGGCGATTTGGAAGAGTTGGAGAAACTGGCTCACTGGACAAAAAAAGGCAGTTTGTGCGGACTGGGAAAAACAGCGCCAAATCCGGTTTTAAGCACGCTGAAATATTTCCGCGACGAATATGAAGCGCACATTAACGGCGTTTGTCCGACAGGAAAATGTACGCAATTAATTACCTATTCGGTGAATGACAAATGTATCGGATGTACCATGTGTGTGCAAAAATGCCCGGTTGACGCAATTCCGTTCACCCCGCACGAAAAGCACAGCATCAACACCGAACTTTGTATTAAATGCGATGCCTGCCGCGTCGTTTGCCCGGTGGACGCGATTGATGTGAAGTGAATTACTGGCGGCTGGCTATTGGCGGCTGGCTAAAACAGTCCTGAAAGGACGACATGTAAAAGCACAGGGTAACACCCTGTGAACATAAAAAAATGAATAAAAAAACAGACCTCAGCGAGGTCAAATGTTTATTGAAAAAAGATGGCATTCAAAATGAAAATACGGTACTCCAAAAAAACGACAAAAATTGTCTTTTCGCTGGCTCTTCTGATTGTGCTTTCTGGCTGCCCATTCTTCAACAACGATTATGATTTTGAATACAATACCATCGTTGGAACAACCCCTGTAAACCTTAAAGAGTTAAACACTGAATATGATGATTTTAATTCCGATTTGCCTTATCCAGCAGGAAGACAACACATCTATTTTTCTTCGAACAGGAACAGCTCAGGTGGCAATTTCGATATCGTTTACAAATATTTCGATATTTCCTATCACGAAAAAAAAGATATCGTAGATATTTATTGGCCAGTGATTTATCCGCATCAACTTGAAAGCGCAATTGTAAATTTAGTAAATACCACATCTGACCAGTTGGGGCCATTATTTTTGGAAGGCTTAAAAGGAACTAAGTACTTTTTTTATGCAGAAAATGATTCAGGAAATTTTGACATAAAAGTAATCCACACACCACGGCTGGATTGGGGATCATCCCAGGCACAAAAACGCCTTTTTGGTCCGGTTAATCTGAAAGGTATCAATTCATCCTCCGATGATTATTACCCAACTTTCAACCAGGATTATACAAAAATGTGGTTGTGCAGCAACCGCGAAAATGGCCGATTCGATATTTATACGGTGCCGCTAAACCCCGATGAATATTTTTATGAATACCTGATTAAACCTGATTTGGCCATTACCAAAGAAGCAATTATATCGGGTGATTCGGATGATAAATGCCCTATTATTTTTGGCGATTACATAATTTTTACCTCGAATCGTCCAGGCGGTTTTGGTGGATTCGATTTATATTACTCAAAAAGGGTGAATAACAATTGGACAACCCCGGTAAATTTTGGTGCCGAAATAAATACCTCGTCCGATGAATACAGGCCTTTCCCGTTTCAAATCGGGGGTAAAAATGTGATGATTTTTTCATCGAATAGGGCTGGTGGAAAAGGTGGGTTTGATTTGTATGCGGTGCGAATTAAATATTTATATTGAATGCGGGAACTTTGAACCCGAAACTTTAAACTCGAAACTTATTGCATGATTACACTCAAAATAAATAACAAACAAATTCAGGTTGAAAACGGCACATCTGTGATGAAAGCCGCAGAAAAACTGGGTATTCACGTTCCAAATATGTGCTGGCACGATGAACTGGAGCATTTTACATCGTGCATGTTGTGCCTTGTAAAAGACCAGTCGAACGGACGACTTTTTCCATCGTGTTCAGTAAAAGCCACTGAAGGTTTGGAGATTGTAACTGATGACCCGGAGATAAAGGAAGCCAGGCAAACGGCATTGGAACTTTTACTTAGTGAACATGTTGGCGACTGCGAAGCGCCCTGCCAGATTGCATGTCCGGCACACATGAATATTCCGTTGATGAACCGCCTGATTGCTGCGGGAAAGTTTGATGAATCGCTGGCTGTGGTAAAACGAGATATTGCGTTGCCTTCTGTTTTGGGCCGCATTTGTCCGGCTCCCTGCGAAGGCGCCTGCCACCGCAAAACTGTGGATGAAGCGGTTTCTATTTGTTTGCTTAAACGTTTTGTCGGAGATGAAGGCGCTGAACCTGAAATAATTCCGGCTAAAAAAACAGGAAAGAAAGTTGTAGTAATCGGCGCCGGACCGGCAGGTTTGGCAGCGGCATATTATCTTCAGTTAAAAGGAACTCAGGTTACTTTGTTAGATAAAAACGAAAAAGCCGGTGGTTTACTGCGTACTTCAATTTCGGAAGAAATACTGCCAATGGAAGTACTCGATAAGGAAATTGATTTAATCCTGAAAACCGGTGTTGAATTTCAGGGTGGAAAAAATATCGATCGGGAAGTTTTTGAAACATTGAAAAAAGATTTTGATGCGGTGATTGTTGCCACGGGAACAGTTTCGGAAAATGCAGAATTTTTTGGGTTGAAATCCACTCCCAAAGGAATTACTGCCGACAAGGATTCTTACCAGACTTCAGAAAAAAATGTTTTTGCCATCGGCAATGTACTGCGTTCATCGCGTTTGGCGGTGCGTTCGGTTGGACAGGGAAAAGAAGTAGCATTTTCAGTACTACAATATTTTAACAGACAGCAACCGAAAGGCGAACCACGGATGTTTAATTCACGTTTCGGGAAATTGGTGAGTGCCGAATTTTCAGAATACATAAATGAATCGGTAGAAGGAAAACGTACTTTCCCTGAAAAGGGCGGCCACAGCAGTTTTTCAAAAGAAGAAGCAATTGCCGAAGCCAAACGTTGCATGCATTGCGATTGCCGGGCCATCGACGATTGTAAACTGCGTGAATATTCCGACCATTATCAGGTTGACCAGAAACGTTTTAAAACCAGCGAACGACGAAGTATCACCAAGCAAATGAATCACGATTTAGTGGTTTACGAATCGCAAAAGTGCATTAGATGCGGTATTTGTGTGAGATTAACCGAAAAATATGGAGAAAAGTTTGGATTTACTTATATTGGACGAGGTTTTGATGTGGAAATCGGAATCCCTTTCAACGAAGAACTGAAGGACGGATTAACAGAAGTTGCCTTAAAAGTAGCTGACGGATGTCCAACCGGGGCAATTTCGTTAAAAGATAATTTGAAATAAACCACATAGGTACATAGGACACAGCAGAACTATGTTTTCTATGTTCCTATGTGGTTCAAAATAAGCAAAATGAAAAAAATAATAAATACAATTGGAATTCTCTTACTGGCGATTGCTTTAACCGCCCAACCCAGCGATTCGTGGCCCATTTTCCGAGGTGACCAGAACCTCAAAGGTGTTTCAAAAACCGTACTTCCGGTTGCACCTAAATTGCTGTGGACATTCACTACCGGCGATAACATCAAATCATCGCCTGTGGTTGATAAAAGCAAGGTTGTGATTGGTTCCACCGATGGATTTGTATATTGCCTCGATTTAAAAGGGAAACTGGTATGGAAATTCGAAACCGGTAACGCGATTGAAGCTCCGGCACTAATTCTTGAAAATGCGGTCTATATTGGCAATCTCAACGGAACTTTGTTTGCCCTCGACCTGAATTCAGGAAAAAAACTATGGGAATATGAAACCGATAACCAGATTATTGGTTCGGCCAACTGGTGGAAAGAAGGAAACACAACCAGCATTCTTGTAGGAAGTTACGATTATTACCTGCATTGTGTTGACGCCAAAACCGGCAAAGTCCGCTGGAAATATGAGTCTGACAATTTTATCAACGGAGCCGCGGCCTGTTCAAACGGATTGGCATATTTTGGCGGATGCGACGGTTTCCTGCACATTGTTGACATTGCCACAGGAAAACTCTTCAAAAAAATAGATGTTTCTACTTATGTAGCCAATTCAATTACAGTGGATAATGAAAAAGCATATATCGGCGATTACGATGGCCGGTTTTTCCAGGTGGACATTAAAGCTGGAAGAACAGCGTGGGAGTGGCAGCACGAAACCACAAAACTGCAGTTTATTGCTTCTCCGGCGCTCATCGATAACCGGGTTTTAACAGCCAATCACAATAAATTCCTTTATTGTTTCGATAAAAACACAGGTAAAAAACATTGGGAATACAACACCGGCCGACAAGTGGAAGCCTCACCGGTTGTGGTAAACGACAAAGTTGTGGTGGCCAACATGCGCGGTGATTTAGCCATTGTAAACCTTTCGGATGGGAAACTTGTTTGGAGCTACGAAGTTGGCAGCCAAATAATTAATAATCCAGCAGTTGCCGGCGGACGGATTTATGTAGGCGCTTATGACGGAAATGTATATTGTTTTGGGAAATAGAAGCCCCTTCTTATCAAACTCAAATGGAATGAAGAACATGAATCGGGCACTGCGGGTAATTTGAAATGATTAACTTTGAAAGAAAAATTGGCAAAATGGAAGCAATGAAATTTGATACGTTGGTCAGAGAAAATGGTGTACTCAAAATTCCTGAATTAAAAAACTATGTAAACCAGAATGTGGAAGTTTTTGTTGTTCTCAACCCAGCAAAAAATCAAAAAAGGGAAGCAACAGACTTGTCTGCATTTCTTGAAAAGTGGACAGGTTATTTCAGGGAAACCACTACCGACGATATAAAATATAACTATCTGATGGATAAGCACAAATGAGAGTACTTCTTGACACAAACATTATACTTGACATAGCTATGGGCCGGCATGGTTATGCCGAAAAAGCCAAGGAACTCATGTTCCATTTAAACAGGGAGCAGATTCCGTTTTTTATTTCAGCTACAACAATCACCGACATTTATTACATTCTCCGAAAATCGGAAAACCATGCTTCAGCGCTGGATTTTTTACAGAATTTTTTACAATACGCTGATATTGCTGGTGTTGATAAAGGTATTATTTTGAATGCATTAAATTCGGGATTATTTGATTTTGAAGATGCAGTACAAATTCAATGTGCTGTTTTCAATGAAATCTCTATCATTATAACAAGAAATAAATCAGATTTTAAAACAACTGAAGTAAATGTTTTTACTCCGGAAGAATTTTTAAATCTTCACAAAAGCGAATAATTCATTTCCTTTTCATCACAAGAAAATGACAGTCTATTATGAACATCATTCAAATCATACCCGGTTCGGGAGGAAGTTTTTACTGCGGCAATTGCCTTCGCGACAGTAAATATGTGGATGCCCTGCGTAAACAAGGACACCAGGTGGTGAAAATCCCGATGTATTTACCACTTTTTTCTGATGAACACGATATTACTGATATTCCCATTTTTTATGGTGCAATCAGTACTTATCTGAAACAGGTTTACCCAATCTTTCGAAAAATGCCCGATTGGTTTGAAAAGTTGCTAGACTCAAAACCCATGATGAAAATAGCGGCTTCTATGGCTGGTTCTACCCGCGCAAAAGGTCTGGAAGACATGACCATTTCGATGTTGCTTGGCGAACAGGGCGAACAAAAAGAAGAGCTCGATAAAATGGTGAACTGGATTGCCGAACATTGCAAACCAGATATCATTCACATTTCCAATGCTTTATTATTGGGACTGGCAAAACGCTTAAAAGAAAAAACAGGCGTTCCGGTAATTTGCTCGCTGCAGGACGAAGACGTTTGGGTGGACGCAATGCAACCGCAGTTTCGGCAAAAAATATGGGGTTTAATGCACGAACGCGCCGAAGATGTTGATGCCCTGGTAGCAGTTAGTAATTTCTTTGCAGAAACCATGAAAAAGCTGATGAACCTTAGTGATGAGAAAATGCATACTTTTTATCTTGGAGTGGATGCAGAAGATTATCATTTCATTTCAACCAAAGAAAAACCCCGAAATGTGGGATACATTTCAAGAATGTGCCACGAAAACGGGTTCGATATAGTGGTTGACGCGTTTATCAAATTGAAAAAGAAACCGGGGTTTGAAGATGTAAAACTCATTGCCACAGGCGGTTCAACAGGTGATGATGCAAAATACATTAAAGAACAAAAACGAAAAATCCGTGAGAATAATCTGGAAGATTCATTTGAAATTATCGATGAATTTGAAGGCGATACACGTCACAATTTCTTCAAAAAAGTGACTTTGGTTTCGGTTCCGGTGCGAATTGGCGAAGCTTTTGGAATGTATTTACTCGAATCCATGGCTTCGGGAGTTCCTGTGGTGCAGCCAAAGTTGGGCGCTTTCCCCGAAATAGTCGGACTATCGGGCGGCGGAGTAACTTATATGCCCAATTCTCCGGAAAAACTAAGCGATACCTGGGCTGAACTGCTTTCCAATCCCGAAAAACTGGAAAAACTCAGTCACGATGGTTGCGAGGGAACAAAGAAAAAATTCAACATCCACAACCACGCCGCTGAAATCATTGGTTTGTATGAAAAATTAAGGAAATAAACACATTTCGACTACGCTCAATGTGACAAGACTGAGCGTAGTCGAAGTCTGTTAATTTTAAAGAATGATTGAGTTGCTAAAACACATTTCGACTACGCTCAATGTGACGGAGCGTCATGCTGAGCGGAGTCGAAGCATGGTTAAGATGATAAAAGGTTCTAAATATGAAAACATTTTACGTTTATATTGTGAAATGCCGAGATGATAGTTATTACACTGGAATTACCAACGACATTGAAAGACGCTTGGAAGAACATAATTTCGGTGAATCGCCAGATAGTTACACGGCAATCAGAAGACCAGTAAAACTTGTTTTTGTTGAAACTTTTAACGATTTTGCAATAGCTGAACAATGGGAGAAAAGAATAAAGGGCTGGTCGAGAAGAAAAAAGGAAGCACTAATAGAAAGTAATTGGGAAAAGCTGAAAGAATATTCTGTTTGTCAGAATAAAACACATTTTTCGAATTTTAAAATAGAGAAAGAATAAACACATTTCGACTACGCTCAATGTGACGGCTGCCCGTCATGCTGAGCGTAGTCGAAGCATGCTAAAAAGGAATAATTAACTTAAAAAACACCCTTTCCCGAGTACTCGGGACTTAGGATGACAGAAAAATATGCTGCTACAACTACAAAATATCACCAAAGGTTACGGACAAACGGGAACACACAGTTACCGTCCCGTATTAAATGGATTAAACCTTGAACTGAATCAAGGTGAAAAAGTCGCCATAATCGGACCGAGTGGTTCGGGAAAAACTACTTTGCTGAATTTAATTGGCGCGCTTGACCTCCCCGAATCAGGTAAAGTTTTTTTCGAAGGAACCGATATTACCGGTTATTCAAAAACAGAACTGGCTGATTTCCGCAATAAAAAACTGGGATTTATTTTTCAGTTGCATTATTTAATGCCGCAGTTAACATTATGGGAAAATGTGTTGCTACCATTGCTGCCACAGGGAAATAAAATTTCAAAAGATCAAAAAGACTGGGCTGAACACCTGATTCGTAAAGTCGGGATTTGGGAACAACGAAACCAGAAACCATCGGAAATGTCGGGTGGTGAATGCCAGCGAACTGCGGTTGTGCGGGCATTGATTAACAAACCAAAACTGATTCTGGCCGATGAACCAACCGGTGCGCTTGACGAAGACAATGCAGTTGCACTTTCAGAGTTGCTAATTCAGTTGAGTAATGAGGAAAATGTTACGCTTGTAACCGTTACTCACTCAACTGAGCTGGCCGCCAAAATGGATAAAAAATTCACCCTGAAAAACGGGAAGTTAATACAAAGTTCAGAGTTTAAAGTTTAAGGTTTAAAGTTCTCCCCCTTGGGGGAGTCAGAGAGGGCATTCATGAAATTTCAATATATACTAAAAACATTTATCCACTATTTCAGGGCAAATCTGCTGGTTGCACTCGGGGTTGTTGTGAGCGCCACTGTTTTAACAGGTTCGCTCATCATTGGCGATTCGGTGCGGTACAGTTTGCAACAATCCACCTTTTCGCGTTTGGGCGAAACCACTCACCTTGTTTCGGTTACCGAGCGCTATTTTCGGCAGGAAATGGCAACCGAAATAGAAGCAGATAATCCTGAAATAAAGGCTACTTCAATTTTGCTTTTGGAAGGAATGGCGGTTGCCGATGGCGGTCAGCAACGCGTGAATAAAGTACAAATAGTTGGTGTTGATGCCGATTTTGAAGAAATTTCGAAAACCCCTTTGTTTTCTGAACTTCAGGATAATGAAATTGCAATCAGCCAAAATCTTGCTGACCGTTTACAAATAAAAGAAGGCGACAATTTGTTGGTTAGAATTAAAAAAGCCAGCCTGATTCCGATGAATGCACCTTTTGTTTCTGCAGAAGAAACCAGTGTTTCGCTACAGGCAACCATAAAAAAAGTGGTTCAGAAAGAAGAACTGGGGCGGTTTAATCTGAAAAACTCACAAACTGCTCCTTACAATATTTTTATTTCCATTGAGCGTTTAAACAAGTTAATGGAATTTGAAGGAAAGGCAAATCAAATTCTTATTTCAACTCAACTTGAAACCGAAAAAGTCGCCGAATCGGTAAAAAACTGTCTTACTCCTGCTGATGCCGGATTGTCGGTGAAACAAATTGAAAAAACCAACGAAGTCGAAATCTCCACAGAACGTGTTTTTCTGGAAGAGAAGATTGCCGGCACATTAAATAAATTGCCGGATGCCGAATTGATTCTTACCTATTTTGTGAATGCGATTGAGAAGAAAGGCAAAGGCAAAGGCGAAGGCGAGGAAGCGGCAGTTGGCAGTAGGCAGTTGCCAGAAAATCACAATCAATCACAATCAATCTCTATTAATCTCAAACAATCTCCATCAATCTCCATCAATCTCAAACAATCTCCATCAATCCCATATTCTTTCGTTTCTTCTCTTAATGATAAATTCCTCGCCGAAAACGAAATCATCCTCAACCGCTGGGCTGCCGACGATTTAAACGGCAAACCCGGAGATAAAATCACTTTAAAATACCTGGAAATAGGCCCGCTTCGTCAGTTAATCGAAAAGGAAACTGAGTTTATTGTAAAAGAAATTATTCCGATGGATTCCAAATGGAGCGATGCAACCCGGGCGCCGTACCTGCCCGGACTTTCAGATGCAGGACACTGCCGCGAGTGGGAAGCCGGAGTTCCAATCAATTTGGATGCGATTCGCGATAAAGACGAAAAATACTGGGACGATTATAAAGGAACGCCAAAAGCTTTTGTATCGAAAAACGCCGCATTAAAAATGTGGTCGAACCGGTTTGGTAACTACACAGCGGTACGTTTTCCTGCTGATTCATTTAATGAAGAAAAATATAACCGGATATTTACACAGGAAATTGCGCCGGCCGAT
>Ga0351903_1073_pt2 | contig 24307 bp, 21 predicted proteins | sample BONcelHT113001D6_FD_206874 | JGI IMG/M metagenome (GOLD analysis project Ga0351903, IMG submission 206874) | Enriched cells from coal bed in the Powder River Basin, Montana, United States - BONCAT cells T11 rep1 HSBNCT.T11.300.1.D6 ... | reverse complement strand
AACCCACCTGGAGTACATGTTCAGGAATAAAATGTATGCCGCCATTGCCACTCATGATAAATATTTGGTTGACAATGCTATACTGCTGATTGAGAAATACAATATTCCCAAAAATATGTATGAATTTCAGATGCTTTACGGGGTAACTCCTGACTTGAGGCAATCGATTGTTGACAGGGGACATAAAATGAGGGTTTACGTGCCTTTTGGGAAACAATGGTTTAACTACTCAACGCGGCGATTAAAAGAAAACCCCAAAATGGCAACGGATATAATTAAAGCCTTGTTTATTCGGGGATAATTCAATTTCAATATTTTAGCAAGGATGGCGGAAGTCATCCTTTTTTTTCTTTTAAATTCTGATTTATTTTTTAGTTTTGTGGAACAGAACAGAATACGTTTTGTACTACTTAACTTAACAACATGAGTAATTTCAATTTTATTGTCGATAACAATTCAAACGTTTTAAAATTTCATCAACTGGTTGATGCCATTGTAAATTCGATTAGTCAGAATCAGCTAAAATCGGGTGAAATGCTGCCATCGGTGAACCAAATCATGTGCGACTGCCAGGTCTCGCGCGATACAGTATTTAAAGCTTATGCCGAACTTAAAAAAAGAGGTGTTGTAGAATCGGTTCCCAACAGGGGCTATTTTGTAACAAAAAATATTACTAAGGTTTTTCTTTTCCTCGATACATTTAAGGCTTATAAAGAAGTACTTTACGGCTCGTTCCGGAAAAACCTGTCCAAAAATATCGCTGTCGATTTGCACTTTCATCATTATAATATTGGCGTTTTCGAGAAAATAATCCATGACAGTCTGGGCAGGTACAGTAAATATATAATCATGAATTTTGACCACCCAAAAGTCCAGAAAATCATTTCAAAAATACCTAAAGAACAACTTTTAATTATCGACTGGAAAGTTAATGCATTGGAAACACAGTCAACTGTTTACCAGGATTTTGGAGAATCGGTTTACCAATGTTTTAAAGCAAATATTGATAAAATTTCAAAGTATCCCGAGTTTACCTTGTATTATCCGGAGTTTACTTATCATCCTAAAATTGTGATTGATTATTTCGAAAAATTCTGTAACGATTTTGGAATAAAACACAACGTGATCTATGACTCCGAACAATTTAAAATAAAACAGGGAGGCCTTTATTTTCTGGTAAGCGACCGTACGCTGGCCAATTTTCTAGACCAGTGCGAAGAACAGGGATTTGAACCCGGCCGGGATGTGGGTGTGATTTCATACAATGAAACTCCGATGAAAAAATATGTAAAAAATGGAATTACTGTCATTTCCACCGATTTTGAATTGATGGGAAAAAAAGCTGCCGAATTTGTTACCACAAGCAAACCGGTTCAATTTAAAGTTCCAACAACAGTAAAATTACGGTCGTCGCTATAATATGTTTAAAAACATATTTATTGTCTTTGAAACATCGTTTTTTGAGTTTATTTTTGACTACATACCAGAACAGAACAGTTCGAAATAAAATAAATTATTTAAAATATTATAAATCATGTATTTACTTGGATTCGACATTGGAAGTTCTTCCGTAAAAGTTTCGTTAATCGACGGTGAAAACGGCAATTGTGTAGCCAGTTCATTTCACCCAAAACAGGAAATGAAAATAACAGCACACGAAGCAGGCTGGGCTGAACAGGAGCCTGAATTGTGGTGGCAAAACCTGAAACTGGCGCTTGCCGATGTTTTAACCGAATCGAAAGTAAATCCGGAAACTATTTTATCGATTGGTATTTCATATCAAATGCATGGGTTGGTGATGGTCGATAAAAACCACGAAGTTATCCGCCCGTCAATTATTTGGTGCGACAGTCGCGCTGCTGCCATTGGCGACAAGGCTTTTCAAGAAATTGGCGGTCAGCGCTGCCTTACAAATCTTTTAAACTCGCCCGGTAATTTTACAGCATCAAAACTAAAATGGGTTAAGGACAACGAACCTGAACTTTACAACAAGGTTTATAAAATAATGCTGCCCGGCGATTATATCGCCATGAAACTTTCAGGCGTAATTCAAACTACGGTTAGTGGCTTGTCGGAAGGAATAATGTGGGATTTCAAAGAAAACTCGCTGGCCAGTCTGTTGTTCGAAAACTATGGATTTTCGTCTGATATCATTCCTGAAATTGTTCCGACATTTGCCGTTCAAAGTCAGGTTTCAGCAAAAGTGGCTTCTGAACTGGGCCTTTCAGCAAAAACCACAATCAGTTACCGCGCCGGCGATCAGCCCAACAATGCGCTTTCACTAAACGTTCTGAATCCCGGGGAAATAGCCACAACCGCCGGAACTTCGGGAGTTGTTTACGGTGTGAGCGATGAAATTAAATATGATCCACAATCAAGGGTAAACACATTTGCGCACGTTAATTATACAAAAGAAAATCCTCGATTGGGCGTGCTGCTTTGTATTAACGGAACAGGAATTTTAAATGCCTGGCTTAAACGCATGGTTGGAGAAAATCTGTCGTACGACGAAATGAACAAACTGGCTTCCGAAATTGCTATCGGATCAAACGGTCTTTCGGTTCTGCCTTTTGGCAATGGCGCCGAGCGGGTTTTGAACAACAAAAACATTGGCTCGGTTTTAAGCGGAATCAATTTCAATATTCACCAAAAAGGACATTTGTTAAGAGCAGCCCAGGAAGGAATTGTTTTTTCGTTTAAATACGGGATGGATATCATGCAAAATATCGGGATTCATGCATCCGTAATTCGTGCTGGAAAAGCAAATATGTTTTTAAGCCCGATTTTCAGGGATACTTTGGCCGGAATTACCGGGGCAACAATAGAATTGTACAATACCGATGGTTCGATTGGTGCAGCACGCGGAGCAGGAGTTGGTTCGGGCTACTACAAATCGTTTAACGAAGCATTTTCAAACCTGAAAAAACTGGAAACAATTGTACCAGACAACTCAAAAAAAGCTGAATATCAGGAGGCTTATAATAAATGGAAGACAGAGCTTGAAAAGCAGACTGTAGTTTAATTCACCGGTTGACTTAAAGTCACCCGATGAATAAATAGATAGAAGGAGCCGCTTTAAAGCTATTCACCCGGTGACCCAAAGTCAACGGGTGAAAAGAAAGGATACAATAATTCAAAATAATCATTCACAATTAATAAATAACAAAATGGAAGTATTAAAAGGTAACAAAGAGTATTTTAAAGGGATTGGGCAAATCAAATTTGAGGGAGCCGAATCAAGAAACCCACTCGCATTTAAATGGTACGACGAAAACCGCGTAGTTGCAGGCAAAACAATGAAAGATCACCTGCGTTTTGCAGTGGCTTACTGGCATACATTCTGCGGTACAGGCGGCGATCCGTTTGGTCCCGGAACACAGATTTTCCCGTGGGATGGCGCCACCGATGTGATGGATGCAGCCAAAGAAAGAATGGACGCAGCGTTTGAATTTATTACAAAATTGAATGTCCCGTATTACTGTTTCCACGATACAGATGTGGTTGGCGACGGTTCGGTTTTCGAGATTGAAAAACGCCTTGAAAAAATGGTGGATTACGCCAAACAAAAACAGGCCGCTTCAGGAGTGAAACTGCTTTGGGGAACTGCCAATGTTTTCTCTGATCCAAGATATATGAACGGCGCATCGACCAACCCTGATTTTAACGTGCTTGCCAATGCAGCAGTTCAGATTAAAAATGCCATCGACGCCACAATCGCGCTCGGCGGAACCGGTTATGTTTTCTGGGGAGGACGCGAAGGTTACATGAGCCTTCACAACACCGACACAAAACGCGAACTGGCGCACCTCGGACAATTCCTGCGCACTGCCCGTGATTACGGACGGAAAGCTGGTTTTAAAGGCAATTTCCTTATCGAACCAAAACCGATGGAACCAACAAAACACCAGTACGATTTCGATGCACAGACTGTAATTGGATTTTTGAGAGCCAACGGTCTGGAAAACGATTTCAAACTAAATGTTGAAGTGAACCATGCCACACTGGCCGGCCATACTTTTTCACACGATTTAAGAATGGCAGCCGATGCAGGTTTGCTTGGATCGATTGACGCAAATAAAGGCGACTATCAAAACGGCTGGGATACCGACGAATTCCCTACAAATATTTACGAAATTACCGAGGCCATGCTCGAAGTTTTACAGGCTGGCGGATTTACACTGGGCGGTATAAATTTCGATGCCAAAACCCGCAGAAATTCAACTGATTTGGAAGATATTTTCATTGCACACATTGGTGGAATGGATGTTTTTGCACGGGCGCTGGTTATTGCTGATAAAATCCTGAATAATTCAGATTATCTGAAAATGCGCAAAAACCGCTATGCATCATACGACTCGGGAAAAGGCGCCGAATTTGAAGCAGGAAAACTTTCGCTCGAAGATCTTTATGCCATTGCCAGGGAAGTTGGAGAACCTGCACAAATCAGCGGAAAACAGGAGTTGATTGAGCAGTTGATCAACTGGCACATTTAACGATATGAAAGGACGCAATCCGTTTTACATTGCAGGAATTACAGTAGTAGCAACACTTGGAGGCTTGTTGTTTGGTTACGACACGGCTGTTATTTCAGGTGCTGAAAAATCAATCCAGGCCTATTTAATCAATGGGCTTGGATTGAGTTCTCTTGCTCACGGGGCAACCATTTCAAGCGCACTTATTGGTTGTATTATTGGGGGAAGTCTATCGGGAATAATTTCATCTGCTTTTGGAAGAAAGAAAGCGCTTTTTCTGGCAGCAATTCTGTTTTTTGTTTCTGCGCTGGGTTCAGGATATCCCGAATTTCTCTTTTTTACAAAAGGTGAGCCTACAATGGGATTATTATTCATGTTCAATTTCTATCGCATTATCGGTGGTATCGGAGTTGGACTTGCTTCGGCTGTCAGTCCCATGTATATCGGTGAAATTGCTCCTGCTGACATTCGCGGCCGGTTGGTTTCAATTAACCAGTTTGCCATAATTTTCGGAATGCTGGTGGTGTATTTTGTAAACTGGGGAATAGCCAATGGTAAACCACTTGAATGGATAAATGAAATTGGCTGGAGATGGATGTTTTTATCGGAAGCCATTCCTGCTGCACTTTTCGGAGTGTTTCTCTTTTTTGTTCCCGAAACACCACGCTATTTAGCACTGAATAACCAGGACACCAAAGCATTGCACATTTTAACCCGTATTAATGGCGTTGAACAGGCAAAAGTGATTTTCAAAGACATAAAGTTGAGTGTTGAGAAATCTTCAGCAAAGTTGTTTTCGTATGGAAAAATAATAATTCTGATTGGGGTTTTGCTTTCTGTTTTCCAGCAATTTGTAGGAATAAATGTGGCGCTCTATTACGCTCCACGTATTTTTGAAAGCATGGGAGCCGAAAAAGATGCTTCAATGCTGCAAACCGTTGTAATGGGTTTGGTAAATGTAGTTTTTACCGTAATCGCGATAATGACGGTTGACAAATGGGGAAGAAAACCATTGCTGATGGTGGGTTCAATCGGGATGGCAATCGGGATGTTTGCCATTGGGGCGCTTGCCTTTCTGAAAATTATTGGAATCAGCACTTTGGTATTTATAATTATTTACACAGCTTCGTTCATGATGTCGTGGGGACCGATTTGCTGGGTTTTGATTTCAGAACTGTTCCCAAATAAAATCAGGGGAAAAGCAGTTGCTGTGGCCGTTGCAGCGCAGTGGGCCGCCAATTATTTTATCTCGTCAACATATCCGGCGATGATGGAATTCAGCAGCGGATTAACTTATTGGTTTTATGGTTTGATGAGCATTATTTCCTTCTTTTTCGTTTGGAAAATGATTCCTGAAACCAAAGGAAAAACTTTGGAGGAGATGGAGCATTTGTGGAAAAAAATCTAGGTAAAAAAGGGTTTCAAAAATTTGAAACCCTTTTTTATTCTTATTTCGGCTGCCAGTAACAAACCTTGGGAGATTCAATCTTCCCTTCGGTTTTCAATACTTTCATTGCCTTGTCAACTTCTTTTTTGTCCAATCCCGCTACTTCGGCAATTTCACCGGCTTTTAAAGGTTTACCGGCAGCCTTCAATGTCTGTAATACTTTTTCTGCACTCATTTTTTCAATATTATGTTATGAATAACGTTCCGAAATTTAACCACTTTTTTAATACACTCAAAACATAAGATCATTGACGATATGTAAATTATAAATAATTTCCTTTCCTCAGAAGTGTATATTTTTTATTGTTTTTGCGTATATAACAAGACTTTATAACTAAAGTCATGCATGAATTTAGCCCGGTTGAGCAAGCATTTATGGATAAACTCAAAGAAATTATCCTTGCCAACATCAGCGATGAAAATTTTGGTGTAAAAGAATTGGCCCATACTGTAGGTATGAATTATTTTCATTTGAACCGAAAGTTGCACACGATTATAAATAAAAATAGTAGCCAGTTTATTCGCGAAACAAGGTTGGAAAGAGCAAAAGAAATGCTCGAACAGGAAGATATTACTGCTGCTGAGGCTGCTTACAAAACCGGATTTGGCAGTCCTGCCTATTTTAGCAGGTGTTTTCATGAGTATTTTGGTTATCCGCCGGGAGGGGCAAAAAACAGGAAAAACATTGATTCAGAGGTAATAAACGAAATTGACAAACACAGTATAGAAACGGAAAATCCCAAACCAAAAAAACCAGCACGGAAAATAGTTGTTTACGCTGCCGGTGGCATTCTTATTTTATTTACGGTTTACCTTTTATTCAATAACTTGTCACTTGAAAATTTCAGCATGCTTCCTGGAAAACGTTTAAAAAGTCAGGAAAAATCCATTGCAGTGCTTCCTTTCAAAAGCTTAAGTAGTGATGAAGAAAATCTATATTTTGCCGAGGGAGTAACCAGAAACATTTTATATAACCTTATTCAAATCAGCGAAATAAAGGTGATTAACAGTCCGGTAGAAGAATTGGAAGCGAATACGCTTGATCTCAAAAAAATGGCAGGCAAACTCAATGTCCGGTTTTTTCTTTCCGGAAGTGTACAAAAAACGGGCGAACAGGTTTTGGTAATGGCACAACTTACCGATATTTCCAAAAATCAAATCATCTGGTCCGAAAAATACCCCAGAAAACTGTCTGACATTTTTCAAATACAAAGCGAAATAGCCAAACAGGTTGCAGCAAATCTGCAAACAGTTATTTCAAAAAAAGAAAAGGAGCAGATAGAAAAGATGCCAACCCAAAACATGGAAGCCCATGCCTGGTATGTGATGGGACGTTATTTACTGGATAGGAGAGGTTGGAGAGATGTAAGAATAAATAAATTTATAACCCCTTTTAAAAATGCAATTGCTGCCGACCCGCAATATGCCGAAGCATACGTGGGTCTTGCAGATGTTTATTTAACCTTTACAAGAACTCAATCTTACCCAAGCCCTGAAGGCTTTATAAAGGCAAAAGAAAATGTTTTAAAAGCACTGGAACTTGATAATAATCTGGCAGAAGCTCATGCAACACTGGGAGCCATTTTATACTGGTCTGAATGGAAGTGGGAAGATGCCCGGAATGAGTTGGAACGTGCATTGAAGCTGAATCCGAATAATGCACAAGCACACAGAAGCTATGCCAGTTTGATGGCGATACTTCACCAAAAGGATTTAGCACGATTCCACTGTTTTAGGGCAGCAGAGCTAAATCCTGTTTCTCCATACCTGATTCTTTGGAAAGCAAATTTCCTTAAGGAGGAGGACAAATTTAATGAGGCAATGGGAGAATACAACAAGTTTATTGAAATGTATCCTGAAAATTATTCAGTTTACTATCACTTATGGGATTATTTTCTAAAAACAGAAGAAGAACAGCAAGCATTAGAATCATTGCAAAAAGCTTTTCAGTTAGTTCCGGAAGACAGACCATTTGTCGATACAATAAAAGTGGTTTATGATAAATATGGAATAAAAGGATTGGACAACTGGCTAAATGAACACAAAATAAAATATGATGATAAAGGGAGCTGGCAGGGAATAGTCCGGTATTATAACAAAATAGGAGAAAAAGAAAAAGCGCTTGATTGGCTCGAAAAAGCATTTAAATGGAAAACTCCAAATCTGCCGGAAGTAATTGCCAGAACAACGCTTGACAATCTGCATAACGAACCCCGGTTCCAGGCATTGCTGGATAGTATGGGTTTGACACCTTACTATTCTGAAGGGGTTAACTCAACTGGTTTAAAAAAATAATCAATCCTTTCATTTTTAAACTTTAAAGGTAAGATTGGCTTGATTAAACTGGCAGAATCCCCCGTTTATAATCCAAATGTCAAAATAGTGCAATCGTGATCAATATTGTACAACAAATACAAGGATTTTAAAACTCTTTGTAAAAATATTACTATGTGTCAGGCTGCATTTTGACCGAAATTTACATCAGATAATGAAAGTCAAAAAAAAATTATCAGAGAGTGTAAATGAAGTAATAATCTTAAAAAACTAAAACAATGAAAACAATTTCATTTTTTGCGTTAATCATGCTGGCAGCAGTTTTCGCATTCGGACAAAAACAGAAAATTGACGAAGTTAAAGTTACTCCGCCTAAATTTACAGGAGTTGCAAATGCAGTTTCCATAGTGAAAGATGGTAATTTCGAATCAATTGATGATTACCTGGCAAAGAACATTCAATTTCCCGAAAAAGATGCAAAGAGCTTTAAACAGGGTACTGAAGTAATACAGTTTGTTGTTTCTCCATCAAGCGAATTATCAGATTTCAAAATTATTAATAGTGTTTCACCACTAATCAGCGAAGAGGTAATCAGGGCTTTGCAAACCACAACTGGAATGTGGGTGCCGGGTTATAATAATGGTAATCCGGTTGCAATGGAAAAAGAGGTTTCTGTTGTATTTAAAATTGATGGATTCCGGTTTTCTCCTGATTTTAAAACGCTGGCAACAAACTACTTTTCAAAAGGTGGCGAATTGTTTCTTGCAAAGCAAAACCCTAAAAAAGCGCTGAAATATTATGACAAGGGGATTTTGCTGTTACCAAACGATGAAAGCCTTTTGCTGATGAGAGGTTTTGCCAGGTATGAAACCGGAGACAGGGAAGGTGCAACCCGCGACTGGCAAAGAATAGCAACACTGGGAGGATCTTCCAGTAATGAATATTTAAGTTCTTTAACCGATTTGAAGGGCTACGAAGAATTTGCGAACATTATCTCCAAATAATGAACAGTTGAAATTATATCAATGGAAAATCTTATCTGTTGCGGATTAAATCGAGTAGGAGGAAAATAAAATAGGTTTTCCTCCTACTTTATTTTCCGACCTCTCACACCACCGTGCGTACCGTTCGGTACACGGCGGTTCTTTAATTTACATGATGAACAGTTTTGTAGTAATCCGAAAAAAAGATATAACCTGCCTGACGCAGCCGGTTATTGGATATACTTACTTGCAGGATTGGGCTCTTGGCTGTGCGCCAAAACCCTTTCCTTGTGTTTGCATATTCCCATGCCTTTTGTTGTGGAATGCCAAGTTTTATCAGGTTTCGCAGTTTCGTCTTGATACGTTTCCATTGTTTCCATATCACAGACCTTAACCTTCGCCTGAACCACTCGTCAATCCTCTCAAGCAAATTTTTCATATCCGCAAGGCAAAAGTAGTTTAGCCATCCAGTTATGTATTGGCGTAAGGCCTCCTTCCTCCTCTCATTGCCCCAACCATTGCTGCGTGATGTCAGCTCCCTGATTTTGGCTTTCATCTTTGCGATGCTCTTGCTGTGGGTGCGGATGCAACATCCTTTTTCGTTAAAGTAAAATCCATAGCCCAAAAACTTTACGCCTTTGATGTGCGATACTACTGTTTTCTCCCGGTTCACTTTCAGATATAAAACTTCTTCGATGTATCTGGTGATACTTGCCATTACCCTTTGGGCGGAACGCCTGGTGCGGCAAAATATCATAGTATCATCGGCATATCTTACAAAGCGATGTCCCCGGCGTTCAAGCTCCTTGTCCAACTCGTTGAGCATTACATTGCTCAACAGAGGGCTTAGGTTGCCTCCCTGTGGAACTCCCGTGGGTGTTTCTTCATATCGACCATCTATCATAACCCCTGCCCGTAGGTATTTATGGATGAGTGATATAACCCTCCCATCTCTGACCGTTCGTGACAGTACCTCAACCAGTTTACTTTGGCATACCGTGTCGAAGAACTTTTCCAAATCCATGTCAACAACGTATCGGTATCCCTCGTTGGAATACTTCTGGCATTGCTGTACGGCTTGGTGGGCGCTCCGCCGGGGGCGGAATCCGTAACTCGACGCCGAAAACTGCCGCTCGTAAACCGGTGATAATTGCTGCGCAATCGCTTGCTGGACTACTCTGTCAACTACTGTGGGAATGCCCAGAAGCCGCTTCTTACCATTCTCTTTGGGTATCTCTGCCCTTCTCGCTGGCTGCGGCTTGTAGTTCCCCTCGTGCAGTGTCGTTATCAATTCATCTTTCCGGGTTTGCAGGTAGTTTAACAGTTCTTCCACCTGCATCCCGTCAACCCCGCCTCTCCCTTTATTCCGCTTTACTTGTTTGTATGCTTCGTTCAGATTGGCGGGTGACAAGATGAACTCTAACAACCCCTGACATTGTCCATCCATGTTGGTGTCTCCTTTTTCGGTCATCCATAGGAATGTCTGCCCTCCGGCTTGCTCTTCGAGTGCCGCTCTATCCCTCTGCCGGTAGGTGTCTTGTCCTGTTTTCTGCTGTCTCCCATTCATACGGTAACCTTCTTTTGATACTCACCTCTTAAAGTTCGGCCCTTCCCCTGTCATCCCGTAACCGGGTACTTCGGCCTCTGCTGACTCCTGACGGTAATTGTTAGCCGTACTTCATACTCCGTTTCCGCACGTCCGTCAGGCCTCCCGTGGTAAGCTTATCCTCCTTCGTCCCATGTAACCGCCACATTTACACCTCCAACTTCCGGGTAGTTATTGGACTTCGTTTTGTCATGCAAACTCGTCCGGTTGGAAATGCCTGATGTGGTTCGTGTTCCTCGGTTCAGAACTTTGCCGCCAGCTTCCTTCAGATTCCACCTCACAATGGACACCCTTGCTATTGGCTAATGGTTGGTAACTACCTACCCCCATAAAGGACTTTCACCTTCAAAATGATAAGCATGCACGGCGCACCTGAAAAGAAAAAGCCCTGATTACAGGGCTTTTTACAGTTTTGTTGCTATTTACTGTTTGTATATCTTTCCGAAATTACTTTCCAATCTACAATTTTCCAGAAATCCTCTATGTAAGCCGGGCGCAGATTTTTCTTGTCGATGTAATATGCATGTTCCCAAACATCGCACGTTAGTATTGGTTTTTTTTCCTCGCGCATTGGGTTTCCGGCATTGCTTGTCTGCACAATTTCCAAATCGCCTTCCTTATTTACGACCAGCCATGCCCAACCCGATCCAAACAAAGTTGCAGCAGCTTTTGTAAACTCTTCCTTAAACTTTTCAACTGACCCAAATTTTGCCTCAATAGCAGCTTTTAAATCGTCTTTTGGCTCTTTGCATCCATCGGCAGCAAATTGCATAAAATAAAAGGTGTGGTTCCAAACCTGTGCGCCGTTGTTAAAAATGCCACCATCCGATAATAAAACTATTTCTTCAAGTATTGCATTTTCAAAAGCAGTTCCTTTAATCAGGTTATTTACATTATTTACATACGCCTGATGATGTTTGCCGTAATGAAACTCAATGGTTTTTTCACTGATGTACGGTTCTTGATATTCCGATGATACCCTGCCAGTGATTCCGGCGATACCCTGCCAATTTATTTTTCGATTTCCACGGCTAAGTTATTCATTTTTTTAATTTCTTTTTTCTCATTGATTCTCCGTTTAATTCTATTCGGTGTGAGGAGTAAACAATCCTGTCAAGGATGGCATCTGCAATTGTATCGTCACCGATTAACCCATGCCAGTCTTTGACCGGTATTTGCGATGTAAATATTATGGATGCACTGTCATATTTGTGTTCGACAATATCAAGTAAAGCCTGTCGTTGCAACTGGTCTATGGCGGTTAAGCCAAAATCGTCGAGGATTAATAATTGTGCGTTTTGTAATTTTTTGAGCAGCGATAAATAATTGCCCTGAAGCTTCGATAGTTTTATTTCATCCATTAGCCTTGCTGTATTAAAATACAGGGTTTTAAAAAGCATATGGCAGGCATGTACTCCCAAAGCCTGGGCCAGGTAGCTTTTTCCGCTGCCGGTTGGCCCGGTAATAATGATGTTTTCATTGTGTTTGATAAAATCAAACGAAACCAGCCGTTCAAACAAATTCCGGTCAAGGTTCCGGGGATGACTGTAGTCAATGTCACGGATTGAAGATTGGTGCTTAAATTTAGCGTTTGCAACTAAGCCGTTCATTTTTCTTTCCTGCCTGTGTTCCCACTCCTGGTCAATCAGCATGGCAATGTACTGGTCGATGGTGTAATTGTGGTAATTTGCACTCTGGATGTTGTTGTAATAGGCCTCGGCCATACCTGTCATCCTCATTTGTTTCATTTTTCCAATGGTACTGTGATTGTTCATAATTCATTATTTTATTTGAAGTTATCAGTATCTCTTAAGTTGCTGTGTGGTTTTATCTCATGCCCGATTTGCTGAGGCTGTGGTTCCAAATCGGCATTGTTTTTTAATATGTTGCCGATGATTTTAAAAGAACAGATGTCGTATTGAAGCGCTTTTTTGCATGCAGCCTCGATCCGCTCTTTTGGATATTGGCTTTTCATGGCAATAATCCCCTGAGAACGTTTAAAGCCAATTTCAGGGTAAGGTTGCTGGTCGATTAATTTGCCAACATAGACGGCAGTATTCATGCCGATGGCAGCGGCCATTTTTACAAAGAACTCCCTGCTCCATGACTGGTAATACAGGTGGGTGCTCGACAGGTGGTCTTTAATTGTTGTATAACTGCCCCCGCGGTGGCTTTTCGAGTGGGTGGCTATCCGTTCTTTTTTATAGTATATCTCAACGGTGTCGATGGTATGCTGTATTTCAACATCATTGCCAATGTAACGATAAGGTACGCTGTAATAATTTTTCCCTTCGCTTAAATAAACATAACCCATCTTTTGCACCTTCGCCCGGTTGTAATATTTGATTTGGTATGGTTCTGCCGGTAGTGGGGATAAATGCTGTTTTTCAAACTCGACAAACTGTTTAAACCGGCTTACCCCGGCTGTTTGAAGTTTGTAACTGTTGTAGCGTTCAAGAAGTCCGCGTATCTGTTTATTCAGGTCGGAAAGGCTAAAGAAGATCATTTTCGACATCTCGTAATAAATGCGCTGGTACACCAGTTTAACTGCCCCTTCGACCAAAGCTTTGTCCTGGGGCGAGTACGACCTGGTGGGGTTAATCACACACCCGTAATAATGGCCCATGTCCCTGAAAGTTTTATTGATGACAGGTTCGTATTTTGACGATTTTGTAACGGCTGATTTTAGATTGTCAGGCACGATTGCCTGGGGGACCCCTCCAAAATACGCAAGGCAGTTGCCAACAGATTTTACAAGCGATTCCCGCGTCTGGTCATAACTTGCCTCTACATATGTGTATGAACTAGCTGGCAGAATACCTACAAAAACTTCTACTTCCCGGATTTCACCGGTTTCTTTGTTTACAATCTGCAGTTTATTCCCGGCATAGTCAATAAAGAGCTTTTCTCCTGCAATATGGGTGAGCTTTCCGCTGACATTTTTACTTTCAACCCAGTCGCTAAACAACTGACAAAACTGTGAGTAGCCGTAATGGTCGAGATGCTCCTGTTGATACCTGTGCCATAAATGAAGGCGGGTGCATCCCGGGGATTTTAATTCATTTATATATCCTGGAAAAAGCCCGTGCAAAGTGGCGTAGCGATCCCCGTCAAGTGCCTCCTTTGACGGGAAAAGGTTTTGAAGCTCATGCTCTTCCAGCTTCAACAGTTCGTCAAAACTACGTCCGCTGGATTGCAGCTTTTTTACGTATTCATTCACCGTGTTACGGTCAACCCCTATAGCCTGGGCAATCTTACGGTTGGATTTCTTCTTGATTTTTAAAAGCAGTAATTGTTTTACTTTCATAATGTCGATCTGTATTGCAGCCATATTTTCTCTGGTTATTATTTTTCAAACCAAAGAAGTACATATAGAAATCGAAAAATGAAAATAAAGTGGCAGTGTTAATTCCGGAACCATTACCCGATTTTGCCTTTTTATATGCTTTTGGCAGTGTTTACTTCGGAATAGTTTCGCGCCGCCGCCGCCCGCCCAAATCCAAAAACCCACCCAAAAAGTGGCAGCATTTGACCGGAATCACTGGCAGCCTTTCGTCGGAATCAGTGGCATGGTTTGCGCCGGATTATCCAGGTTCCAGGGCATTGTTTGGATAGGGTAACTTTGGTAATTCGAATGCCATAATTTTACAATTTAAAGGTGAATAATCTGTTTTTGATTTTTGATTAAAATTAAAACATTTTAAGTTTAAAAAGGAATAATGGCACCAATAATTTGAAAAGAGTTTAAATAAAAATTAAGGAATAAGAAATCAATGTTATGGTGAATACAGACTTCGACTTCGCTCAGTCTGACTGTCTCCCTGAGCGAAGTCGAAGGGTATTCAAAGGCCTATCACTTTTGTTTCTTAAATTAACTTTACGACTTTGAGTAAGAAACATAAAATCTGATAATCAAAAAACCGGTTTGAATTCACTTTCTGATTTCTCATTCCTTATTCGATATTTTACATTTCTTACAATCTATTTAGCATAATATTGCGAAATAAGACAAATAAAACCCCGGGGCCTCTGCCCCGGGGAAAAAACCAAAAATCAACTAACCTTTAAACCGCCTGGCGACTTCATCCCAGTTGATGAGATTCCAAAACGCATTTACATAATCCGGACGTCTGTTTTGGTAGTTCAGGTAATACGCATGCTCCCACACATCAATCCCCAATATCGGCGTACCCCGAACTTCTGCCACATCCATCAGCGGATTATCCTGGTTGGGCGTTGATGAAACCGCCAGTTTATTCTCTTGAAGAACCAACCAAGCCCAACCCGATCCAAACCGCGTTACCGCAGCTTTGACAAAAGCCTCCTGAAAATTTTGCAATGAACCAAATGAGTCGTTAATTGCACTAAGCAAAACTCCTTCCGGTTTTGGAGAACCTCCCGGAGCAATTACTTCCCAGTACAAATTGTGGTTATAAAAACCTCCCCCATTGTTCCTGACAGCAGCAGATTGCGCTGAAACTCCTGCCATAATATCTTCTATACTTTTAGACTCCAATGCAGTACCTGCAATAGCAGCGTTCAAATTACTTGTGTACGCTGCATGATGTTTTGTATGATGAATTTCCATCGTACGTGCATCAATATGAGGTTCTAAAGCTGTATAATCGTATCCTAATTTTGCTAATTCAAATGCCATTTTTTTTTGCTTATAAAGATTATAATGTATTTTATTCTTAAAAACAAAAATAAGCGCTATTTAGAATTAAACCAAATATTTGGTGCTAAAAATATATCGAAAACTTTTATAGTTGATAGTTAAAGTTGATAACATCATCAACTGAAGTTATGGTTTATAAAAGACTTTTTTGCAATCTTTAAAATTAACCGCTGAGGCAGTAAATCAAAAAAATAAATTTAATTAACATAAAATTTGTTTCTTTTATTTACCTTTAAAAAGGCTTTATTTCGAAGTAAAAAAGAGCCGGTTTAAACATCTAACCAACATACAGTTACTCTTATTAAGCGAATAAACTTCGAAAATTATTTGCATAAACAGTTGTAGAAAGCTACATTTGATATTATTAAAACGAGTTCTTTGAAGAGAAAAAAAATATTTCCGCATTGATTCAACATTTGGTAAACTCAACAGAAAAAATTAAACCGAGAAAGCTCTATAAAAGTCGCTAAGGCAGGCCTGGTAGTCCCGAGTAATCGGGATGAGTCGCAAGACCGCTGGAAGTCCGATCGGCTGGGCACTCAAATCCTGTACAATCGGGGTTTTCGCAAACGGAATCGATGCGGATTTTTTTTGTCCAAAATCAAAAAAAGCCTGATAAATCAGGCTTTCTATTCAATTTTATCCAATTACTACATTTATTATTCTGCCAGGCACAATTATTATTTTCCGCACCTGTTTTCCTTCAAGCCATTTCGCCGTTCTTTCATCGGCCAAAACAGCGCTTTCCATTTCAGGTAACGGCATATCGAGAGCAAGTTCCTTCATAAACCTTGTTTTCCCGTTAAACGAAACCGGGTAATCAAACGTGTTTTCCACCAGCAGACTCTCGTCAACTGCGGGCCAGGGTTCGTATGCCAAAGTTAGTTTGTGCCCATACAGTTCCCATAGTTCCTCTGCCACATGTGGAGCATAGGGAGACAGAATTTTAGCATAAGTTTCGGCTGTATTTTTGGTCACTTTTCCTTTTTTGATGGCCAGATTGTTAAAAATCATCAGCGCCGAAATTCCTGTATTAAATTTCAGATGCTCGATATCAAATTCCACCTTTTGAATGGTTTGGTGCAGCAGTTTTGCTACTTCCATATCTTCAACTCCATCAACAATATTTGATGTATCGGCAAAGAAACGATAGGCACGGGTCAGAAAATTGAAAACCCCTTTCACACCGTTTTCAGCCCAGGGTTTGCGTTCGTCGAGCGGTCCCATAAACATTTCGTACAGACGCAATGAATCGGCTCCGTATTTGTGAATAACATCATCAGGATTAACAACGTTCTTCAGCGATTTTGACATTTTTGCCACAATCTGTTTCAGCTCCTCCCCTGTTTCGGCATGAAAATATTTACCGTTTTTATCCTCGACCAAATCCGAAGAAACTTTTGCCCCATTTGCTGCTTCATAAGCAAAAGCCAGAATCATTCCCTGGTTAAATAGTTTTTGAAATGGTTCGTCGGTTGAAACAATTCCCAAATCAAACAAAACCTTGTGCCAGAAACGTGAGTAAAGCAAATGAAGAACAGCATGTTCAGCACCGCCAACATACAAATCGACCGGCATCCAGTACTGCTCTTTTTTAACATCGAAAATGCTCTTTTCATTCATCGGGTCGATGTAGCGCAGATAATACCAGCACGAACCTGCCCATTGCGGCATGGTGTTGGTTTCGCGACGGCCTTTTCTGCCATTTTTATCGGTAACAATCAACCACTCTTCAGCATTTACAAGCGGCGATTCACCACTTTCTCCGGGAGTGTATTTTTCCAGGGCAGGTAATTCCAACGGCAGATTTTCATCTTCAACCAAAGTAACCTCGCCATCTTCCCAGTGAATTACCGGAAAAGGTTCGCCCCAGTATCGCTGGCGGCTAAACAGCCAGTCGCGGAGTTTATAATTTGTGGTTGCCTTGCCAATATTTTTCGATTCAAGCCATTCCACAGTTTTCTTAATCCCCTCTGATTTATTCAGACCATTGATTTTCAAACCGGTTTCATCGCTTGCTGAATTGATGTAAACACCATCTTCTGTCCAGTATTTGTTTCCAGCCAGAATTTCAGCACGACCTTCCACATCTTTTGGATCAAGAATACATACGATTGGAATATTAAATTCTTTGGCAAATTCAAAATCGCGCGTGTCGTGAGCAGGAACAGCCATGATTGCGCCGGTTCCGTAACCCATTAAAACATAGTCGGCTACCCAGATTGGGATTAGTTGCCTGTTTACGGGATTTATTGCATACCGGCCTGTAAAAACACCGGTTTTTTCTTTTGCCAGGTCGGTGCGATCTAAATCAGATTTTAAAGCTGCGGCTTTCAAATATTTTTCAACTGCCTCTTTTTTATCGCTTGTCACTATTGCATCTACCAGTTTATGTTCGGGTGCAATTACCATGTAAGTTGCGCCAAACAATGTATCGGGACGGGTAGTGTAAACCCTCAGTTTTTCGTTCAGTCCTTCAATTTCGAAATCAACTTCAGCACCTGTCGATTTGCCAATCCAGTTGCGCTGCATATCTTTTACGCCTGCCGGCCAGTCAAGTCCTTCGAGTCCGTCCAATAATCTTTCAGAATAATGCTGAATCCGCAGCAACCATTGCTTCAGATTTTTACGAATGACCTGGTTGCCACATTTTTCGTGCGCACCATCGGTTAAAACTTCCTCGTTGGCACAAACTGTTTTACACGAATCGCACCACCAAACCTGAGCGTTATCGTAATAAGCCAGCCGCTTTTTTCCAATGTAATTTGTAACTGCCTCTGTTCCTTCTGTTTTAATTTCATCAGGAATTGATAATTCTGAAATTGGCCTTCCTTTTTGTTGTTCCGCGTCGAACCAGGTATTATAAAGTTGCTTAAAAATCCATTGAGTCCATTTAAAATATTTTGGATCGGTAGTATTTACCTCGCGATCCCAGTCGTAACTCAAACCAATGGATTTAATCTGCCTGCGGAAATTATCGCAATTCTTCTGTGTTGTCACGGCAGGGTGAGTTCCGGTTTGCATGGCATATTGTTCTGCCGGTAAACCAAAAGCATCATAACCCATCGGGTGCAACACATTAAAACCTTTCATGCGTTTGTACCGACTTAAAATGTCGGTTGCCGTATAACCTTCAGGATGACCGACATGCAAGCCGGCTCCCGACGGGTAAGGAAACATGTCGAGGATATAATATTTTGGTTTCGAGAAATCGTCGGTGGTTTTAAACGTCTTGTTTTCTTCCCAGTATTTCTGCCATTTGGGCTCTATTTCAGCGAAATTGTAATCCATTTTTTCTGAATTGATTGAGATTCTGATTTTAAAGGCGCAAAGATAGAAAAATGATTTATGCAATTGATTTTAAAAAAAGTCGTTCAACCGAAATAAATTTGTTTAACCATTTTAAATTCAAAATTTGCTGCAAGGATTTGGAATAACATTGGCTTTACTGTAACTTTCTGTGTTTTGTTGGTATAAAGACTTCTTTTCAGCAATATATTACAATATCAAAGTTATTATTCATCTACAGAAACCATGTATTAGCCACAGACATTTCAAAAACAATTACTTTTGGCAATATAATTTTCAATAAGAATAATAAGAATAAAAAAAGAATATTGCAGATGGACTTTCAAATTTTAATTTCAAATCTCACAAACCCAACTTTACTGTTTTTCGCCCTTGGAACTTTTGCAGTTATTGTAAAAAGCGACCTTGAAATTCCTGAATCAATAAGCAAATTTATTTCTCTTTATTTACTTTTCGCTATCGGTTTTAAAGGTGGGCAGGAATTAGGGCATAGTGGGTTTACAACCGAGGTATTTTATTCGTTATTATTCGGTGTGGTAATTGCCTCAATTATTCCGTTATACACTTTTTACGTTCTTAAACGCAAGTTGAGTATCAGTGATGCGGCTGCTGTTGCTGCTGCTTATGGTTCTGTTAGTGCTGTTACTTTTGTTGCTGCTGTTTCATTTCTCGAAGCGCAGAAAATTGCCTTTGGCGGACACATGGTTGCTGTGATGGCTTTGATGGAATCTCCTGCTATAATCATCGGCGTTATGCTGCTGATGAAATACGATGAAGAAAACAGCAACAAAGGGAAATTGACTGAAACAATAAAACACGCCTTTACCAATGGTAGTGTGTTGATGGTTCTCGGAAGTTTAATTATTGGCCTAATTGCTGACACTAAACAAGCAGAAGGAATTAAACCATTTACAACCGACATTTTTAAGGGTTTCCTTGCAATATTTCTCTTAGAAATGGGAATGGTAACTGCAAAAAGATTTTCCGTATTTAAAAAATACGGGTGGTTTGCGACTACCTTTGCCATCGTAGTTCCTTTAATTAATGGCTGTGCCGTAGCATTATTAAGCGGATTGTTTATTCACGACATTGGCAACCGATTCATCTTTGCCATTCTTGCAGCCAGCGCTTCCTACATTGCTGTGCCGGCGGCCATGCGACTGGCAGCTCCAAAAGCTGACCCGGGTCTTTATATCCCGATGGCATTGGGCGTTACATTTCCTCTCAATATCACTATTGGAATGCCTTTTTACTACTTAATTGTAAATTCGTTTTAATAATGAAAGAAAATCAATAATTCCGATATTATGGAACAACTAGTTACATCTGGATTTAAACTCGGAATAATAGCCGGAGGGCAATTAGGGAAAATGCTGGTGCTTGCAGCCAGTAACTGGGATGTAAAAACCTTTGTAATGGATTCTGATGAGCATTGCCCTGCTTCAACATGCTGTTCAATTTTCGTTAAAGGGAGTCAGCTTAACTTTGATGATGTTATCAGTTTTGGAAACAGGGTTGATATGATAACATTTGAAATTGAGAATGTGAATATTGAGGCTTTAAAGAAATTAAAATCTGAAGGCAAAAAAATTTTCCCGGACCCCGATACGCTTGAAATCATCCAGGACAAAGGATTGCAGAAGGAATTTTATCAAAAACACAAAATACCGTCGCCTGAGTTTCTGCTTTATGAAAACAAGGATGAAATAATCAAAGCGATTGAAACCGGAACACTAACATTTCCATTTGTCCAAAAATTAAGAAAAGGCGGTTATGATGGAAAAGGAGTTGCCATAATTCGTACACAAAAAGATATGAATAACCTGCTCCCCGGACGCTCGGTGATAGAAAAACAAATTGAAATAGAAAAAGAAATTTCGGTGATTACTGCGCGCAACAAAAAGGGAGAAATTAAATGTTTCCCGGTTGTGGAAATGGAATTCAACGAAGGGGCAAATCTTGTGGAGAAGCTAATTTGTCCTTCCTCCCTGAACGAAGAAACAATTACGCGGGCAAATGAAATAGCGGTTCATCTTATTTCCTCATTTGAAATGTGCGGTCTGCTGGCAGTAGAAATGTTTGTCGATAAAACAAATAATGTCTGGGTAAATGAAGTTGCACCAAGGCCTCATAATAGCGGCCACCATACCATCGAAAGCATAATTACATCTCAGTTCGAACAATTGTTAAGAGCAATTTTTAATTTTCCATTGGGAAGTACTCAGATAAAAATGCCTTCTGTGATGATTAATTTGTTAGGTGAACCAGACCATGAAGGAGCAGTCAGGTATGAAGGCTTAACCGAATGTCTCGGAATAGAGGGAGTGAAAATTCACTTATATGGAAAAAAGAAAACCAAGCCTTTCAGAAAAATGGGACACGTAACCATATTATCAACTACGATTGAAGAAGCAAAAAATAAAGCAATGATTGTTAAACAGAAATTAAAAGTAAAATCATGGTAAATCCTCTTGTAAGTATCATCATGGGCTCCGATTCAGATTTGCCTGTTATGAATCAGGCAGCAGAAATATTAAATAGTTTCGGAGTGGCTTATGAAATAACTATTGTTTCAGCTCACCGAACTCCTAAAAGACTATTTGAGTTCTCAGAAAATGCCCATAAAAGAGGAATTGAGGTAATTATAGCCGGTGCAGGAGGAGCAGCTCATTTACCCGGAATGGTAGCTGCAATTTCACCATTGCCTGTAATCGGGGTCCCGATTAAATCTTCAAACTCTATTGACGGATGGGATTCCATTTTATCAATTCTTCAAATGCCGGGTGGAGTGCCTGTGGCGACAGTTGCATTGAACGGAGCGAAAAATGCCGGTTTGCTTGCGGTACAAATTCTTTCGGTTAAAGATGTTCAATTGCGAAAAAAAATGCTTGATTACAAAAGTGGAATGGACTTGGAGGTTATGGAAAAGGTAAAGAAATTAAAAGATGGATAACATTTTAAGAATGTAAACCATGGAAAACAAAAAGCAGTTGTTGCCCGAAAAGCAGAAAGAGTTAATCAGCACATTAAAAGTCAGGTTTGAAAAAAACAGCAACCGTCATGCGGGTATTGAGTGGGCGGCGGTTCAAATCAGGCTGGATGCCAACGTTGAAAAATTGTGGTCGCTTAGTGAAATGGAAAGAACCGGTGGCGAACCGGATGTGGTTGGTTTTGATAAAGCGACAGGCGAATATTTGTTTTATGATTGTTCGGCAGAAAGTCCGAAAGGCCGCAGAAGTATCTGTTACGACCATGAAGCGCTGGAATCGAGGAAAGAAAATAAACCTGAAAACAGCGCTATAGAAATGGCAGCCGACATGGGAATTGAACTTTTAAATGAAGAACAGTACCGTAACTTGCAACAACTCGGCAATTTCGATACAAAAACATCAAGCTGGATAATTACTCCTCCTGAAATCAGAAAATTGGGCGGCGCTCTTTTTTGCGACCGCCGCTACAACACGGTTTTTGTGTATCACAATGGGGCGGAATCGTATTACGCAGCGCGGGGATTCAGGGGTTGTATCAGGGTGTGATTGATGTTGAAATCCCCCATGGCATTCTATGTGCGAACCATTGCAAGAAGGTCTTCTTCGACAAGGAGGAACAGGTATTAGAATGTTAAGCAAAAGAAAACTCACACCCTATAATTATGCAATCTGTTTTTAATAACTTTGAAAAAAATATTTTATGACCGTCGCTGAATTAAAATTAAAGATATTTCGTCAGGTTGATTCGATGGAAAAGAGTCGATTGGAAGAGTTGTATGGTGTTATGCTAAATTATATAAATAGTAAAAAAGATTTAGATGATTGGACTAAGTTAACAACTGAGCAGCAGCAGGGTATTATTGATGCTATCGAAGAAATCGAATCAGGGAAGGGAATTCCACATGAAACTGTTATGACAAATATTCGCAGGAAATATTCTCATGCATAGAAAACTTATTTGGTCGCCTTTAGCTGAAAAAGATTTTGCAAATATTCTGCAATATCTTCAGTTGAATTGGGAGAATAAAGTTTTGGAAAGTTTTATTGACATTACTGATAGAATGATAAGTCAGATACTATTGAATCCCAAACAATTTCCGATAATTAAGAAAAAGCATAAAGTCCGAAAATGTGTTTTAACCAAACACAATACTCTTTTTTATAAAATTGGCCTTCATAGTATTTATATTTTAAGAATTTACGATACCAGGCAAAATCCAAGGAAGTTAAAATTTGTATAATTCCAGCACCTAACCGAAATACTATTCAACTGAATTGAAGGACTTTTAAGAAGGCTGAAAAACTAAATTTTATCAAATTATTTTCAATGGAATGAAGGACATTCGCAACAGGTAAAAATTGGTCTGCGATTTGCAACACACAAGTCTTCGTTTTCAAGAAGAAAGTAAAACCAGACAGATTCCAATTACCAGCGCATTGGAGTTATGTATCATATTAGAAATTCGTCAATCTGGTTTTGATTGATATTTTTAATATCTTTGATATGTTTATTTTTTAATCATAATTTATTTAATATGAGCAAGTTAATTATTAACAGATTGGATTATGCACGGATTAAAAAGTGCATTAACGATGCAAAACAATTTAAATCAATTAGCAGCGAAGAATCTGATAAACTGATGAATGAACTGGATTCAGCCAAAATTGTTGAACCCGAGGCTATACCATCGAATGTTGTAACAATGAATTCAATCGTAAAATTGAGTTTTGTAAACAACAATAAGCAGGTTCAATTCCAGATAGTATATCCCGATCAGGCTAATGTAAAAGAAAACAGAATATCAATCTTCTCGCCAATTGCAACCGCTTTGATAGGATATAAAGTTACTGATGAAATAGAATGGATTGTTCCTGCCGGTCTCACAAAAATCAGAATTGATGAAATAATTTATCAACCTGAAGCTGCCGGAGATTATAATTTGTAAAAAACAGACAACATATTTGTTGGCGCGGATTGAAATCCGCGCCAATATTTTAACAGATGATAATCCGCTAAATTACCTCATTAAAAGTATCCCCGTTATTTACATTTCCTGTTTCAAAACCACGCTTAAACCAGGTCATTCGTTGTTTCGAAGTGCCGTGGGTAAACGAATCGGGAACCACATATCCCTGCGACTTCTTCTGAATACGATCGTCGCCAACGGCTTGAGCGGCATTCATGGCTTCTTCAATATCCCCTTCTTCAAGAATGTTTTTCATTTTTTGCGCGTGATGTGCCCAAATGCCGGCATAAAAATCGGCCTGTAATTCAAGTTTAACCGTTTGTGCGTTGTATTCTTTTTCACTAACCTGTCCGCGCAGATTGTGTACCTGATCGAGCACGCCGAGCAGTTTCTGTACGTGGTGGCCAACTTCGTGCGCCACAATATATGCCATTGCAAAATCTCCCTGCGCGCCCAGTTTTTGCTGTAGTTCTTCCAGAAAATTCAGGTCGATATACACTTTTTCGTCGCCGGGGCAGTAAAACGGACCGGTTGCCGATTGGGCAAATCCACAGGCTGATTGCGCTCCCCCGCTAAACAAA
>Ga0351903_1080_pt1 | contig 24310 bp, 27 predicted proteins | sample BONcelHT113001D6_FD_206874 | JGI IMG/M metagenome (GOLD analysis project Ga0351903, IMG submission 206874) | Enriched cells from coal bed in the Powder River Basin, Montana, United States - BONCAT cells T11 rep1 HSBNCT.T11.300.1.D6 ... | reverse complement strand
GCAGAACTAAACTACCGCATTGCGGTTACTCCTGATGCGAACTCTGGCAGTGGTTTTGCAGAAGGAACTGTTATGACCAGTTTCCAGGGCACTGTTCTTGAGGCACGTGGGACCTCCAATGAAACCTCTGCAGAGAACACCTGGAAAGATACTACTGAAGTAACCGGTGGAATCAAGAACTTCCAGAAGGCATTCGCCTATCAGTCTGGATTCCGGTTATAATCTTAACAATTCAATTTTTTTAAAAAAATTAGCCCTGTCAATTGGGTTAAATGTATTTCTGCAATAATTAGCTGGTTTATTTATTAAAATTTCAGCGCGTTTTTTTTCAGACTATTCCGTGGTTTATTTGATTTCTTAAATCATCAGTTTCCTGATAAAAATTGACATTATGTGGAGTATATGCTGCCCGTTGTGGTTTATACGTGTAATCGCATATCAGGTGAAATCAGAATATAGTAAGATTAAATAACGTATCAGTCAACTTAATATGAGGAATCCTGATATGAAGCGAATGAGTATGGTGATGGCATCGGGTGTTATTCTTGCAATAATCATAGGAATTGTGGGTGTTGCATTCGCAGCCGATGACGTATTATATCCCCCGAGCATGAAACCAACGGTCACTCTTAACACAAGTGATGTCAAGAGCACACAGCCAACGGTCACTCTTAACACAAGCGAAGTGAAGAGCACACAGCCAACAGTCAGTCTTGACACAAGCCAGGTTACGAGCACACAACCAACTGTCACTCTTAACACAAGCGAAGTGAAGAGCACACAGCCAACAGTCACTCTTAATACAAGCCAGGTTACGAGTTCGCAGCCCACTGTAACTCTGATTGATTTGACTCCAAACTAAAGTTTTGAGAGATAATTCTCATCAAACATAGTCATTTTTCTTGAAGATCTTACACGCTACTGTAAAGTCTTTAAAATATTATCCTTCATTATTTTATTTAAGATAATGCAGGATTTGCATCTTTTTTGTGTAACAAGTTTCTTCTGACTCTTAATTGGTTATGAGATTAAAGATTTGATTGCTAATACAGAGCCTGGCTCTGGTATCACTAAATTGCGAAAAAAAGATTAGATGTAGGGATTGCGCAGACCCTTACCAACACCAAAAGTTGCACGGTGCTCTACTTCTTTCTGGTTCTTTGTGATCTTCTCAGTTGCGAGTTTAGTCACGAGTTCCAGACCGGGTTTGACACTCTCAATTGGTTTGGTCTCAAAGATACCTGCTGCAAGAGCCTTGTTCCAGATACTTTCACCGTTGTTGTTTCTGATGAATACAGTGGACCAGCCGTCCGGAGATCCAACTGATCCGGTGGAGATATCTGCAAGGTTTGCTACATAGTCTAGACAGACATGGCAGCCTGGCTGCTCATATTTGTGTGTTAGTTTGAGAGGTATCTGAGATACTGCACCACGGTTTGTGTATGCCCAGAATTTTCCCTTTCCGATATCAGTCTTCTTAAGTGAGTGCATATCGACATTGCAGTGATCCTGCACAATCTGGGACATACTCTGGTAGGAGAAGTTCTCCATACAAAAGATCCCCATTGCAAGAGCAATCTTGTCACAGACATCACGAAGTCCGATTGGATAAAGCTGTGCCTTTCGAAGTGCCTGAATCTGACAGGGGGTTCCGACAATACCGACCTTGTCAAGACCATATTTACGGACTGACTCTTTCAGGACAGACATGTTCGGACAGACATTATATCTGGTTCCCCGTGCAGAGAGGATTTCTTCAGCACTGGTTGCCACAATTGGCTTTGGCTGCCATGGCTTTTCTCCCTGGCCTGCAACGATTGCACCGTCAATGATACCCTCTTCGAGAGCATATATGAACATTGAAGTGACAATCCCACCATCCTGGGAGCAGCTCAGAATTTCTGAACTGGTACTGCGGGCAGATACTGCTGTTTTATATTTGCCAAGATAATCCATGATTAGTTCCCTCCCGGATTCATGGCACCATTAATGGCAGAGATGATAGTCTCGTACTGGTTTACGACATCAAAGCTGAAGAAGGCACGTGGACAGGCTGCATAGCAGGCACCACATTTGATGCACATATCGCGCTCAATATTTGGTTTTCCTTCTTCCATGGTGATAGCAAAGACCGGACAGGACGTGGCACAGGTACCACAGCCCATACACAGACCCTGATTTACCACCTTGGTCATGATGTCACAACCGCAGGCTTCACTTGAGACTGCCTCGCTTCCTTCTTTGGCAAGAGCCATAAGTGGTGCGAGATATGCCTTTGCAAGTGCCTGCTGTTCTGCATTTCCTTTCAGAAGCAGGTATGCCATGACACAGACATTCCTGATCTGCTGCGGGCAGGGTGCACAGCCGGGGATATATACATCCACATCGATGAGGTCACCGATTGGAACAAATCCTTCATGCTGTGGCTGGTTCCATTGACCACCACGGCAGAACCGGGTAATGTTTCCGTATGCAGCGCAGCCACCGAGAGCAACAACCACTGTTGCCTTCTCCCGGGCTTCTTTGATCTCTTCTACTGACAATTCATCCTGCAGACATACTGACCCCTCTACCAGTGCAACATCCATTTTTGGGATGTGTCTTGCATCGGCAAGAGTCAAACAATACACGAGGTCAGCATAATTGTCAAGGATGGTGAATAACCCCTCGTAGTTGTCAGCGAGGGAGACTAGACATCCTGTACACCCACTCATGTGTACATGTCCAACTGTTATTTTGTTAGCCACAGGCCTTTCCTCCTTCCTAGGTTCTTCTTTCGCAATTGATCCGGATACTGGAGTTTTAGGTGTCTGCACTTTGGGTGCAGGTTCCTTTTTCTCCTTCTTCCCGAAGATCCATGATAGTAGTCCCATGATATACCCCAATCATTTTCAGCACAAGTTGTACTGTTCTGGGAATCGCGTCTGTTACCTCATCGGAGAGTCCGATATCAAATTCAGGTTCAGAAACCCACATAGGCTGACACCCGATAATTTCGATATTTACCCGGTGTTTTAACTGATGTATGGGTTCTGTTAAGTCCCATGAATGAGCATCCCGGTATTTTCCTGGTGGCAGGTCATCAGGTTTGATGATAGCAATGTCACCAGGTTTTCCTCCGAAATCGGCAATATCAATGATGATGAGTTGTTTTACTGGTTCATCGGATTGGGCAAGGAGGGTGAAGAGGAAGTGCGGGCCTCCAAGGCCTGCATCAATAACCTTCACATTTCCTGGCAGGTCGAGCTTTTTTAGTTCTTCGACCACGGCCGGTCCGAACCCATCATCCGCAAAGAGCGGGTTTCCGCACCCGCAAATTACGATCTCCTGGAACAGCATGCGCAGGGCACTCTCACTGGACTAACTTCTGGGTGATAATCTTCTTGCTCTCATCAACTACCAGCATATGGGTAGCACAAGAGACACAGGGGTCATATGCACGCATGATGACCTCTGCGAGCTGCCATGGTGCTCCTTCAAGAGCCCGGCTGCAGGTTGGGAAGTTCCACGTGGTTGGGACAAGCAGGTTGTATTCCTGTACTTTTCCATCTTTGACACGTGCAAGGTGAACGTCACAGCCACGGGGTGCTTCGTTTGCATTCCAGCCAAGGCTTCCGTCACCCTGGGGTATCTCATCAGCAAGAACTGAGCCATTGCAGTCAAGTGCATCAAGGGCTTCGATCATGGTATAGAGACAGTCCGGGTATTCCATCTGCCTGGCAATCTGCAGACCCATTGCTCCCTTCCGGTCATAGTTCTTGAACTGGACTAACCGGGCACGAGGCCCGACTTCTACCGGCTGGCCATCATAGAGTGGCACTGAAGTGCAGGCCTGCATCTGTGGCCAGGTTTTGGTTCCAACTTTGGTGGTTCCGCCAACCGGGTAATCTGCATCCTCAAGACTTACTTCAAGTTCACCCTGATACCAGTTGTAAGGTGATACATCGGTCCAGCGATCTGGATCCCACTTTGGTTCAAAGTCAAGGCTTGAGCTGTCAAATACCGGGTCTACTGCCATGTATCCCTGGTCGTGCCATCCGAACTTCTCCGGAATCTCGACTTCAGATTTTCCTACCGTAACGGTGCCACGGTTCTCCCAGTTTTTCAAAACTGCGATCATGAAATCCATCTGGGCGATGGCAAGGGGAAGAGCTTCCTTGGCAAGATCATAGATCTTCTGCTTTGCTTGTGGAGAGATGTTGTAATACATACCTCCGACACGGGGGTTGCTTGGGTGAATTGCCTCTCCACCGGCAATCTCACCAACGGTCTGTCCAACCTCACGAAGCTTCTGGATCCGTTTTGCAACGGTTCTGACCGGCTCTTCTGGTGTGAAGGGATTTATTTTGGTGTCTGTTCCCGGGAGGTACATATCCGGAAGCGTCAGAATGTTATGGAGTGCATGGCTGTGCAGCCTGTTTGCACACTGAAGGATTGTTCTGAGCAGATATGCATCCTGTGGGATTTCACAGCCAATCGATGCTTCCATAGCGCCGACACCTGCGAGGGTGTGTGCGATTGGACAGATACCACAAACACGGGAAGAGATCTTTGGTGCCTGGTGCATGGTCTTACCAACACACAGCTTCTCAATACCTCTTACCGGAGTGATACTAAGCCAATCTCCGCGCTCTATTATTCCCGCATCGTTGACTTTAAGGACAAGTTTAGAGTGTCCTTCATGTCTTGTGGTTGGGGAAACTTCTACTACTTTGGACAAGAGAATCGCCTTTGATATTTGTTTGTTCGCAGTGCTGTACCATTCACGCTAGCAGCCCTCAGGAGATCTGAGGGTACGACCGTACCAGTGTACGACAATTGGTAATTTGAGACCTGGATATATCTAATTTTTCATTTGAACGTTATTTTTCTGAAAAATTGAAAGAAAATAATTAGTTAAAGTATTACTTTTTTAAAAGTTTTAATATTAAATCATATTTTCATGAAAATTTTAATATCATGTATGTTTTTAAAAGTTTAAATGAATTTCTTGGGTTAATTAAATTGAAAAAGGGAAGTTACTCCTGCATTTTATTCGAAATTTTAGGGATGATTTTATTAGATCTAATTATCAGTAATACTTCTGGCAATTTTGACTACTTTTAGCTGTAAATTTACTCTTTTTTATCTCTCACAAATAATTATTGTAATTTCAGAGTATTTTTTTAAAATAGAATGAAATATAGGCTGGCGCTGTAATTCAGTTAAAAATACTTTACATTTTAAGAAATGAACTTATGATTATGATTTCGTATTGTCTGGATACCTATACGGATCCTCTTATCCTGATCGGTGCCCAACCCTGTATCTGTATGGGTACTGGTCTCACCCCTGAACAGAACCGGATTATATCTGACATTGGTCAGTATTGTGAGGATGCAAGAAATATCAGTCTGCAGTCTTCCCGGCGTGATCGAGATAGAAGAAATTATTATGCCCTGTCAATGGTTCTTTTTGCATTGTCTAACCGGCTCATAGACTTAGGGCGTGAGACTGTCTATTTCAGGGGGTATGCAGGTCCTGAAGAAGAGGTACGAAATAAAGTAATTTTCAAACGGTTATCCGATTATAACATCATTGATTCGGGGATGCGCCAGGATCTCATACACCTTGTTGATTTTCGCAACCAGTGCTCACACCATTTTCATGAGGTAACAAAAGATGATCTGACAATGGTATTTGATTCACTCCCCCGGTACGAGGAATATGTAATAAAAATGAGGGATGAATTGACAAAAACACGTCTGATGACAAGAAGACAGATGATTCTTGTTGCAGGGATTGTCATATTCACCGCACTGATTGCGTTGATTCTTTATTTTTCGTGAAATATTTCAGGGGATTTCCCCGTTTATTTCATCGCTAAGTTCAGCGATTGTCGCCTGCCGCTCTGCGAATGCATCGTGCTGATGAATACTCTCTTCATTATCCTGCGCAATCGTAACAACTGAGTCACCCGGTAACTCCCCAAATTCTGCATGTACTAATCGTGCCATTTCGCGCACACAATCTTCTACAAACCTGGGATTTTTATGGGCTGCCAGAACAACGTGCCCCTCATCTCCACGTTTTAAAAGTTCAAATATGGGGGTACTCATGGAATTTTTGAGAATTCTGATGATTTTTTCCAGCTGAACATGGCTTTCATCATCAGTTTCAATTGAAAGAAACCCTCTCCCACGCTGGTTATGGGTAGCCATAGGGACTTCCTGGAAAAACTTAACGATGCTTTCAGTATCGATATTCAGGTTTTCCATAACTTCTCTGGCTCGCTCCTGCATGATGTTCTGTGCACAGGGGCATGCAGTCATCCCGGTAACCTCAGCACCGATACTTTTTCTGACAATCGGTTCTTTAAATGTTCGTTGAGCTATCGCACTTGCAAACACCTTGACTACTTCCTGACAAAGGGTCTTTGTAACAGGTGTCTCACCTGCGACCATGAACTCACTGCGCATGAGGACCTCAGTCCGGTCTGCGTATTCATGCTTATCGAGAAGTTTTCTGGCAACCATGCTGCAGAGTTGCTCAATTTCTTTGACCTGACCTGTAATTGCCTGTTCAAGTACCTCATCGATCACCTCAAAATTTCGTGAGAGGTTTGCTCCTTTGAGGCTTCCTGGAAGGTCTACAAAAATATCAAAATTTGATATAAATATAACCGGACGCTTTCCGGGACGGGATACTTCAACAAGTTTCTTGACATTCTTAACTCCAACTCTGGTCAGACCGATTCTAACGTCAGGGGTAGTGGATTGGACATCAGGAAGTTCCCTGATAAATGCCCGCTCTGGATTTTTCGTAATAATGATCGCTCCCTAAATATCTTGAGTTATTGAGCTGATTCCTACAACTGGGGATTAAAGATACTAATAGATTATCACATGCACTTCAAAAAAATTAATGATTCCTCATAAGGCAATCAAGACTCGAGAGTGCTTTATTTATTTCCTCCCGGGTAAGGGTGATTTTTTCTCCTTCACCCGATATTATAAGCCCGTCCCCACCTGCCAGTCCGATTTCTTCACCCTGAACGGTATTGATTATTTTATCTTTTCTGCATCTAATCAGGAATCTGCCATATGTTTCTGAAAAGAGACGGGTTATGAGGTCACCAGTCAGGTTTACCTTTGCATCCGGGCAGATAGAAATAAGTGCCGCAAGCAGACCTCCCTGTGAAAGGTCAGTGACAAGAACGTCACCTTCCTGCACTAAAGATCGTATCTTTGTAATGATATCGGGGTTCGGAGTTGGCGGAGCCTCACCTCCACAACCAGTTAATACATCTAAAATAGACCCACCAAAATGCTCACCTGTCTCTCCGATAAGGATGATACGATCTCCGTCTTCTTCAATGAACGGGGTGATCACCGGGCCTCTGCCAAGCATTCCGAGGGATGGTGTCGGTTTGATACGTGAGTTATACTCCTCACTTTCATTGTACAGGGATACATTCCCTCCTACCACCGGGATATTTAGTGTTTTTGCCATGTCTGCAATACCACTTATGGACTCCTTAAGTTGCCAATAGACCTCAGGATTCTGAGGGCTTGCAAAGTTCAGACAGTCTACAATACATAGTGGTTCACCTCCCGCGCAGGCAATGTTTGAAGCATTTTCAATGACTGTGTTTGCACTTCCTGCGTAGGGATTAAGATAAATATGGCGTGGGTTACATCCACAACTCATACTTAATGATAGACCATCAAGCCTAAGCACTCCTGCATCTCTTCCAAAAGATGTTGTTCGAATCTGGACATCATGATCATACTGGTCATAGATCCAGTTCCGTTGCGCAACTTCAGGATGAGCAAGAACTTTCAGAATAAGATCTTTCATGGTTCCAGAGGGTCTGGTGTACGGTATTGTATTGTTGACCGGTGTTTCAGGCCATGAGCACCGGGGTGCTCCCTCTGTCAGGAGATCAACAGGGAGGTCACAGACGATCTCATCATGGAAGGTAACACGGAAGTATGGTTCAGAAATTACTTCCCCAACATCACTCCATTTTAGATCGTACTTCTCTGCAATATCCCCAATCAATGTTACATCTTCTGGTGCAACTTCAAGCAGCATGCGCTCCTGCGACTCTGACACCATTATCTCGGCAGGATTCATCCCCTTTTCACGGAGATGGACTCTTTCAGCTCTGATATGTCCGCCAAAAGTACTGCACATCTCGCTTGATGCCCCGGCAAGTCCTGCAGCACCAAGGTCCCTACATGCAATCACTTTTTCAGTCTTCACCATCTCAATAATTGCTTCAATAAGAAGTTTTTCTGTGAATGGATCGCCTATCTGCACACTCGGGCGTTCTTCTTCTTCTGCATTCTCTCCAAGATCGCGCGAAGCAAATGATGCTCCCCCGATACCATCCCTTCCTGTTGATGATCCGACAAGAACGAGGTGGTTTCCCGGCTTTTTTACTCGTGCAGTTGTAAATCCGGATGGATCTACAACTCCAATACAAACCACATTTACCAATGGGTTTCCATCATAACAGGGGTCAAAAACAACTTCACCTCTGACTACCGGAACACCGATACAATTCCCGTATCCCCCGATGCCTGATACTACATGCTCCATGAGGTACCGGTTTTTCTCTTTATCCGGATTGCCGAAATAAAGGGGATCCATGAGTGCTATTGGCCGGGCTCCCATTGATATGACATCCCTGACGATACCGCCAACACCTGTTGCTGCTCCGTCGTGTGGGTCTACATAACTGGGGTGGTTATGGCTTTCCATTCCTACTGCAAGCGCAGTGGTATTTGTGAATCTGACTATTGCCGCATCATCACCAGGTCCGAGGATCACCTCCTTACCGGTTGTCGGGAGCAATTTCAACAGTTTTCGGGTAGACCGGTAACTGCAATGCTCACTCCACAGGTTCTCAAAGCAGGCACGTTCAAGTTGTGTCGGGGTACGTCCGAGCGACTCCTCAATGTAGCGGAGATCCTCTGGTGAGACCATGTCGGTACACTGAGCTCTCATCTTAAAAAAACGGTGACCTGCCTAGAGGAGGACTCATGTTTATCCCAGACAAAAGTGAAATGATAAGTATCATGGTCGATGCATACGAGGCCCTATTACATAAGGCATATGAGGAGGTGACTGAACCTTCCGAAGATGGAGAACGTTGGTCATATCCTGAGCCAAGGATTTCTATTGAGGGTAAAACGACCATCCTTGAGAATTTTACCGATATAGTCAATGCTCTGCGAAGAGATCAGGAACATCTCATGAAGTTTTTCCTTGGTGAAATTGGAACTTCAGGGAAGATCGATGGAAACCGGGTAATCTTCAATGGTAAATTTGAAGAGTCGATGTTTAGTCCTCTCATCAAAAGTTATGTTGATGATTATGTCATCTGTTCTGAATGTGGAAAGCCGGATACCAAGTTATTCAAGGATGATCGGGTTCTGATGATTAAGTGTGAAGCATGTGGGAGTCATCGTCCGGTCAGAAAACGTAAGGCAAAGACTGAAGCATCATCCAGCAGCCTCGAAGCAGGAAATGTAATTGAGGTGAGCATTGAGTCCACTTCACGGCGGGGTGACGGTGTCGCGAAGATTGGTAAATACATCGTGTATGTGAAAGGGGCACGCCCTGGTCAGCGTTTGAAAGTCAGGATCGCAAAAATATCGGGTTCAATCATATTTACTGAGCAACCCTAATCAAAAAAAGTTCTTTTTTTTATTGTTTCATTTTTGAGAGGTCTGATATCAGATCTCCACAAGTGGATGAAAGACGATTGCATGCCGCAAGAATGGGAGCTATCGGATCTTTCATATCATGGGTGGTAACAGTCAGGACAGGGTCAGAGAATTGAAATTCAATGATGTAGTTGGCAACATCAACAGTAGGGTCTTTCTGGATTTCACTGATGAGGGCGTTCATGAACGTATGCCCCTGCCCTATCAGGGAGATCTTCACTTTGTCTTCATTCAGTTCAAGAACGGTAATATTCATTCCTGATATGTGTGCTTTCAAAACTCATAAAAGTACAGCCACCATTTCAGAAGATAAACTGTTCTCCGTCATACCCCTGGTGTGCAAGATTGAAAGGAAGATAATGGCTCATATGAACAATCCTGAAATCAACTGCCTTTAGTTCCTCTGCCATTATAACTGCCTCCTCATAATTAAGATGTTTCTCTACTTTTTTAAAGGATGAAGGGAATAATCCGTCAATGAGCAGGAGATCCAGACCGGTCAGTAGTTCACGAGTTCTTTCTGGAAGATGTTCGTTTGTATCTGAGGTGTAGCCAATTCTCACACCTCCTGTTGAAAAAACAACCCCGCATGTACATATCGGGGGGTGTGTTACCTCCACAAGGGTGAACTCTATTCCATGCAGATTAAAGGGCTTATTAATTGGTATCTCGTGCTTTTCTCTGATTAAAAAGTGAAATATGGCGCCACAATAGTCCATTACTGGTGGAGCAGCAAACACCGGAGGTACTTTCTGGACACGATAGAATTCTCCGAATCCCATAAAATGGTCATAATGCCCATGAGTCCAGATTACTGCATCAATATTGGGTGATCCGGCATTCAGGAGTTGTCTGCGCAAATCCGGAGTGGTATCAATGAGGATTGAGTGATTATCAATATTTATCAGGATGGAGGTTCGAAGTCTCTCTATGCCGGTATCTCTGGCATAGGTGCACTGTCTGCAGTTACACCCGATATGCGGCGTTCCGACTGCATCCCCTGTTCCAAGGAGGGTGATTTTCATCTGATCCACTCATTAGTGACAGGTTCTGTTCCTGTTAGCATTACGGTTCTTTATCAGTTTTTCACCGTTTGCAAGATCCTGGTGCGTTACCGAGGTCCGTCCATCGATAAGTGCGGTGAGCACTGCTTCGCGCACAACCATCTTAAGGTCTGCCCCGGAATACCCATCTGTCTCCTGGGCTATTGCTCCAATATCGTAACCTGAAGTAAATCCTGCAAGTAAACGCTTTAGAATGAGTTCCCGTGCATTGTAATCCGGAAGTTCAAAAGGGATTACCTCATCAAACCGACGCCAGGCTGCTTCATCAAGGAGCTGAGGGTGATTCGTTGCTCCAATCAGGAGTACATGATTTCTGATAAGACTGATCCGATCGATATTCTTTAAAAGCGCATTCACCGCTCGTTTCATAGCACCATGATCATCTCCGATTCTGCTCTTGGCAAGAAAGTCAAATTCATCAATGAAGAGGATGCAGGGGGATAGTGCGCGGGAGACCTCAAAAATACGGTCGATATTTTTGGATGTTTCACCCAGATACTGGGACGTGATCATAGGAAGGCGCACCTCAAGGATTGGCATGTGAAATACCCTTGACAAAGCAAAGGCAAGTGAGGTCTTTCCTGTTCCTGGTGGACCGATGAAGAGAAGTTTCCCAATATCAAACACTCGGTGTTCTTTAAGAAATTCGAGATGTTTAAGAGCTATTTTTAATTTGAGGATACGCTGGATCTGATCATCGGTGCATATTATGTCATCAAGTGTCTGTTCAACTTCTTCAGGAGCGCTAATGATACTCAGGTCAAGGCCTCCCCTGAGTTTATCGTCACCGGCAAGCATCCGGGAAATTCGACGATCCAACGCGACACGGCTATCTTCAAATCGTGGATTGAGGTCCCGGGCAGTAGCATGTGATATATCGGCAAGGAGTTCATTTTTCTCTCCATACCAGGCGATAACCGGATTCTTTCGCGCACGCTCTTCACCTCCATGTTTGATAAACCAGGTAAATCCCGCAGGTAAGGTGGTAATCCTTAATCGATGCCCAAATTCTTCATATGCGGTTAACGGGTGTTTCTCAAGACGCAGGTGTGCGTCAGGAATCCCTAAAACACGCTGAAGTGCACTTTCCGACACTACTACCGGTCCTCTCTCTCCATCCATACTCTGTATACCAAATACCTCCCTTGCAATAGGTGTCAGGTCGTTTATATCCAGATTCTGGTTCTGATTGAAGATGTCGGCCGTCAGTAGCAGTTCGATCAGGTCTAAGATCTCCTCGTCACGGGCCATGTCAATAACTCATATCCTTGGTGTTGATCACAGATGAACGTGCTATTATGCAGTTGTTACAATGCATCCTTCACTCGTGACGATCAGGGTGTGTTCTGACTGAGATACATACGATCCCACGATGTCTGCCAGGACAGGATATGCATGTATTACTCCTTCACGCACAAGACGAGTCATTGCCAGATCAGGTTTCTGCGTTTTAAGTTGCCTTCTGGCAAAGGGCAGACCGTTTCTTTCCTGAATCTCAGAAAGTATTTTTCTCGCTGCAGGCATACGAACCGGACGCCATATTCGCTGTGAATATATCTCAACCCGTTTTTGGTCGCTTACAAATCCTGTTCCTGTAGTTGCAAAGGGTTCTATGGCGATAACCATTCCTTCTGTAAGGGGAATACCTCCGGATCCGGCTACATTTGGTACATTTGGGCCCATATGGAGTTGGTACTTATCCAGGCCATGCCCGGTAAGATTTGCAACTGGACGAAAACCCCGCAATTCGATCTCTTTTGCTACTGCTGTGCCAAGTTCCCCAATCGTTACTCCTGGTCTGACGAGTTCGATGGCAGCATTACGCGCAGTCACTGAAGCCTCGATAAGAAGACCCTGGTCTCCCAGATCGATAGTTTTTGCAGTGTCTGCAATGTATCCGTCAAGATGAACACCGAGATCCAGTTTTACCATGTCACCCTGTGTAAAAACCCTCTCATCACCTGGAGAAGGGGTATCGTGTGCTGCCGCCTCATTTAGTGAGATATTAACTGGAAATGCAACGAAGCAGCCTGCTTCGCGTATCATCTCTTCAACAATATCAGCAACCTCTGCCAGCAATACGCCCGGTTTTATCAGTGTTGCCCCTTTATTGAGGACGTCTGCAGCGGTTTTTCCTGCCTGCATGTATCTGTCAAATATTTCTTCATTCATAGTATCATCTCCTGGTTGAACTGTGTAATTCTGTCAAATCCGTTTTTTGTAACAACACCTAAATTTTCGATTCTTACTCCCCCAATTCCGCGATAGTACAAACCCGGTTCCACGGTTACCACATGGCCTTCTTTAAGCATCTCACCAACCGGAGAGAGGCTTGGGTGTTCATGGATCTCCAGCCCTATGCCATGTCCAAGGCTGTGGGTAAATCCTTGCGTGTCGGTTTTAAATCCCTGTTCTTCAAAATAATCCCTGACTTTCTGATAGCACTCAGCGCCGCTTACCCCTGCTTTTACTGCTGACTCTCCAAGTGTCTGGGCATTAGATACTGCTTCGAAGAGTTCACACACTGCAGATGATGGTCTGCCTTTTGAAACAGTCCGTGTCATATCTGCATGATATCCTGAATCCATGCTTTGAGGAAAGATGTCAATAACGATGGGCTGACAACTCAGGAGAGGTCCGGTTCCGGTGCAGTGGGGCATTGCTGTATCTTCTCCACATGCAACGATTGTGTCTTTTGCAGTGTATCCATTCATTGCCAGGGTAGTATTGATGGTTGATTTCACCAGTTCTGAAGTGAGTGGGGCATCATTATAATGGAGTAATCCTCCCTTTACACAAGCTGCCCTGATAAGGGATATTGCATTTTTCATAGCTTCTTCTACTGCTCGCTGTGCTTCAGTTATATGTGCAATTTCTCCTGCGCTTTTTATAGAACGCATCTGCCCGATAGTTGACTGGCTGTCTAATATTACCGGGTGTGTCGTTTCCAGTGCACGTGCAAGTGCTAAAGGAAATCCGGGAGGCACTACAACCGGGCCATGTGCACAGGATTGAATAAGTGCAGCCGTTATACGGTACGGGTCACGCTCTTGTTTAATTATCTCCTGATATCCGGCCTGCTGGCGGGTGATCACCTGCGCGGTGGACTCACGTTCTGCCCGATCAACTTCCATCACCGGGACGATAATTATCGGTTTTCCCCCGGGTTTTTTAATAACCGGTACTGGATCATGGGTGATGAATTGGGTGAGGTATCGCATATCAGGTTCATCTGATGAGGCATACAGGCAGTATGCGGCAGCTCCTGAACTGGTGACGAGATCATCGAGGTAGTCCATCCTCTACACATTGCTGATGAGACCACAAGTACTTTTATGATTGAATTGATGTATGAATGATGAATGAGTCTGCCAAAGAGCAGTTCAAGTGGAAATTCTGGCACATTGCGGTAATCCTGAACGGAGTGATCTTTTTCTTTGCCCTCGGTGTGATTGCTATCTTTCTTTTCCCTCCGGTGTGGCGGATGCCAGGGTCTGTTACCTGTCTTGTTATCGCACTGATCCTTGCAGTCATCTTCAGAAGACAATACCTGAAGACGAAAGAATGGCTTGATCAAAACGCGTAAGTGTGGGGCCTTTATGCTCAAGAAAATCAAAGGGGATATTGAACTGATAGGAAGGCACCTTGAAGTCCTTTCTACTGTTGCAGGGCATCAACCCATTGGGATTATTAAATTATCTGAAATTCTCAAATGTCCCCAGCACCGGATTCGGTACTCACTCCGGGTTCTTGAAGGACTTGGGTATATCCGCGCCTCCCCTACGGGGGCTGTCGCTACCGGGAAGGCAAATGAGTTATTCTCTAATCTTGATGCAGATATTGACGAAATAATTGCATTATTCAGAGGAATGAAATCTCTTACCTGGCATGATGGGGAATAACAAATCGCAATGTTTATATTGAATTATGCTCAACATTATAGAGCACCTCTGAGCCGCCATAACTCAGTTGGTAGAGTGACTGGCTGTTAACCAGTATGTCACAGGTTCGAGTCCTGTTGGCGGCGTATTCTTTTTCGGGCCTGTAGCTTAGTGGTTAGAGCGCCCGGCTCATAACCGGGCGGTCATGCGTTCGAATCGCATCAGGCCCATCCTTATTTACCTGGTATTTTAAATGATATTCTGATGCTTTGTCCTGTCTGTGGGATTGATCATATTATTCCCGCATCTGATTTGATATCACGAAGAAAAACTCTGTTCTCTCCATGTTCTGATTGCTGCTCTGAAGTTTTCGACAAGAGGAGCCCTCCTGTGAAAGAGCCTGGAGAGGTATGTTCATGTGGGAAGGCGTTTATCGATGATGTTTTTGTCCGCCTATATCACTGTCTCATCGATGCTGGTTTGTTATCCGGCAATGAGCCACTCTCTGCTGTTGGAACACCGCTTATAGATCCTGGTCTCTATCTCCGCGCTCCTCCCCATCTTCCTCTACGAAGTTTGTTGATCATATCTTCTGTTTTTGATGCTGATACTGCTCAACGAGCATATCGCACAATCCCTCATATCTCCGGAATCCTTTCTGATTGCCAGAAGCCTCCAGGTATTGGTGATACCTGGGGCGATAGTGAGCCTGTGTGGTCAGAACATACTTTGTTATGTGGGTGTGACGTTCGTGCAGATCTGTTCTCAACTTCACGTGGGCCTGTTGCAATTTACAAAAAACAGGGTTCTGCACATATTGAGTTTCCTCACGGCCTTGATCCAAAAATCCGTTCACTTGAGTCAGCGATTCGCACTGTCCACCCGGATTTGATGGTTGATGCCTGCTCTGGATCTGGAACTCTGGGCATCAGTAGTATGCGCCTAGGGGTTGATCATGTTATCCTCAACGATCCCTGGTATGCTGCCGCATTCTTTTCAGGGTTTAATCTGATGGTTAATCATGATATTCTTGGTCTTAATGAATGCACCATCTGCTACGATTTTTCGGACTTTTCCTGCAAGCCGGTTCGAAAAACTTCATTGCTTGTAGCAGAAGGATTTGGCGATAATAAGCATATTGAGGTTTTCCAGGGGATGATGGAGTCTCTCCCTCCCCGGGTTTCATCCGGGCGGATTCTCACTGCTTATGATCCCTTTGACAAGGGTGTGTCTGATCAGAATCAATCTCTTTTATCCTTCTGGCATAAAGAGGTCGGAGGGGAAGTTTTTATTCCATAGTTCTTCGCATTATATTGGGGACTAGCCCGGGTGGATCGGCGTCACTTGTAACCTGAAATCGCCGGTATGCAGGGGGCGAAGTTCGAGGAAGGCTTACACGTACAGCCTGAATCCTCCACGTTCTTAACGAAGAAACCCTGTCCTGTGAGGTCGATGGCCAGGAATCAGACCTTCGGAGGAAGGAACGACCTGTTGTCGCGGGTATCGGTTCAGGCCCGGAAGGGAGCAGACTTACCGTGAACATTCGGCGCCCATGGGGTTGCGGGGCGGAGGAGAGAACCAGGGGTGAAGGCTGCAACGGTCTGTCGACCGAGAACGTGTCCCTATTTTTTTAAGGATTCTTATGGCTAAAGTCACAATCATTGGTGCGACCGGCAGGGTTGGTCAATATGCAGCACTTTCGATATCACGGATTCCTTATGTGCGGGAGATTCAGTTATATGGCAGAGAAGGTTCAGAGGGTGTTCTTGATGGAATATCCCGTGATCTGATTGATTCATTTGCTGCATCCGGAACTGATATTCTAGTGCACTGGAGCTGTGATCTTGCTGATATGTGTGGTTCTGATGTGGTGATCATTACCGCAGGTGTAGCACGCAGACCAGATCAGGATCGTCTTGATCTCGCCCAGGAAAATGCACGCATTGTGGCTGGTTTATCTGAGAATGTTAAGAGGTATGCGCCTGATGCCCTGATTATGATGGTGACAAATCCGGTTGACATCATGACATCGGTTGCTCTTCGGTATTCGGGGAAAAAGCCTCATGAAGTCTTTGGACTAGGCACCCATCTTGATTCTATGCGCCTGAAATCCCTTATTGCGTCGTTCTTTCAAGTACATGTTAGTGAAGTTCACACTCGCATCATTGGTGAGCATGGAGAGAGCATGGTACCTCTCTGGTCAGCAACGACTATTGGTGGAATTCAGATTTCAAATCTCCCGACGTTTGGCAACCTCCCGATAGAAGAAATTATGGGAAAAGTCAGAACATCAGGGCAGCAGATCATTGCTGGCAAAGGTGCTACGGTCTGGGGTCCGGGAGAGGCTATAGCGACGATCATTAAGACTATTCTTGGAAACGAGAACCGGATTCTTACTCTGACTGCATACATTAAAAGTGAAGTTCACAATATCGGAGATGTGTGTATTGGAGTTCCTGCCCGGATTAACCGGAGTGGTGTTTTCCCGGTGACGATAAGGCTTGATCCCCTTGAAGTATATGCATTCCAGGCTTCTGTTGAGCGAATACGCGGTCTTACCGGTCAGGTTCTAAACAGCCTTGCTCCATCTGATGCTTCTCATCAGAGAAAAGAGTAAAAAAAGAACGGTTTATACGAGCGTTGATCCGATGATCTCTGCACGTTCAATTCCGGCAATACCGTTTAGTGCTGCCTCTGCTGCATCAGTCTGTCCTTCAGCATCCGGAACAACGGTAACAACTTTTAATGCCACAAGTCCGAATCCGATTGGCTCTTCCTGTATATCCTGCACTCTCGCAAGTGTGCTACGGATTAATTTTTTAAGTTCTTCCCTGTCTACATCCGGGGATTCAGGCATGACTTTAATAATCAGTGCCACATCGCCCATATTTCAAGGCCCCCGATAGCCGCATGTCTGGCAGACAAACTCAACACTCTGTTCCCGGCAGCGATAACAACGGCTGATACCGGCGCCACAGGCTGGACAACCAAATTTAGTTGATCCCTGCTCTGCCATCGGCCCGTTGCATGAGGTGCAATTCTCTTGACTCATATTCGGATATCTCCAAAGGTCCTTATGTTATTCTTTCTTGATCCTCTTAAATTATAATGCCAAACCTGGTACCAATTACTGGTGTATCACGAAGAGCCTGTGCAATTCTCTCTGGTATTGTTCCATTTATTATTAATCCGGATATGGAGTTCTCGAGAATAAAAGGTATGAAGCAGGGATCTAGGTCATTGGTCTTTACCGGTGCGTTAATTCTATCCAGAGGCTTCTCCATTGCGCGTATCTGATCAAGTGATTTTAAAATCAACAGATCAGCAGATAACTGGTGTGCAACAAAAGCACTTATCGTATCAGAGGTTACATCCCAGGAATGTGGCAGGGTATCATGGAGTCGCAGGAACTGATAAGGAAGAAATACACGTGGCTCTTCTCCGAATTTGGGGATATCTGTGGTTTCAATTCCAAATGAAGAGAGATACCAGCCATACTGCTCCATCCCGGCAATCGCCATCCAGTGAGCTGCCGTTCCCTCGACCTGGGTTGCTCTGACTGCATCAGCAAACCCCCCTCCTCCGGGTATAATAAGAGTCGTCCGGTTTTCATCCAGTATTGTGGAAATTATTTCTCTGGCATGAGGGTACAGGCTGCCTCCGATTTTGATAATTAGTGGTTTGTTCATGTGAAGTACTTTTCAGCAGATTCATTTATGGTTGCCTGTAAACCCTCCTGAATGCGAGTGCTCTCCATATTTGTCACCTTGTTATTCTGTATGTCATGTGCTTCTTCTTTTCAGATAACAGAGGTATATCCTGACACGTTTCTGGACGGCGATGCAGATGAGTATGTAATCATTAACGGAACCGGCGCTCTTGCATCACTTGAGCTGACTGACGGAGAGGGCACAATCCGATTTCCTCCCGGATCGGTTTCAGGAGGTTCAATTACGATTGCACATGCTGCTGAATCCTTCAGAGCGGTGACTGGTTCGTATCCTGATTATGAGTTGATGGGAGGGTGCCCAATGGTTGCTCAGCCTCTCATTAGTGGGAGGTTTCAACTTGCTAATAAGAAGGATGAACTCATACTCAAGCAAGATGGTCAGGTCATTCAGACAATAAACTGGCCTGGATCGTTCAAACCCCGCAGTGGCCAGATCCATTACCTTTCTGATGGTATGTGGGATCAACGGGTGCTGATGTCCGGAGCGAGCCGGTTTGAACCGGCAACATTCAAATCCGTATCAGGAATTGCATTTGTTTCTCCGGACTGCTCCCGCTCTGTATTTAAAGAAGCGATAATTTCTGCATCAAGAGAGATTCTTGTAAATATATACGAATTTACTGATTATGAATTTGCAGATCTTCTTTGCCAAGCAGCGGCACGTGGGGTTAAGGTCGTTGTTCTTATCGAAGGAGGGCCGGTAGGCGGTATCTCTTCAGAAGAAAAGGGTGTTATTGCCAGACTTTTTTCCCAAGGAATTCAGGTCATTGCAATGACGGGGACGAAAGAGAACCACCCTCCCTATCGATATAATCACGCAAAATACCTGGTTATTGACCGGGAACGACTACTTCTGACGACGGAAAATTTTAAGGAACACTCCTTTCCTCCATCCGGACTAGCAGGAAACCGGGGATGGGGTGTCGTTTTAAACTCTCCAGAATTAGCAGCATATTTTTACCGCATTTTTAATGCAGATATTACTGGTAAGGGAGTTTCGCCGGTTTATGGGGAAAAATATGAATTTTCTCCATATGTCGCAGATTCATACCATACGGTCTTTGAACCGGTATCATTCACTGCTTCATCAGTTACTCCGGTTATTGCTCCTGATACCTGTTCTCTGATTGAACCATTTATCAATAATGCAAGCCGCCGTCTCCTGATAACAGAAGCATACATCAAACATTGGTCTGAGGGGAAACCCAATCCGTATCTTCAGGCTGCAATTAATGCATCAAGACGCGGGGTAGATGTCAGGATTCTCCTTGACTCCTATTATTATAACACTGAAGGTCCGGCAGACAACGATGAGATGGCAGATGAGATAAACTCCATCGCAGATCGTGAAAATCTCCCTCTTAATGCACGGTTAATCGACCTTTCTGGTTCTGGTCTTTTAAAATTACATGCAAAAGGGGTCATCGCAGATGATGCAGTCTTTATTTCAAGTATTAACTGGAATGAAAATTCCCCTGTCTTCAATCGTGAGGCCGGACTTATAATTGAGGATGCTACCATAGCTGGATACTTTTCTTCTGTCTTCGAACTTGACTGGGAGGGGGGCAGTGCTACTTCATATGGACAACCTGCACAGGCAGACAATAGTATGAAACTCGTAGCAGCAGCTGGTGCTATTTTTTTTGTTCTTATTCTTTATTGGGCACGTCATCGTCACCGATGAAAAGAAGAGATGAGGGGGGTTTAGAGATACTCTGCAAGAAATACAAAAATCAGGTAATAGAGCGCTACGAAGAGCATCAGGACTCCTGCTCCCCGGTTGATAATCCCATGATACCGGGTTAAGAAGGAGACTGCCTGCTTATTTGCATCAATAGAGAGTGCAGAAAGAACAAGAAGCGGTGTAGCCATCCCTATTCCGAAGATTACAAAATTAACAAAATTTGCCAGAAAATCAATGGTGGTTGTAGAGAGCGCAAAGAGGAGAATGATGGAGGTAGGATTACAGGGAAGGGCTACCAAACCGAAGAATGCACCAAAAAGTGCTGCAGTAATCCAAGGCGTTTTAGCTTGAGGGGAATGTACTGACGGAAACACTCTCCCGATATCCACCCCTAATATCATTCCAATGCTCATGACTGCAAGGATGATGTATACAACAGGTCCTAAATAGCCGATAACGAGTCCGGTAGATACTTGTAGGAATGAAACAAAAACCGCTCCAAAAAGAAGCATCGCACCGATTACTCCTGATGTTACTGCAGCTCCAAGCATCAGAGTAGAGACTCTCTTGCGCTGCGCTGTCTGTCCCGCAAGAAATGCGAGATATCCAGGGTAAAGGGGAAGGACGCACATTGCACCAAGGGGAGTATATAACCCTGCTAAAAAGGAGAGAATCCAGGTATCCAGACTGAAATCCATCATCATCCACAGAGACTGAAGAGTGCATCTTTGAGTGTCTGCTCTCTAAAAAGACCTCCACTTGACCCCATTTTCGTAATTGTCTTATTGCAAATTACCACAGTCTGGGGAAGATCTGTGAAAAAATTCACTCCGAATGTGTCGATCAGACTGTTACTCAGTTCTTTGGGTGCTGCTGCATATCTACCGGGAAATTTGTTTTTTTCGATATGACGTTTAACAAGGTCCTGATTTTCGTTTGGATCCAGGTCAATCCCGATGATAGTAAATGCATCCGGGTCAGCAGCATAAAGGCGTTCTGTCTCGCGAAGTTGCATCAGACATGCAGAGCACCATACCGCAAAGGTATGGAGAATTACTGGTTTGCCTGTGCCTGCAATTTCATCAATGGTGAACCGCTCACCACTGACTGCATCGGTCATGGAAATTTTTGTCCATGCCATAGGAGATTCAGCTGACTCTGCGGTGTTTATTTCAGGATTTGTGACTTCCTGGTTGACCTCTGTCAATTGTTCTGATGAGACTGGTGCAGTTATCAGAATGAATACGATACAGAGCCCGGTGATCAGAATCTGCTGATATCGGGTTACGTGCATATACAAGCATCAGTTGTACTAGTCAATATACTTCCTTGGATCAACTCCATTTACCAGCAATGCTATTGGTATGATAAGGCAACTTTTTGGGATGTTTGGAAAACAGGAACGGATTGCAGTCCTCATTATGACAGTTGTTCTGATTATCTGTGGCGTTGCTACCGTAACTCTTGAAAGCATAGGTAAGGAGCCCTTTGCACAAAATTATACTGCACAATCTCCTGAAGGTTCATTGGTTATTCTTCAGGGAGTTGTTCAGGAAGTAACGCCCCTGAGTTCAGGCACGTTTAATCTCCTCACCATTAATGGCATACCAGTTTTTCTGACACAGAAAGCTGCAAAGATACAGGTAACGCAAGGATCTCTTGTCTCACTTTGTGGTATCGTGCAGACATATAAAGGAAAAAAAGAGGTGGTTGTCTCTGATCCTGAAGATATCAGGATTATCGCTGAATCTCAAGAGAAAAATCTGCGTTTCTGACGGTATGGGTGAGCATGCCAAGGCTGATTCTCTCAACTCCAAGAGCGGCAAACTCTGATATCATATCCGGGGTTATGCCCCCTGATAGTTCGATTTTCACACACTCCCTGAGTCCTTCATTATTGAGCTGATCCAGTGTCTCCCGTATCTGGTCCGCTTTCATATTATCAAGAAGAATAATGTCTGCTCCGGCACGCGCAGCTTGAACCGCTTCATCTGCAGATTCTGCTTCAGCCTCAATCAGGTGGTAAAGGCTGGCAGATTTTGCCCTTCTAATCGCTTCATCCAGAGTAAGGATGGTGCGATGAGTATCTTTAATCAGAATTGCATCTGAAAGTGAGGAGCGGTGAGGATCTGCTCCACCAATTATTGCTGCCTTTTTATCTATCAGTCGAAGACCTGGTGCGGTCTTTCGCGTTGCAGTCACCCGGCAACATGAATTTACCGCGGCGATTTTTCCCTGAATTTCCCGTGTTTTTGTAGCAATACCGCTCATCCTTCCTAAAAGATTTAATGCGGTGCGTTCAACAAGCAAAATGGCATGAACACTTCCTGACAGCGTGAGGATTCGGGTGCCCTTTTGAATTGATATTCCATCACTCAATGTGCTGTCGGTCTTAACCCCATAATGAGTAAATAGTGCAGTTATTTCTGATAGTCCGGCAAGAATAAGATCTTCTTTGGCAATAATATACGCATTACAACTCATTGCGGGAAGGATGGATTCGGTGGTTATGTCTCCAAATGGTGCATCTTCCTCAACAAACGCAACAAGCCGGGTGAGTGGGATATCAGGGTATTTCATCACAATGATGCTTCCAGCATGAGATCCAGAGAAATCCGTGCTTTTTGAAGGACATCTTCCTCAACTGTCACTTCTCCAATGAGATTTTGCAGGCACTGCAAGAGATCAACACTTGTAGTCATTCTCATATCTTTGCAGACTGCGTTTTCATAAGAATAAAATGTCTTGTTTGGAAATAATGTTTTAAGGCGAAAAATCATCCCTTCTTCGGTAAAGACATGCCAGGTTTCCTCTTCACTCTCCTCAATGATTTTTATCATTTTACCAGTGGATGCAACGATGTCAGCTGCCCTTTGAATAGGTGCAGTGCATTCGGGGTGTGCAATTATTTTTCCTCCAATTTTCCGTGCTTTCAGGATATCTTCATTTGTGAATGATTGATGGACATAGCAGTGCCCTGTTGCTGGAATCGGAATTATTTCCTTATCTGGTAATTGTTTTCTGACAAATCCCGCGAGATTTGAATCCGGGCCAAATAGAATCCGGGAATGAGGAAGGGATCGAACAACCTGAACAGCATTACCTGATGTACAGACAATATCTGCTGCTGCCTTACATGCTGCTGAACTGTTAATATAAACGACAACTGCTGCATCAGGGTGATTTCTGCGCTCTTCTTCTATCTGGTGGGGGGTAAGAAAGTCAGCAAGTGGACAACCTGCTTCAATCTTTGGAATAAACACTCTTTTTCCTGGATTGAGTATCTTGGCAGTCTCGGCCATGAAGGTAACACCGCAGACGATGAGTATGTCAGCACTGGTGTCACGTGCAGCAAGAGCGAGTTCAAGGCTGTCCCCCACTAGATCTGCAGCTCTCTGTATATCCTGTGACTGGTAATTATGGGCGAGAATGATTGCATTAAGATTTTTTTTAACTTTGAATATTTTGTTGGGTAACTCTTCTGCATTCATGCCCCAATCACCAGCGGGCTATCAATATTTTTCAGAAGAGAAAGTACTGAAAGGGCTGCAAGATAACTTGTAGCAGGGTTATCTGGTGAAGGGAGATTGGTAATCTTCGTATAACTATCCCCAAATTCCCCTTTTACAAATATTTCATGAATATTTTTATCTACTGCCGGATCAGCCCATAATTCCACATCTACTTCGTGATTACTGGCAAGAGAGAGTGCAACAGACACATTTATGTTTTTTGGAAATTGTTTGACACATTCATTCGCCTTTCCCCTGAAGGCCAGGGTTCGGCTGTTTACACTCATACCCAGGCTTTCAGGGCTCTTTGTGGTCCGCAGTAGAATACTTTCGATATAACTTATCTGACCAACCTTAAGGTTATCAAGTCCCATTATCGCCCCGCTTGGGATGTGTATTTTTGTGATATTCTCCTGTGCAGTTGAGATCAGGTGCTCCCTGAACGCTACATCTGCAAGGGCTCCAACACTCAGTATTACCAAATCCTTTCCATTTTCAATGACTTTCAGAGCATATGCCCGGACCGCTGCGATGGATGCAGCCTCAACACAGATATCAAATCCCGCTGATAAAAAATCATCAAAATCAGAATATGGCTCTGCTCCCGTCAATGCTCCGAGTTCCTTTGCATGGTCAGTAATCTGGTCAAACACTGCAATAACCTCAAAACCATCCTGATGCGTTGCGATGATCCTGCCAACGTTTCCACAGCCCAGGAGCCCT
>Ga0351903_1074_pt1 | contig 24829 bp, 18 predicted proteins | sample BONcelHT113001D6_FD_206874 | JGI IMG/M metagenome (GOLD analysis project Ga0351903, IMG submission 206874) | Enriched cells from coal bed in the Powder River Basin, Montana, United States - BONCAT cells T11 rep1 HSBNCT.T11.300.1.D6 ... | reverse complement strand
TCTCAGGACTGATGAAAAAGCTTCCTAAAATGCCTTCTCTTTCATCAGTCAAACTTCCGACAACCGGATTTGGTTCACGCGCTGATAAACCAAAGGTAAAAGAAGAGAAAATCAAAAAGCCTGGTTCTGATGTAGATTATAAGGATAGTTCAGAAAATTTGGGCGATGCTGGAGAAGGATTTTCCAGCGGCTCATCAAACCAGGATGATGACCTGGGGCCTGATCTCCTTGATGGACTTGACCTTGATGACAGCCTTGATATTGATGCTGAACTCGAGTCTGTGAACCCTGAATTTGATTCAATCCGGACCCCGTATGGGGACCGTGATGCAATGGAGGAACTGCCTTCTGAAGATCAGGTAAAGCGGATGGACATCACCACCAGGGATGAAGAAGATTCAGTTGTCATTGACAATGAAGACACTTCTGATGAAATAGATGAGATCTATTCAAGCACGCTTGACATTGGTTCAGATTCTGGTGGTGACATCATCTCAACGATGGAGGGCGGCGACTCAATCAGTGGGAGTGATCTTGCTTCGTACAGTTCATCTGAAGATGCACCCTATATGTATGGGGGAGATGATGATTCCGCAGGTGGGGAAGAGCAGTTTGAGTTATCTCAGGGAAAAGGGATGGGTGATGATGATCTTATCGCCTCACTTAAAGCAGATATCAGCGACCTGAAAAAACGTGATGATGATGTCCTCCTTCGCGATCTCAAAGATGTTCATGTAACAGCTGAAGAACTCGCAGAAGAACTTCAGACAATTATGAAAATCATCACGAAAAAAGCAAAGATGAAATAATAGTGGCATAAATATTCTTGTACAGGGGTTCAATGGCAGAAGTTCCGGTAAAACTGGAGAAAGGCGGGTCCTGGGTTACGTCGAAGATAGAGATAGGCAAGGACCGTCTGATTCTGAAAGAACCCTACAATCTTGAAATCACCTATAAAAGCATCATTGACCTTCAGCAGCGCAGTCAGGTAGACATCCTGCTTGTCAGTGGTGGGGATAAGACCGAAAAGGTATACAAGGTTGCTTCGGTTGAGAAGGTTCTGCAGGTCTTAAATAAGAAGATCATCATGGCCTGCAATGCCTATCGTCTGATGGCTCATTTTATGTCTCCTGCTATCAGGGGAGGCGTTCTGGTGACCAATGCCCGATGGGAAAAAGGGGCGATAGCTGTTCTTAAGACTGGCATCTGGTTTGTAAGTCAGGAAAAATTAATTTGTGTTCCACTCAAGGAAGTGGCAAGTTTAGAACTTACCAAACGCGAATTACAAGGCAAAAAACTTGATGTCGTAAAAGTTGATCACCTTGAAGGTGGCGAGGTAGTTACCTCATTTATACTCTGCCCCCTTTCAACTTTGCAGGTTCTCTATAATTTTCTGCGTGATGCAACCAAAGAAATGGACATGAAGGGTTCAGAGCTTGATCAGCTTGATGCCCAGACTGCACAGGTTGCTATGCTCATCTACAGCGGGATGGACACAAAGTCTATTGAAAACATGCTGAATATGACCGCAAAAGAGCTGGATACAATCTATGACACGCTTTTAAAGTTAAAACTTGTCGACGTGGTAATGATTAGAAAGGAAGTGCAGCTCACTCCGAAAGGGGTTCGGTATATTACTGATGCATTGAAACCTCCGTCATAAAGACGGATCACAATACAAAATACTTTTACCAGTACGCAGCTTCTTAATCATAGGAGGAACCGTTCACTTATGGGAAGAATCCTCATTGTCGATGATACCCTCTTTATGCGGACATTACTAAAGAATATTCTATCTGCCGGTGGCCACGAAATCGTGGGAGAGGCAGAAGACGGGGACGTCGGTGTGAATAAATACCGGGATCTAAAGCCTGACCTTGTCACGATGGATGTAGTCATGCCGAAGATGAATGGAATTGAAGCATTGAAAGCAATAAAAACACTTGATACAAATGCCAAGGTTATCATGTGTACAGCAGTAGGCCAGGAGCAGATGGTTAAACTGGCTATAAAAAGTGGTGCCAGGGGTTACATCGTAAAACCGTTCCAGGCACCCAAGGTACTTGAGGAGATTGCAAACGTGCTTGGTGCATAATACCATGATCAAGGTTCTCGTTATCGACGATTCACTTTTTATCCGGACAGTCGTACAGGACATGCTGGCTGATGATCCGGAGATCCAGGTCGTTGGTGTTGCCTCTGATGGTGTGGAAGCACTTGAGAAGATTCGTCAACTAAAGCCGGATCTTATCACCCTCGATATCGAGATGCCAAAAATGGATGGTATTGCTGTTCTTGAAAAGAAACGTGAGTTCTCTCCGTTTCCCAGGACACTGATGCTCAGTTCACTCACGTCAGAAGGGGCAGAGATGACCAAGCGGGCGATGTCACTTGGTGCAGACGATTTTATGTTGAAACCCCGCGGAATAAAAAACATTCGGGAGATCGGGGCTGAGCTTCGAAGTAAAATCAAAAACATCTGTACCATTGCATATGTTACCTCAAAACCAGCACTACGGGACGAGATAGCAAAGAACATCGTGCTCATTGGCTCATCAGCCGGCGGACCTCCGATGCTTGATGTGGTTGTTTCAAATCTGCCTGCGAATCTGAATGCTGCAGTGATTATCACTCAGCATATGCCAAAAGGGGGTTTTACTGCAGCACTTGCAGCCCGGCTTGATCGGATTTCTCCTCTTCAGATAAAAGAGTCTGAAAATGGTGATATTCTTAAGAAAGGGATGGTGTTTATTTCACAGGCCGGTTATCACACCATCGTTAATTCATATCTGGATAAGAGTGGTGTGCAGGGAGGCAAGATTGTCCATGCTGATTCACCGCCTGTTCATAATGTGAAGCCTGCAGTTGACAAAACCTTTGTATCAGCAGCTCAGGTGTATGGATCCCGATGTGTATCTGCGATTTTGTCTGGTATGGGCAATGATGGCGGTGAGGGAACTGAAGCCATAAAAAAGGCTGGCGGAGTCACCATTGTTTGCAGGCAGGAAGATTGTCTGGTATATGGGATGGCACGATCAGCCCTGCAGCGTGAGGTAGTCGATCAGGTACTACCTCTGAAAAATATCCCGGGTAAGATTGTAGAAATCGTCAGAAGCATCGCAGGATAATGTATGTCAGATCTTGATGCATACCGAAGTTTGTTCGTTGCTGAATCGCGGGAAAACCACGAAGGAATCGTTAGTAACCTGCTGACTCTTGAGCAGGGAACTGATTCGCATGCCATTGATGAAATCTTCCGGTCAGCACACTCACTGAAGGGTATGTCTGCCTCCATGGGATTTATGCACATGGAGGAACTCTGTCATGCGCTTGAGGATGTATTCTCTCAAATCAGAGGTGGCAGTCTTGAAGTCAGTCAGTCTTTGATGGATGAGCTGCTTGCGGGAGCAGATGATATTGAACTGATGATTGATGATATCGAGACCGGGGGGGATGGACAGCTCGACCATAAGGATGAACGGGTTTTAAAACTGAAATCCTGGTTATCCGGAGCATCGACACCACCACCGTCATCTGGATTTCAATCGGCTGAATTATCAGATCTGGAGCTGGTTGAAGAACCATCCGGTGACATGTATGAAAATCCTGCATATGAATCATATGATCAGGCAGGGAGTCTGCAATATCAGATTCATATCGAACTCTCTCCTGAGGTTGACAGTAAAAACTTACGTTCGATGCTTATCCTTCAAAATCTGGAGAGTATCGGGCATATCTCTGCAATTTTTCCCTCAAGATCCATGGTGGAAGATGATGCCTCATTTCCTGGTATCATCGATCTTACCCTGATAACAAATGCAGGCTCTGATGCAGTACATACGATGCTTGGCATCTCTGATATTTCAAAAGTACAAATATCTGAAACATCTCTTGAACCATCGTCAGATTCCGGCTCTGCAGTTGGGACACCCGGAAAAAAACCTTCAGTAATAATACCTGATGAACCTACTGAAGGAAAGAAGCGTTTTTCTATCCACATTGAATTATCCTCAACAGTAGACTCCAGAAATTTGCGTGCCATGCTCCTGCTTCAGAATCTTGGATCACTTGGTCTGATTTCAAACCTATCTCCTAAGCGCGAGATAATTGAAGACAGTCTTACTTTCAATGGAATCATTGATTTTGAACTGGTTACTTCCAGGGCAACAGAAAGTGAAGTCCGTAGCCTGTTAAAGGGTACTGACATCAAAATGGCAGACGTTGTCTCGCTTGATCTCTTGAAAGAACGCTTAGTCGGGAGTGAAACCAGCGAGACTTTAAAAAATGGTTCAGCACTCAGTTCATTGTCAAAAGTCACTGCAGTTGATAAGATTGAGAAGAAACGGGAAGTCAAGAATATCAGGGTTGATATCGATCGGCTTGACCACATGATGAACCTGGTTGAAGATCTTGTTATTAACCGGGGAAGACTTGAGCAGATTGCACAGGAATATAAGATCAAGGAACTGGATGAAACCCTGAACATGGTCGGCAGATCTGTTGCGGATCTGCAGGTTATGATGATGGATATCCGGATGATTCCTCTTAACCAGATATTTAACCGGTTCCCTCGCACTGTTCGGGATATTGCTAATAAATCAGGAAAAGAGATTGACTTTATCGTTGAAGGTGGTGATACCGAACTTGACCGCAGTGTTATGGACGGGCTCAACGATCCCCTCCTTCACCTCATTAGAAACGGGCTTGATCATGGGATTGAACCACCTGACGTCAGGGTGATGAACGGAAAGAACCCAAAGGGAATTCTTAAACTCTCGGCTTCACGAGACAAGGATAATGTTGTCATTGTCATTGAAGACGATGGGGCGGGAATCAACCAGGAGAAAGTGAAGAAGAAAGCCCTTGAGCGTGGGTTAATCACCGAGGATATCGCAGCCGGAATGTCTGATTCAGAGATCAATGATCTTTTATTCTTACCTGGTTTCTCAACCGCTGATAAAATCACTGATATCAGTGGGCGGGGAGTCGGACTCGATGTGGTAAAGACCACGATTGCATCCCTGCAGGGGACAATTAAACTCGAATCCGTATATGGTGAAGGATCCAAGTTTGAGCTTGTTCTCCCCCCAACCATGGCAATTGTCATGGTAATGATGATCCGGCTCAACAACCGGAGATGCGCGATCCCAATTACCAACGTAGCAGAGGTAGCCAGCCTTGCTGCCTTCCCGATCCAGAACATTGGTCGTGGAGAAGGCATTCTTATGCGCGATGAGATCATTCCTCTCTGCCGTCTTGATGATATGTTTGGCAGATCTAAAAATGAGGAAGTGATCGTTGTTCTGCAGAACCAAAACAAGAAAGGGGCTATTATTGCAGATGTTATTGAAGGTCAACAGGAAGTTGTGATTAAGCCACTTTCAAAGTTTGTTGGAATTTGCGATGGAGTAAGTGGTGTTACCATACCCGGGGACGGTGAAGTAGTCCCGGTAGTTGATGTGAAAGCAATTTTGCGTGAAGGCACCAGTCAGAAAGCCGGGAAAAAAATTTCTGGTGCAAAGAGGGTGAAAAAGGTCATGAGTAATAATGTGATTTCTGACGGAGAAGAAACGATCACGGACCTGCAGGCTGATGAACTGAGAGAACTTGGAAATATCGGTGCTTCTCATGCAGCAACCACGCTCTCCACGATGCTCAATACCATGATCTCCATCACCATTCCGGAGATTGTGGTGGTTCAGCTGCAGAATCTTCGGTACTATCTTGATGAATCAACTGCTGCAATGGTGGTATTTCAGATTCAGGGACAGGTTTCCGGGGGAGGGTATATGGTTCTTCATATTCCAAGGGATTCGATAATTCGCCTCACCAACATTATGCTTGGCAAAACCCGCATGGATCGTGAGATTGACGATATGGATAAGAGTGCTCTCAATGAAATTGGGAACATTATGACTTCGTCTTTTCTGGATGCCTGTGCAACCCTGCTTTCAATAATTATGCTTCCCTCACCTCCTTCAATGGTTATTGATATGCCTCACGCAGCACTTGAGTCAATTATTGCAACTCAGGAAATTGAAGATAATGTGGATAAAGTTGTTCTTTTTAAGACTGAACTGAAATGTTCAGAATATCAGATAACCTCAAACATAATTCTGCTTCCAAGTACAAAATTACTCGCAGAGTTCTTCGCACGGATGGATGGCGTCATTGCCTCCTCAGGATAAGGTTTGCAGCCCGGTGGATATGATGGTTGATACACCTGCAATCACGCGGGACCAGAAAGATCTGGTCATCATAGGCATAGGTGAGTGGTCGGTGGGAAACATGGTTATGACATCCATCGGCCTTGGCTCATGTGTCGGGCTTATTCTTCATGATGAAGAACGCAAAATCGGAGCTCTCGCTCATGTCATGCTTCCAAAGTCAAGTGGCAAACCTGGTGAGAGGGAGGGCAAGTATGCTGATACTGCAGTAACTGTCCTGCTTCGCGACCTGGCAGCAAAGGGATCCAGACCAAACTCCCTGAAAGCCAAACTGGCAGGTGGAGCATCAATGTTTCAGAATTTTTCCGGAAATCTGAATATTGGAGAGAGAAATGTTGATGCAATCCGCGAATTGCTAAAAGAAAAGGCTATTCCAATAGTTCGGGAAGATATCGGGGGAACAGTTGGCAGGACTATTACCTATTTTCCAAAAGATGGTGGGCGTCTTCTTATCAGACAGGCAGACGGTGCTACCCGGGAAATATAAGGTGAATAGTAATTATTGATCTTTATCCTTTTTTCCGCGTTCCTGATTCTTATCTGCCTTGCGCTGAATCTTCAATGATTTGCTCAAGCATCCTGACAATCTCTTGTAAAACCGGAGGATTTGGGAGCATGAAGATATTGAGGTTTAATTCATGCTCATCACAGATCAATTCAGTTCTGAAGAAAACAACATTGTCGTAGAGAATATTGCTCTCCTGGATGATGAGATTAAAAACATTTTTAGGAAAGTCAAACAATGTTCGGGGAGGGGAAGGGAGCATAATAATTCCGAGAAGTTCAGCGGTTCCGTCAAGAAATGCTGATACCATGATATTGCCAATTTCATTGATGGCACTCTCATCCATTTCATTGAGTTCCCTCGTTGGTTCAATCGGCATTCCAAGCATAATGCTTGTCATCTGAACCACTGACTCACGGGGAACATGCAATATGACATACCCTGCCTTTGCCATCTGTCCTTCCATCGTAAAGATAACCATCGCAGAACTTTCCTCTGAAATCTGCTGGCTGATCTCTTCGAAATTCATGATACTAATTTCAGGGACGTTCAGCATAATCGGGGTATTCAGCATCGTGGAGAGGGTTGTTGCTGCATGGGATGCACCGATATTGCCGAGTTCTCTGAGGGCATCTTTCTGATCATCGTTAAGCTCGACATGTATTCCATCTTTTTTTGGCATGTTCATGGTTTCCTCTCCTCCACTCAACGGGGTCTGACCGGTGTATGGAATCTGGTCGCTTTCCTGCTCACTCTGGCCTTTAATATCATCAGATTTATGTTCGTCGATATCTTCCTGATATTGCATCAGAATGCTGCTGACGATGTCATCACTGCTAACAGGCGGTGGTGGACTGGAATGATCCTGCTCTTTAACCGGTGATTCAGGTGCTTTTACCTGTCCTTCTTCTGGATAGATGGCCTGATCATTACTAGTTTTTACTTCTTCAGATTTATTGGTGTGAATAATATCACTATACTGATTGAGTATTGAACGAATAACATCATCTTCAGTCTGCTGGTGCTGACCTGGCTCCGGAGAGGGAAGAACCGGTTTTGCATCCCGAGTGATCAGTTTTTCATCCTTTTCAGGTACCCGCGGTACAGAAGCATGAAACTGGGTGGTTTGGGACGATTCTTGTGTATAGGTATCTGGGAGAGGAATTCTTTCATCAGAAGGTGAAATATCTCCTGCTGCATATACTTGTTCTAACAGAACACTGCTTCCGGCACCTGGTGGCTCATATCGATCCTCTGCGATCCCTCTACATCGTTTCAGATGTTCTTGTGCAATTGGATCTTTTGGGAAGATATCCAGTGCATCAGTAAATGCACCGACTGCCGATGCATACTCTTTTAGTTCTTCAAAACCGATACCGATCTTCAGATATGGCTCAATGAAATCGGGGTGTATTCTACTCGCTTCTTTGTAATACTGAATTGCAGCATAGAAATTTCTCTGCCCCATCTGCAGGTTTCCCCACTCCATATATCGTTGAAAAAGTTCCTCTGCCGGTTTTCCTTTTCCTGGAACAGATGGAGAAGAACCTCTGTCTTTATCCGGTTTCATCAGAAGACTGAGGTTTCTACGTGCAACCTGGTTGTCAGGGTCGATGTCAAGAGCAGTGATAAAACATTTCTGAGCATGGGTAAATCTGCCCATCTTTGCATATGTATATCCAAGGTTGGTAATTGCGTTAATATTTCCGGGATCTGCAGTATATGCACGTCTGAAATAGGTAGACGCCCGCTCATAATCTCTGCGGAGAAGTGCGTCCTCTCCCCGCTTGAGGAGGGTTTTAAGTTCTCGCTTTATAGCGGTGTCCATTTTCCCTCACATTAATTCATTGATCCTGATATACAGAAGAGTTCATCTCTTCACGCCTTCCCTGATATTAGACATATTCGGTGTATAGATTAAATAAATTGTGTAATTGTCTCGATCTATAGATATGAGACGCAGTCAGTCTTATTCCATAACAAATACTGCCGCTGCAATAACGGTTGTCCACTTTCCTGATATATCTCCGTTTGCAGACTGACAGATGTTTGAAGTTTCTATAATTTTTCCACTGGCTTTGTAGATCTGTTCACGTTCCTGCCATGCGGTATCTGGATCAAACTCTATACCTAAGGTGGTTGCAAGCATCGTTGCCGCCAGGTCTTCTGCATATTCTCCTGAAACAATCTCCGATTCACCGTATGCATGATGCTCGGAAAGATACCCGTAATGATCCGCCTCTTTTGGCAGGGCAAGACCTACTGCTGCGCTTACAAGTCGGTTAGGCTCGTTTGTATCGGCACGAGCCAGAACGGTGTAGACAATTTCTCCCGGATTTAGGTCCCTCAATCCTTCAACCCGGGTAACCTCAGCACATTTCGGTGGAAATATGGATGAAACATATACTAGATTAAACATTTCGATACCCGCGGCACGAAGTGCTGCTTCAAATGAAGCCAGCCGATCTTTGTGAACACCTACACCCCGGGTAAAAAAGACCCTACGTGGGACACTCATCATCATCATGATTCAACCCCCCAACTCTTAAGATTATTCGGGGTCATATTGGTTCAGCTGAGTTTGGTTACAAGGTATCGTTATTAGGTTTTCAGTCTGACATATATGCGACTTATATCATGAAGGCTGCGCTCGGGTTAGAGGACGGACGATTCATTATCGGGGATGGATTCGGGGTAGATGGAGAGACAACCGGCGAGCTGGTCTTTAGCACGCAGATGTCGGGATACATGGAGGCATTGACTGACCCCAGTTATCACGGCCAACTCCTTCTCTTCACATACCCCCTGATTGGAAATTATGGTGTAGATAAGGAAAATTTTCAAAGTTCTCGAGTCTGGTCGTCAGGGTGCGTGGTTCATGAACTCTGTACACAGCCTGCCGGCAGGACCGCTCTCTCACAATTTTTTGAAGAGGAGGGTCTCCATGGTATCAGCGGGGTAGACACGCGGTACCTGACAATAAGTATCAGAGAGCAGGGAACCATCCGTGCAGGACTCATCGTGGGAAGTGATGATGGGGAAGAAGCGGTAAAACTGGCACGTTCTGCACCGGATATCAGGAATCAGGCATTAATTCCGGGTGTGTCATGTAAGGAACCATCTCATCTTCCTGGCTCCGGGCCACGTGTTGCAGTTATTGATCTTGGCATTAAACACAACATTGTGAAAAGTCTGCATGATCGAAGCGCAGATCTATACATCTTCCCTCACGATACTCCACCTGATGAGCTCATGGGATGTAAACCTGATGCGCTCTTCATCAGTAACGGCCCTGGTGATCCACTTCAGGCAAAGGAGGCAATATCTGCAGTTAAGAACCTTGCTGGTGAACTTCCAATCTATGGTATCTGCATGGGTAACCAGATCTGCGGACTCGCTCTTGGTGGGAAGACAGAAAAGATGAAATTCGGACATCGTGGTGCGAACCAGCCAATACGATATAAAGACGGCAGAGTTGTAATCTCTTCCCAGAATCATGGATTTGTTGTTCTTGAAGATAGTCTGCCGGAAGGGTGTGAGGTTACATTTACGAATTGTAATGATGGATCTCTGGAAGGATTTGAGGATGAATACCTGAACCTTTATTGTGTTCAGTTTCATCCTGAAGCGCATGCAGGACCGCATGACACAGAAAAGATGTATTTTGATATGATGATGCGGAGGCTGTCCTGATGCCACGGGATCTGACAATAAAAAAAGTGATCCTGATTGGTTCAGGCCCGATACAGATAGGCCAGGCTGCGGAATTTGATTTTTCCGGATCGCAGGCTTGTCGCGCACTGAGAGAAGAGGGTGTCAAAGTAGTACTGGTTAATAGTAACCCGGCAACAATTCAGACCGATCCAGACACAGCGGATGTCATCTATGTAGAACCGCTTCAGGCTGACGTCATTGCAAAGATTATTGCAAAAGAGAAGCCTGATGGGATCCTTTCTGGTATGGGTGGACAGACTGGTCTGAACCTTACCGCTGAACTTGCAGAGATGGGCGCACTTGAAGGGGTCAGAATTCTTGGAACACCACTAAAAGCCATCTATGAAGGTGAAGATCGGGAAAAGTTCCGTGATCTGATGAACCGTATTGGCGAGCCGGTGCCAAAGTCCATGATTGTCAGTTCTCTCGCACAACTTGATGAAGCTGCAGAGATTGTCGGATTTCCTGCAATTATCAGGCCGGCGTATACCCTTGGGGGAGCAGGAGGTGGAATTGCCTACAATGCTGATGATCTTCGCAGAATAACCGAGCTGGGCCTTGGCAAGTCACGTATTCATCAGGTACTTGTAGAAGAGAGTGTTGCAGGCTGGAAAGAGGTTGAGTTTGAAGTTATGCGTGATGCAAATGATACCTGTATCACCATATGCGGGATGGAGAATGTGGACCCGATGGGGATCCATACTGGTGAGAGTGTTGTAGTTGCTCCGATTCAGACACTACGGGATGATGAGTTTCATGTTCTTCGAAACTCAGCGCTCAAGATCATCCGTGCTCTTGATGTTCAGGGTGGATGCAATATTCAGTTTGCATTTAAGGCAGATCAGGAGTATCGTATCATTGAAGTTAATCCCCGTGTCTCCCGTTCATCAGCCCTTGCGTCAAAAGCAACCGGATACCCTATTGCGCGTGTTGCTGCAAAAATTGCGATAGGTCTTAACCTTGATGAGATCCTGAACACGGTAACTGGTAAGACGCCTGCCTCATTTGAGCCTTCTATCGATTATGTGGTCGTAAAAGTGCCTCGTTGGCCGTTTGACAAATTTAAAACTGCAGACCGGACACTCACAACCGCGATGAAATCAACCGGGGAGGTAATGGCAATTGGCAGGAACCTGGAGGAGTCGTTTAAAAAAGCGCTTCGTTCACTTGATAACGATCCTGTCAGGCATACGAACCACGGTGAGATTCGCATGATCCTCTCCCGCCCTACCGATGAACGATTTGCCACACTTTTTGATGCTTTCAGGGAAGATTTCACGTTAGATGAAGTTTTTGACCTGACAAAGATCACTCCCTTCTGGCTTGAAAAAATCAGAAACATCGTAGATGTTGAGCGGGTACTGACCACCGGTGGGACAGACGATCAGATACGACTGGCTAAACGCTATGGATTTTCAACCAGTGAGATAGCCATTCTCACAAACCGGTCAGAACAGGAGATCAATGATCTCTGTGGCAATCCGGTATACAAGATGGTAGATACCTGCGCAGCAGAGTTTCCTGCTCAAACCCCCTACTTTTACTCAACCTGGGGTGATGATAACTGTGAACTGACCCGTTCAGGAAAAAAGAAGGTAATGATTCTGGGTTCTGGTCCGATCCGGATTGGACAGGGAATTGAGTTTGATTACTGCACAGTACATGCAGTGAGTGCCATCAGGGAGATGGGGGTTGAAGTTCATGTGGTGAATAATAACCCTGAAACGGTTTCAACTGACTTTGATACCTCAGATCGGTTGTTTTTTGAACCGATGTCACTAGAAGATGTCATGAATATCCTCAAAGCAGATGATTACTTCGGGGTTATGGTGCAGTTTGGTGGTCAGAATGCAGTAAATCTTGCAGTCCCTATCCGTGATGAGATTGAACGACTTGGCCTGAAGACACAGATTCTGGGCTCTACTCCGGATGCTATGGATCTCGCTGAAGACCGTGACCGGTTTAGTGTTCTTCTTGACAAACTGAAGATTCCTTCCCCACCCAACGGGTCTGCAACAAGTGAGGAAGAAGCCCTTGCAATTGCTGAACGGATTGGGTATCCATCACTGGTGCGTCCATCTTACGTTCTGGGTGGTCGCGCAATGGAGATTGTGCATGAGGCTGCTGAACTTTCTGCGTATATGCATGAAGCTGTTCGCGTATCCCGTAGTCATCCGGTTCTCATCGATCGGTTCCTTCAGAATGCCATTGAGCTAGATGTTGATGCAGTATGTGATGGAAAAGACGTCCTCATCGGCGGTATTATGGAACATATTGAGGCTGCAGGAGTTCATAGCGGTGACTCAGCATGTGTGATTCCCTGTCAGTCACTATCGCCTGAAATCCTTCAGACGGTGCAGGAATACACCCGCAGACTTGCGATCGGTCTTGGTGTAGTCGGGCTCGTGAACATTCAGTATGCAGTTCAGAATAATACGGTCTTTGTACTTGAGGCAAATCCCCGTGCAAGCAGGACTGTTCCCTTTGTTGCAAAATCCACCGGAATTCCACTTGCAAAAATTGCAGCAATGGTCATGATGGGTGCAAAACTCTGTGATCTGCCCTATCAGGAGCGGACAATTGACCATGTTGCGGTCAAAGAAGTTCTTCTGCCATTTAACAAGCTTCCTGGTGTTGATACTGTTCTCGGGCCTGAAATGAAGAGTACCGGAGAAGTTATGGGGATTGATTATGACTTTGGCCGGGCGTATTATAAGGCAAGTATAGCGGCGCACAACCGGCTTCCCCGCTCAGGTAATATTTTTATCTCGGTGACTCAGGATCTTCGGGAACAGATCATTCCTGTCGCTCGTGCATTTCTTGAAAGTGGCCTTACAATCTATGGTACTAGTGGTACAGTAGATTACCTGAATGAAAATAAGATTCCTGCAAATCTCGTCAGAAAGATCCAGGAAGGTTCACCAAATGTCATAGATATGCTTCGAAACGGGGAGATCAGTCTTATCATTAATATATTTGCAGACCGGCGAGCCAGGCAGGATCATATCCAGATTATGCGGACTGCGGTTGACTTCCAGGTTCCCTATATTACAACAATTCAGGCGGCGCTTGCTGCAGCCCAGGCAATAAACACCGTAAGAGTTGAAAATCTGACGATAGAGCCTCTTCAGCACTATATCTGCTGATTATCTGCTCTCTTCATCATACTGATCCTTTTTTTTAAAATCTCCCGGTCTGATCTGAAGATGATATGCAGGAGGTTTTTCTTTTCATCACGTTCATACATATACGGCTGCGTAAATTCTATTACATTCAGGAGAAATATTATGGGAAAGGGCACAGTTGTTCTTGCGTATTCTGGAGGTCTTGATACCTCAATCTGTATTCCGCTGCTGAAAGAACAGTATGGATATGATCGGGTTGTGACCGTCGCCGCTCATGTTGGTCAGCGGGATGAAGAAATTTCAGTTGCAGAAGAGAAGGGAAAAAAACTTGCTGACAAGCATTACACAATTCATCTTATACAGGATTTTATTGATCGGTGTCTTTTCCCTTCGATTAAGGCAAACGGTCTGTATGAAGGATACCCGATGGGTACATCCCTTGCAAGGCCGGTAATTGCTGAAGCAGTTGTTGAGGTTGCCCGCAAAGAAGGAGCTAATGCAGTTGCTCATGGCTGCACAGGGAAAGGCAATGATCAGCTTCGGTTTGATGTGGTTTTCAGGTCTGCAGGACTTGAAGTTATTGCTCCTATCAGGGAGAAGAATATGACCCGTGAGTGGGAGATAGGGTATGCCGAGCAGCATGGGATCCCGGTTTCGGTGAATAAAGAAAAACCCTGGTCAATCGATGAGAATCTCTGGTCACGAAGTATCGAGGGTGGAAGGTTAGAGGAGCCTGATTATCACCCGCCTGAAGAGATCTATGCCTGGACAACTTCACCGATGGATGCACCTGACACTCCGCAGGAGATAACGCTTACCTTTGAGCACGGTCTTCCGGTTGCTATTGATGGGAAGAAGATGGGGGGTCTTGATCTCATAAAAGAGCTCAATCAGATAGCCGGTCGCCATGGTGTCGGGCGTAATGATATGATGGAGAACCGGGTCCTTGGGATAAAGGCCAGGGAAGTCTATGAACACCCGGCAGCGACAGTTCTTCTGACTGCTCATGCTGACCTTGAACGATTAATTTTAACCCGTGAAGAGTATGCATTTAAGCAGTCAGTTGATGCAAAGTGGGCACAACTGGCATATCATGGGTTGATTTATGAACCGCTATGGGATGCATTAAATGCATTTATTGATACCACTCAGCAGCGGGTAAATGGTACAGTGGACTTGCGCTTGTTCAAAGGATCTGTGATCGTTCTTGGCCGCTCCTCTCCTGATTCGTTCTATTCAATTGATGTAGCCTCGTTTGATTCGACATGTATTGATCAGACCCATGCTATCGGATTCTCTCATTACTATGGCCTTCAGGCACGACTGGTCAGAGCGAAAACCAATATAAAATAATTTTTTATCATAACCCCCACGATATGTTGATATCACCTGAATCAGTGGTTGGTGGTTTTTTTCAGTTCATCTGTTTTCGAATAAATAGTGATGTAATCTGACTGCATCTCAGCTATTTTTCTTAACACTCACGAATTTTTCATTTGAATAATAATCTACATGTTTTATGACATCCGAAACATCATCTCATATCCGGATACCTGTTTCCAGTCTGTATGATATCCCGATGAAACCTGATGCAATCAGAAGTTTTTATCACCAGTACTCAGCATCTGGTAATCAAAAAGGGCATACAATCCTGAGTCTCTCAGATGAGATGTTGACGTGGGTATCAGGGGTGTTTTCCGAGGTATCTGTCTCTTCTCCTCCACCAGGTCCGCAATGGAGTTCCCTTATTGAGATTGCAAAAGAGCAGGGATTTTTAGGATTTCTTTACTATCGTATCAGCACTGCAAAATTACAATCTATACTACCTGAGAGCATTTACAGAGAATTGAAGAGAGAATATCATCAATATTGTGTTCGGTCTTTTGCATATGAAAAACAGGTTTGTTCTCTGGCTCATTCGCTCTGCACGGCAGGGATTGAGCATCTGTTTCTCAAAGGTCCTGCACTTGGATATCAGATATATCAAAGCCCGAATCTTCGCCCATTTAGAGATATTGACCTGTTAATTCGCCCGGATGATTTTAGAGCGGTATCGGGTATCCTTCAGCGTCTTCATTACCATAGTACCTTTGATGCCTTCTCTACCTCATCTGAGCTGTATCATCATCAGGTATTTCTCCCTCCTTTGGGATCTGGCTATTTACCGGTTGAACTCCACTGGAGACCTCTCTACAATCCGGTTCATCAAAGCAGCATCTCATTTGATGCACTCTATTGCTCATCAGATCTAGTTTCCACGCCCTTGGGAGAAATCCGGTCCCTCTCACCTGAAGATGCACTCATTTACGCATGTGTGCATATGAGTATTCAACACGCAGGAGAGATCAGGCTGATATGGATGATTGATATTCTCCTGCTCATCAATAAGATAAAACAACAAAATCTCTGGAATTGTATGGCAGAACGGATACAACTCTGGAATGCAGGGGCGGTTGTGAAGAGAACCGGCGGCGTGATCTGCCTCTGGTTTGAATCATCACCCCTGATTGGGAGTGTAGAGTGGGATGCATTTGATGATGGAGGTAGTGAAGATCTGAATTCTGCAGATCGCGTGAGTTCAGGGAAAGAGCACAAGATCTGGACTCAGGTTCATAAGATGCCAACACTGGCAGGAAAAGGTCGGGCTATCTTTCATTATTTTGCTGCAACCAGGGCTGTTCATAGGACTGGCAAACCAGCGAACGTTCTGGAATATTTTAATATCTGGTTATCAATTGTCAGAATTGTGATGCAGCGATGGCGGGATGGTTAATTTATATCAATAAGGGGATTTTAACTGGGTATATACCGTTATGATCCTCTCTTCTTATCTGTGATCTACGCAAATATTCCTGTATTTTTGGAACTGGATTATCTCTTTTCAACTGGAAGGAGATTATCTTTCCAGGGTCTTTTGGGTATTGCGCTCCTGATACCGCCGGTTCATCACCTGGAGATATATCTGGAATGAAAAAGACAAATCAGTTATAATTCAGGGTTTATCGCTATTTATGCAGACGATAATGAATGATTCACCTGTTGCATCTTTTGAAAAGACCGGGTGGAACCAGTACTGGGAAGAACAGTTTCAGAAATTTAACGGTCCCTATCTTCCAGGCAGGGTCTGCACAGTTCATAAAACCCGGTACGAGGTGATCATTGAGGGTGCAGTAATTTCTGTTCCGGTGTCAGGGGCGATGAAATCTCAAAAGTTATTTCCGGTAGTGGGGGATTTTGTTGTTATTCTCCATCAGCCTGAAACAGCCACAGAGATGATCGTTGCCATTCTGCCGAGAAAAACGGTCCTGAGCCGGGGAGGTGCCGGTGATTCTGCCGGTGAACAGTTTCTTGCTGCAAATATTGATACGGTTTTCATTGTGACCGAACCAGGACATGATTTGAGTATCCCTCGTATTGAACGGTATCTGCTTCTTGCGCATCAGGCGGGATGCCTGCCGGTTGTGATCCTCAATAAATCAGATACCTGTGATGAAATCTCGGGACATCTAGAGCAGGTACGGGCAGAAATCAAGGGCATTCCGATCATCGCCCTGAGTGCTCAGGACAAAACCGGGCTCGATCAGCTTCATCCATATCTCACCTCCGGTTCAACGGTGGTTTTTCTCGGGTCATCAGGTGTTGGAAAGTCTACCCTGGTAAATGCGTTATCTGGTCTAACTCTCCAGAAAACCGGCGATATCAGGGAGGATGATGGGAAGGGACGACATACTACTACCTCACGCCACCTCTATTCACTTCCACAGGGGTACTCGCTGATTGACACTCCGGGTCTTCGTGAGATCCGGGTCTGGACTGCAGAGGAGAGTATTGCAGAGACGTTTGAGGATATTCATGATCTCTCGACCCGGTGCAGGTTTTCAGACTGCACTCATGATGCTGAACCGGGATGTGCAGTCAGGCAGGCAGTGGAGGAGGGAGCACTCTCAGCTGACCGGCTGCTCCGGTACCGCAAGATTCTCAAAGAGGTAGCATTTGAACGGGAAAAATCTGAAATCGGGCTAAAAAGGTTAGAGAAGAAACGATTCAAAGAGATCAGCAAGACTGTGAAAGCGATATATGATTCCGGGACCAAAAAGCCGAAGTGGTAAAGATGAATACGTTCATCAGAAAAGGTATCTGGATTTATAAACTCTCAATCCATGAGAGTAGCATTTATATTCACCATCTATAGCCCCTCTCAAAAATGATAATGCCGGATGTGTTCATCAGTATAATGGAATAGATGAGTAGTCAGCCTTGGAGAAGATTGTGTCATTGCTTCTCTTCCATATTTTCTCCGATATACGTGATGAAATCCTGGCTGATGAACCGCTGATTTGCCTATTTTCCTTCTCCCAATGATTCCATCATCTGGTAGAAATATTCTGGCTTTTTAGTCAGGTACAGGTGGTACCAAGCCTCAAGGGATGCTTCCCGCATGACGTTGAGTTTTTTCATCACCTCGTATGTGAAGTCTACTGCAGCAAAACCACCTGCAGTGATGAGATTCCCATCAACTACTGCGGGTGTTGAGACATAATATTCCTCCCCGGTATAATTCGGGCAGAACTGTTTCAGTACCGCGAGGTCATTGCTTGTATGTGGGCGGTTATTAAGTAGTCCGGTATTGGCAAGCCCCATGGTCGCGCCGCAGATAGCACCGATAACCATCCCGGTCTCAAGGAAACCCCTGACTCTTTCGAGGATAGGTTCCTGTACTGGGTCAAGCCATGTCATTGCTCCGGGAAGGATAAGTACTCTCTCAGAAGATGGCTCAATATCATCCATCGTCATCTCGGGAATAAGCCGGATTCCTCCCATAGTAGTGATGGGATCACAGGTCCGGCCACAGAGACGAAGCTGATACGGCTGATCCGGGTGCTCAAAAAACCTGCCTGATATCAGTTCGGCAAGGAGATATGCCGGTTCCCAGTCAGCCATAGTATCCTGGACATAGAGGTACAGAAGACGTGTCATTCTCACTGATGGGTGTCAGCCTGAAGATAAGGCTTCTTATCGGATAATGATAATCCGGGGAGCGAAGATACAAACCGGTTAACCTGATAATACTCAAAGATTATTCAGCTTCCCTTCTTCAGTAGCCGGATTCATGGGAGTAGTGTCTGGAGATCGTCTGATGTTTCAGTGAAGGGAATATCTGATGCAACTTTAAGAAACGAAAACGGAGGTAAATACCTCGATCTTGAAGAACATTTGCATTCATTATTTCCAAGGAAGGTGGAGATTCTCACAACCGACGGGGTTTCCAAATATGTTCTCCCATACATCTCCCGTGAGGTGGTGTGGGTTTGAACCGTGATCGTAACCCCAACCCTAATTCCATCGAATTCGATGGAATTAAACAATAAAACTGACTGTCAATTATGATCCCCCCTGAAACTTGAACCGGCTTGAACAAGGGTTTGGTTGTATCAACCGTATCGGGCAGAGTGAAGTCTGTCACCTCTGGAATCTGGTAGCTGCATAGTCCAGAATTGGTGATGTCTGGAAACCCCTCCTTGAGAAACTGGAGAGAGAACGGGATGCTCCTCGGGGTCAGGTCTTTGATGTTCGGGAGGGTCTGTATTCGGTTGCTGAGTACACTCTGGATTATGAACAGATCAGAGATCTCAAAATATTTTAAGGAAGGATACTCGACGGCTTTTTTACGTTACAAGTCATATAAGACAGTACTATGTCAGGGGAAGAAATTTCAGATAATCAATCATCTCAGACAATGGGCCCTTCTTTTACCAAAATTCCCGGTTCATCTCTTACCGATAGAATTTATGGAATTTTTCAGATTCAGGGTGAATCAGTGATAGAAGAGATCGCTGAAAGTGATCTCCTTGAATAATATCATTGATATTCCATCAGGAAGCCAGGTGATCGTGGACACCAATATACTTGTCTATCTTACTGCTCCGCATCCCCGATATTACGAGAATCATACTGCATTAGCTCTCTGATCTTTTGGGAATCCTTCAGTGAACTTTTTAGGGAACCTTTTGGTGGACTTTTCTCCGAACTTTCTTCTCCATCGCCCGGTTTCTCCGAACCCTCCCGTTCTTTCCGGTGAATGATTACGGTGAACAGGCTTCCTTCCCGGTCATCAGAAAAATCGATGGCAGGCCAGTCTTCAAGAGCCTGCTTGATGCCAGAGCCAAGTATGGTTCCTCCTTCAGCGTTGGCAAAGGCTGTCTTCTCCGAGCGCTATTTGGGAGAGGAGGTCATCAGGAATCATCGAGGAAATTCACTTGGGTACCCCAATAAGTAATCTCAGAATTTCTCTAATCTCTTTAAATGAATCACTTTCGAAATTCCAGTACCCTTCTTTTGCAGCAAGGCCAATATACATGGTAGATTCTTTTCTTGAGGCAATGAATACTCGCGCTTTGGCTTTTGAGCGGTTTTTCGGTGGAACTAATGCTTATTTTCATCTCTCCCCATCATCGAACCTCAAGATTCAAATCAAACAGTGTCTGCAATTTTGATATGTTGAATGATTTAACTCTGGTCTCATCCTCAGCTCGTTCGATTCTATGTACCCGGAGAACATCATCCGGCAATTCTGACAATGCCAGATATGCATTTTTCACGCATTCCAGACTATGAGTTGATGCAAAAATCTGCACATTATATTTTTGAGTCATTATTCCGATGACTGTCCAGATTTTTTCTTGCGATGAATGATGGAGTCCGTTTTCTATCTCATCAATCATTATTGCCCCATTCTCACAATTTATTATTCTGATAAGAATGTCAAGCAGTCTCATCATACCTTCCCCCATGAGAAGTAAGGGAATTAATCTCGGTGCACCGATATCACCCAGGATAATCGGCTCATCTGCAATAATTCCTATGCTTAATCGTTTGAGTCTGGGTTCTATATTCTGCAGTGCATCTATGATCTCATGAGAACGTCCAACAGAATCTATCTTCGTAAATAATTCTGCTCTCTCTTTGGAATCTAAAGCTCCCCGAGAGCTGATATAAAATGCAGGTCTTTCTGAAAACCCTGGTTTGTTAACTCTAATGCCGTTATTCGTAATAAGTATTTGAAACGGTTCTTCGTTATCACTGTTTATGAAGGACAGTGCCTGGAGGTATGTTGAATCTTTAATTTTTAGGATTTTCTCAAATTGGTGGGAAGTTCCTATGGATTCATCTGTAAATATGGTTTTATCAACTGATATCTGGAGTGTCTTTTCTCCGCTTTTATCAGTGCAGGAGATTGAAATGATTTTTGTAGAGTCGAAATTATAAAACAAAGAACTCCAAGGGCTCTCAATATTGATATTTGTCTCAAGTTTGATCGACCCAAGTCCTCTCATCCCGTTAATGGTCATTGCCAATGAGGGATTCTGCCTTCCAAAAAATAATAATATAGCCTCTAAAAATGCCGTTTTTCCGACGTTATTCTTTCCAACCAGAATATTTATACGGCCAAAATCCTGACAAGATATATTTTTAAAGCCTCGAAAATTTTTAATCTTTATTCCTGACAGCATATTCATCCCTCTACGAATATTTACCATATCCAGAATAATATAGTAATCTACCTGGTTGCTTATCAGAGTATAGATGAAAATTTGGATAAAAACGCTTCGCATTTTCTTAAAGAATCACCAAAAAAGGAGGTGAAAACCAATCATCCCCGAAGCGGATTGGTTACACTCTGCCTGTAATGGCTGACTATCGACTCATTTGATCCAGTGAAGAAGCGATCAATCCCATCGGGTCAAGGGCCTCCCCCTCTTTATCCACGGCGATCAGGTATCCCATGACCTCACTGGCAAATACCACCGATGCTGAAGTATGGTCATTTATCGGTGATACATGATCAGAAGGCTGACCCCGTTCTCCCCTGCGATACAAACCGAGATGATGGTAATCACCGTCTCAATACCAATCATTCTGGGTCCCTTCGGTGAAATCAACCTCTTCAACAAGTGACATATTCCCGGCTTAGTCAGCATAGAAGAAGATTGTGTCATCACTTCTCTTCCATATTTTTTCTGGTATACGTGATGGAATTCTGGCTGATAAACCGTTGATCCGCCTATCTCCCTTCACCCATTTATTCCATCATCTGATAGAAAACTACTTGTTAATTTCAGAGTAAAAAAAGACTGGTAAAAAAGCGGTGATTCAGAAATTACCACAGCCCACAATAGTGAGCGATAAGGGTAATCTCTGCAACTAACTGTCTCTTTTCTACCAGTTCGGAGCGGGTACAACTCTCTCCAGAAAGGTATATATGATTAGAATTCGTAGATTCATTTGTATTTCCTGTCAGGGATCGTTATTTTAGACGGTGGCGATCCACTGACACTCTATTGTTTGCGGGATTTCGTATTATGAATTCTCGTTATGCCATAACATAAAAAATGATGTTATGCTCCGCGTTTTTTGATTTGGGTTAAATTAATGTATATGGTTAAAAAAGTTAAATCATCGATATCAATCATCAACTATTAGTCGATCAAAAACTCACCAAGTATTACCATTTGTGATCATATGAGACCGGCAAGCGAGAGAGAGACCAGAAAAAAGAAGATCGATCCTCAACTTCGCAAAGCCGGATGGGATATTCTCCCATATCAGGAAAATACCTCTCTATCCTCGTACCAGGCAGTTGCCCTAGAAGAATACCCGACTAGCAATGGCCCTGCAGATTATGCTCTGGTGCTCAATGGCCAGATTATTGGCGTAGTAGAAGCGAAAAGAGAATCAGTCGGACCACAGGAAGTCCTTACCCAATCCCGCAGATATGCAAAAGGTATCCCTGACTCAGTGGCATCATTCTCATATGATGAGTATCGTGCTCCGTTTCTGTATTCATCAAATGGGACCATTATCTGGTTTATCGATGTGCGAAATGAGCGAAACCGTTCGCATGAAATTAAACGGTTTCACACCCCACAAGCACTCCGGGAACGTCTGACCAATGATTTGGATTTGGTATGTCAGAAACTCCTCAATACTCCCAATAATCACCCCCGGCTCAGACCGTATCAGATTGAAGCAAATCAGGCAATAGAATATGCAATTTCTGATAGGAAACAGAAGATGCTGGTTGCGATGGCCACCGGGACCGGGAAGACGTTCACGATGGTCAACGAAGCCTATCGGCTGATGAAGGCTGGTGTGGCAAGACGGGTTCTCTTTCTGGTGGACCGACGAGCTCTTGCTGCTCAGGCGATTCGTTCATTTGCTTCATTTGAACCTGAACCTGGCCTTAAATTCGATCAGATATACGAAGTCTATAGCCAGAGTATCTCCTTAAATGATACTGATGCCGGGGAGAAAATAGATTTTAAGAAGATCCCTGAATCATATCTGACCGATCCAAAATCTGATCATACATATGTCTATGTCTGCACAATTCAACGACTCACCATCAATCTTTTTGGGAGAGGAGTAGCTTGTTCATGCTCTGATACTTCAGATGAGGGATTAGATGAGGATGCTGCAGAGTTAAACATCCCGATTCATGCTTTTGATCTCATTATTGCAGACGAATGTCATCGGGGATATACTTCATCTGAAGAGGCAATCTGGAGGCAGACCCTTACCCATTTTGATTCGATAACCATCGGGCTGACAGCAACACCGGCATCTCATACCATCGGGTTCTTCAAAGAGAAGGTTTTTGAGTACAAATATGAAGATGCTGTCAGAGAGGGATACCTCGTTGACTGGGATCTGGTTAAGGTAAAATCAAATGTTCGTATTGAGGGTGTTTTTCTCAGGGAAAATGATGAAGTAGAATCTATTGATACCGAGACTGGCGATTCATTTACTGATCGGCTTGAGGATGAACGGGTGTTTGATGCGACAGATATCGAGCAGAAGATCACTTCGATAGATTCGAACCGGAAAATCCTCCAGGAGATTAAAAAATACGCTGATGAGCATCAGGCATACTATGGCCGGTTTCCAAAGACGCTCATCTTTGCGGTCAATGACATTCCTCACACCTCTCATGCTGATCAACTGGTAGACCTTGGCAGGGAGATCTTTGGAAAAGGGGATGAGTTTGTCCAGAAGATAACAGGGAAGGTAGATCGCCCCCTTCAGCATATCAGAGAGTTTCGGAATCGTCAGAAGCCGGGGGTGGTTGTCACGGTTGATCTCCTTTCAACCGGTGTGGATATCCCTGACCTTGAGTATATTGTATTTCTCAGGCCGGTGAAATCCCGTATCCTCTTTGAGCAGATGATCGGTCGAGGAACCAGGAAGGGAGAGCATTATGATAATAAATCCCAGTTCTGGGTTTTTGACTGTTTTGACGGGACACTGGTAGAGTATTTCAAGAAGTCGTGTGGTGTCGCAGAATCGCTCCCTCAAGGGACCGTCCGCCCACTTGAAGCAATAATTAAGGATATCTGGGATAATCGGGACCGGCAGTACAACACCCGGGTGCTGGTAAAACGGCTTCACCGGATTGATAAAGAGATGAGCGGGGATGCACGGGCATTATTCTCCCGCTATATTCCTGAAGGAGATGTGGCAAAGTTTGCAACCAAACTCGAAGGTCGTCTCAAGGATGACTTTGCCAGTACGATGGAGATTCTGAAAGATAAGGACTTCACTGATCTGTGTAAGAACTACCCCCGGAAGAAACGGTTCTTTTACCGTGACTATCTCACCGAGGATACAGTTACCTCTGAACTGGTGATCAGAGATAGCGGGGGGAATGATTACAAACCTGAGGATTATCTCACCGCTTTTTCCCGATATGTCAGAGATAATCCTGAACAGATTGATGCAATCACGATTCTTCTCGAGCGACCCCGGGAGTTCAGGCCTGAAGTCCTTGACACCCTGAGACTCAAGCTCACGCAGCAACCGCAGCATTTTACCGAAGAGAATCTTCAGCGGGCATTTCAGACCAGATACAAAAAAGCCCTGATCGATATTATCTCGATGGTAAAGCATGCAGCACGGGAGGAGTCTCCGCTCCTTACCGCTGAAGAGCGGGTGATGCAGGCGTTTGTCCATGTCTGTGAAGGTCGAACCTTTACCAGTGAACAGCAGGAGTGGCTCAATCGGATACGGATGCATCTGGTTGAGAATCTTTCCATTGCTGCTGATGACTTTGAGGATATGCCGGTATTTGCAGACCGTGGTGGGTTTGGACGGGCTGACCGTATCTTTGGAGGGATGCTCAATCAGATGATTACTGATCTCAATATGGCTATCTGTGCGGAAGGGTGATGAACTATCATCATCAATTCCTGGCGACCTACACA
>Ga0351903_1070_pt1 | contig 25975 bp, 15 predicted proteins | sample BONcelHT113001D6_FD_206874 | JGI IMG/M metagenome (GOLD analysis project Ga0351903, IMG submission 206874) | Enriched cells from coal bed in the Powder River Basin, Montana, United States - BONCAT cells T11 rep1 HSBNCT.T11.300.1.D6 ... | reverse complement strand
ATCTGGACCTGCTAGGGCATCTTCATCTTTCAGGTGCGAAACTGGAGTATTGGTAATCAGGATAAAAGGAATTGTCTGGCTATATCCCCGGATTATTCTGGTAATTTCATTTCCGTTCATCTCACCCAGTTCATGTGCGGCAATGATGATATCGTAACCAGAGAAGGGATAATGGCTGAGCACATTAGTCCCTGACCCCGCACCATCAACCGAAAAATTCCCTGACCTCTCAAGGAACTGTTTCATCTCTCTGATCAGTCCAGGAGAGTCATCTATATAGAGAACTGAAATCATTATCTACTCAAACGTGGGTTATACTTCAGATGTCGCTTTGGTTTATGTATGAAAATATCCATTATTCGGCAGTGCTGAAAAAATGAACCTACATTCGTGTTCACTACATGAACATCATTATACTATCATTGTTCCATTCTTCATAATAATGAACAATTCCCGCTCAAATACATAAACGGGGTGCATATCAGAAGGGGAAGATCAATGCAACGGTGTTATCATACGAGAGACAAACTCGAAAGAGGGATCATATAGCGTATTATATCATATGTATTAGGATTATATCAGTAAATAGAATGACGGTGTTAGGTAGGGTTCAGTACCTGCCGATACTGGGTGGTTTTACTGCTTGAATAACTAGCGCATTCGTTCTGTAAAACGTCTAATAGTTTTAAAAACGAACATTAAAGATAATTCGGAAATTATACACCGCATTCGATACATCATTGGTGTTTATTCGCCTAACTGAACAGGCTTTATCGGTAAAGACAATAAGGATAACAGATACCGTCATTGCACCTGCTTCTTCCTCATTGGCTGATAGATGCATCACTTCAGTAGTATTTTCTTACATTTTCAGCCCGTAGATAGGTTAAATCATTGTTCTAACTATAGAAAAGACTATCAGTCGAGAACGGTAGGTTATATCCAAGGGATGAGCAGCCACTTATTTATCTACCTACATATCCTAATATTAAAAGTGAGATAACATGCAACTTAAATTTGTTTACAATGATGAAGGAAACATCACCGATGTAATGATCCCTATTGATGTATGGAAGGAAAAATCTGCTTTTTTTATTGGGTTGGAAGATCAAACGTCTACACCCTCCTGGGACCCGTCCCCATTTTTTGGTTCATTAAAACAGGCATTTAAGGGTAAATCAGCAGTTGATATTGGGAAAGATCTTCGCGATGAGTGGGAGAGAATGTGAACCGATTCCTTATCGATACAAATATTCTCATTATGTATCTTAATGGGGAAGCTGATCTGGATACCAGAAAAAAGATCGAGCTGATCATAGCCAAATCATTTAATCTCTCAATCATCTCAAAATTAGAATTTCTCGGATTTCGAGGATATTCTGATGCAGAATTTGCATCAGCAAAAAATTAAATTGCAATAAGTGTTGAATCCATATAATGTTCCATTATTTAAATCCAGAGTGAGGATTGCAAAATCAATAATATCTACTGGGTTTTGATGTGACAGTATATCATCTTTGTTATCCGTTCATTGTTTTATTCTGTTCTGTAATGGAGGTTATGAGTTAAGAATAACTAGCGTACCCACCACCATACCCTGTTCAGCACCTGGTGCAACATTGACGTTGAAATCCCCACTACGTTCTATTATATTCCCTATGATAATAACTTAAGATATATTAACTTAGCATAAAGATTAACCGTTCAATTATCATGGTTTCTGATGTAAACCGCGAAGCGTTTCATGCCTGTTTCCCAATATTGAGGAGCAATGTTTCATCATCAACATACCGGACATCCATCTAAAAAAGATGATTTTCGGTCCTATCTACCATAAGGCCACTTAAATTTTAAATTTCGTCATCTCTCTGGATATGACATCTGCAATCCCACTCACATTAGCGACAACCCTGCCGATCTGCTCAATAGATGCCGATGCCTCTTCTGTTGCCGCTGCTGCATCCCCGGCTTCCCGTGAGGTTCCCTGGAGAAGGAGAGAGACCTCATTGACACTGGCAGTGATCTCTTCAACCGATGCAGCCTGCTCTTCTGATGAAGAAGCCATATCCATCGCATTTTTCGTGATATCCTCGACAGAATCCGCAATCTTTGAAAATGCTCCCATAGTCTCTACAAGAGATTGGTTCCCATCTTTAACCGCGGAACCGGCAGTGATGATGGCATCATTTGCCTTCTTTGCCTTGGCCTGCAGATTCGAAATCATATCAGCAATATTTTCTGCAGATGCACGAGAGTCCTGGGCAAGGGATTTGACTTCCGCTGCAACGACCGCAAACCCTCGTCCTGCTTCCCCGGCCCTGGCAGCTTCTATTGCAGCGTTCAGGGCAAGAAGGTTGGTCTGATTTGAGATATCGGTGATCAATCTGACAATCTTTCCGATCTCTTCCATCTGCTGATTTATCTCTTTTACAATCTGGTCAACCTCAGTGGTGGACTTGGTGATCCCGTTCATGGCAGACTCGGACTTCTTCGCTAGATCTATTCCCTCTTTTGAGAACTCATTTGCCAGGGTAGCTGATCCTGATACCTTTTCTGCCCGCTGTGAGACTTCGCCAACAGTAATAGTAAGATCTTCCATTGCTTTGAGAACCTGGGTAACTCCGTCATCTCCCTGCTCTGCATTGACACTGACACTTCCTGCATTTTTAGCAATCTGCTGTGCACCGGCTGAAACTTCCTGAACACTTGCAGTTGCTTCTTCAGCATTTGAGGCTAACTCAAGTATCTGCTTATTAATTGCTCCAATGGCGTTGCAGATCTGAATCCCGATATCATCCAGTGCTGACTTAAACCCGACCCAGTCACCGGCAACATGCATTGACGGATCAAACCGAGCGGTAAAGTCTGATTTTGCATACAACCCAGAAACACGAATCGCTTCCTGGACCGGAGTAACAACGGAATCAAGGGTTTCGTTTATTCCGCCAACAATACCTTTCCATGCACCGGTATACCGGGAGAGGTCTCCTCTGATCTGCAGATCCCCTGCAGTTGCACCTTTTGAAAGGCGCTCAGTCTCTGCTACCAGATCCTTCAGGACACGGTTTGATTTATTGATATTATTTTTAATAACCGCATAATCCCCAGGATACTCATCAGTAATATCCTCAACATTCCGGCCATATGCAACATCCTCGATCCACTTTGCCGCTGTATTCAGGGGTATACCTACCGTTTCAAGTGTTTTATTGACTCCATGTACTACTTCTGCAAAGTCGCCGGCCACCTGAGTTGCATCGGCACGGTGTTTTAGATCTCCCCGTATTGCCGCCTGGGCCAGACCATTCGCCTGAATCACCAGGTTTTTAACTGAATCGCGTGCCAGATGCAGATTGTTAGTTAACGTTACTATCTTTTCCCTGACCTCTTTGGTATATTGATCAGACTCAGGAACCTGAACATCAAAATCAGTTTTACCCTTTGCAAACTGACCCAGACAAATGGTGATATTGTAAACGGATTCATCAAGGTATTTTTCAACCTTCTTAATGGCAGTAATATCCTGAATTACCTCCACATGGCCGATATCTTTCCCTGCAGCATCTTTCACATAACTGATATCTACCTTGAAAAATCCTCCGTCCTGTTCAAAGAAGGATTCCTTCTTTCCTGCCCTGAGACATTCAATACCACAGTCCTTTGTCTGGCAGATATTGGCATTCCACCGGCTGCACTGGGTGCCTATAGCCTGTTTCCGGTCAACATTTGCCATCTTTGCAGTTACAGGATTGAGGAATGTCCAGTTCATATTCAGGTCGGTAACAGAAACCGGAAACGGAATGGCATCAAGAATAGATTCAAACCAGGCAACTTTGTTAGCAATAGAATCAATCGTAGCATTAATACCCTCGATAATCTTTCGAAACTCGCCTTCATGCTTTAATGCATCTGCCCGTATATCCAAATTTCCCACTGCCGCTGAATTAACCAACAGATTTGTATCATTTGTCAAAGCCTGTAGATTCTCAAATACTTTAATTAATCCTGGAACTAACCGGTCCTGTTCTGATCGCCGTCCAATCTTCCGGTATGTATCAAGATCTGAAAGATCGCCTTCACTTATTTGAACAATTGAATCAGCAATATGGTTTACCCGCTCCCGGACTGCATTAATACTGGCAGCAAAAGCTACGAAATCACCCAGGTATGCAGCCTCATCCATTCCCTTGGTATGATCATTTAATGCCATTCGTTCCAGAACTGCACCGGCATCCCGAAGGGGTCCGATGACTGCATCAAGTGTACTATTAATCCCTTCAACAATCTTCCGGTAATCGCCCTGGTGTTTTCCTGCATTAACCCGAACATCAAGACGACCTTCAACTGCAGCTTGTGTCAGCAGATTACAATCCTGAACAAGGGCAAGGATATTGCTCCTGAGCTGGTCCATCTTTTCATTTGCCAAAACCTGTTTTCCTGGCATCTTCTCAAGCACCGGATTAAAATCACCCTCAGAATAAGCGGTAAGGATGGCGAGGATCTTCAGGACACTATTAACATGCAAGCTGATTGCATCATTATACCCGGAAGTAATGTCCCGATAAAATCCCTGGTACGGACTGAGATCAATTGATGTATCGATATCCCCGGCCTTATGTTCCTGGTACATCTTTGAGGTATCGCTGAGCAGCCGGGTAAGGCTGTTAATACAATTATTCAGATTATTCTTAATTTCATTAAAATCACCCTTGTATTCTTCAGTTATCCGGGGAGGAAGATCTCCTTTTCCAATGCGGTCCACATACTCGGCTGCAACATTCAATGGCCCGATAATGCTATCCAAAGTCCCATTGATTCCTTCCATAAGAAGTTTGAGTTCTCCGGAGTATGGTGCAGGGTCAAGTCTGGCATCCAGACATCCTGCCTGTGATTTCTCAGTGAGTGAAATAATATCGTTGACGGCTTTATTTTCTGCAGTTTTATCAATATAATAGGCGATAATGGAAATCAATTCGTTGTCATCATTAAAAATCGGTGAATAATAATATTGCATGTGCTTTGTACAACGAGCAAAGACTGCATCAAGTACGCCGCTCACCTGACTTTTTGTTTCAATACCCTCTGCAAGTGATCTCCCTACACGATTTTGAGTATTAAATTCAGTTAATTTCATCTTCGTAAGGCCTTCACGGGGTATATCAGTCAGATCTGCAAAAGCCTGATTGGCAGATTGGATACTCAAGTCTGGGTCAAGAGCAATTATAGGGTTTGGAGAATTTTCAATTATTAATTCAGTCTTTTTTCGAAGATCTACAATATTTGAAATATCTACCATCGTCGCCATCAGGCAGTTCTTTTCTGCATATTCAATGATCTGAAGCGTCACCTGACAGGGAAACACCGTCCCATCGAATCGCTGATGCTCCCATTCAAAGGTAACCGCCTCTCCGGAAAATGCCTTTTTTATATGGTAGGCAGCACCTTCATTTGAATCGGTCCCGTTACTTTGTTTCTCAGGAGATAAGATGGATGGAGGTTTGCCAATAATATCTTCAGTACTCCGGGCACGAAACATGCTATACGTTGCCGCATTACAATCAAGAAAAACCCCGTCAGAACTTATTATCTGAATAGATGCAGGAGTTGCATCGATAATATTCATTAATGAAGTGGCATCAGTTGCAAGGATATTTAATGGCATAATTACCATTCCTCCATAATAGAGGGAAATTTATTGGTTTTCAGGAAAAAGATGGGTTTTTGTACCATAGAATATATTGAGGTCCATTCTCCTATAAACGTAAGCACTTCTGCGCACAAATGCATAGAAATATATAGTGAGAATCGGCCAGTATAATAGTAATAGAATCATGAATGAGACCCATGCAAAAATCTTATCTATCCTTGCCCAGAAAGGCCGGTCTCTAAAAATTAAAGAGATTGCCGCTCTTACACAGTTAGATCCTCACACGGCAGCCAGAAACCTTGATGTTCTCGAAGTCCTTGGAAAGGTCAGGAAAATTGTTGTAGGAACATCTAAGAAATATCATCTTATCGAATCAATACCGGTCTTCAGCCTCATAGACATCAGCTCTGATCTGATAGTCATTTTAGACACTTCCCTTTCGATTCAATACATCAATAAAAAAGCAAAAGAATTTTTAAGACTTGAAGACATGCATGTAATCGGAGAAAAACTGGAAATTTTATCCCTTGACCTCTTCTCCGGCCCCGAAATTCTGGACGGACTGACGAAATTTTCTTTTGAAAAAGTCTACCGCACCGAGATTCCATATGAATATCTGGGTAAAAAATTGTGGTACGCAATATCAATAATTGGCCTTTCTCTCTCACTCAATGACCGAAAAATTGCAATTATTGCTGAAGATATCACAGAAAAGAAACTATTTCAACAAAAAACCATTGATAGCGAAGAAATGCTACGTTCAATAACACACAATATTCCAGGTATTGTATTTCGATACAATATCAGGACAAAGGTTCATGAATTCTTTAATGATAATCTGGAGAAACTAACCGGATATTCGCTCAAGGAAATTACTTCTCATCACAATATTCCATTTTATTCAATCATCCATTCAGATGATATCCACAATATTGAACCAATCATATCAGAATCTATCAAAACCGGCAATGAATATAACATCCAATATAAAATCATAAAAAAAGACAGGGCTATTATCCATGCACATGAACAAGGGAGAGTAATTTTTAATCAGGCAGGCAATCCTGAGTATATCGATGGGATCATTTACGAATGTTCAGAGATCATCGAGATTGCTGCCCGATACAGGAATTTATTTCAGTCAGCACCGATAGCAATAGTAGAAGATAATTTTTCACAATTTTATTCATATGTAGAAAAATTGAGAAAAACAGGAGTATCCGATTTCAATAATTATTTTAGGGCCCACCCGGAAGCAGTTTTTTCATGTCAAAAATTGATAAAAAATGTCGAATACAATTCTGAATTTTTGCGGTTACTCGAACTTGATCAGAGCGAGGTTTCGAATTTCTTTTCTAAATCATCAATATTTATCCCTGAATCTATACAAACCATACGCGAACTCTTCATAGCACTAGCAGAAGGGAGATTGGAATTTCAGGGAGAAATTCCAATTAAAACATCTAAAGGAAATATTCTTCAGGTAATTGTTCATGTATCAGTTGTAGCAGGAGTTGTGCAGCCATTATCCAGAGTACTGATCTCATGCATTGATAATACCCATCGAAAGAAAATTCGAGAAGAACTATGTAAAAGCAAAAGAAACCTTCAGGCTATTTTTGATAATACCTACTGTTCATTTGTACTTATCGATAAAACCTATAAAATTCAGGCCTTTAATGCATCTGCAGCACAGGGATCTATTAATATTTTCAATAGAACCATGTCAATTGATGACTCTATTTTGGCATATGTCAGAGAAGAAGACAAATTATCCTTTCTATCTCATTTTAATATGGCTCTTGCCGGGGAAAAAATTCAGACCGAACTACAATATATCCTTAAAGATGGAATAGAATATTGGTTTGAATTTCACTATTCTCCGGTATATGATGTGAATGGAATCGTGGATGCCGTTTTTTTCACAACGCATGACATAACCGATAAAAAACGAACTCAGGAAACACTCCTGCAGACTGAACGTGAACGTCTCCTCCTGGCAGAGGAAGCAGGAAAACAGGGGATATATGAGATAAACGTAAAAACGGATAAAGTCATCTTTTCTCCGGCATTTTATTCTATGCACGGATATCCACCAGGTACGCTCCAATCAACCACTGATATCTGGCCCACACGTATTCATCCTGATGACAATCTTCGCCTAACCAGAGATAGAGTATCTTCTCTTAAAAATGAAAATACCTTTTCTTCAGAATATCGAATAAAACATCACAATGGCTCCTGGATGTGGGTGGAAGGGAGATCACGAGTGATCAGGCGGGATGAGGAAGGAGATCCTGAAATAATTATTGGAATACATACCGATATTACCTCAAGAAAACTGACAGATGAGGCGTTAAAAGAAAGTGAGATGCGACTTCGCCAGATAGCAGATGCAACCGATGAGGCCCTGTTTATGCATGCCGAGGGGAAGATCTATGAAGTTAATAGCAGTGCGGTAAAGATCTTTGGGTATTCAGAGCAGGAATTGAAAGCAACCTCGGTGCTTTCCCTTGTCTCTCCAGAATATCGGGAATATGTCAGCGAACGACTATCTGAGAATAATCAGGAGGATATCTATGAAACAGATGGAATTACAAAGGATGGGAAAATTCTCAAACTAAGGGTAAAGGCAACCAACATCAGATCAGGGAATGACACAATCCGGTTCTCTGCAGTAAAGGACATCACCAAGCAGAAAGAGAATGAAAGGAAGTTTCAAATCGCCCATCTGGATCTTCAGGCAGCATATGAGCAAATCTCTGCTACTGAAGAAGAATTACGTGCAAATTGTGATGAACTGCTTGCAAAAACAGCCGAACTTGAAGAAAGCAAAAAACTTCTGAATCTGAAACTTGACCATATACTCACGCCGGATTGTGACATCACCGATGAAGAACTCTCCAATATTATCGATTGCGAAGAAATCCAAAGGATAATGGATGACTTTTATGCCCTAAGCGGAATTGGAGTTGCTATCGTTGATCTGAAAGGAAAAATCCTTGTTGCTACCGGATGGCAGGACATCTGCACCAGGTTTCACCGGGTTCATCCGCAGACAGCAAAAAACTGCCTTGAAAGTGACCTTTCATTATCCACAAATATTAAGCCTGGAGAAGTCAGGGCATATAAATGCAAAAACAACCTCTGGGATATTGCAACCCCGATCATGATAGGAGTTCGTCATGTCGGCAATCTCTTCCTCGGACAGTTCTTTTTCACCGATGATGTGGTGGACCGGGAGGTATTCAGAAACCAGGCTCAAAAATACGGGTTTGATATCGAGGCATATCTTGCAGCCCTTGACCGGGTTCCCAGGTGGAACAGGGAGATGGTTGATAAGGTAATAGATTTTTACAAGAGGTTTGCCAGGCTCATCTCAAAGCTGAGTTATAGCAATCTCAAACTTGCAAAAACCCTAACCGATTATGAACGGATAATGCAGCAACTCTCAAAATCTCAGGAGAAATACCGAAGATATTGTGAATTTTCACCTCATGGTATTCTGGTTGCCGATAGAGCCGGTCAGATTGCTGACGTAAATCCGATGACCTGCTCAATGCTTGGATACTCGCGGGATGATCTGATGTCCATGGGAATTGAAAGTCTTTATCCGGATGAGAACAAATCCTTACTTAAAGAACGCTTTCTCTCACTAATCCGGACAGGATATAGTTCATTTGAGACAAAAATGCAACGAAAGGATGATACAGACATTCCCATTCTTCTCAGTGCAGTCAGTCTTCCGGATGACATGTATATAGCGTTTATCATCGATCTTACTGAGAGAGAGGAAGCAAAACAGAGGGAAGCTTCTGCACTTGAACAGATTGAGAAAAATATGCACCAGTTTGCTGCACTCAATGATCAGATCCGAAATCCACTTACCATCATCAACGGAATGTGTGAAATTGATGAACCCGCTCATTATGAACAGATAAAAGAGCAGATTCTAAAAATCGATCAGATCATCAGGCAGGTAGATCAGGGTTGGCTTGAGTCGATAAAAATCAGAGAATACTTAAGGAAACACCACGGAATCATCCTCGATGATATTTCTTAAATTCTTGCAGATATTTTGAAGTGTTTGATAGACACGTTGCGGGGGTTCTTTTTTGATCGGTTCTTTGCAGATAGGACATGTTCCAAAAAGAAGGGGCTGTTTGTCTACGGTGCAAATATCACCCGAATAATACATGAAAGATCTAAAAACCGGGGAGTTATTGGTATTTCTCCCCCATAATTTTTAAGCAATGAAGAATCTCCGGGCTCTCCGGATAATACATAAGACCTTCTTCATATACTTCGATAGCTTCTGGTATCTTCCCTAATTTCAGGAGTTCTGAAGCTTTATTTATTATTGCTCTGAGATCATAAGGATCCATCTCTAATACCCGGTCATATGCATTAATTGCATCCTCATGGTTCCCGGCATTTCCACAGGTGACCCCTTGGTTATACCAGGTTTCAGAATCTTCCGGGTTGATATCAATACTCCGACGGCTGGCCTCTATTGCTTCTTCATATCTGCCCATTTCACTGAGGGAGACAGAAAGACCATCCCACGCCTCAGCCATCAATGGCTCTCTTGCGAGAACTTCTCGAAAAGAATCACACGCCTCCTCGTTTCTATCATTCACCAGGAATAACCGTGCTCTATTGTAAAAGGCAGCGGTTACAGTCTTCGAATCTCCTGATACTGCTTTATCATATGCACTCAGGGCCTGATCGATAAGCCCTAACTTCTTATAGGCATTTGCAATATTGTACCATATCTGCTCAGCAGGAAGAGCATCAAGTTCCAGTGCACGCGTATACATGAGGATGGATTCTCCATATTTTCCAGTTTCAAAATATGCACTTCCTGCATTCATCAAGGCCTGATAATTACCTGGATTCAGATCGATCGCCTGTTTGTACAAGGTGAGAGCCTGATCATAATTCTCAGTGGCATATAAAATATCGGCCAGGTGAACCCGGGCCTCATCGTTTTGCGGATGCAGGTGTATGATCTTTTGAAGGAGCAGACGTACATCACCAAATCTTCTCAGGTGGATCAACGTTCTTGCTCGTATCATCATGATCATCTCATCCTTTGGCTTAATTTTTTCAGCCTGATTGCAGCACCGTAGTGTTTTGTGATAATTTTCATCGCGATAATGTTGATTTGCCTCCTCAAGAAGGGAAGCAAAGTCAGAATTACCTGAATTATGGCTTGTTTTTTTCATACTATCAGTTCAGATCTCCCGGATGTTGAAAGCACCCACAGTCATATAAAAAATCCGTCTTTTGTCATCCGGATTTTATCAAATGGATTTGAATCCATCATTTTTGAGGTCGAAAACTCGGGATCCCAGTGTTTCATATCAATGATAGTGCGGATCGTTGTTGCCTTTTGTGAGGTTGTACTCTTCTTGGTTTCAAAGAAAAGGCAGATATCATCGGCAGACTGGTATGGTTCGAACGACGCATCAAACAGGAAATTGATCTGTCCGGCGGCGTACACAATTCCGGCAGCCCAGATAGAACTTTTCCCCCGGAGCATCTGGCAATCTCTTTTGCGTATCAGCCGGGCAGCAATTTTCTGACATATCAGGGTATACTCGTCATCAAGCCGCTCGTGGCAGAATCGGTTTGTCAGGGTGATGATCTCTTCATACCGTTTCCGCCGGTCTTTTGGAATACTGGCGATCTGACTGGGTTTTTTATCAGCATGAGTCTTCGTGTTCTCTTCATTTAAACCCGATTTTGTCAATGCCGCAATCAACTCCGGGTTTTCAGACAATAACAGATCCTGGATGATCTCATCCCGATGAGCTATCACATAAGCATCAATTGCAGATTCATCGACAATATCCACCCCGGAGCGAACCAGGCGTTTATGAATTATTTCTGCGGAGAGTCCGAGCATATCTGACGATGAATCAGATACAAACATGTCCTGAAGGGGGAGGATAGCATCCGCGATCTCACGGGCATTGGGGTGAAGACCTTCGCCAGCAAGGAATGAAAAAAATGTATGAAGAACGGGTATGAAGAATTTCCTCCTCACCGGTCCCATCGGATATTCGTTGAGGTCTTCAGTAAGAATCTGAACTACGTCTGATGCCTGCCATGCACAGGGATCCAGATTCTTCTGGATCAAAAATCCTGCCAGGATAGTGATGTTCTCTGTCATCTCTTCGCTTGGAACAGACCCTATCTGAGTGGTGTATCGTGAATCAGAAAAAGGGAGGACCCATGAAGAAAGGATAAAATAGAGCGATTGTATCACATCAGGGTCGAATCCGTCCAACTCCCGGTTACCGATATCTTTAAAGCATTCTAATACGGCATATTCATCACTGGTGTCAATCCCCTCCTCATCTGCAGTTATGAGGACCCCTTTCCTCATGCTGTAATTATCAACGTCATCCATCTCTTCATAGAATTCATATCGGTTCTCATCGACAAGGCATACGATATCCAAAGCTCCGGGAAGGAGCTGAGTGTTCTCAAGGTATTGGAAGAACCAGGTGAGCACTTCGGGAGCAAAATAGATATACTCATCATCCCGGAAGAGACTTCGCGGAAAATCGGTCAGATAGCATTGCCTTATCCGGTCAGCGTTCCATTCGGACGGCGTACAGTCCTGGTAATAGAGCATAAACCCGGTCAGGTCATAGAGGATCTTCTCAGCATATTCTAATTCCTCCTCTTCGAGCTCCTCAGACTCTTTACTTTTTAAAAACCCCTTGAACCACTGGCCGATCACGAGATCATATGACTCTTGAGGGTCCCTTAAAAATGCTGTCGGGAACTGATCAAACATGTGCTCTTATATGAGCGGTTAAACAGATATTTTTTCGGTTTTGGTATAAGGGGGTTTGGATTAGGAGGGCGAGTCTGCCGTTCCAATAATCTGAAATAGTAGTATCCTATGGTGCAACCGGATGGCTGAAACAGATTAGTTAGAGAAATTTGGGGGTTGGTGGGTTTTCTTATATCAGAAGGAAGCAGATAGGGCATATACAGGGGGTTCTGATCTGTCCATAATACGTCAGGATACCGATGTAATCTCTCCAGTCCAGTTAGAAGATCAAAAAAAGAGGTGAGAAACGAGGCCCCCCTGGCTCCCGGTACATCAACGTCAATTTCCGGCCCTATCTCTTTTTTGATTATGGATATTCCCGTGATTCATCCTCACGATACCGTAAATTTCCCCATCTCACCGGAAATATTCTGAATCGATGCGGAGGCATCAGATATTGCTTTGGTGATCTGATCAATTGAGGCGGCAACCTCCTCTGTTGCAGCTTCAGAATCAATCGCCTCTTTTGCGGTCTGTTGAACCAGACTGCCGACCTCTGATACGCTTGCGGTGATCTCTTCGACAGCTGCCGCCTGCTCTTCGGTAGCTCCGGCCACTTCGGTCATATTATCGTGAACAACATTGATTGCCTGTACAATCTGATTGAAGACTGAGAGGGTCTCGCTGACTGCAACGTTTCCTGCTTTTACCTCGGTGGCAGAAGTCTTCATGGATTCAGATACCTGCGCTGACTTTTTCTGCAGGTTTCCGATGATCGTCGCGATGTTTTCTGCAGATTTCTGGGATTCGAGGGCAAGGGCTTTAACCTCATCGGCAACAACCGCAAACCCGAGTCCGGCATCCCCGGCCCGTGCTGCTTCGATTGCTGCATTGAGGGCAAGAAGTCCGGTCTGATCTGCAATCCCTGATATAACATCCACGATCTTTCCAATCTCTTCCATCTGGCTGGTTATGTCAGTGATGATACCACTGGTCTCATTAACCGAATGCATGATACCTTCCATTCCCTTCTCTGCTTTCCCGGCAAGAGTCACCCCATGCTCAGAGAGATCAACGGTCTCTTTCGCCATAGCAGAGGCCTGTTCTGCCTTAGTTGCAACTGCACTTACCGTATTTGAGAGATCTTCCATCGCGGTCAGGCTCTGCTGTATACTCTGGCCACTACGCTCTGCAAGAGTACTAACAGAGGATGCACCCTGAGAAAGCATGGTTGTAGTACTGGATACTTCCTCAACACTGGCGTTAGTCTCCTCCATCCCGGCGCTGAGGCTCTCGATTTCACGCTTCACCCCGCCAATTGCACTGCTTCCCTGGATGCCAATCTGGTTCAGGGCTTCTTTGAATCCTATAAAATCCCCTTTTACGGAGATCTGTTCACTCATCCGATCAGTATAATCACCCTTCGCATACGACCCGGCTAGCCGCATCGCCTCGGTCACCGGCGTGACTATTGAATCAAGGGTGTTATTCAGACCGGTGATGATCGTCCGATACTCTCCCTGGAACTGGTCCGGATTGCTCCTCTGCGTGAGGTCTCCTGCTTCTGCTGCCATTGCTATCTCTTCAGCCGAAGTGACCAGACCGGTGATCGCCTCCTTCATCTGAATCATTGCCTGCCCCAGAATATCTCTCTCTGAAGAAAGCGGAATCTCGATGTTGAAATCACCCCGTGCTATTGAAGCAGAGGCCTCCTCTTTCCCTTTCAGGCTCTCACCAAGGCGTTTAAACGATTTCGCCAGTGATCCGATCTCATCCTCCTGAGCAACGATAAGATCCGTTGAGATCTCCCCTTCTGCAAACCGATCTGCCATTGCAGTTACTGCCAGGATAGGGCGGGCTATCGATCTGGCTACCAGATAGAGGAGGAAGACTCCAAATATCGCAAGAATTAACCCAATGATGAGCAGAATGAGAATCTGTCCGAATGGTTCAGCGCCTATCACTCCCTCCGGGATCGTCACAACAATGTCCCAGTATACCCCTGAATCTCCGATCCTGACCGGAACCAGCGTCTTGGTATACCCTTCTTTTGTATAGAGCGATATCTCACCTTCCTGTGCTTTTTCTAATGCTGCCGGGAGATTCTCCTTATTAATTCCCACTTCATTAAGGGGGAGATCCTTCGCATTCTTCCCTACCCAGTCAGCACCATCCAGGTTTTCTCCAACTACCAGTCCCCCTTTAGAAAGCAGGAGCAGATTAGCCTGGTTATCATACATCTCAAATGTTTCTGCCTTCTGATTTAGGGCAGTTAGTGCAAGATCCACTCCTGCAATTCCTATGAACGTGCCGTTGATTATGATCGGAGCAGTTAAGGAGCTCATCATCACATCGGTTCCTCCGGCGTTATAGGAGTATGGCTCAGTTACTGAGGGTTTTTTCGTGGTTTCGGGCAGCTGATAATACTCATCAGTATCCATCCCTTTGAGCGGTTCCATCTTGATAGATGAACCATCACGGAACCAGTACGGGACAAACCGCCCGGTTTCATCTGCGCCATTGATGTTTTTATTGGCTGCATCATTCTTATCAAATGCATCAGCTTCAAACCCGGCATACACCCCAAATAGACCGGAGTTATCTTCCAACGTTTGCTGAAGAATACTATTCATCTGGGTCCGGGTAGGAGGACTGCCTGAGGCATACCATCCCTCAATTGTCTTTGCCAGTGTTTCTGATATTGAAAGCGGATTTGTGAGTTCTGCATTCATTTCTGCCCCGAATGTCAGAGCTTTGCTTTCAACCTGATATTCAGCCTTTGCAAATGCTTCTTTGTAGAGGGCGTTTGCCGAATATCCGATGATCACTCCGGCAATAAGCAGCATAGCAACCGCCCCGAGAATCATAATCTTATATTGGATCGACCGATGTAATGTCGTCCTGACAGACAAAAAGTCAATTTTTTTCATAGAACCCCTCTCTATGGTATGTATCGAGTTCTTGTCCTGTCAGGGTATAAGTATTTCTGAAAATCAGTTTTCATTAATTTGTCCAGGTACCTGCATCACACATGCAAAGTGTATCACAATATTGATACGGATTTACATTCAGGAAGGAAATTCATACGTGTTGAGTACTGATATCCCAAAAGGAAGGATGATTAAGCATCCTAAACTCTCATGAAATATATGGACAATACGTACACAACCATTTAAATCCATGAGACACGATAAATATTATTGATCGGGATTTCTCTCTGCTCATGACGTTCATACCAGGGCGGGTTTTCAGATACAAGTAAACAGCGATTATTTCTGGCTATCGAATCCATCTATCACACGGCATTTTATGGGGTGAATGATGAAGTGGAGGGACAAGGGGATATTTTGAGATTACGGTGCCGGTTGTACTGTTCAGATGCCATAAAAATGAAACAATTCAGGTGGGTTAATTGAAGAGATCGCTTTTTATCCTCTTGTTTTTGATGTTCATCGTAACTACCTGGGCAACAACAGCGCAGCCCACACCCACACCCTCACCAGGTGAAATCTCCTATACTACTCCCCTTCTGTTTCTTGGAAACCAGAATATTGCCCCAGTCATATTCCTGGATGGAACTACCCCTAAAGGTGTTGATGTCGATATCGTCTGGGCACTTACTCCCCACCTTTCCAGGCCTGTAGAAATTAAAGCCATGAACTGGACAGAGGCACAATCACTGGTTGCAAAGGGCAGTGCAGATGCTTTGATTCAGATAAACCCGACAGAAGAACGGCTAAAAAGATATGACTTTTCAGATACCTTACTTGAGTCACAATTTTCCATCTTTACCCAGTCAAAAACCTTTGGCATATCCGGGCCTGTAAATCTTCGCGGACTACGGGTTGGTATCGAATCCGGAGGTCTGCCACAGAAGGTTTTAGAAAAAGATCCCCAGATTCAATTAATGGTCATCCCCACCTTTGTCGAAGGATTCAACCAGCTCAATGAAGGGTCTCTTGATGCTGTTGTGGTGGACTTTCGGGTGGGCTCGTATATTCTTGCGAAAAACAATATTAGAGACATCAAAGTTACCGGTGAGCCCGTTGCATTTTCTAACTCTTCATTTGCGGTAAAAAAAGGAAATACCAGACTACTCAATGAAATTAATGCTGCATTGAAAAAAATCAAAGATGATGGTTCATACCAGAGAATTCTCGACTCATGGAAACCAACCGAGGGGATTTTTCAGACTCATGAACAGATCACCGAACAGACATACCTCATTGGAATACTCATATTACTCATCGTAATCCTGTTTGCAATACTCTGGATAATAACGATAAAAAAGGAGTTGACCAAACGAAAGGCTGCTGAAAAAAAGCTCAAACAGACCCTTGACAGCCTCGAAGAACAGGTTCGTGAGCGTACGGCTCAATTATCTGATACAAACGATTATCTCGTTCAGGAAATTGAAGAACGCAAAAAGGGTGCACAGGAACTGAGAGAGAGCGAGAATCGGTATCATGCGATATATGATCAGTCGCCGATTGCCATAGAACTGTACGATGCTGCTGGCAACCTGGTACACGTGAACCCCGCCTGTCTGAAACTATTTGGTATTGACGACATCCGGGTAATTAAGAATTTTTCTCTATTTGCTGACCCAAACCTCAAAGATGGCCATAAGGAGAAACTTCACAGGGGGGAGATGGTACAATACCAGGAACCATTTGATTTTGAAAAAGTAAAACTCCACAGTCTGTATCCTACCACCAGGGAAGGAACGATCTGGCTGGATGTGTTCATAACTCCGCTGGGGAAAAAAACGGACACAATTACCGGATTCCTCGTCCAGATCCAGGATATAACTGAACGTAAAAAGACAGAGGAAGGCCTGAAAGAGAGTGAAAAGCGGTACCACGATATGTTTGAAATAAACAATGCGGTTATGCTCATTATCGATACTGAGACCACCCGGATAGTCGATGCAAATGCCGCTGCTGTCCGGTACTATGAGTATACCCTGGAGGAATTAACCCGGATGCTGATTAGTGAGATCAATATCGCAGATCCTGCTGCTATCAAAACAGACATGTCACAAGCAGTAAAGGAGCAAGGATTGGTATTCCAATTTCGACATCGGAAAAAAAGCGGAGAGATCCGTGATGTAGAAGTGTTCAGCGGTCCCATCATGGTGAAAGGGAAAAAATTTCTCCATTCTATCATTCAGGATGTGACCGAACGCAAACGGATTGAAGAAGCACTCCGGCAGTCAAACCATAAGCTCAATCTGTTATCAAGTATTACCCGACATGATATCGGGAATGAGCTACAGATTATTTTCGGGTACCTCGGGTTAGTAAAAGATACCGAATTGAATCCCCAAATACATGAGTATATCGAGAATGCATACGTATCCTCACAAAACATTGAACGGCAGTTGTCTTTCACCCGAGATTACCAGGATATCGGGGTCCATTCACCGATCTGGCAGGATGTCTACAAGATGATCGTCCGGATGATAAAACATATTGATTGCAAAGAAATTCAGATTCACACTCTCATATCCGGAGTAGAGATTTTTGCAGATCCTCTCATGGAGAAGGTTTTTTACAATCTCATAGATAATGCAAAACGATACGGAGATACGATAACTGAGATCCGGTTCTCCGGGACTGAGGGAACACAGGGATATACTATCTTGTGTGAAGACAATGGTGTAGGAATACCAGATGAATATAAATCCAAAATCTTCAACCGCGAATATTTTCAACATACCGGATTTGGGCTTAATCTTTCCCGGGAAATTCTGGATATAACCGGGATAACCATTCAGGAGACCGGAGAGCCAGGGAAGGGAGCAAGGTTTGAGATTCTGGTGCCGAAGGGGAAGTATCGGGTTCATCCGGTTGAGGTGAAATGACCGATCAAATTCAGGTTCTCTATGTTGACGACGATCCAGATCTCCTTAAATTAGGAGAAATCTTTCTCAAACACTCAGGAAATTTCTATGTAACCACGGCACGAGGAGCTCATGAAGCTATCCCCCTGCTCAGGGACCTGACATTTGATGTAATAATCTCTGATTATCATATGCCACAAATGGATGGGATTGCATTTCTGAAACATCTGAAACATGGGGGGAACGCCACCCCATTCATCCTCTTTACCGGAAAAGGCCGGGAAGAGGTGGTCATTGAAGCTCTCAACGAAGGAGCTGATTTCTACATCCAAAAAGGAGGTGAACCAAAGTCACAGTTTGCTGAACTATCAAACAAGGTTCGGTATGCAGTGTTACGGAGAAGGGCAGAACAAGCACTTGAACAGAGTGAGCAGCGCTACCGGCTGATGAATGATGCCAGCCTGGATTTTCTGTACAGCTACGATTTGGCTGGCCGGTTTACCAGTGCAAACCGGAGTTTTTGTAAGGCGCTAGGGTTGGATCTCGATCAAATTATTGGCAAAACCCATGCTGATCTGAAATTCCCAACTACCCTGTGTCAGGATCTTGATAACATTCACAAACAGGTCTACAATACAGGTACTACGGCCACCGGCTTCGTATCGACACAGATGCCTGATGGAACAGTCCATGAGTATGAGAATGTTTCTAATCCCCTGTATGACCAATCAGGCATACTTATCGGGATAGCCGGGACTGCTCGTGACATTACCGAACACAGAAGGGCAGATATTCGTTTATCCGAATTAAATAGCGCATTTTTATCATTCACTCCTGATCCGCTGGAAAATATCAATATTCTGACCGGACTTGCCGGGAAGATGCTGCATGGAACATGTGCCCTCTATAACCGCCTTGAAGAAGGGATGCTCTGTTCCCTTGGGATGTGGAATACTCCGCCGGATTTTTCTCGTATTGATACCCCATACGGTCATATCTGTTATGATATTATCCAAAACAATAGAGGTTCGCCTACAATAATTCCCAATCTTATGACATCTTCCTATGCAGAAACAGACCCGAATGTCAGACAATATAATCTCCAAACCTATATTGGTATCCCGGTAAAAATCGGAGAAAAATTTCTGGGGTCACTTTGCGTGGTATACCAGGAGATCTATTCACCATCCCCACAGGATTTGGAGATCCTCTCATTCATTTCACGAGCGATTGCAACTGAGGATGAACGAAGGGTAGCAGGAATGTCTATTCTGGAGAGTGAACAGCGGTTCCGGTCCATCATCCATGCAATGCAATTTGGCATCATTATCATTGATGCACAGACTCACACCATTATTGAGGCAAATAATAAGGCACTTGAAATGATCGGTGCGAGCAATGAAACTGTTACCGGTTCGATATGCCACCGCTTTGTATGTCCTGCTGAGATCGGCAGATGTCCGGTCTCGAATCTAGGGCAGACAATTGATTCTTCCGAACGAATTCTTCTTACGATACAAGGGGAATCGATCCCCATCATCAAGAGTGTTATCAAAACATCGCTGGGGGGACAGGAGGTATTAATCGAATCTTTCATTGATATCACCGACCGGGTCCGGGTTGAATTAGCACTGAAGGAGAGTGAGGAGAAATATCGGACCCTGTTTGACAGTGCCAGTGACGCGATCTTTATACACGACGAGAAGGGACGGATCCTCTCAGCCAATAGAACGGCTTGCGAGCAACTCGGTTACACATATCCGGAGATACTATCCATGACTGTGAATCAAGTCGACTCACCGAAAGAGGCCCTATTGGCTCTGAATCGTATTGCCCATCTGATGAAATACGGACATATCTCGTTTGAAACAGAACATCTATGCAAAGATGGTTCGCTCATTCCCATGGAAGTCAGGGCGCAACAAATTATCTGGGATGGTCAGCATGTAGTGATGAGTATTTGTCGCAACATATCTGAACGAAAGAACTCTGAATTAATGTTCCAGACTCTCGTGCGAAGTATCGTAGGGTCAACCGGAATCGAGTCACTTCATAAAATCACTAAAAACATCAGTTTATGGCTTGGAGCTGAATGTGTGATGGTAGGGGAGATTCAATCGGATAAAAATACCGTTAAGATATTATCCATGCTTCTTGACGGAGAGTATGTCTCTGATTTTTCCTATTCTCTCACCGGTACTCCCTGTGAAAATGTTGCAGACAAGGGATATTGCCTCTATCCTGATAATGCCATTAATCTTTTCCCTGATAGCAAAGACCTCATTGATCTCAACATCAGGGGATATGTGGGAACCCCACTCAGAAATTTAGAAGGGACAGTGATTGGAATTCTCTGTGCTCTGTTTCGAAATCCTATTACCCATTCTCCTGCGATGCAGGAGATCATCAATATCATTGCGGTGAAAGCTGCTGCCGAGATCGAAGCAATGCGGATGATTGATGCACTCCAGGAGAGTGAAGAGCGGTTTCGCATGCTGCTTGAGCATGTTCCTTCGGTGGCGGTACAGGGCTATAATATGGATGGAACTACGCAGTACTGGAATGATGCTTCGATGAACCTGTATGGGTACACCGCAGAGGAAGCTCTTGGTAAGAATCTGGTTGATCTTATTATCCCACCGGAAATGAAGGATGATGTCAGATCTGCGATGGCATTCATGGCAGAAACAGGGCAGCCAATCCCTGCATCAGAGTTGTCTCTCATGAAAAAAGACGGCTCCCGTGTATCAGTGTTTTCAAGTCATGCAATTGTAACCCGATCCGGGGGTGATACGGAGTTGTTCTGTATCGATATCGATCTTTCTGAGAGGAAGAGAGATGAGGAAGCTCTTCGTGAGGCAATCCAGAAACTACGGCTTCTCACCAGTTTAACCCGGCATGATATCTTCAATCAGCTGACCGCCGGACAATTATTTCTGGATATGGCACGTGAAACACCTGAATTCGAAAAAAAGGCAGAATATATCTCCCACGCATATGAAGCAAACAGAAGAATCGAATCTATCATTGGATTCACCCGGGAATATGAGAGTTTTGGGACCGCATCCAGCAGGTGGCTGGGATTACGACCAACCATTGAATCTGCAAAAATCGAAATCTCACCAGAGATAGCAAAGATAGAAAATCAGATTCCTGAAAAGATTGAGGTATATGCAGATCCAATCCTGAGGAAGGTATTCAGCACCCTTATGGAGAATGCTGCCAGACATGGAGGAGACATCAGTTGTATCAGGTTTTCATGTCAGATGGTTGAAGATTCACTGATCATAATCTGCACAGATGATGGTGTAGGTATTCAAATGGATGAGAAGATTCAGATTTTTGATCATGGGTATGGGAAGAACACAGGAATCGGGCTATTCCTTGCGAAGGAGATCCTGTCAATCACCGGATTGTCCATCCGGGAGTGCGGAATCCCAGGGGAGGGAGCGAGGTTTGAAATTCTGGTGCCGGCAGGGAAGTTCAGGCAATCTCAAGCAATAGAGCAACCGAAGGAGATATTGCGATGATAGGGTCCGTCCTGGTATTATTGGTCATCATCTTTTTTAAGAAGTGAGGGGAGTATTATCAATGTACAGTATTCGTTCCCAATCTATCCTCCTTTGATTCATATGCAACCCTCATGCTCACCGCCTTGTACTAGTCGTTTAACTAGATTTAGAGCTTTAAAGCACTTTTTTTATTGAAGAAATTCTGACAGGAAAACGAGAGGCATAACTGGCAGTTCAATAATTTCAATTCCCGTATTTTTTTTCACCTTCTATTGAATGAAAAGAGAAATTTGAAAGAGATATACTCGATCTACATCGGTTTCCCTATCAGGCATGTAATGAACCCCGATATATTCGGATTGGAAATGTTAGTGAGTAATTTATCGTATCCCAAGTTCCCGATATACCCGTGTAACCTCTTCCTGATTGAAAACCCCGTTTTTTTCCAGTTCCTCAATTTCAGATCGTGCATCATCAACCGAAATCCTGTTTTTGGAAATACCCGTGATGTTATCACCAAAGAAAATCTCTTAGAATTCTTTAGCGTTCAGGTAGAGTTCCTCCCTTATCTCAATAAATCAAGTTGTCCTGCCTTGAGTATCGTTGCTATTGGGGTAAGGGATGAAATAATGGATGATCTCGTCAGGGTTACACGTATAACGGCCAGATTTTTAATTGGAGTCCATTCCGGGTTTGAATTATCTTGAATTAATGAGAAAGTATTCTTATGAAAAAAATTGCTATTTATGGTAAAGGCGGAATCGGTAAGTCAACTGTGACAAGTTCTCTCTCTGCTGCACTCTCCCATCTCGGTTATCGGGTCATGCAGATTGGTTGTGATCCAAAAGCCGATTCTACAATCAATCTCCCAATGGAAGGCGAGTCACACCGATAATGACATATCTCCGGGAACACCAATCCAGTTCTGCAATCATTTAGGGAACCAGGATAGGAAGTAGAATCGATTTTCAGGGTATGGGTTTTGAATAAGTCAGTACGCTGATAATGAGCCTTATTCGCTCACGGGCATTGTATTTTCCATGACCCTGAGACAATTCCGACTAAAAAATCCATTCTTCGTGAACCGGGATGGGTAGTTTTTCATTCCGAAGGTGACTGGTGACGAACAAATCATCGCAACCTCGATGCTTACTCTAAAAGCACATAATGTTTCTGACTCTCTGTCCATCAGGGTCTTTTCCCAAAGAACATGCATTGATAGGTACTGCTCTTTGAAACCTTCTTATTCCGACATTCATTTAAAAATTATCTTGCCATCCCCCAGATATTTTTTCATACCTGATATGGTAGGGCATCGATAAGGTTTTATTTTCTTCGTACTAGGTATGTATACACATCCGATATGAGATGTCTTGAAAGATGATATTATGGCAATGGAAGAACCGATCAGACTCGGGATCCGTCTTAAGGGAAAAGATTTAGAGGAATTTAATAAAAATCTTGAGAATCCAAAATGCACCCCTGAAGGACTTGAGCTTATTAAAATGGCTCAGGAATATGCGCGAAAGATGCAGATCTAATGATTCCTGATGGGAAAATACCATTTTCAGATTTATCCTCTAATCTCCTAACTTTAGAGCATGATATTCAATCCATTAAATGTAGGGATGATCTTTACACCCGCTTTTTAAAACGTGATGCTATTGATGCTATGCAGGAATGTACAGCTTGCACTCATCTCGTATACTATAAGAATGATGTTCTTGTCGGATACTTTTCCCTCATTAATGATATCATTCAGGGTGACAAGATAGAAGAACGGGACGGTAAGCCGGGTTATCGCTACAAAACCTATCCTGCAATGAAAATTGGCAGGTTGGCAACTCATAAAGACTGGGAAAGAAAAGATATAGGTCGGTTCATGCTTATGCTCTCTATTTCCTTTACAATTTATCTAAATAAAGTATCTGCATGCAGATTCATCACATTAGATGCAGTTCACGACAAAGTATCCTTTTACCAGAAACATGGGTTTGTAGTGATTGAAGAATCAATCGGTGAAAAGACTACATCCATGTATTTGAATCAATCTGCCTCACATATCATAACACCTAAAAATTGCAGATGAATTTCTTATTGAGGCTTGGATTCTGCTCCCGGGAGTAAGTCTTATTGAGGGGGGATATACTCCTGCTTTTGACAGGGGAATCACAGAGCATAATGCATTATACCTTGTGGCATCGATTGGGTAACTGAAGGGGTATAGAATCGGTACGAAGCATCATGTATTGTGTTAATCTGCACATGAACGATATCCAATGATTTTATTCACTCTCTAATTATACAGCGATATGGTATGTAGAGGTATCAACCAGCGGGTCTCTCACTAACCCACTATCCCGCCGGTCTGCACCTCTATCCTTTTTCCCTGCAGGACAATTCCAAGTCGTTTTATTCGCTCATGAGGAACTCCAGCATTGGCCAATGCAGCCTCATACTCCTTGTTTCCAATCTGGGCCAGGGCATCAGATGGTACGTCTCTCTTCTGCTGAGCATCAGCCGTTTTAAACTCGATAATATATGCTGCCGGGTACTCCCTGGTCCGTGGGATCATGAGAATATCTGCCCTGCCATACCCAGCCTCAGCATTTGACCGGATCTCATAGACCGTGCGAAGGTTGGCAAGAAGACCAAGGACAAAGGCATGAAATACCGCTTCAGGAAGTTTTGCAAGATCATACATGCTCACGAGGCCAAGGGTCAGATCCTGAAGGGTCTCCTGAAGGACGTGATGTTGTTTATTTTCAAGAAAAAAAGAGATAAAATTTCTAATCCCGGCACCAGGGGTTCCCCTTTCATACATCCGGTTTATAAACTGCCGGTATGCGAGATAGATCTCCTGATTTGGGATGAAAAGAGCATACGTGAGGAGATTTGGATCATATTCTGGAAAACGAGGGTCTTCTGCCTTCAGGTATCCGGAATAATAGAGTAAACTCCAGATATTTGCAGGATTTCTCCCGATATCCCCGAATGTGATGTTCTCAGAGAGCGGGTATCGTAACTCTTCACCAGAAAGCAGAAGTTCAAGGTCATGTTTTATCTCCAGTCCGCCTGCTGCAAGTTCCTCGTATACCAAGGCGTTTGATGAGGTATTCAGCCATTTCGGGCCAGGGGGGTTTGGAATCGCCTGGATGTAACTGATCAGCGACCAGGGGTTGTAGATAGTATGTCCTCCGAACGAGTACCCATTATACCAGTCACGGATAGTATCTGCATGGGCTTCTGCATGAAATGCGGTAAGAATGAGATCCACTTCAGGCACGGTAAACCCGAATTTATCTGCAAACGGGCCGATCATCAGCGGGCTTGCAACATCGAGGTTATTTAAATCTGAAAAGATAGACTCTTTGGCTATCCGGAGAATCCCGGTCACAACCGCCCGGTACAGAACCTGGCCATGTTCAGGTTTTAGTCCGGCTCCCAGCCAGGACCGCATGAAAGCAGCCATCTCATCATAATAACCGTTTGAAAAGGCTTCAATCATCGGTGAGTCATATTCGTCGATCAGGACGATGACCGGTTTTTTATAGTACTGGTAGCAGTATGCAATCAGTTCTTTAAGACTACTATACAGATCATTGGTGGTTGCTTCCTCTTTGCAGATGCGTAGAAATCGATCCCTGCTTCCTTCAGATAATATTCCTGAAATTTCTGAAAAACTCAGGTAAAGTCTTGCTATTTCAGCCAGAATTGCTTCAATAAAGTGCTCATATGAATCACGTTTCAGATCCTTTAAGCTGATATAAATAACTGGATACTGCCCCTGGTGCTGCATATATTCAGGAAACCCGGAAATTGCACAGTCGGCAAAGAGGTACTCCCGACTCTCTTCTGATCGCTCGAAGAAGTACCGGAGCATGGTCATATTGAGCGTTTTACCAAACCGGCGGGGGCGGGGGATGAGAGTGACTTTATTCCCTTCGATAATATCCCGGATAAGAAGGGATTTATCGACAAAATATCCTCCATCATCGATTAATTCCTTAAAATCATCAGTTCCAATACGAAATTTCTGCATCATCCAGGCCCCGGCTTCGTAGTACCTATTTTTTTTAATCTGGATATGTCTTTTCATAAAAAGACTGCATATAACGATTCATGTAATTATCATAGTGCCAGATGAATGTACTATTTCATCCGGTCTGTACCTCTATCCT
>Ga0351903_1068_pt1 | contig 26421 bp, 23 predicted proteins | sample BONcelHT113001D6_FD_206874 | JGI IMG/M metagenome (GOLD analysis project Ga0351903, IMG submission 206874) | Enriched cells from coal bed in the Powder River Basin, Montana, United States - BONCAT cells T11 rep1 HSBNCT.T11.300.1.D6 ... | reverse complement strand
GAGTAGAAGACCACTCCGATAACGACTACTGCGATTATGCCGGTCAGTGCGATGATCAGCATATTTGATAGCCCTTCGTCCTGATTGGAAGAGTCGGTCAGCGATCCACCGGTTACTTCAATCATGGTCTCTGTTGAGAACGGGTTTCCGTCATCATCTTTAAAACTGGCGATGAGTGGAACTTCGGTTGCATTGGCATCAGTCTTGAATGTCAAAAAGACCTTCAGATCCTCGACAGGCTCTTCATTGAGCAGATTTCCAACTGCACGAACATAGAGCGGCTGATACAGGTCAATCACCCCTAGATCGGTGCGGTTTACTGAAGTGAGTAGTCTGTCCCAGTCTATGCCCTCAGTCACTTCAGGTAACCGGGATACCGGACAGGGGAAGTATCGTCTATCAGGCTTGCCATACCCGTGAGATGGTGCAGCATCGGTTGCAAGACGGGTTTCAAGACGCAGGACGATTCGTGCATAATCATCAGCGAGTTCAGGGGAAGTGTTGGCCAGCATAAACATCCGGGCAACATGTCCTTTGAACTCGTCTCTGACACGCTGACTTTCAGTATCATCCCTGAAGTAATATTCACGGTCAGGGAGGGACAGACCACTCTGCTCGATTGTAGCTATCAGCATACTGCTGTTCCCAGGATCATCATCCGCATAAAAGGTGAAGAACGGCGTGACACCAAGTCCCATCAGGGAAATGGTCACATTCTGGATATCATCCCGGGAAGTGCTATCTGCGATCATATTCAGGTATGGCCTGACCGGCTCTATTCCAATCCGGTCAGCTAATTCTTCATCCAAAGCGGTTGAATAGAACGTACCTATCATAGCCTGTTCATACCCGTCATCCTTGTCTGGGTTTGCTGCGGCTTCTTCAATAATCGACCGGACCCGCTCATTGACCGAGTATTGCACCTCACTGACAGCGCTATAGGAGATCAGATCAGAGGGGACCGGGTTTCTCTCTATCCATTTTCCATTGGCATACTGATAGAAATCATCACCGGGATTGACAGAAATCTCCATATCCTCAATACTAATCGCATATACCGCACTGACAATAAGAAAGAGACAACTAATAACAGTCAGAAACGAAAGAAATTTTAATTTTTTATACATCGTTAAGAGATCTCCGATAAACTGATGACTATGATATCAGGCACTGTTCCTGAAAAAAACACCATATATTGTATACAGATAGGTCATAAAAAGTGATAGTCCCAAAATGACCGGTTTACAATCACCAAGGGATGATAACTAGAGGGTTACTTGAGAAAAATGCAACCTTCGCCCTTATATGGTAGAGAAGGTAAGTGTGTTACTATCACTTGACATATAGGTGTCATCACCATCATAATAGGCATACAGACCCACAATATTTGCAAAGCTCACCTGTATCGTAAACTCAAATCGTCCTTCTGAATCGGTAGAAGTCGTTGAAAAGGGCTCTGCCTGCTGTGCCCCCGGATACCCGGTTTCATCAAGGTTTATCGTTGCACCACGAATGCCCTTACCGTTAGCATCAGTTAGTCGCCCGGAGATGACAACATCATCACCTACCGAGGGGGTCGTCGTTTTTGTACTGATACTCAGTTTTGTTATACCAGGAACTGATGACTTTCCTGAAACAGACTCCGCTGTTGGAGCTGGTGTCGCAAGAGAAGGAGTCGTAGAGGAGACTGAAGAAGTAATCGATGAAGAAGGGGCGGGAGAGGTTACCGGTTTTATCACCGGATTTGACTCCTCCTCTGCAACGAATCTGATACCATTTGAAACCGAGCTTCCAGACGATGTCGATGCAGTGACACTGAAGAGATTATTCTTCATATCTGCAGGAACAGCCCACACAAAAAGCCCGTTCTCATCCGGCTTTAATGTTTCAACCGGCACATAATCAGAATCTGCGGAACTCTTTTTCCTGACAGTTAAAGTAACTCCCGAGCGTGTACCACTCAGGTACCCGGCGATAAGGAAGGTCTCATAACCGTTAAGCGTTCCTGAAAAGGGAGAGATGGTTATCCAAAGGTCTCCTGATGCTGTGGCTGAGAACGGCAACGGGGTCCTCTTTGGAGACGGAATATCCTTAGGCTCAAGAACTACAGTTGGAAAAAGCCCCATACCAACGGTCGGAGCGTTGTCAATATCAAAGTCATCATACCTGCCAATAACGCTTTCAGTAATTTCAGCTCCAAAAGCAGGAACAGCAACCAGACCCAGGAGAAGAACCATGAGTAAGGTTGAACCTCTGATCGCATTGAGCGATACCCACAACCGATTTTTCATGGAGTAAATTATACGTAACAGATGAATAAGTTGCTGAGGGATCATCTCCCCAGTTCTTTATGTGCACGGGCAAGGTGCTGGGCAGCCTGAGCCCCGAGCAGGGAAAGTTCCCCGGCAAGGACCCCGGTAGCAACAATCTCAGCCAATTTCTTCGCATGTGAGCCAGGGGGATCGCCACCACCGGATACACCAAGAAGCTGAAGACATTCAGCCTGCGTATCAACCCCGGTCCCACCTCCGACTGTTCCTACCGGAAGAGCAGGAAGCGTCACAGATACATAAACCCCATCTTCGGTTGGATCAATGGTGGTTATACACAGAGAGCCCTCCACGACATGAGCAGGATCCTGCCCGCACGCGATAAACATTGCTGCCACAATATTTGCTGCATGAGCGTTAAATCCAAGAGATCCGGCACGCGCTGATCCGATAAGATTCTTACGGGTATTTACTTCCAGAAGCGAAGCAGTGTCAGTCTTCAGAATCCGGGTAACCTTTTCAGATGAGATACGAACCCCGGCAGAAACGCTCTTGCCCCGGCCAAGGACTACATTTATGGCTGCCGGTTTTTTATCTGTGCAAAAATTTCCTGAAAGAGCAACCAGCCGTGCACCAGTTTGCGTTGCAATAAGATCTGCTGCCTTTTCGCTTGCAATAGTGACCATATTCATTCCCATCGCATCACCAGTGGTAAAGCAGAACCTGACATATACTGACGTTCCAGCAGTGGTGGCGATAATACCGGTCAGTTTCCCGTGGCGGGTGGTCGCTTCTGCAACCTGCCTGATCTCATCCTCATGGGCATGAACAAAATCCACCACTTCACGGGCATGAATGACGCTGCGTGTTGCAAACACAGGAGCGCGGGTCATACCATCAGAAAGGATACGCACCTCAGCGCCTCCTGCAGCAGTAATAAGTCCGCATCCCCGGTTCACTGATGCAACAAGGGCACCTTCAGTTGTGGCAAGAGGAAGATAAAATGAACCAGTGGCAAATTCTCCGGATATCAGAACCGGACCGGCTACCCCTACCGGCACCTGAACAGCCCCGATCATATTCTCACAGTTCCTCTTAACCACCGCTTCAGGATTGATTGTGAAACTTCCGGTCTTTGGAAGAGAAACACCAGTCTCCTCCTCAATAAACCGCCTTCTCACTAAAACCGCTTCTTCGGCAGGTAATTCCTTCTCAAGAGCATAGAGTTTGAGAGACCCATCCGAAAGCCTGCGGAGGTAATCGTCCATGCATACCTGTTTGTACCCGAAGTGCAATAACAGCTGATCAATGGGAGTGCTGCAATGGTGTCTGCAGGTCAGGCGAAACGGAGCTGAAGAGAAGAGGCAATTCCTTCTTACAGAGGGACTACTTGACAGGAACCTGAAAATCCGCTCCGAAGGTGATATGCTCCTGCTGCCGGTCATTGAAAAGCAGCCTGGCGCGATACAGGCCGAGTTCGAAGCGATCAGACAAAAGGCAGAACTCCCCAGGCATGAACTGGTTGGAGGAATTGCAATCATGCAGGAGGATGACAAAGTCGGAGCTGCAACAATTCTGTCAGAGCGGCCTTCTGTTCACACCGCATTGTATGCAGAAAGCTCTGTGGAAGGAGAATTCAGAACAAAACGATTCAGGGTAATTGCCGGGGAAGACACAACCGCTACAACCTATACCGAATATGGGCATACATTCAGAGTAGATCTTCAGAAAGCATACTTCTCAGCGCGCCTCTCATCCGAACGACAGCGGATCGTTTCCATGATGCACGAAGGCGAAGAAGTTCTTGATATGTTCGCCGGCGTCGGACCTTTTGCAGTAATGCTGGCACAAAAAGCACAGACCGTCTGGGCCTGCGATCTCAATCCTGAAGCAATACCACTCCTTATCGATAACATCAGAAGCAACCGGGTAAAGAACGTGGTGCCAATCCTTGCAGATGCGGCAATGCTCCCCGGGATTTTTGGCAGACGATTCGACCGGATTATTATGAATCTGCCACTTATGGCAGACCGGTTTCTCCCGGCTGCGTTCTCACTATGCAAGATCGGCGGAACCATCCATTACTATGCCCTTGTATCAGACGATGAAGGAGAGAATCCACTCATCACACAAAAAAATGTTAAATCCGCAGAGAAACGATTTGTCAGATCATACGCACCAGGTAAATCGCATATGGTCTATGACATTGAGATAACATAGTGTAGCACACGAAAAAAATGAAATCGTCAGATATACCCTCTGATCCCTATATTTCTTCGACAGGGATCGGAATACACTGCTTGCAGATGATTGATACCCCCTGCGATGAAGTTGGGGAAAGGCCAGGCACAGAACTTACACTCATATCTGCCAACTTTTGGTAATCTTCACGTGCAGCCTGTTTTAGCTGAAAGAGCTTTCGTGCAGTCATCTCCCCACCAGGACGGGTTGCATTCCCGGCTACCTGCACTTCTCCCTGCTCCAGGGTGGTATTGTTCGAGTCAGGAGTGTATGCATCATCAAACTCAAAAAAAATTAGTTCCTGGACAATATATTCGTCAGTGCTGTTTACTTCTGCATCCCCCGATAAAACAGGGGCAACCAGCAGACTCATCATAATGATGATAGGAACCAGCCTGATCATACTATGCGTATTCACTTCAGGAGAAAAATAGGAGATGGTCTTTAGCTGCTATGACCTTCTGAAGAGGAGAAGCGCAACCGCCAGACCAGTGGGTATTAGTATGACCGAAAGGGGTGAGCGCGTTGGCTGGGGCACTTGAGTGTGCACAGGAGTCGGGGTGACAGGTGGAGCAGCAGCCGTCAGATTAACAGACGCAGGAGTGGTCATTCCGGCAGCAATCTGTACCCGGTTCACATAATCATCATACCCATCCATCTTCAGGACTATCCCATACTCACCAGGAGCAATAGTATTCAGAATAAGCGGAGTGACGCCGACAAAGTGGTTATCCAGATAGACTTGCGCCCCGGAAGGTGATGATATGATACTGAGCGTCCCATTCACTCCCGAGGGGGCTGGCGGTGATTTCAACTCGACATTTACCGGAGTAGTCTGCCCGGCAATAACTGAAATAGAATTAGAAAAATCCTCATGCTGGGAAGCCTTGAGGAGAATAGTGTATACCCCCGGTGTAAGGTCAGTCAGATCAAGGTATCCGGTAACCGGAGTGACCCCCTGATAATCAGCATTCAGGTATACCGTTGCACCGGGAGGATTACTGGAAACAGATACCGATCCGGTCTGTACTTCGGGGTAGTCTTTCACAAGAGACGGCGTGATCTGAGTCTCTTGTCCGGCAGTAATCATCACCTGCTGCTTCATCGTCTGATATCCGGCAAGCTGAAGCCGGATAGTATGATCGCCAGGAGCAAGATTACCAATACGATCCGGAGTCTGCCCCTGCCAGACATTGTCCACCTTTACATCTGCTCCCTGGGGAACTGAATCCACATACAATGTGCCGGTGGACTGCATCTTTGTCAGGGGCACATACACATTCTGCGAATCATAATTCACCTGCACCTGACGGGTGTTTGTGAAATAACCGGATTTACTCACAGATACGGTGTGCATTCCCGGTTGTACCTGGGTAAACGTGCAGGGAGTCAGGTACTGGACTCCCGAATCCAGGGTTGCCAGGGCACCGGAGGGATCAGAGGTGACATATATACTGCCATATTGAGCAAGGGGAACCAGTGAGGCGTAGAGAGTTATAGTCTCTCCTTTCCCGGGATTATAAGAGAGGTGTTGCCGGTAATCTGCATATCCGCTCTTTCTGACAAGGAGATCATGGGATGGAGACGCAGTGGTAAAAATCTTCACCAATTGGGTACCGGTTCCGATATACGTGCCATCAACAGTTACATCAGCAAGCTCAGGGATTGGAACAATCCTGAACCACCCGTAATCATCGCCTATAATGGTTGGAGGTATCGTGATGGTCGGTTGTATCTCCACTAATACCCCTGCATCAGCATAGATAGTCTGGCCTGGTCCCGGATTTCCTGCAACATTGCCATACCAGTCCTGATACCCGCTTTTAGAAAGCCTGATCGTATGTGAAGGAGTGCCGGTAGAACTCACCCGAACACTCACCGGAGTTATGCCTTCAGAAACACCATCAAAATATACATTCGCACCTTGGGGAACTGAATCTACATAGACCCAGCCATGGTCTCCTCCGATCTGTGTCGGTTCTACCGTTATAGTCGGTTGAATCTCAACCAGGTATGCATTCTGATAGATGGTCTCACCAGGGGCCGGGTTTCCAGAAACATGACCGCTCCATTCCTGGTACCCACTCATACTCACCCTAATCGTATGTGAAGGTGTTCCAGTTGAACTCACCGATACCGTCACCGGAGTGGTTCCCTGAGATATCCCGTCAAAATACACATCTGCACCCTGAGGGAAGGAATCAATCGAGATATAACCTGTACCACCACCATTCTGTGTCGGCTCTATGGTAAATGTAGGCTCGTATGTTGGGTAATCGGTTGGCTCTATGGTAAAAGTAGGTTCGTAAGTCGGATACTCAGTAGGAGAATCAGCTGGGTAATAGGGAGGTTCATCAGAGTAGTCTGAAGGATTATCATTGAGGTTATTAGTCGCTACCGCAGTGCATATCCCACCGGAATATACAGAGAGGGCGATAATTATGGTAAAGAGTATCCATCTGTTCATATGATTCACCAGAATATGATGATAGATCGATTAATTGGATTCCCAATGAATCTTTCGATAATGCACGCATAACCTCTGATACCCATTCCCATATGCATACAGATAAGAGAGTGATAATGGAAGGAAAACACGGGCGTTTATGTGATGCAGGTATTTACCAGTAAGAAGAACATCCGGAGTATTTCACCTCTGATCTCCATGAAAAGAGTTTCAGACCTTTTCAGTATGAACAGAAGAGAGATCCTGATTATGGTTCACGCCATATAAGCGTCACGAGTGATATCATTCCGGTATGATCCGGCACAACCGCTGATGAGAGGATTACCTTTTTTTTCCTTCCCCCTTTTGCCCGTATAGTCATACGCATATCCCTGACAACGGTTCCCCGAACTGCATCGATGATAACATCCTGCCCCCCATTGAGTTCAGGAGGAATAATCGTCTGAGCAGTGCCTCCCAGGAGTTCTTCAGCAGGATACCCGGTAATGGCCTCAGCGCCGCGGTTCCAGGAGAGGATTGTTCCACCCGGAGTTACGGTAAGGACTCCTTCAGTCATCGTATCAAGTAACGTGGTTAGTAACGCTGAAGCGCAGCCCCCTTCCTGAAAGCCAGTCACATCCCTGATAATTCCAAGGATGAGACAGACAGATCCATTCTTTTCAGGGACTGGAAAAAGCCGGGCGTCAAGCCAGTGCACTACTCCGTGTTCAGTTGTCTGAAAGATCACCCTGCATTTCATCTGTTTTTCAATAACTTCCAGAGTAGTATCACGGATAGCCTGAGCTGCCCCTTTGTCATATGGAAGGAGAAAATCAGTGCCTTCAAGTTCAATGGGAGTACATCCATATGCTGCTGCATAACTTTTATTGCAGGAAGAAAGAGTGAATTCAGGGGTAAATACACAGACCTGCTCAAAACTTTCAACCGATAATGTCGAGAAGAGAAACTCATTCGCCTGCCTTTTTTCCTCTGCTTCTTTCCATTCAGTAATATCCTCAAAGATAAATGCATGGCCTCTGACCCCGTCATACATGACCATATCTGCCACAGTCATCCAGATTACTCGATCCAATCCCTGATGCTGAAGGTTTACCTCGGATGTAAAAGCCATATCACGGTCAGGACTAGTAACCTGACTCCGGACTTCACTTTTAAGGCCCTGAATACTGAGCAAATCCAAAAGATTTCTTCCGATAAGCTCTTCTTCATCAGCACTAAGCAAGTCAAGAGCAGAAAGATTTACATGAAAAATCCGGTATCGATCATCAGTCTGGATCACCGCGTCAGAGATATAACTAAGGATCCGGGTGACTGGAACCCGTGATGAAAGAGAGTATAATTTGGCTTTTCCAATTGACCGGACATCTACTACACCGGAGAGATACATAAGTTCCAGATATTTTCCAATAGTATTGCGTGACATGGAGAGAACGAGAGCCATATCAGAGACGGTCATTCCCTTATGGTTTTCTCTGAGAAGTGCCTCTATACGGGACATATAATAATCATAATTATCCATCGGTAGAAGTGATTTGCACATGAGGGAGTATAATGTTTTGCACAGTTCAATATCCAAATCTTTTACCTTCCAGCACCCCCTCTAAAAGATGTGATACGATGGTTGTAAACCGCCTGAATGATGAACTCAGCCCATACCTCCTCCAGCATGCACATAATCCGGTATTCTGGTACCCATGGGGAGAAGAGGCCATATCACTCGCAAGAGAGCGAAATATCCCAATATTTCTGTCTATTGGATATGCGGCCTGTCACTGGTGTCATGTGATGGAATCAGAGTGTTTTATGGATGAAGAGGTTGCAAGGCTTTTAAACACCCACTTTATTTCAATCAAGGTTGATCGGGAAGAACGACCCGATATTGACAGGATTTACATGAACACCTGCCAGATGATGACCGGATCAGGGGGCTGGCCGCTTAGCATGGTTCTCACCCCAGATCTTAAACCATTCTATGCAGCGACCTATATTCCCAAGTATTCCCGGAAAGGAATGCCAGGTATGCTTGATGTCCTCCCCTATCTTGCAGATATCTGGGAGACTCGACGTGATGAGGTTTTTTCTGCCGGAGAGAAGATATTTGGTGCATTGACCGAAATCCATACAGAGGAGCAGCAAATAGGGAATACGAGAGATTTGCACCTTCATGAGCTGATATCGGTAGCGTATCATTCTCTTGTCCGGCTCTTTGATCCACGTAACGGAGGATTTTCCAGGGCTCCAAAGTTTCCTTCAATCACCCAGATCTCTTTTCTTTTTAATTATTCAAGCAGATATCACAATAAACAGGCACAGATGATGGCGATGAAAACACTATCATCCATGGCATATGGAGGTATTCGCGATCATATCGGGTATGGATTTCACCGATATGCAACTGATGAAGCATGGAACATCCCGCACTTTGAGAAGATGCTCTATGACCAGGCGCTTAATGCTATTGCATATACACAGGCCTGGCAAAGAGAAAAGGTTCCCCTGATGCGTGAATGCGCTCTGGAATGCTGCAGATACATGTGTGAAATTCTTCAAAGTCCGCAAGGAGGATTTTCTTCATCAGAAGATGCAGATAGCATCGATGGAGAAGGTGCCTATTATTTCTGGCAGACTGAAACACTGAAACAGATCCTGAACGATGAGGAATTTGAAGATTTTGAGAAGGTTTTTAGACTAAACACGATGGAAATACCTGAACATGCAGGGATTGCAGGGAATATGATAGTATCCAGAGCAGAAGGTACTGATGATATCAGTCAGATTCGGAAAAAACTCTACTCAGAACGTATGAAACGACCGCACCCTCCGATGGATGATAAAGTGCTCACTGACTGGAATGGTCTTGCAATCGAGGCCCTTGCAACCGCGTTTATGGTTTTTCATGAACCATGGATCATCACAAGTGCTGAAAAAGCAGCATCATTCCTTTTGAAAAACCTCATGTCACCTGAAGGAATCCTTCTCCACCGGTGGAGAGAAGGAAATGCAGCAATTGCAGGTACATCGCAGGATTATATCTGTGCAGCATCTGGATTTTTGAGACTCTTTCAAAGTACTGGCAAGCCTGAGTATCTGAAGGTGGCAATTACATTGTGTGAAAATGCAGAGAAATTCTTTTCAGATCCCAGGCAAGGTGGATATTTTGCCACCCGTCATGATGATCACACAGTTCCGGTGCAACTTAGAGACGACTATGACGGACCGATACCATCAGTAAACGGCCATGCCTATCAGGTGCTGAGAACACTAGCAGTAATTACCGGGAGAGAAGGTTTTTCCAATCAGGCTGAGCGGCTTATTACAGGGATGATACAAAACAGGAGAAATATTCCGCTTGGGATGTTAAGTCTGCTCAGTGCCAGCCTTTTTTTCCAGACAGAGATCCGTGCAGTAATAGGGGGGAATGTAAAGCACCCGGAATGGAGCACCTTATACAAAGAACTCACCTCCCGGTTTATTCCCGGACTTATCATCATCCCGGTCTGCCCATCATCAGGTGATGAACTCATACAACTGATTCCCTGGGCGCAGTCCGTTCTCAATACACCAGAACCATCAGTATGGATCTGTACTAAAGGAACATGCAGACCACCGGTGAGCAGATCTGACGAGCTGAAAAAGATGCTGGAGGAGATTTAGACATTCTTGAGTGCTACAAGGTTACGCACTCCGTTCAGCCTCCAGACAAGGGAGCGCTCCTCACGGCAGATAGATTCGGGGGGGTCTTCAGGTGAGTGCCCCAGAGCCGAAAGGATATTCATAGAGAGGTGCCGGTTTCGAATGAGATCTACAAAATATCCCCTGATTATCTTTTTCTCAATGGAATCAGTTACTTCCTCAAGATACCCCTGAAGTGTGACAAACATGAAACAGGAGAGATCAGGTGTGTATTGCTCAATTTCAACAGAGACATAGGGTGATTTGCGGAAATACTCGAGTTTTTTCCCATATTTTGTCGACAGGAAATAAAGGTGTTTCCCGTCATACACATATAAAAATGGCGCAATATATGGATACTTTTCTCCCTGAAACGCTATACGGGCCATGAAGCGATTATGAATCAGGGTGTCGTACTCTTCCTTTTCCATCCGGGGAATCTTGACGATCTCCATGGTATAGAAAGTGATGAACCCCGTGGAATATAAATCATCCCACTTGCACCTGCCGGTAAAAATCTACAGATTTCCTGTGGATAAGGATATTTTGATGCATATGGTTATAATTTACACAAAGACAAATTTATTCTGCCTAAAAGTCTTAACAGACATGCAAATCGGATCCCGATCGCCCATCTGATAGTGGTAATTCTCATGAATCAGTATATATCCAAGATTATTCTGGGGCTCATTCTCTGCAGCCTCTTCTCCTTTATGGCTACCTCCGGAGCAGCAGAAAGCATCCAGGATGCAACGATATGGGCTAATAAAGGAAAAGCACTCGCAGAAACGAAAGATTTCCAGGGTGCTGTTGCAGCATTCGATCAGGCGCTCCAACTTGATGCTTATTTTGCCGAAGGGTGGAAGCTCCGTGGAGATACACTCATGTCAATGGAGCGGTATGCAGAAGCTGCAGACTCCTATGAACGGGGGATCACAATCGACAAAACAAACGCAGAAATTGTGGGGAAAAAAGGACGCGCTCAGTTCCTTCTCGGAAAACTGCAGGATGCTCTTGATACCTATACCCGTGCAGTAGCCCTCAATCCTAACGTATATCAGAATCACGATGGGAAAGGGGATGTACTCTCCGCGCTGAATCGTTACTCTGAAGCAGTGACTGCATATGATGCAGCACTTAAAATAAATCCGCAAAGCAATGCCACATGGAATAAAAAGGGACTGACGCTTGCACGAATGTTCAGAAACGAGGAAGCTGCAGATGCATTTAATCAGTCACTTACGATTTATCCGGACTCAGCCGAAGTCTGGAATAACATGGGGAGTGTGCTCTTTAACCAGGGGAAGATGAAAGATGCACTCAGGGCATTTGAACAGGCAATTGAACTTGATGAGAGTTATATTCCTCAGAAATATGAAGACACCATCTCCCGCCTTGAGCAGGACAGAACCATACGAAGTGGTGAAACCGCAGGGAACAGATCAGCGGTTGCAATAGCGGTACCTGCAGATCTTAAACTTCCACCCCCGATATTTCTTATAAATTACCTGATGATCGGAATCGGACTGCTTGCAATCATTGCCATTGCCCTCATCCGATTCCTGCATGCTCACAAAAAGCAGAACCAATGAACCCTCAAAATTTCCAGAGAGTCCGGATATATCAGAGGGTATAAGATATTGGAACCTTATATCGCAGATTCTATAAGCGATCTGACGAGTTCCATCCGATCAGGTGCAACACCCTGCTTTTTTTCAGGAAGGGTTGGTTTTCGAACCTGGTAAAAAATTCCAAGCGGAATGTTTGCATCATCGTTATAATTCCATTGCTGGGATGCCCGACAGGCAAATTCAAACATCCCTGCATTTGATTCACTTGACTCATACACCCGCTCATCATACCAGGCAGCCATATTATAGAAGGTGGCACAGACCTGCAGGACATCCACATGGGAAAATCCGGTATGCAGTATTGCCTCCCTGAAAATTCGTTTGAGATGTGGAAGACGCCGGGTATATGCCCGGGATACAAATGATGCCCCAGACCCTAAAAGGAGCTCAATAATATTAAGCGGGTATTCATGAAGCCCGTCTGGTGTTGACCGCCCCCGATATCCATACGGAGAGGTAGGAGTATATTGTCCGGTGGTAAGCCCGTACACCCGATTGTTGTGACAAATGACAGTTATATCGATATTTCGCTTGGCGGCATGGATAAGGTGGTCAAGCCCTTCTGCATACAGATCCCCGTCACCGGCAAAGCAGATAACAGAGAGATCAGGGTTTGCCATCTTAATACCGGTAGCAACTGGTATTGTCCGGCCATGCAGCGAGTAAAAACTGTTCAGATTCAGATAATCTGCAATCTTTGCGTGGCATCCTATCCCGGTAACAACAACGATATTCTCCTTGGAATGACCTTCTTTCTCAAGATCTTCTACCACCGATTTTATCGCGTGTAAAATGGCAAAGTTTCCACACCCCGGGCACCAGGTATTTTGCGTCTGGGTCATCAGACCGGTGTCATTGCTCATTTCAGATGCCCCCTGATCTTCTCATATAGTTCTTCAACCGAAAAAGGTCTGCCATCATATCTTAGGATCATAGCATCTGCATGATACCCTTCCCGTGCAATGATCTGACTCAGCTGACCGGTTGTACTATCTTCAACAAGTATCATCTTCAAAACCCCTTTCATCGCAGATTTAAATTCTAAAGCAGGGAAAGGAACCATGACAATCGGAGATATTACACGAAGACCTGCTGATTGGGCAACCTCCAGACAGACCCCCCTAACTGATCCCCAGCAAAGGATTGCCACTGGTGCATCAGAGATTCCTCCGATGCAGACGGCCCCCGGCCTGTCGAGCGCAGATGCCAGATGTAGAGATTTTCTCAGGCGTTTTTCTATCATCTCAACGACCACCTCCGGCTCTTCAGTAGTAATCCCGAAGAGATCATGTGCATAACTATTCACTTTAATGACCTCACCAGGAACAGGGGGTGAGAGTGGGGGTGATATCCCGTCCGGCATGTCCGCATACCGCATATATGGTGATGCATAGTCATCAGGTATTATCGGGGCGGGAATTTCAGGTAGGGATACAGAGGTGAAAATTCCTTCAGAGAGGGTTTTATCTGAGAGAATGAGTGCAGGAATCTGATATTGCCAGGCGATTTGAACCGCTTGTGCTGACCAGAAATATGCCTCGTCCACAGATCCGGGAGCAACCACAAGTCGGGGGAACTCACCCTGACCGGCATGACAGGCAAATAAGAGGTCAGACTGACTGGTGTAGGTAGGAAGACCGGTTGACGGTCCACCTCGCTGAGAGAGAACAATAACTACAGGAAGTTCAGCCATCCCGGAGAGTGATAGCCCTTCAGTCATAAGACAGAACCCTCCTCCTGAAGTCCCAACCGCAACTTTCTTTCCGGCATAGGAATATCCAAGGGCCATGAGAATGACTGCAATCTCACTCTCCGGGTGGATCACATCAATACCTGCTTTCCCGGCAATTGAGGCAAGATAATGAAGAATGCCGGATGAAGGGGTCATAGGATAGGCGATATATGCATCAATACCGCCTGCAAGAAGGCCAATCCCAATCCATTCATTACCTGAGAGAAGAGGCCGGGGCTGCCCTCCAGGACAGGCAGTGACATCTGTGCATTGCTTTACCCGTCCATATGCTTCCCTGGCAATATCGAGATTCTTTTCCGACTCTTTCTGAAGCTTTTTGCCCAATACCACTGAAACCCGGTCCCAGGGAATCCCGATACATCGACAAAACGCACCAATAATTGCGGTATTTCCCATTATCGGAAGTCCCTGATGCAGATTTAAAATATCAGGGATATTAATGCCCTGTCCGGACGCCTTCACCCGTGAACTATCAAAAATGATAGTACCATCTGCATTCAGATCCTGTGCATGCAGATCCGGAGTCTTTTGATCCAGGGCAAGGATAAAATCGATTCCGGACCGATGCGCGCCAACCGGACCTTCTGCTGCACGAATAATACAAAAGTTATGCCCGCCACGGATGAGGGAGGGATAATCAGTATACTGGTACACATGATATCCCAGTTCAGAAAACAGTGATGATATGAGTTGCCCGGCCTGGGCAATGCCATCACCTGCCTTCCCACCAATAAGAACAGAATATTCAATCAGATTCTCCGCCTCCGACAGGAGATATCTCATTCAGATAACTTATACTTGCGGGATAGATTCAAAGGAGCGGATCTCTACGCAAATGTCTTGTCAATCCAGCTGGTTATCTGATCCCTGACCATCCGGAGATGCTTTAGACACTGCAGATCAGTCTCATCGCAGTCACCATGATCGGGAAATGACTGGTGAAAAACAACACCGGCACCAGGAACCATCGGACAGGCACCGGAAGTTCCGTCACAGACCGTAACTGCTATATCAATATCCTGCTCAAAAAAATCCAGCAGGGGTTTTGCTTTCTGTGCCGAGATATCAATGCCAATCTCCTGCATCACCTGTACCGCCCGGTTATCAAGAGTTGTCGGATCTGTCCCGGCACTATATGCCTGATACATATCCCCGTACCTTTCCCGCAGATACCCTTCTGCAATCTGTGAACGAAATGCATTGTGAGAACAGACAAAGAGCACCGATTTTTTCTCTCGTACCATCCTGAGATCTCTTCCTTCATTACTGAAGTCTTTTTCCGGAAGTGAGACATCTGATCAGTCATCATTTATATAATTTCACAGAGGAGTAATGATATGCGAGTATTGGCGATATCAGGCAGTCCACTGAAGAACGGAAACACCAGCAGGCTGATTGGGACAATAATCCGAGAGCTTAAAAAAAGTGGTGTTGCGGACCTGAAGGTGAAAGAACTATCACTTGCAAAAAGCACCCTCCACCCATGCAAGTCATGCAGAAAATGTATGAAGGAGGGCCGCTGTGTTATCAGATCTGATGACTTTTCCACGATAGCAAAGCAGATGATAAAAAGCGATCTGATAATAATCGGAACACCGGTCTATTTCCATGATGTTTCCGGACAGATAAAAAACCTGATTGACCGATCCTATTCACTCTGGCATGAGCGTCAGTTAAAAGGCAGAAAAGTCATTCCTGTTGCAGTATGTGCAGAGAGCGGTGATGATCGGGCACTTGAAACACTGAAGATATGGGCGCAGGCCCATGAAATGAAAATTATCCACCCGGTCAGTGGACATGGATATAAAGCTGGTGATATTCTTCATGATGAAAATGCCATGAACGGGGCATTAGAAGCAGTTCAGAGCATTGCCGGCAACAATACATCTGCATCATAATTTTTTAACACAGGCAGGAAGAGAAGATGAATTATTTTGTGGGGAGATATGAATCAACAACGTTCTTGCAAATGTCTGTTCAAACGACTTTAAATCCCCTAAAATTGCCCATTGCTCAAGTGTGCAATCCGTCCGGCAGTTGATTGAAAGCATGGCATTTCGCTGATCAGAGGAGGAGAGCGAAGCAGACTGCACTCTGCCATCATGGCTTCTATCCAGATTTTCTGCCATTCTCAGCAGCTGCGCAAGTATTTTTACCGTCTGTTTACTCTCATTATCAAGCTGTGCATACCCGGGATCTTTAGAACGTGGCATTTTCTTCCGGTGATACCGGGCAACCAGTGCAATCATCAGGATCTCTTCTTCAACAAACCCAAGAAGCGGCGCATGCATTATCACATAATATGAATGCTGGTGATGACCGGAGAACGAGATGAACTGCCCGGCATCGTGGAGATATGTAGCATACAAAAGAATTTCTCTGGCACTTTCCGGAAGATTATGAAGGTTGGCCGCTTTTGCAGAATCAAAAAGTGACAGGGCAAGACAGGATACATGATCTGCATGGGATTCATCAATGTGACATGATCTTCCAAGCAGCCTGATACTGGAGTCCCTGACCGACATGGGCTGTGCATGGGGAAATCCGGGGATGCGGGAGAGATAATCAACAAGCATTCCGTCACGCAGACTTCGGGAGGATACCTGAATGCTAGTAATCCCGGTCAGTTCAAGGAGTGTTTCAAGAATAAGTCCACCGACAACGATGATGTCTGCCCGGTCAGGATTTATCCCGTTTACGCTGCGGCGATCATGTAATGAGAGACTGCACAGGAGTTGCACAACAGAGCGGAGCTCTTGAATAGTGATAATCCCAGGCTGATGAGGGAGAAGGGGATTTTTTTGAGATGCAACAATCGCTTCAAGAGAACTGATGGTTCCTGAGCTGCCAAAAGCCTGTTGAATCGTAAATTCCTTAATGTTTCGGACAGTGTGTGATGCCCGACCCCTGATATCTTTCCGAATCATCTGGATAACCGGATCAGGAACCGGACCAGTTAGATCAGGAGGAATAAACAGGTTAGTTGTCCTGATTGCACCAAGTTTCAAACTCCTGAGTAAGTGGGCCTTTCTCTGATCACCGACAATAATTTCAGTACTCCCTCCACCGATATCAATAAAAAGACACTTTTCAGAGTCTATGTCAACACCACTGGACACCCCGAGCCATATCAGTCGAGCTTCTTCAGGTCCGGAAATAACCTTTATCTCAACACCGGCTTCTTCCCTCACCCGATGTATGAGGTCATCACGATTCCGGGCATCACGGGTGGCAGAGGTCGCAACCGCAATAATTTCTACTGATGAAAAAGAACGGGCAATTTCTGCCATTCCTGATACAACCGCCACAGTCCGCTCTATTGCCGGTGTTGTTAAAAGATTTTCGGCAAACTCCCCTTCACCCAGACGGACAGCCTCCTTTTGCCGGGTTAACACGGCATATGAATAGTTCGGGTTAAGTTTTACAACCATGAGACGGGCAGAATTTGTCCCAAGATCAATAAAGGCGACAGTTCGGGATTCAGTTAATTCCATGTGATTTCAATATTTCTCCCGGTTATCTCTCTAAGCAATTCAGATTTTTTTCTAAAAACATCTTCAATTGTTCCCCCATATAAACATCCAGGAGCATTGCACCTAATCCGGATTTCGGCAGACAAAATATCTGCATGTATCTCTTGTATGCATGAACTATGCAGGCGGTCAAGGGAATCAGCCACCCGAAGAATCGCAGCGTTCCATCTGACAGTATCCTGCAATGCAGGAGAAAGTGCACTAAAATGGGAGTGCTTACAGGATGGATGAGATTTGCGATGGTACCGGGCGATAAGTGCTACCTGAGATCGTTCACTAGAAGTGAGGGGAATCGTCGTATCAGCAAGAATGAGATTCATCGACCCTTTATGGTGAGGCACTGAGAGAACACTCCATCCGATATCATGCAAAAGTGCTGCAAAAAAGAGCAGACGCCGCTCTGCAGGCCCGAAGTGATGCAACATAGAAAGGTCATCAAATAATCTGACAGACAACGCAGCCACCGTATATGTATGGGGATGATCCGGATCATACTGCTCAATCATGTCCATTACTGGTTTTATCGCCGGGTCATGACCATAATCAGAAATATCCTGGCTGCTTATGTCAATCATGATGAGGTATCCGAATTGTGCACCATCTCAAGAGGCCTTCCTTCTTTGACAACCCGGACAAATGAATCAGGAAGATGACGCTGACGAATTTCATTCACCGTTCGTTCAACATCATACGGGATCCGGATATGAGTCAGAGAGAACGGATCTACAGTAATCAGTGCATAGCAGGCCCTTGGGTCCCCGTCTTCGGATCTGCCCACACTCCCGGGATTTACAAACCACACACCCCCGACTTCACGGGCAGCTGGCCGGTGTGAATGTCCGCTCACCACCACCCGTGCACCAAGACCATCAGCCAGTTCCCGAAGTCGTGATTCAGGGGTGCCATCATCCAGATATTCAGTTATAGAATCAGGGCTTCCATGTGTAACCAGAAGCATCATCCCTCTGACCGAGAGACGAATATCCCTTGGGAGACTCTTCAGCCATGTTCTGCTCTCACGCGAGAGATTATGATATGCCCACCGCATTGCAACCTGTTTCTCTCTAGAACGTGGTCTGCCGGTCTTCCACTTTTTAGACAGAACCGAGAGATCATAATTTCCAATGACACTCAGGATGTGCCTGCTGCGTATTGTTGATACAACTTCTTCAGGAAACGGGCCATACCCGGTCAGATCCCCGGCATTAAGCACAACAGCCGCTCCCCGAATCGTCGCATCTTCAAGTACTGCTTCAAGGGCAGGCAGATTCGCATGAACGTCACTAATGAGGGCAATCGTCACCGGACCACTGGTTGATCCCCCGACATCGCCAGTAAAAGAGCTCTGCACCGGCACTGATATCTTTTCAGAAAGACAATCCCAAAACTCTTCGCCCTTAAGACGTTCCCAGTATCTGCAAAGGGAGTCAAATAAAATTTCCCGGTTTTCCCTCCTGTCATTCATCAGATCAGTAATGCCAGGCCGTATCAGGTCAAAAAATCGCAGGTTGCCAAAGTACGCAGATGAACGCTCTTCTTCTTCCGTTAAAAAACACGGGAGAAATTCAGCCCAGACATCGCAGTCATGAATATCTCCGAGAAGTTCCTGAATCTTTTTTATGACTTTAATCTCACCTTTCAAATGATCATCAAAGAGGTTTGCATATGCTTCAAGGGTGTATCGAAGTCTTTTTGCGGCGATGCGCATGGCATGATGCTGATGAAGAAGGGAGGGATCACCAAGATATGGCTCGTACCAGAACAGATCTGCAATCCTCATCATTATGTGCAAAAAGGCCTGCTCATATGAATACACCGAATGGGTGCCAAGCCCCTCAAGCATGGATCGTACCTTGAGATCATGGAAGAAACGTGCCATCTCTTCGATGATTTCACTTTCACCAATCAACGTTGCTACCGCTGCAACATCAGGCTGCATTACCCGTCTCTTCTGAACCAGCCGAAGTAACAGACACTCAAGACCAGGAACTGCAGTATCAGCACTACGAAGAGGGACGCCATGTGCATCAGGCTGATAAACCGGATCAGTCAGAACCGGGTTTTTCTCTTCAGATCCGGGTAAATCTCCCTGAAACCTGCAAAGTGCCAGCCAGTGGCTGATGCGGGACAGGAGTGAGAGGGGGGGTTTCGGTTCAGTACAGGTGACTGACACAACTGACCGGTTATGATGTTGTTCTTCTATACCCTGAGAAAAAAATGTATGTGAGAATTCTTTTCCTGCTTTTCTGTCGGCAATGACTGATCTGATGAACTCAATCTGCACATCTAAATCCCGCGCCTCACCAAGAGAACGGGTGAGCCTGCGGATCTGCTTCTCCCATCTTCGAAGTTTTTTATCAGGGAAACATTCGAAAAAAAGGGGAAATGCAGCACGTATACGACGGGTTGCAACCCGGCACCGGTGGACATACTCAATATCATCGTCTTTTACGACCCCCTGCAGCTCTGCCTCAAGCTGCATAAGGAGCGGGAGAAACGTCCCGGCTGCATACTGGCAGTAATCAGGGTCAGGAAAGGAGGTACCCGAAGACCTTCTGCCAGTCATATAGTATAAACATCTGGTGCCGCTACCGATTAACATTATGGAACAGATTCATTGCACCATACCCATACCAGGCAATACTCTGTACCCGGCAATTCCATATACTTCCATGACAGATCAGACCATATGGAACCAAGAATCGCCCTGATTATCCTGGTGTTTGCTGCGGTCATTATAGCCGGATGCACCGGCCAGATCGGACAAAAACCCACAGAACAAGAGAGTAATATGCAGGATAATGCCCAAACCATGACAGAAAATGTGAGAGAAGAGAACATGACGCAATCACTCCCACAAACACAGAATGGAACCCATGAAATACTAAATCTTGGTGATACCATCACCATATACCTGAAGGAAAATCCAACCACCGGATACCAGTGGAATGCAACCGTTACCCCCGGCCTTACCATCGAAAACGATACCTATGTTGCAGATCCCAAAGGGCCGGGTATTGTCGGGTCAGGCGGAATGCATTACTGGCTCATTCGCGGGACTGAAGCAGGAGAACAGGCATTTAATGCAATATATAAACGACCATGGGAGCCGGAAACCGGTGACGAGACGCGGTTTACCATGGATATTACCGTTGTATTATAAGATTAAAAAAGTTCAAAAAATCCCCTAAAAAACAGGGGACCTGCGAAGGGTGCATCGGTACCAATTCAGAAGTTACCAACCAGGAAAACTTATATAGTGGATAGCCTCAAGCAGACTTAAAAAGTTGTCATCAGATTTAAGGAGGTCCCTCAGAGCCGGGCTTCCTTTTACCATATCTTCAGAAGGAGAACCAGGTATACCGGCAAGAATTGGCCGTTCATACTCACAGGGAAAGGCGATATAATTCACCTGATCACTCCTGGACTGAAGGGTTGAGGAGAAAGAGTAAACAGACATATATCAGAAAATTCCATCCAGCCACAGAGTATCGAAATCAACCGGTACCCAGATGAGAATAAACAAGAATAATTGGTGTTCATGATGCACTGCCACCGGTGTGCCGGTAGCATCAGAGTGTTGGATGAAATACCATATAAGAAATGGATGAACTCTGCAGAGAAATTGATTTGAAATTGGTTTATCTAAATATCCTGCGATTTTTATATATGAACCTGATTACAGGCACCGTTACTCAACCCGGCTGTGAATCATAGGTTTTGAAGGGTTTTTCATCAGACTGAAAATCCTCATCAAAACGAGACAGACTGCATGCCAGATGAAAGAACGGAACACAATAACAAGTTGCAACCGGTTGCAACCGATTGAAATACAGAGAAATTACAAATATTAAATAAAAAAATGGCGCTTTATCAGACAGTGATCAGGCTATGAGAAAGAGACCCGGGGTATACCCTGGAGAGAGACAGCCTTACCTGCCTCATTCAAACCATCAGACTGGTCTCTGAGAACGGCTTAATCTTGACAAGAATATAATCACGCATTCTTGATGGCCTGATATCGCCGACAGAACTGATAGGAACCCCGCTGTCAACCTCAATATCTTTAAGCTGCATTGCAAACGGATCATACGGCAGTTTTACCCTGACTCCATCCATCTGAACTACAACCGGTACTGGTGAGGTAACATCATGAATATCAGGAAGTTTCTCAAGAATTACATCCATTAACCGGGCAGGAGAAATGCTCAGAGGATCTTTTGCAATCTCTGCTCTCCTGCTATCAAGAACCCGTGAAACCTCATTTAGAATATCATCAAGTTTCGCCAGTTCAGGTGCTTCTTTCGTGCGATGCATAAACCTTCCAAGTCCACCGACATATCCGGCAACCGGTGGATCAATGATCCGCCTGAGTGCATCAGTTGACGGACCGCCGGTGACGATAATGGGGGTGTGAACGCCCCGCCTGAATGTTGGCATCTTTTGCTTAATACAGGTTTCAAAGTTGCCAAAAAGATAAATCGCAAGGTCATGCTCATTAATGACATCCCGCTCCTCATCAGAGAGAAGCCCGATTCTTTTACCAAATCCTCTGGCAAGCCCCACCATATTTGTCTTTGCACCTGCAGCACGAAGATACTCAGCAACGTCACATGACGCATGGGGGAGATGATGAATCTCAAGTGACATCGAAACGATAGCAATTTCGGTCCCGACAAGCGGGGCAAAGATTACCTCACCGGTTAACGGGCGTGATATCTGCCGAAGGGTCTCAATATCATCCTTTGGAATCAATGCCTGAAGTACCACTTCCTGGGCAATCATATGCTTCTGGATAATATATCCACCCATATCCTCGATAAGATCAAGGATCTCATCATGCCGGTATACACCGCCTTTGTAGGTTATCGGAACGAGAATCATACTGATACACCCATGATAGAGAACTGTTCATCTACGAGTGGCATGACATCTTCAGGAAGGGTGTTTTCACTAGCTACAAACCAGAACTTTCCATCCTGAAAACTCTGTTTTTTTACTTTAAACCCTTCAGGACAGATAACCTGCATGGTATAGATCAGATCCTTAAAAAGTCCTTCCGTTGGATCAGCAACCACCATCTCCTCAAGCCCCTCTGATTCATGGCCTTCAAGGTGCATTTCGATAGTAAACCGGTCTGGTTGTAAAATCCGGTCTTTTCCAAATCGCTCCCAAAGCAGTTGCAAAAGAGGGGCAAGATATGTCTCATCTGCAATAGAGAGAACAACCTTATCTCCGTCATAGGTGATCCCGGCAAAATCCCGGACAATAACATTCCTGGGAACGGAACGGGTATGACCTGCTGCAACAAATATCGGTATCTCCGGATCAATATAGATACGCAACCGGGAGAGAACCCTGAGCAGATCATGATCGGTAATCACCGTTGAAGCAATCCGGCGGTACAGTTCACCACCTGCCGGTTCAGTAGAGACTACCTCAAAATACTCAAGTGTTTTCATCCCAATCAGCCTGTCTCCACAAATCCTGACGAGAGGAGTGCAGCACCAACCGAACCAATGTACTGTGAATGGTGAGGGACGACAATTTCAGTCTGAAGAAGCTGACCCATTGCTCTGACAAGTCCCTGAATAAGTGATGTTCCCCCGACCATGACCACCGGTTCTTTAATGTCTATCTCCTGAAGCTGCTGCTCAAATACTTGTTCAGCAACACTATGACATGCAGCAGCAGCGACATTTTCTTTACTATGTCCCTCTGCAAGAGCATTTACCAGGCTTTGAGTGCCAAAAACGATACAATAACTGTTCATCGGAACATCACCTCCTATCCCGGCCATTGCAAGCGGGCCGAGCTCAGTAATGTCCACTCCGAGTCGTTTTGCAGTCATCTCCAGGAACCGGCCACTTGCACCGGCACAAATACCCCCCATGGTAAAGGTACCGGGAATACCATCGATGACTGATATTGCCTTATTATCCATCCCTCCGATATCAATGACAGTTGAAGGACCATGCTGACAATCTGCGAGAAATACCGCACCCTTTGAGTTTACCGTCAGCTCCTCCTGGATAAGATCAGCGTTAATCCGCTGACCAATGAGGAACCTGCCATATCCGGTTGTCCCGACTGCATCAAGGTCCTCCCGCTTCACCCCTGCTTCAGTAAGTGCAAGAGCGATCACCTCATCGGCACTTCCAAGGACTTCAGTTGTGGGGCGCCAGCCGGTTCCGATGATCTCATTATCCTGCATGATCACAGCTTTTGTTGTTGATGAACCAGAATCCACACCCATGGTAAGACCAGTCTGTCGTTCACGGGCAAGCAGCGACCTTCGCCGTGCAATGGTGGTCAGTGCTTCCATGCGGGTAAGCAGAGTTCCTGAGGTTGTCCGTTCAGTAAACGAGTAACTGACTACCGGAAGATGAGAATTCTCATGAATATACCTGCGGAGTTCGTTTCGCACAATCGCTGCTTCTGCACACCGGAAACATGATGCGATAAAAACGGCATCAGCTTCTGCAGTTCCTTCAACAAGTGCAACAGCACGGGCGATGGCAAGTTTCAGATCTGCGGATCTGACATCAAGTCCGAAATCTTTGAAATTACGTCTGATATCGGCGAGCGAGAGGTCAGGGAAGAATACTTCAGCGCCTACTGATTCAGCTGCGATATTGATCTCTTTTTGTACCCCGCTATATTCAGGCCCACATGATAACTGGGCTATCCGGACACGTTCATTACTCATGAGATACCTCCGGACTTGTCAGAAATTCTTTAATCCTCCGGACAAAAACGATGCCAGACTCTTCATCAGATGGATAATCAAGTTCAAGAACAGGCACACCTTTTCGTTTTATCAGAAATTCAACCAGTTCATCAGTTCGGGCGCATCCCATACATCCAAATGCAAAATCAGGATTTCGCACGATAATTGCAGCCTGTGCATCATCAATAAGCGGGCCGAACAGGGACATTCGTCCTCTGACTCCGGAAGGAACCTCAACTGCCGCCCATTTAAGCCCCCGCTTTGCATCTTCTGGCGTCATCTGAAGAGGAGGAGAGTCAAGACCGGCTGTCTGTATCCTCTCACGGACTGAGAGGGCTGTTCCTAGGGGTTTATGCCCGAACCGGGCAACAAGATCAGAGAGAATCAGACTAGTTGCAGGATAAATAAATATTTTCGCCATCTTATGGCACCTCAGCATCGATCAGTTCTTTAAGTCGCTGCACATCTAACGCAGGGATTTTTATTTCAGGTGAGACCACCGGGATTCCTTCAGATTGAGTACGATCAAGTTCATCAAGTCCGCGAGAAATCCACCGAATAAGTCCCATCTCAAATTCATGGCCGAAATATCCAGGCCTTGCCCCGCCCAGATTGGCCCGGCAACGGCGTGGATCGCCTGGGGGAAAACCCCGGTCTTTTACAAAAATGTGAGTAGGATCGAGCTCACGGATATGTGCAATCACCGCTTCAACATCAGATTCCTCGCCGGTTATCTGCATCCCAAAACAGGTCTCTTTAATCATTACCCGTTGGGCAACCTCATATGCCCGGACTGCAATATCATCAGGAGTTGTCTTATATGACTCAACAAACACATATTTAGTTACGGTTCCTGCATAAAGCGGAGGGATCTTTTCATTCATCCCGAAACCTCCCTGAAATACACCATATCCCCTTCTTTAAGAGCCTCGAGCTTTTCCAGGTCTAATACGCTGCCAATGATGTTTGTCCCTGAGAATGGTTCTGAGGTCGGACCGAACTCACTATTATCACTGGTCCTGATTCCGACCATACCTACCCCTTTTCTGGACTCATTTGTCATCGCAAGAATTCCGGCAGTAACTTCATCATCAGGAGTGTTTTCCGGTTTAATGTTGGTAGTTTTAGGAATCTTTGTATTAAACAGAAACACATCATCAAAAGCAAAGAAAAGTGGAAGACGTCCAATCATATGAAATTTAAGCCCGGTAATATCACGAAAAATCTTACATGTTTCCGGAGCATGCTCATCATCCAGAACAATGTCGATGACCTGAGAATCGGGAACTGTCTTTACCGTTACTTTTCTGGCAGAGAGGACATCAAGAGTTGCAGCAGGGTCCTGCGAGATGATCATACGCCCGTCTCCTTCCCGATCAGAAGTAAGAGATATATCCCTGATAGCAGTATAAGCCAGGGCATCACTCAGTTCAAATCCCACGAGATCGCATTTCTCAGGTATCACCGTAACCCTGAATATATCCCCTTCATGGGCAATCCGGGCGAGTTCTAACCCATGAACCACCTGACCAACCATGGTATGAGCCAGACTCCGAGGCAGATCTTCAGTATAAATATAAACAGACCCCTGTTTCTTGCCCGAAGTCCGCATCATGACCGCACCTTCCCGCCGGGGAGCCCCTATTTCATTGGGAACTGCAGTTCCTGCAAGTGTATCGCATCTGATGTGAGTGCTCATCCGCTGATCACATAAAAATTTTCCAGACCGAAGTGCAAGGAGAAGGAGTTCGACACTCTCTGCTGCCTCAGCTGAATATCCTGAAGAACCATTTGCCCCCTGAACCTCAATTCTGATATGGCTGATTATCTGCATCCCGTCAGATACCGGCAGGGTCAGATCAGTAGTGGTAAACGCATCGACCGACTCAGAAAATGAGATAACCGGCTCAATCCCCAGAATTTTGTCACCAGGACTCAGTCGATCAATTACGCCCCTTCCGGCGATAACAACACCGATCTGCCCCCCATCTTCAGAAGCACCGTGATCTGCTGAATGAGTTCTGCGTGCAAAGACCAGCACTGACCGGGAAGGGTCGTACCCCCCGCATCCTAAAATCACATCACCGCGCTCATACCGGGATGGCCTTCGGGAAGGACTAAAAC
>Ga0351903_1042_pt1 | contig 27190 bp, 19 predicted proteins | sample BONcelHT113001D6_FD_206874 | JGI IMG/M metagenome (GOLD analysis project Ga0351903, IMG submission 206874) | Enriched cells from coal bed in the Powder River Basin, Montana, United States - BONCAT cells T11 rep1 HSBNCT.T11.300.1.D6 ... | reverse complement strand
GGCAAATGAAAAAAGCATTTCACCGCCACTTGACCAATATCCTTTTGTTTGGCTAAAACCCGAAATTGCAAACAAAGTGCAGAAACTGAAAATTGTTAAAATCTTTTTCATAGCATTTTGATTTTGAATTAATTAATAAAATTATAAAACTGCTTGTTTAAGTTTTTATCAAATTTTGATGTGCAAAACTATAAAAAAAAGGTAAGTCAATCTTAATTTTTTCAAAAAACAGTTTATTGTTAAATCAACTCAATGGAACTTGTTGTTACGATTAAACTAAAGTTACAATCTTTATTTGTTCTAAGTAAGAATTGATTTTCACCAATTAATTAGATATCTGAAAACAATCAAAAGTTAAAATTACATTGTAAATTTAACGGTGCAAAATCGCTGATTAATTAAGAGAGAAAACCAGTTTGAACCAAACCAAAAATCAACATCATGTTGGGAAAAATAATAGATTTTAGTGTTAACAATAAGTTGATAATCATTTTGTTTACACTTAGCGTTGCAGCTTTCGGAATGTATGCAGTGCTGAATATTCCGGTTGGGGCTGTGCCCGATATCACCAACAACCAGGTTCAGGTAATTACAACTTCGGGCAATTTATCGACCCAGGAAATAGAGCAATTTATTACGGCCCCTGTGGAAATGGAAATGGCAAATCTGCCGGGTGTAAAAGAAATCAGGTCAATTTCAAAGTTTGGTATTTCGGTGGTCACAGTGGTTTTGGATGATAATTTGGGAACTTACCTTCCCCGCCAGTTGATTGCCGAAAAGATAAAAAGCGCTTCTGCCAACATCCCCGAAATTTACGGTTCTCCGGAAATGGGACCAATTACAACAGGTTTGGGCGAAATTTACCAGTACATTGTCGATGTAAAACCCGGGTACGAAGGAAAATACACGGCAATGGATTTACGTACCATTCAGGACTGGATTATCAAACGGCGGTTGTCGGGGATTAACGGTGTGGTTGAAATCAACAGTTGGGGCGGGTATTTGAAACAGTACGAAACTGCCGTTGATCCTTCGATGTTGAAAAGCCTTGATATCAGCCTGATGGAAGTTTATGATGCCCTTGAAAGAAACAACAGCATTTCGGGAGGATCGTATATTGAAAAGACCAATCAAAGTTATTTTATCAGGGGCGACGGGCAGGTGAAATCGCTTGAAGACATTGAAAACATTGTAGTTAAAAATAATGCAGGGAAACCAATTCTGATAAAGGATTTGGCAACGGTTCAATTTGGACACGCCAACCGTTTTGGCGCAATGACAGCCAACGGAAAAGGCGAAACCGTGCTGGGGCAAATCATGATGTTGAAACATGGTAATTCGAAAGTGATTATTAACGAGGTAAAACAACGGGTTGAAGAAATCCAGAAAAACCTGCCTGAAGGAGTTTTTATCAATCCGATTCTTGAACGAAGTGAATTGATTTCGAAAACATCATTTACCGTGGCTGAAAACCTGATTCTCGGCGCTATTATCGTAATGCTTACGGTTATCCTGCTTTTGGGAAATATTCGTTCTGCTTTGGTAATTGCGTCAATGATACCACTGGCATTGCTTTTCACCATTTCGATGATGTACATTTTTGGTATTGATGCCAATCTGATGAGTTTGGGAGCGCTCGATTTTGGAATTATTATCGACGGTGCAGTAATAATTGTGGAGTTTATCGCCATAAAAATGAGCCTGCAAAAAGATGAAATATTGGGAAGCGAAGGTGATGAGCGGCAGACAATCATGGATAAAATATCTTTTGAAGGCGCATCAAAAATGATGAAATCGGCCATTTTCGGACAGGTTATCATTTTAATTGTTTTCATCCCTATACTCTCGTTAAGTGGGGTTGAAGGTAAAATGTTCCGCCCGATGGCATTGTCTTTTTCGTTCGCCATTATCGGCGCGATGGTAATGGGTTTAACCTGGCTTCCGGTTGCATCGGCTTTGTTCTTAAAACCGGGTAAAGCACATAAACGCAATATTTCAGACTGGATAATGGACGTGGCTTACAAATCATATTACCCGGTAATAAAATGGTCGTGCGGACATAAACGCACGGTGTTGGGTGCAGCAGTTATTTCTTTGATTCTTACAGGATTTTTATTTACCCGGATGGGAGGAGAATTTGTGCCAACACTCGATGAAGGCGATTTTGTAATTCAACCCGTTTTGAAAACAGGAACTTCGCTAACAAAAACTGTTGAATTGACTACAAAAATGGAGAATATTCTGATAAAAGAATTTCCCAACGAGGTGCATCAGATTGTTTCAAGAATAGGAGCTGCTGAAGTTCCGACCGACCCAATGTCGATGGAAGAAATTGATATGATTATTAAACTGAAACCCAAAGAGGAATGGAAAGCCGCCAAAAGCAAGGAAGAACTTGCTGATAAATTCAAGGAAGCGCTTTCGGTTATTCCCGGAATTGAATATGAGTTTACCCAGCCCATCGAAATGCGTTTTAATGAATTGATTACCGGTGTACGCTCTGATATTGCCATTAAAATATTTGGCGAGGACCTTGATTATATCAGCAAAAAGGCAAATGAGATTAAAAATCTGATTGCAGATGTGCCGGGTGCCAGCGACATCATTTTGGAAAAAACAACAGGCCTGCCTCAAATAAAAGTGAATTACGACCGAAGCAAAATTGCATATTACGGAGTTGATATTGAAAATTTGAATACTTACCTGGCAGCAGCATTTGGAGGGAAAATAGCAGGTGTGGTTTTCGAAGGCGAAAAACGATTTGACATGGTAATGCGTTTTAATAATCAGAACAGGACTGATATCGACGATATTCGTCAACTACAGGTTCCCGTTTCAACCGGTAATTCCGTTCCTTTTTCCGAATTGGCCGAAATAGAATACACCGAAGGCCCGGCTAAAATTTCGCGCGATAATACGCAACGCAGGGTAGTGGTCAGCGTAAATGTGCGTAACCGCGATTTACAGTCGGTAATTTTCGATATTCAGCAAAAAATAGATGAAAACATAAAATTGACTCCCGGAAATTATATTGAATACGGCGGGCAGTTCGAAAACCTGAAAAATGCAACCAATCGTTTGATGATTGCCGTTCCTGTGGCGTTGCTCTTAATCTTTGTTTTTCTTCATTTTGCTTTTAAATCGTTAAAAGATGCGATTATGATTTTTACCGCAATACCGCTGGCTACAGTTGGCGGGGTTTTTCTTTTGTGGTTGCGCGGAATGCCGTTTAGCGTTTCGGCAGGGGTTGGTTTTATTGCACTTTTTGGTATCGCGGTGTTAAACGGAATTGTGTTAATCGAACATTTAAAAGAGTTGCAACACGAAGGGTTTACCAGTATGCGCGAACTGATTTTGACGGGTACAAAGAACCGTCTTCGCCCGGTGATGCTTACCGCCGGTGCAGCAGCAATGGGATTTTTGCCCATGGCCATTTCAACCGGCGCCGGGGCAGAAGTTCAACGCCCGCTTGCCACTGTTGTAATTGGCGGACTTGTTACTTCAACAATGCTTACAATGATTGCATTACCTTTGTTGTTCGAAATTTTTTATAACATGAAAAGTATCAAACTCTTTCCGTTTAAAATTATCAGGTACAGTGGTATTGTCCTGCTTTTACTTATCATTCCTGCTGTTTCGGCAACTGGTCAAAATTCAGAATTAAAATTAAATGATGTAATTGGAATCGCTATGCAAAACAACCGCGAAATTGCAGCTTACACGCTAAAGGTGGAAGAAAGCAAGATGCTGAAAAAGACGGCTTTTGCTCCCGGTAAAACCAATCTGACTTACGGAACCGACCAGAATAACATTGCAGAAAACGGTTATCCGTTAAATGTTTTTGGCATCGAACAAAATATCAGTTTTCCAACTCTTTATTCTGCGGAAAGTAAATCGAAACAGATTGAGATTTCGATGGCTGAAACCCGTTTAAACATTCAAAAGAATGAAATCAGGAAGAATGTTTCAGGCGCATTTTTTAACTATCAAATGCTTCTGAACAAGCGCGATATATATAAAACACTCGATAGCCTCTTCACCGAACTTCTTGTTAATTCTGAAAAAAGGGAAGTTAGAGGAGATGTTAGTCAGTTGGAAGTGTTAAATATCAGGGCGAAAAAAAATCAGGTTTCAATTCTGCTGAATGCCATCAATGTTGACATTGAAAATGCACACAAAAAGTTGGAAGTGATAATGAATTATGAGGCCGGTTTTACAGTTTCCGGCGTGTTGCAACTTTTACCGCCGGTTACCGTGGCGCCCGATTCACTGCCTGTTTTCCGGTTATTTCAACTTGAAAACGACTGGTACAATTCACTCATTCAAATATCGAAAAATAAAACACTGCCCGATTTCTCACTCAACTATTTTTTAGGTTCAAACAAATTCGAGAACTCGAAATATTATCATGGTTTCCAGGTGGGAGTGGCGGTTCCGCTGTTTTTTGGCAGCGACAGGGGACGAACACAGGCTGCTGAAATTTCTGGAAATTCACAAAACCTGATTGCCGAAAACGAATCAGCCATTATCAAAAACAGGTTAAACGAATTAATTAGCCAACAATTGAAGTACAAGGCATTACTCGACAATTACAACGACTCGGGAAAAATTTTGCACGACGAAATTATGCGTACAGCGCTCAAGACATATCAAATAGGTGAAATCAACTTTTACCAGTTTGTAAGTAGTTACGAAACGGCAATTCAAATTCAAATCGAATATCTTGAAAACGTTTTTGGTTACAATGTATCAACTTCAGAAATAATGTACTTTTCGAAATAAATAAAAATGAAACAGAATTTAGCTTTTATAATGCTCATCTTCAGTATGATGTTGTGTTCGTGTAAAAACAAAACGACTGAAGTTTCGGAACCTGAAACGGGGTTGATTGAAATAACCAAAGCACAGTTTGAGTCGGAAAAGATGGAGTTTGGCGAACCAATACTTTCTCCTTTTTATGATTTGGTTCACTTTACCGGAAGTGTAGTTCCATCGGTTAACGGACGCGCACAAATCAGTTTGCCGGCACAGGGATTGGTTTCCCGCATCTATTGCAAACCGGGGCAATTGGTTAATAAAGGAACGCTTTTGTTCGAAGTATCGGGAAACGAGTTTATCGACATGCAAAAAGATTTTGCTGAATCGTCCGCAATGCTCAACCGGTTGAAAACAGAATATGAAAGACAAAAAGAATTGATGGCTGAAAATATTGGCGCCAAAAAAGATTTTATCGTTGCTGAAAGTTTGTATAATGTGGAAAAAGCGAAATTCAATGCACTGAAAATTAAACTTGAAATTCTTGGACTTCAGGTAAAACAGATTGAAGAAGGGGAATTTTACACATCGTATTCAGTAAAGGCTCCGATTAAGGGTTTTGTAAACAACATTAATACACACATTGGGCAATTTGTTGAGCCGCAGCAAACAATCGCTGAAATTATCGACACGGAATCATTTCAGATTAAGTTGTCAGTTTTCGAAAAAGACATCAATAAAGTAAAGGAAGGCCAGAATGTTGAGTATTATCTTGCAGGAAACAAAAACGAAAAATATTCAGCATTAATTAAGTTGGTCGGAAAATCGATAAACAGCGAGACAAAGTCAATCGACTGTTTTGCTGAAATTAAAAATCCCGGGACTAATTCTTTGGTTAGCAATCAATTTATTGAAGGTGATATTATTACTGGAAGTGATTCTGTTTTTTCTGTGCCTGAAAACGCCATTTTAAAGTCTGAAAGCGAAACTTATGTTTTGGTTTTCGAAAAGGAAACCGGTGAACGTTTTTACTTCAGCCGGCAAAAAGTAACTACCGGCCGCACCAACAATGGTTTTGTTGAAATCGCCGGAATACCGGAATCGAAAAAAATATTGGTTGAAGGAGCTTATAATATTAAGATTGAATAAGTTACTGTCAGGTTGAACTACTATTTCCAAACAGTTTTTACACTGTATTTTGGGAAATTTTCATCTTTGGTAACAATTGTCAAATTTTCAACTAATCCCTGTGAAATAATGATTCTGTCGAATGGATCGTTGTGAAAAAATTCTAATGTCAATAATTTTTGGATGTGTTCAAATGTTATTGGGAGCAACTCTATTTCATACAGTCTCATGTTTTTTGATATTTCCTCAAAACTTTCATTTAACTCCAGCTTTTTTAAAGAAAGTTTAATGGCTATCTCCCATATTGAGGCGATACTTACATGACATCTGATATCAAGATTTTTTATCAATTCGACTGACTTTTCAGGTAGTTGTTTGTCACCATTAAAAAACCAAATCAAAGCATGTGTATCGAGTAATAATTCCATTACATGTAATCTTTGAAATCCTCTAATGGTGCGTCAAAATCATCGTGCATTATGATGAGACCTTTTGCGCATCCAAATTTCCTTTCTTTAACTTTGTTTTTCTTTTGTTTCGATTGAAGAAACTCCACAAAGTCATAAACTTCCTGTATCATCGACGGAGGCAAGGAACTTATCTTTGTATATAACATTTTTGCGGTCATAACTCTTTTTTTTGTAAAGATAATAAAAAAGTTTTTTTAACCCGAAATCGGAAAATGTGACTATCTGCAAGTGGTGGCTTTCAGCAAATGAGAACTTGTGATTATTTGTCTGTTTGTTGAAATTATTGATGCAAGCGATTCCATTAATTCCATTCCCGTTGCTGCTGTTTTAAAAGCAGAGAATGAAACTTTTGTATTAACATTTGAGAAGGAAGATGACGAGCTTTTTCGCCAAAAACCTTCTTTTCCATTCCTTACCTTTGTAACTGGATAATACCCCCTTGTTGGGAACCTTATTTTGTTTATCTGAATTTAATTTTTTTACATGGATTAAATTTAGTTTTTAAGGGATATTATTTAGAAAGCATTTGTAAACATGTTATAAAACAGGATTTTATCAATTGCTTATTTAGAAACAGACTATAATCTAACTCTAAAATGGACGGAAGGAAATTACATGACCATTGTTTTTTACTATTATATTCTTAATTTTCAACCGTATTAATACAGCAAAATATAATTACAAAATTTAACCTTAATCTGTTTTTAATTGCTTTAATTATTTGATTATGACAATGCAAAATTCAGAACACCAGCGTAATGAAAATTCAAACAATTCAAAATACCATCTTGGTATAGATGTCGGTTCAATCTCAATAAATGCTGTATTAATCGACAAATCAAAGAAAGTTCTTATTAACCGATACGAATACTGTTATGGAAAACCATTCGATGTATTGGTAAGGGTTCTCGACGAAATCGTTCTTGAATATGGTTTTGACTCTATCGGCGGCATTGCTTTTACAGGTTCAGGTGGTAAACAGGCAGCAGAATTGGCTGGCGGCATTTTTGTAAACGAAATTATTGCACAATCAACATCGGTTTCAGAACTCTATCCGCATATTCGCACCATAATCGAAATGGGCGGAGAGGACTCAAAACTCATTTTTATGGAGAACGGCACAACCACTGCCTACTCCCGGCTTTCCGATTTCTCCATGAACAGTTTGTGTGCTGCCGGTACCGGTTCATTTCTCGACCAACAGGCCAACCGTATTGAAGTGCCCATTGAAAAGGAATTTGGCGAAATGGCGCTAAAGTCAGTTAATCCGCCGCGAATTGCAGGTCGTTGCAGCGTTTTTGCCAAAAGCGACATGATTCACCTTCAGCAGGTTGCCACACCGCTGCACGATATTGTGGCCGGACTTTGTTTTGCTGTTGCACGTAATTTTAAAAGCACACTCGGCAGGGGAAAGAAATTCGAAAAACCTTTTATTTTCCAGGGAGGTGTTGCTGCCAATGTCGGGATGGTTCGTGCATTCAAAGAGGTTTTTGAACTTGAAACAGATGAACTTTTAATTCCTGAATACCACGCTTCGATGGGAGCGTTGGGTGCAATTTTCCATACTTTAAAAAACCAAAACGGGCAGGTTGCAGCATTTAAAGGAACAGAAGAAATAAAAAATTACCTGGCAAGCGACAGAAGCAACACAGCACGACTGGGAATTTTGGATTTATCGAAAGCTGAGTACAATAAAAAGGTTAAAGATATACCGAAAGATGGCACAAAGACAGAGGTTTATCTCGGTGTCGATGTGGGATCGCTTAGTACAAATGTGGTATTAATCGATGCTGAAAATAATGTTGTAGCGCGCAGGTATTTACCAACAGCGTCAAAACCGTTAAACGCCATTCAGCGCGGATTAAAGGAAATTTATGAGGAAATTGGTGAACATGTTACAGTAATTGGTGCAGGTACAACCGGTTCGGGTCGCTACCTCACCGGCGATTTTATTGGAGCCGACGCCATTCAGAATGAGATTACTGCCCAGGCAACTGCTGCAATTGCTTACGACCCTACTGTGGATACCATTTTCGAGATTGGCGGACAGGACTCAAAATACATCAGCATTGAAAATGGGGTAGTAGTTGATTTTGAAATGAACAAGGTTTGTGCTGCCGGAACTGGTTCGTTCCTTGAAGAGCAGGCCGATAAACTCGACATTTCAATTGTTGACCAGTTTGCCGATTTAGCTTTCACCTCGGAAAAACCGGTAAGATTGGGCGACCGTTGTACAGTTTTTATGGAATCGGACCTTAACTCACATCAGCAAAAGGGTGCCGATATCCCAGATTTGGTTGGCGGTCTGGCATATTCAATCGTTCAGAATTATATTCATAAAGTGGTTGGCGACAAACCTGTTGGCGAAAAGATTTTTTTCCAGGGAGGTGTCACCAACAATAAAGCTGTTGTGGCAGCATTTGAAAAAGTAACTGGTAAATCCATTATTATTCCTCCCCATTTCGATGTAACCGGGGCAATTGGTGCAGCAATTCTTGCACGCAATTCGATGACAGAAGGTCAAAAAACAAGGTTTAAAGGATTTGATATCAGTAAAATTCCGTTTACCATTTCAAGTTTCACCTGTCATGCCTGCACCAACGATTGCGAAATTCAGCAGATTAAAATTGAAGGCGAATCGAAAAAGCTGTTTTATGGTGGTCGTTGTGAGAAATACGAGCTCGATGAGCGCAAAGGCAAAGGGAAAGATATTCCGAATTTGTTTGAGGAGCGCCTGGCTATGTTAATGGGCGATTATCAGGAAGAACCCGAAAATGGTAAAATCACCATTGGGATTCCGCGTGCTTTGATGGTTTTTTATCAGCAGTTTCCATTCTGGCGTTCATTCTTCGAACAACTTGGTTTCAGGGTGGTGATTTCAGAGCCATCGAACCAGCAGATTGTAACCCGTTCAATCGAACTGATGGTTTCGGAAACCTGTCTTCCGGTTGAGCTAATGCACGGCCATGTAGATAATCTTATCAGTAAAAAAGTCGATTATATATTTCAGCCCTTTATTGTAAATGCCAAAGGGAAAAAAGAGAATCCGACAAGCAATTGCAATTGTCCGTGGATACAGTCGTACCCGTTTATGGTGCGCAGTGCCTTTACCGACACTAAAATCCGCGAACTGTTCTTAACGCCGACCCTTCATTTCCGCTATTTCGAAAGAGCGCTGAAAAAAGAACTTTCGGGATTTATGAAAGAAAAGTTTGGTATTCCCGAATCGAAAACCAATAAAGTAATTGATATTGCCGATGCCATTCAGGTGAAGTTCGAGGATGCTGTCAGACAACGGGGAAAAGAAGTGATGGCAAATCTTCCGAAAGATAAAAAAGCGCTCGTTATTTTGGGCCGCCCTTACAATACTACCGACCCTTTGCTGAACCTGCGTTTGGTCGAGAAACTGATAAATCTGAATACACTTCCAATTCCGGTTGATTTTCTTCCGTTGCTAGAGGAAAATATTTTCGATGATTATAAAATGATGTACTGGCCAAACGGACAAAAAATTATGTCGGCCAGCCGTATCGTGCATAAAAACGACAATCTGTACGCGGTTTATATGGGTAATTTCAGGTGCGGCCCCGATTCGTTTCTCACCCATTTTGTAAAAAAGGAATTGAAAGGCAAACCGTATCTGCATCTCGAGGTTGACGAACACAGTGCCGATGCAGGACTAATTACCCGTTGTGAAGCTTTTCTCGATAGCCTTGAAGGTTATCAGAAAGTGAAAGGTGTAAAGATTGAAATTGAGAAACCAAAGGTTATACATACAAAAAGTCTTAATGGCAGGACCTTGTACCTGCCTTATGCCGGAGATACAGTTCATATTATTGCCGCCGCTGCCCGAAGTTGCGGTATTGACGCGGAAGTACTTCCCATGCAGGATGCCACCGATTTGGAAATCGCCCGTAAACATACAAACGGACAAGAGTGTTTTCCTGCTATTTGCACCACAGGCAATTTCCTTAAAAAGCTGATGGAGCCTGGATTGGACCCCCAAAAGGTCAGTTTTTTTATGCCCGACCACAACGGGCCATGCCGGTTTGGCGATTACAATAAACTTCACCGTATTATTTTTGATAAACTTGGTTACGACGATGTTCATCTGATGACACCCAGCAACAATGATGCGTACGCTGATCTGGCCGGCGATAAATCAAAAAAATTCAGAAAAAATGCATGGAGCGGAATTGTTGGGCTCGACATACTTCGCAGGCTTTTGCAGGAGCGAAGGCCATATGAATTGGTGAAGGGCGAGACAGATAAAGTGTATTTGAAATACCGTGAAGCTCTGGTAAATTCGATAGCAGGTGGCGCAAAGAATGTGGGCGCGGTGCTCGAAAGTGCAGGTAAAGCATTTCAAGCGGTTGAAGCCAATTTCGAAAAACGAAAACCTGTGATTTCGATTGTGGGTGAGATTTTTATGCGCGACAATCCTTTTTGCAGCGGACATCTTATCGAACGGCTTGAGGCGCTGGGAGCTGAAACTATCATTTCTCCGTTTGGAGAGTGGCTGCATTATTCATCCTACCGCTACTGGCGCGACAGCGTTTGGAAAGCTGATTTGAAAGGACTTTTTAAATCGAAAGTACAGCAGGTTTATCAGCATTTTGTAGCCAAACAGCTCAACAGTAAAGTTTCGGATTATCTCAACATGCGAAAAGATTTGGAAATTGATGAAATACTCAAACTTTGCAGTCCGTACATTCATAAAGATTACGACGGCGACCCGCCAATTGCACTGGGTTCGGCAGCCGGATTAGTTGAGATGGGTATTTCGGGGGTGGCCCACATTCTGCCGTTTACCTGTATGCCGGGAACTATTGTTTGTGCGGTTTCAAACGACTTTAAAAAAGACCATCATAATATTCCGTGGCTCAATTATGCATACGACGGGCAGGAAGACAGCAGTATTGAAACACGGCTTCAGGCATTTATGCACCAGGCAAAAGAGTATTCGGCAACAAATGGTTTCGATAAACCGGTAAACTGGTTTAAGAATCTTGAAAGTGTCAGGTAAAAAATACTTTTTCCAACAGCAGTTTTGCGTTTAAACTACTTGTTCCATACACTTATGTTCGTACATTTGTTGCACCTAAAAAATGTGTAAATTACAAATTATAAACAAACATTAGTGACCGACAAAAGTTTTTAGGATAACAGGTTGGTCCACCGAAGCTGACCAACCTGTATCTTTACTGTGTAAACTATCAATTTATACAGTATGAGCGAAAATACGAATAAAAATTTAATCGGTCAGCCGATTTTAACCCAAGCATTAGATTTGGTGAGTAAAATCACGTTTAGGGGTTTGGTTAAAGAACACAAGAGTGACAGGTATTATAAAAAGTTCAACACCTGGACACACTTTGTGAGCCTGATGTTCGGTATATTCAGCCGTTGTGATTCGGTGACCGAAATCGTTGAAGGAATGATTGGTTGTGTTGGCAAGATCGGTCATTTTGGTTTGTCGGAAGTTCCACCCAAGAGTACCATCACTGATGGTAACCGGGAACGGGACAGTGCGTTCTTTGAATCGTTGTATTTTAGTTTGGTCAAACGGTACTCGTCTTTTTTGTCGTCCAGCCGAACCATTGGGCTTAACATCAAAGAGCTTTTCATTGTTGATTCAACCACCATAAAGCTTTTCAGCAGCCTGATATTTAAAGGTGTTGGGCGTAACCCAAAGGATGGGGGCAAGAAAAAAGGGGGATTGAAAGTACACATGCTCATTGATGCTTTGCAGGATGTTGGGAAATTTGTGAAAGTGACAGCAGCAAAAGTCCACGACAGCAAATTCCTGAACGATTTGGTGCTTAACCCTTTTAGCATGGTGGTATTTGATAAGGCTTACAACCATTATAAACTCTTTGCAAAGTGGACGGAGAAACAAATATGGTTCGTTACCCGGATGAAGGATAACGCCCTGTTTGAAGTCGTCAAAATCATCAGCGAAAACTCTTTGCCGGAGAAAACAGCAGGTGTTTTAAAAGAAGAACACATTTATTTGTGCTACAAAGAAAGCAAACAGGATAAAGAGCCGAAAAAATTATTGCTGCGCAGGATTACCTATCAAGATGAAAAAGGGCGTACCTATGTCTTTATCACCAACAACATGGCACTTACGGCACAAGATATTGCCGACATCTACAAGCAACGCTGGCAAATAGAACTGTTGTTTAAGAAAATGAAGCAAAACTTTCAATTACACTGCTTTTATGGCGAAAGTGAGAATGCCATCCTCATTCAAATCTGGTGTACGCTCATTGCCCAGTTACTATTAACCGTTTTACAACGAAAAACAGAAACAAAAAAGGCATTTTCAACGATTGCCAGTTTAGTGCGGCTACATTTGCTAAGCTATCTAAACTTGGAAGAATTGTTGAAAAACTCAAAAAGGTTCTACGACAAATACCGAAAAACAATAGATTATAGTCATAGCCTATTCCCAAATTCTGGATGAAAATCAGGGAGCTTAATTTTGAAAACTAAAATACAACAGTTGATTATTAAATACTTAATAAACAAAAATACCGACTTTTAAATTTAGTCGGTCAACAATGATAAACAAATTAAAACCGAAAAAAAAAGTATGAAAAAATTGATTCTGGTTGCCATTATTGCTGTGTTTGCTTTTGCAGCAAAAGCACAGTCCAATACCGAAGAAATTACTTTGATACAAAGTGTTTACGGGATGGAAAAAAGAGATTTAATTGCTAAACACATGAAACTTGAAGTCTCGCAGTCCGACTTATTCTGGCAAATGTACGATGAGTATGAAATTAGCCGTAAGGAAATAGGGATGAAGCGTGCCAGGAACATCGAAGAATATGCAAAAAAATATGAATCCCTTGCCAACGTTGATGCTGATGCAATAATGAAAACAACGTTTGAAGTAAATAATGATTTCATAAAACTTTGGGACAAAACCTACAAGAAAATGGCAAAATCGATTTCGTCGGTTACAGCAGCCCAGTTTATTCAGGCGGAGATTTTTCTTGAAACTATGGTTCGTCAGGAGCTGGCAATGCAAATTCCACTGATTGGCGAGTTTGAAACAAAATAAACTAAATGAATTGTTCAGGCTGACCAGTTGACGCCAAAACTGCGCTCCATGCCAAGCCATTGCCGCATGAACCGCTGTCAGGTATCCAAAAGTTCTTGAAACAAAAGCAACATCATTATCAATTGTTTTGGGAATTCCTACCACCGACAATGCATGGCCGCGTTTTTTTGCCTCCTGAAACAGAGCGTTTCCTCCCCGTTGCGTTCCGTCGCCTCCAATGGTAAATAAAATATTGATTCCAAGATTTACAAGATTATCAACAGCTCGTTTTACATCTACCGGACCTGGTGAAGTGCCCAGAACTGTACCGCCATCCTGATGAATATCATCAACAAAATCGTGAGTTAATTGAAATGGTTTGTTACCGGTATCCGGATCAAGTCCCTGGTAGCCTCCGCGAAAACCTAATACTTCACTCACACCGTAAGCATGGTTCAGTTCGAGGTAAAGCGAACGGATTACATCATTCAAACCTGGACAAAGGCCGCCGCATTTTACGATTCCTGCGCGGGTTTTAGCCGGATCGAAATATGACTTATCGCGCGGGCCAGCCAGTTCAAATTGCAATCCGCTTTCATGCTGCGAATTAATATCATGAACAATGTGTTCTGAGACACGGAGGTTATCGATTGCAATTCGCTAACAGGAGAGGGGTATATTGCTTGTCCAAGATGGGTAATGTTCATGTTTCGTTTTTTAGAGAATGAAGTCAAAATTTTAAAAAAAAAAGTATGGATAGTGGCATTTGGGTGCGGCGATTTGCAATCGCCGTTTTTTAAAAATCGCGATTGCAAATCGCGACACCCTGATTGACACATGGCGGTATAGTTGAACTGATATTTCTTTTTTCTCATTCACGCATTCATGCATTCCCGCAATCCCGTATTTCAGAACGGATAGCCTATGGCAAGGTTAAACCTGAATTTATTAAATACTTCATTAAAATGATTCCAGTTTCCATCTCCGTCGTTGTACGGGAACCGCAAAGGTAATCCAAAGTCGGTTCGAAGGATAAAAAAGTCAAAATCAAAACGTAGTCCAACACCGGTTCCAACTGCGAGTTGTTCAGTTAAATTGCTCAGATTGAATTGTGAACCGGGACGGTTTTCATCAGGGTTTAGCAGCCAAACATTTCCGGCTTCCAAAAACAGGGCGCCAAGCATAATTTTGGTCATTCTGAAACGGAATTCTGAATTAAACTCGAGTTTGATATCACCGGTTTGGTCAACAATACCATTGTACTCTTCGGGTTTGTAACTTCCCGGCCCCAGCGAGCGGGCTGTAAATCCGCGCAAACTGTTGGAACCTCCGCTGAAATATTGTTCAACGTATGGCATTACCGACGAATTCCCGTAAGAAATACCGGTGCCTGCATACAAACGCAACACAAGTCCCTCTTTGGTTGTGTTGGTGTAATATCGAACATCGACTGAAGTTTTTATAAACTGGGAATAAATATCACCAAATATGGTGTAAGGTCGCTCTTTACCTCCAATTTGCATAAATGCGTCGATTAAATTACCCGATGTGCTAATCATTCCCTGGAAATAGAATCCATTGCGCGTTCGGGCTGAATTATCATAAGTAAAACTGTATTCTGTGCCAATGATATATTGCTCCTCAAAACTTCTTTTTACATACGGATTTGCTTCCACAATAGAATCGAAAAGCGCTGTTGTTTTCAGCAACGAAACAATATTCATTTTAAAAGGATTAAACGAGTGTGTTACTTTTTGTGTTTTTCGCCACTGGTAGCCAAACGCCATGTTCAACGAATTCATCCGGTAATATTTTACGTTGTTCACAAATTCGAATCCCAGAGAACCAATGGTCTTTCCGATAATTGATTTATTTTCTTTGACCGACTTAAACGGAACAATCATTTTTGGAAAACTGAGGGAAGAGTTGATACCTGCATTGTATGAATTTGAACTCAAATCTTCTTCGCTTTCTTTTCCCCATTGCCATTCGAAACCGCCAAAAGCCTTTACCTGAAGTCGGTTTGCTCCTTTAAAAAGATTGGCGTGTGCCAGGGTGATTTCTGAAGCCGGACCTGCAAAACCGGTTGATTTTGCTTGTACCGCGCCTTCAAGATTGAGGGTGACATCATTTTTAGGCTGAAGATCAAGTAATACATTCATTTTTTGCTTTACGCTGTCGGTAACATCGAACTGCATTTTTACCGACCGAAAAACGCCGTAATTGTTGAGCAGTGGAATGGTTCCGCGGTGTTTTGTTTCCGAGTACAAATCGCCTTCTCTGAAAAGTGTTGACCGTGTAAGCACTTCGGGTTTCAGGTAGTCGGTTTGTCCTGTAATATAAACCCCGTCGTATATTATCGTGTCGGGTTCAGCATATTCAGGTTCATCCGTATTTGTTCTTTTAACATTGACTTCAACCCGGTTGATGGTATATTTTTTGGCGATATATGGTGCAATCTGTGGTTTTTTCCGAACCAGGAGATTTATCATAAACGGTGTTTGGGAAGTGTCGGCAACCATTTCGATTTCGTTGGGGCTGAAAAAGTAGTATCCTTCCTCAACCAGCATCGAAGCCAGTTTTCGTTTTTCGTTTCTGATGGTTTCAAGGCTAAAAATATCTCCGGGTTTGAGGTTCAGATTTGGAGTGTAACTGTTTATCAGCGTGTCGATTGAATCACGTGCCGGTTGGTTGAGTATTTGTGCTAACCGGTAGGGTTGTTCAACTTTAACCGAATATAAAATTTTGGCTTTTCGCGGGTTATTTTTTGCCGTATCGAGCGTGTAACTTGCATTTGTATTAAAGAATCCATTGGCAAAAAGGTCAGACTCAATTTTTTGAATCCGCAAGTCGGGATTAATTTCTGAAATCAAAACAGGATTTTCATTCAACGTGCGGTAAAGAAAACCTCCCCGTTTTCCTTCTTCCGGTTTTCTGTAAGTGTAATACCATAATCCCACCGGCGGCAGAATCCTCCTGCCCATCAACGAGTTATTGGGTTCGGCAAACGAAACTGCGCTTGCAATTTCTTCGGCTTTTTTAACTGTTTTTCCTTTTTCGTTGCTGATGATTTCAACTTTGCGGCCATTGTACAATATCTGGTCGCCGGTCATGAATTTTGTGTTCGAGCACGAATTGATTAACAGCACAACAAGCACAGCAACAATCAGTAATATGTTTTGATGGATTCTCATTGTTAATTGTCAGTGTTTGCTTTCTTTGCCTGTTTTGTTTTTTTGCCCCGTTGCCATATATCTTTCAATTTTGAATAATTTTTCCGGTACAGGAACCCTGCTCCGTATTTAATCACTTCACCTTCAAGCATATCCTCATAATCGCGTTTCTGGTAGAGTTTCAGGTTTTTTGTATTGGCCGAATCAAGGGCATATTCAAAAATAAAATTCTCGAAAATACTATTTGATTTATATGCACCTTCATTGTAATCATTAAGTTTCCCTGACAGCCGGACAGTAGCCCTGTCTTTCATAAACCGATGTTCCATCTCATAAGTAAAACTTGTTTTATCCTGACTACCGGTTGATGTTGCCTGATTGTAAGTATCAATCCCGAATGACAGGTCGGTGTTTTTAAATTTTGAACGTGAGAGCGAGTTAAGCTGCGATTCCCAAAAACTGTTAATTTGCGATGAAAGATAATCGCCGGAGCTTTCAATCCCGGGTATATCGATGGTTTCGAAAAGAAGCAGGTTTATAGCCTGCCGCATGGTTTCGTCTTCCGACAGCGAACTTAAAACACTTGTAATGTACTGGTCGGGGCTTTGAATTGCAAACTTAATTTCGAGTTGTGAGAGTTTTTCTTTCAGTTGCATGGAAACAATGAAATCGACCGCCCGGCTTTTATTATCAATCGGATTCAGATAGGAACCTTTAACGCGGGTGTTTGCTTCGAGGTTCAGTTCAGGGTTTTCGATACTGCCATCCCATTTTAGTGAACTTCCCGGCGTTATTTTGAACTCTTTCATCGGCCATCCTGTAATTTTAAGTTTGCAAACGCCGGTTTTAATTTCGTAAATCCCGTTTAAACTCATGGTGTTGTTAGGCAGCATATTGTAATTCAGCAATCCATCACCGCCAATTGAAATATCGACATTGTAAATTTCCGAAATCCGTACATTGAAAATGCTTTTGGAGTTAATCCCGATGGTTGTTTCAATATTTGGCATTTGTGTGGTGGATTTTTCCTGTCCGGTTTCGGGGTAAATAACCTGCATACTGTCGGTTATTACTGCAAAAACCACGTCGGTTTGCGTTCCCTTAACCGATAAATCCTGAACTAACTGGTATGTAAGGTTAGTGCCGTCTTCGAGTTCGATATTTCCGGTGATTGAAGGGCTAAAAACTGAACCATTGATGCTTAATGCTGAATTGACTATGATTGAACCAAAAAATGCCGCGTTGTCTGATTCCGGAATGTTCATTAAAAGAATTTTATCGGTTTTCACCTTTAAATCAGCCAAAATATTCTCGCTGTTCTCATATACAATGTTTCCGTTAACCGTTAACGGACGTTTCAAACTGTCGATAACCGTGAAATTGTTGAACAGAAAACGGTTTTCCCTGATTTCAATTTTGTTGTCGGGAATGGTAAGCCATGCTTCCAGCGGAATAACTTTCAACCCAAAATTGTTAAATCCGATTTCGCCGTTAAAGGTCATTTTGCCCGGTTTACTGTTGATTGTTATATTTCCTTCAGTGGTGCCGTGCAGATTATTGGCAAACTCGCTGATAAAAGGTTCAAAAAGCTGAAAATTGAGTTTGCTGAATTTACTTTTTAACTGAAGTTCGTTTTCTATGGTGTTGGTCGTCATCTCTGCCTGAAGCGAAAGCGAATCGTCAGCCGAAACCAGTAAGCGGCTGCTCAGAATACCTGTTGAATCAGCAGTCAGATTTCCGGTAATGTCGATAAGTTTGAAATGAATATTTTCCCATTTCATCTGTCGCATTTGCATATTCATTTCAACATTATGGTGAGCAGTTTTTGTATAAACCACATTGGCATCAATTGAGCCATCGGGAATAAAACCAACGATTCCGGGGATTGCCAGGTTCTTTAGTTCAATATTCCTGATCTCGAGCCCGATTGTTTCTGTGTTTTTTCCTTTTAGTCCGATGTAGCGATCGCCAAAATGCAAATCGAGAGCGGCAATCAGTGTTTTCGACTGTTTGTCCCAGGTTAGAAATTCGGGAGGCGATAAAACCCAGGGATTTTTGTCGATTATCCAGTCATGTGTTGCCGATTTAAAAACTACCGTGTTGTTTTCACTTGTACCTTTTAAGTTAATCCGGTGCAGTACACTGTCCGAAATATCAGAAACAGTAAAACCTGCAGTAATAACCGAGGGTAAAACTTCCATATTTACATTCGCTTTGCCAAATTTTACCTGCGGGCCAACCAAACTGTCGTGGTTCAAATCAAGTGTCATCCAGTTGTTTGTTGTAAGGATAGAACCCCGGGGATTATAACTTTTTAATTTATTGTAACTTACCCAGTCAGTAAAAACTTTGCTTCGCATTACGCTGTCGTTCACCGTTTTACCGATTTCAATATTGATATCGCTGAAACTGAGAACAGAATCGGGAAAGAAAAGATTAAAAACCTTGTCGTGACGAATTTTTGCATCGAGTTTAAAGTTTTTAAGATTATGAAAGGGTCCAAGTTTTATAAAATTGTCGGTTTCGAGGTTACTTAATTTTTCAATGCGTGTTGAATCAAAGGCATTTTTAAAATCAGAAAACGATGCCTCACTATTAAACTGTACGTTCAGAAACCGGGATTTAAAATCTGATACGATAACACTATCGCCGGCATTCAGGTTGAATTGAATGTCACCAACGGTTGCAGTGTCGTTTTTATTTGAAATAATCAAATTCTTCAAACCGGCTGAAGTGGCAATCACAGATTTGGAATAGTCAAAGTTAACATCAATGTTTCCGCTGCCGGCATACGGCTCGGTCATTAAATTCATGGCAAACAGATCAACATCGAAAAGTCCTTTCAGATTTCCTGAATACTCCTTTTTCCTGCTCATGGCAAAATGTCCACCCAAATCAAGATTCAATGCGCTGTCGGAGACTATTAAAGTAATATCCGCTTCATCATCGGCCGATTCAACCTGAACCATAATATTACGGGTGGTTTTGTTGTTGTACCTTACCGAATCTATTTGAATAACTGCTTCTCCTTCAGGTAAGTTACCGCCGGAAATACCTCCTTTTAAATTTATATTTCCGGTAATGTATTCGGGTAAGGTTTCACCCATGATTTCACTCAGTAAAATCTGTGTAAAATTTGCCTGTAAACTACCCGATGTTTTTTTGATATTGTAATTTCCACTGGCTACAATCTTGCCCGATTTACTGTTAATATTCAATGCAAAAACCGGATTCATCAGCGAGTTTTTTACGCTACCTGAAATACTAACCGGCTGAAAAAGTGGCAATTCAGTTCCCGGACTAAAAGCACGAAGGATTGGCGCCAGTTGGTTGCGTGATATTGCGCCCGAGTTAAATCTCAGGTTACATCCCGATTCAGGCATTTCCATAATTTGAGTGATTTGTCCGGTGAGGTTAAATTTAAAGCCGTTTGATGATTGCAAATCCAATTTGCGAATATTGATTTCAGTAGTATTTCCCGAAATATCAGTGGAAAACTCCAGTTTTGTCTTTTTTTCAAGCCATGATTTATTTTCTTTTATCAAAGCTGAAAAACGGGCTTTCAACTCCAGATTTTCGAGCGAGTCGGAAATGAAATCTATGTTGCCTGTTTCAATTTCAAGTTTGTCGGCAAGTGAAAATGAAAGTTTTTCAAGGTTCAGTTGGTAACCCGACTGAGTTAGTGAAATATCACTTAAACTGATATTTAAATTGTTAAGAGGAAGCCAATCATCGGTTGAAATATTTTGACCTTTTTCACCGGAACTTGTTATAAAAAAGCCGTCGTTAATTCCTGCTTTTTCTACTTTAATTATCCACGGAATGTTGGGAATGGAAAAACCTGTTGATTTTTCTTCAATTTTTGTTGGGTGCGATGATTTTTCGGAAGTCACAATGGTAAGCCGGGGCTCCTCTAATTTTATTTTTTCCACCAATATTTCACGGGTGGCAAGGTCGAGTTTATCGAGCGAAAATTGGCCTTTATCGAGGGTAATATCCATTCGCTGACCTGCATCAGGCTGGTCGAGGGTAAAAATCAAATCACTGATTTCGAAATTTTTAAGTGAAAATTTCCATGCATTTTCCGATTCGGTATCTTCTTCGGTTTTATCGGGTGTTTCCCAAATTGCCACCAACCCTTCAGATTTTCTGATTTTGAGCTTTTCAATATCGATTTGTTGTTTTAAGACCGAAAAATAATCAAATTCAATTTCAACTTTTTCAAGGCTTTGTTTTACCAGAATTCCTCCCGGCGCATCGCTGTACACAAACCTGATATTTTTTAAATCAATATCACCAACCTGGATTTCCCAGCTTACTCCCGTTTGTGACGTATCTTTTACTACCAGCGTTTCATCTGTTTCTGTTATTGAAAAAAGCGAAATGATGTTGAGTTTACCGGTTTGTTCATCGGTTATTATGTTGGCAACTACATTTTCAAGTTTGATGTTTTTTACAATCACTCGCTTTTTCAGCAAGGGTAGCAAACGAATATCGACACTTGCTTTTCCGGCATAAACGATTGTATCTGTTGGTGGTGTAATTATTTCAAGATGTTTTAATCCGACTTTTCCATTGAGAAGAAGTGTTATTTTTCCTGCCCGGATTGGTATTCCTTTTTCGGCAAAAATTGTATTTGCTTTTTGAGTAATCAGTTGATGTACAAAGGGAAGATTTATGGCAGCAACAACCAGTAAAAAAAGCAGTACCAGCGACACGAACAGGTATTTAATGATACGTATGACTACTTTTAATTTTGGCGTCACATTGCTTTTTTTTTGTTTAACACCGATAAAAATACAATATAATTTCTGAACAAAATATTCCTGGCTAAACAGCACAAAATTTTATGTCAAAACAGTTTTTTTGAACATGGCTTTTTTTAATCTTTGTGTTGGTAAAATAGAACTTACACACGGTTTAACAACAATTTAAAATTTTGAAAATGAAAACGGTTAGTTGGATTTCGAAAATGCTGATAGTCCTGTTTTGTGCATTTTATATTTCTGGATACAGTCAGGAAAAAACTGATGTTGATACAGTTATTAGTATCAATAACGATGTTTTTCCAATACCCGATAAATACAACCGGAAAAACTCGCTCATGCTTAATATTACAAATCCCATGTTACTTTCTATTCAGTTTCAAACCATTGCCTATGAGCGGATCTTGAAAAATAATCAGTCGTTTTCCGTGTCTTTTGGAAAGTTTTCGTTGCCAAAATTTGGTGATGACCTGGCCGACTCACTGGGAATGAATACCGATTATACTGATAAAGGATTACACGTAGGTTTTGATTATCGTTTTTATTTGAAGAAGGAGAACAAATACGCCGCTCCCCGGGGCGTTTATATCGGGCCATTTTACACTTTTAATTATTTGAACCGTAAAAATTCATGGTACCCGGAGAATTTTGACAACGAAGTTTATACAAATCTTAAATTCAATATTAATACGGTTGGCCTTGAACTTGGATATCAGTTTGTTTTCTGGGATCGCATGGCAGTTGACATGATACTGATGGGGCCCGGGGTTGGTTTTTACAATATAAAAGCAGAAGTTGGGACTGATATGGATGCTGCTGAAGAAGCAGAATTTTTTCAGAAACTGAACGACTTGCTTGCCGATAAAATTCCCGGATATGATAAAGTAATTGAACCTGGAACGTTTAATACAACCGGCTCCGTAAGCGCGGTGGATATAGGTTTCAGGTATGTTATACGCATAGGTTATCGGTTTTAGGAATTATTTCTTCCTCTATGTTTTAATTTTATTTTTTCAAGCGCGAACAGTTTTCCAACTGATTTGTTTACTTTTGCAGCATTGTTGCATTTGTTTATTTGTTGCATTGAATGACAGCCAAAGATATATTACATAAACACAATCTGATTCGTACCAGTTGCAGGCAAAGTATTATTGATACCCTGGCCAATGTCGGTGCTGCCATTTCTGAAGAGGAAATAAAACAAATTATTGGCGATACTTACGATCGCACAACCTTGTACCGAACCTTTAAAACGCTGGTTGAAAGCGGGATTATTCATAAAATTGTAGTCGATAACCAGTTAGTAAAATATGCACTTTCAACAAGTAAAACTGAAAGCGAAAATCATGTTCATTTTTACTGCAACCAATGCGGGTTGGTTGAATGTATGCCCGGAGCCGGACTAACTATGCCGGATTTACCCGATGGTTACACACAAACAAATGCTGAGTTGATTATTAAAGGAAATTGTAAAAACTGCAACCGGTAAATTCAACCTGAGAAAAGGTTTTAATGTACGGTTTTACCGGAGCAAAAAATGATAAGTAGAAAATGGGAAATGTTTGGGTTGGAGCGTTAGGAAGCACTTTGCTGGTTAGTTTGTTGTCGTTTTCGGGCATTTTACTGCTTGCAATGCGTGCCAAACAATTAAAACGAATGGTTTTTATTCTGGTGAGTTTTGCCGTTGGCGCTTTGTTTGGCAATACTTTTTTTATGCTCATTCCCGAATCTTATCATCAGATTGAAGATAGTCAAACCATTGGAGTTCTGATAATTTCCGGTTTGATTGTCATGTTTGTGCTCGAAAAATTCATTCACTGGCATCACAATCACAATGTTTCAGAAGAGGAAGTTACTGCTCCGCTGGGTTACATTAGTTTAATCACCGACAGTCTGCATAATTTTACCGATGGTGTTTTAATTGCTGCTGCATGGATGGCCTCGCCCGAAGTGGGAATCGCAACCACACTCGCAGTTGTAGTTCACGAAATACCGCAGGAAATAAGTGATTTTGGCGTTTTGTTGCATGCCGGTTTTTCAAAACGAAAAGCTTTGTTTCTGAATTTTATAGCTGCCTGTTCGGCCATTTTAGGCGGAGTGCTGACACTGACACTTGGTTCCGTTTCAGAAAAAATACTGACTTATATTTTGCCTTTTGCAGCCGGTGGTTTTATTTACCTGGCCGGCAGTGATTTAATTCCGGAATTAAACCGCGAAAGGTCGGTAAAGAAAAGTTTGATTCAATTTGCAGCAATCATTGCCGGATTGATACTTATGTTTTACATCAGTCTGCATCACGAACATCATCATGATGAACCGGCTAAAACCGGAATAGAAATGCACGATCACAGCGATCATGACCATAACCACGAACATGACCATGATCACGACCACAATCATTAGAAAAAGCGATTTACTTAAAACTGAGTAACACTTTCCCTTTGCTCATATTGTTTTTATAGGTTTCAATGGCTTCGGTAATTTGGCCGATGCTGAATTGCTTGTGAATATTGGTTCCCAGTTCGTGGTTGATAAGCGACTGAACTTTTCGTATGGCCAGAAGCGTTTTTAACATTCCTTTTTCGTGCAGCCAGTTGGTAAGCCAGAATCCCTGAATCTGGTTGCCGGTAAAAATCAATTCACCCGGCAAAATTTCACAGGCATCCGCCGACAATCTTCCGTATATAAACAATTTGCTGCCTTTGGGTGCTGCGCTTAACAATTGTTGGGGCAGTTTGCCACCAACTGCATCGAATAAAATAGTGGCGTTTAACTGATGGGCAAGTTCTTTCAGTTTCAACTCAAAATCAGGATCAGAGCTGTTTACAACAAATTCAGCTCCTTCCGATTTTAACATTTCAACCTGCTCTTAGCGCCTGACAATGGAAATTACCGGAATCCCTTTTTGTTTTCCCAAACGGATGACCATTCTTCCCAAAGCGCTGGCCGCAGCCGTATTGATTATTCCCCGCAGCTTTTTTGATGAATTTGGCGTGTTTTTATAGACATCGAAAAACGCCAGAGCTGTCATCGGGTTTACAAACATCATCGATCCCTGGTCAATCGATATTTTTTTTGAAAGTGGAACACATGAAGCGGCAGTTGTAACCATGTATTCGGCCCAGCAACCATTGAGTTTTGGCGATGCCGCACAGGCTACTTTTTTGCCCAGCCAGATTTTTGGCAGAATTCCCTTGCCTGCAGCAACCACAATTCCGCTACCTTCGAAACCAGGCACCACAGGAAAAGGTTTTTTGATTCCGTAACCACCCGCCAGAAAAGCCAGATCGGAGGGATTGATTGGCGAAGCGTGCATTTTTACAAGCACCTCTCCCGCGCCCGGCTGAGGGACTGGAATTGTTGCTATTGTTGGTTGTGCGCCGATTTCTGTCAGTACAACCGCCTGCATTGTTGATGGAATATTTGTTTTCATACGGCAAATGTAAATTAAAAACTTTGACTTAGGAAAGTCAAAGTCCCGATCAGCCGGGACGTGGACTTTCCAAAGTCCACGTTTTTTAGAAACTATCAACCACTGAAAAACTTTGAGTTAGGAAACTCAAAGTCCCCAAGCCCCGGGACATGGACTTTCCCAGGTCCATGATCTTTTATGTATCCAAAGTCATTGTAATTGTTCTTTAAACACGAAGGGTTGGAATGATTTTAGAATTTATTTCACAGATTTTTTTAAACCCACGAAATACTCGCATATCATACCTGCCCTGCCGGTCAGGCGGGCCTTCGGCATTCTAAAACCATTCCGTCGAATTATTGCTATAATCATATCATGCCTTTGGCATTTATAGAATTAATTTTAACAAGCTGTTTTAATTGAAAAAACTTTTAAACGTTTTTTTTGTTTATCTTTCCAAACAAAATAAAAAACAAAAAAAATGAGAAAAATAACATTGATTTTAGGTATGGTAATAATTGCAGGAGCTGTATTTGCGCAGCAATCGTTTTACGATTTTAAAGTGAAGGATATTGAGGGGAAGGATTTTAACCTGGCATCCCTAAAAGGTAAAAAAGTGCTGGTAGTTAACACAGCTTCGAAATGTGGTTTAACACCGCAATACGAGCAGTTACAGGAGGTATATGAAAAATATGGCGGCGACGATTTCACCATTATCGGTTTTCCGGCCAATAATTTTGCAAACCAGGAACCCGGTACAAACGAAGAAATCGAGGAATTCTGCCAGAAAAATTATGGTGTAACTTTCACCATGATGGATAAAATTTCGGTAAAGGGCGATGATATGCACCCGCTTTACCAGTGGCTGACCCAGAAAAGCAAAAACGGTGTTTTGGATTCGGAAGTGGGCTGGAATTTTCAGAAATACCTGATTGACGAAAAGGGAAACCTTGTAAAAATGGTTGAACCAAAAGTAAAACCAAACGACGAACAGATTTTAAGCTGGATAACAAAGTAGTAGTTAAATAAATTCAATTTACATGAAAGCCGCTGTGAAATAACATTTTGCAGTGGCTTTTTTTATCATCTTTTTACCGACGACTCCCTGACAACAAGTTTTGTTGGCAGAACTACTTTTTCAGCAAAATTCTGTCCTTTTTCGATACACTTAAAAAACAAACGTGCCGCTTCTCTTCCCATTTGCAATGTGGGGTGAGTAACCGAAGTCAGTGCAGGTTCTACCACGGTGGAATGAAATTCGTCGGTAAATCCAACAAGGGCTATATCATCAGGTATTCTTAATTTGTGTTTTTTAATCTCTTTCATTGCCGCAAAAGCTATGGTGTCGTTGATTCCAAAAATAGCATCCGGAATCTGCTTCAGGCTCAATAGTTTTTTTGTTGCGGTGGTTGCTTCTTCCGCATTAAGATTACATTCAACCAGTAAATCAGAATTAAATTCCAGGCCACATTCCTGTAATCCTTTTAAATACCCTTCCTTTCGGTGTTTTGAAATATTAAGGTGTTCCGGGCCTGAAATGTACGCAATCCGGCGGCATCCGTTTTCAAAAAAGTGACGGGTAACATTTTTTGCAGCTTCAATACCATTAACTGTAACTGATGGAACTTCGGGTAATTCAGGTACACGGTCGAAAAAAACAAGCGGAGTTTCATTTTGAACCAGCTTTTCAAAATGTTCAAAAGTGTTGGTTTCCTGACTAATACAAACAATCAATCCTTCAACCCTCGATTTTAGCAGATTATTTACCGATTCAATTTCTTTTTCAAGCGATTCGTTGGATGAGGCAATAATGATGAAATACCCGTTTTCTTTTGCTACTTCTTCAATGCCTGAAATGATTGATGAGTAAAAATGGGTCACCAAATCGGGCACAATAACACCAATCATTTTGGTCTGCTGCCGGAGCAATCCCATAGCCAGCGGATTGGGAATGTAATTCCTTTTAATGGCCAGTTCCTTGATTTTTTGTGTCAGTTCGTGACTGATCATCGGATTGTTTTTCAGCGCCCTCGAAACTGAGGAAATGGAAACCCCCAGTTCATCGGCCAGATCTTTTAATGATGTGAGACGTTTTTTCATGTTGGAAAAATAATCAAATTTTACAATCGTACCTGCAACGAAAACAGCAACCCAAACTGATGTTTTGTCTGCTCGTTGTAGTTTGTGCGCCAAACGCCATCGACCCTTAAAAATTTAAATATATTTTCCAGTCCGGCTGAAAATTCCATGTAGGGTTGATTGCCCAACCCTTTCATATTTCCCGGAAGCAACAGACTGTTGTGCTTTTCTTCATCGTAACTGCCCCAAAGCGTTCTCATTCCAACAACTTCGCGCCATTTCAACTTTCTGAAAACAGGAACTTTGTTCAGAAAGAACCCAACAAAATGGTGTTCCCAAAAGAGGCTGATATAAGT
>Ga0351903_1063_pt1 | contig 28573 bp, 31 predicted proteins | sample BONcelHT113001D6_FD_206874 | JGI IMG/M metagenome (GOLD analysis project Ga0351903, IMG submission 206874) | Enriched cells from coal bed in the Powder River Basin, Montana, United States - BONCAT cells T11 rep1 HSBNCT.T11.300.1.D6 ... | reverse complement strand
ATCGAAGATCTGGATCTGATTCGTGGCGGCATAGATAACGGGCAAGCTCCAGGATGGATCGCCGCGCTTTTCGCAGGCCTTCCAGGCTTCCTGGCGAGCCAGGAGAAGAGCCCGGTCCACCGGCTGGCCGTCTTTAAGCGTTCTGTAAAATGTGCGGGCGAAGTTGGTGGCCAGGTCGTCGGCGATGGAGGCTGCCCAGCCCACGGCCAGGGGCACCTCCGCGCCTACCAGGCCCTGGCAGATTCCGGCTAAAGCCTCACGCGGAGCCTTTCCCGACTGGCAGCCGCTCACAAAGACGCACTGAACGCCTGAGCCGGACAGGAATCGGCGCAGATCTTCCGAAGGGACGAGATCGGCGGTGCCATCTTCTTTCTCAAAGGCAAAGCGGCCCTGGCCCTCCAGAACAGCGCCGTGTCCGGTCAGGTGGACGATGTGGGGGTTGAACTCGCTCACCTTCTCCTTGAGCTCCTCGAAGGTGCCCAGGTCGCAAGAATCGAAGGCTACGTCCTGACCGTAAATGGCCCGGAATAATGCTTCCTCTTCCCTTTCGTAGTCCAGAGTCGGCTGATCCGTTGGGGCGCAGGCCATGAAGAGCAGGCGCAAAGGCCGGGCTCGAAGCTCTCCTGTGAAGAGGGCCATCTGCTTGGCAGAAGAGGGAAAACGACGGATTCGGAAGAGTGGATTGATGCCGAGGAAGTCACTATCAGGAGGAAGCAAGAGCTCCCAGGGGATGTTGAGGATCTCAGGGATCTCCGAGGCAATGACCAGGAATCGCAGAGAGCCAACCGGAACCGCGGCCTTGATCTTCTCCCAGGACGAAGCCAGCCAGAAGTCAAAGAGCTGCTTTCCCAGAATCCTCTGGTCGTCAACGTCTTTTTCCGGCCTGCAGCCCTGCTCGAAAAGAGCGCCAAAGCTGCAGGAGATCTCCCGCACTGCTTGGGAGTCCGGCAGGGAAAGGCTCTGGTTGCTGGTGAGAGCTTTTCCATCGAGCAGGACATGAAAGAGATAAGCGGTATTGGGACGTTCTCCTGATTCTTTTATGGACAGTGTGATGGTTGGCTCTTGGCCCATGGTCTTGCCTCCTGCGTGAATATTCCAGAAGTAACATTTCAGGATAGCTAATAAGGTTCACGATCGTTCTCTGAAACTACGCCACCTGGTATGAGACTCCGATCGCCCTGAACTCCTCGGTTTCCTGGCGCTCTAGCTTGGCCTTGATCTGCTCGAATCTCCTCACAACCTCCTGCGAGTACAGTCTCTCTCCGCAGCGCAGGCAGACCTCAGCGCAGACCTTCAAAACCGCGGTATTGGCACCACCACGCAGGATCTTCTCAACTTCTTTTTCAACCATATCGCCCCCGCAGACCGGGCATTGTTCAAAAGGCATTGAATTCATCTCTTCCTCTCTATGCAATTGTCTCGAATATGGCCATTTCGGCGCGTTCCGGGGTCAAAGGCCGTCTCGCCCTGAGTTCTTCTGCACGGAAAGGACTATTCTTCATCAAATCCTCGGCTCAAACGTCCTCGCATCCAGCCGGATCCTGTTCTGGCAGTAGCTGCAGATCGTCTCCAAAAAGTGCCCTTCTCCAGCGCCTCCTCCACTTCTTCCTGGGGCGTGAGATACTGGGTCATCTCCTCCCCGCATTTGGGGCAGGTAACCTTCAGCCACTCCAGCCGGGAGAGCTCTCGCAGGATCTTGATCAGCAGGCCAGCTGCATCTGCCAAGAAAGCCCACAACCGGGACGGCCAGAAATTGGGCATATTCAGGCCGCCAGCACTAGCCGCACTCCGAGAGTCATGAGCTAAAACGAGCAACTGGGTCCGTGTGGTTGAGGGATCGCTCACAAAAGCTCTACGAACTCTTCGACGGTCAATCCAGCCAGCCCGATTAGTCCTCTCAGTGTTCCTCTATCCAGATCATCATGAAGCGGGACGGAAAGGATAACAATCGAGTCCGATTTAGTCATAATCATATGGCTGCTTTTTTGTCTGGAAATAATCCATCCAGCTTTGCTGAAGGCCTTGACTGCATTCTTTCCTGATATGTTCGGCAGTCTGGACATCAGACGACTACTTCCATCATTTGCTTGCCACTAATTGCCTTGACCCTTTCTTCCATCACTTCCATACAGCCTTCTATGGCCTCTTTGATATTGTCAAGGGCTTCTTCCAGGGTCTTTCCCTGGGAGATGCAGCCGGGAATAGAAGGACATTCCACGACAAGCCATCCATCTTCTCCTTCACTGATCAGAACCTTTAGCCTCATCTGAATCCTCAATTGACAAATGATTTATTAGATAATAAGCCTTCTGCAATTATGCAAGCATGAGACGACTCACTAATTGCAGTTCCAGCATAGACTTCAGAACCGCTGTATTGGCACTACCTGCGAGGAACCAGGTGAAACACTATGCAAGACGCAGATAAATGTGCTGGAGCTTTACAAGGAGTTTATAGCCCCATCAGGTCGGATAGTGGATTGCAAAAGGTCAAGAAGCTGCTCGATGCTTTCGTCATCCTCTCCATAGATGAAGACGTCTATGATATGTTTGGGGAACTATCCTCCGAACTCAGAAGGAGGGGAGAGGCGATCGGTGACTTTGATGAACTTATCGCATCCACTGCTTTGGCCAATGGGGCAGTAATTGTCTCAGGGGACACCCATTTCCGGCGAGTACCTGGATTAAAGGCCGTCTCGCCCTGAGTTCTCCGCACCGGAAAGGACCATCTATCACAGCCTCGGCTCAAACGTCCTCGCATCCAGCCGAATCTTATTCTGGCAGTAGCTGCAGATCGTCTCCAAAAACGTGCTCTTTGCCAGCGCCTCCTCCACATCCTCCTGGGGCGTGAGATACTGGGTCATCTCCTCCCCGCATTTGGGACAGGTCACCTTCAGCCACTCCAGCCGGGAAAGCTCCCGCAGTATCTTGATCAGCAGTCCGACAACATCGGCATATTTCTCCTCCCGGAAGACCAGGGGCCGCAGGTGCTCGATCAGGAAGGGCAGCTTTGCTCCCTCCTCCAGCAGGGGGATGATGAGCAGATCCAGTCCCCGGGCCAGGCCGATCTCCTGGCAGACCTCTGAAGAAGTGGAGCCTTCAACGGTCAGCAGGGCCACCAGGCACTCAGAATTGCGCAGCCCAAAAGAAGCCCGCTCGGCTAAAGAGATGGCCGGTGACAGATTATAGAGAGCGACGTAGCTTTCCAGGCCTACTCTCCAGAGGGCACGGGAGAGCTGCAGGGCCATCTCCTCATCAGCAGGGCTGTGGGAGATGTAGACTTTGGAGATCATCTCGTTATTATTAGCGCGCTTTCTTCAAAAGGCTGACTATTGGCCTTAAGCTTCCAGGAAGATGTTCCAGACCGCCCAGAGAATGGAGAGGGTGGCCACGAAGAATATCATATACAGAGTATCCTGGGAAATATTCAAAGCCAGAAGATTTGCCAGATCATAGACAACGTAAAGTACAAAAGTGAGTGCGATGCACCAGCCGTATATTTTCTTCTTGCTGGTGGCCAGCATTATGCCCAATGCAGCCACGACCGCCTCCAGCAAGATAGAAAGCAAATGGAGCAGGTTCATTTTGATAATCTCAAACAATAATTAAAATTCATATGATATAAACTTATGGGAGAAACCAGGGAAAATAAGAGCATAATAGACCTATTTTTTGGCTAATAGCCCGTGAGACTTAAGCAAATTTATCACCTCGGTCCGGTCAAGGTCATACCAGTTTCGGTAGGCATCTGCGACGGCAAAGCTGTAGCCGCTCCGGATATTTGGGCAGACGATAGTGTCCACATGGGGGGCAAGGAGCTTGATGGTGCTCGCCGAGGCGGTAGGAACGGCCACTACTATCTGAGAGGGCTTACGCCTGCGCACGACGCGAACGGCAGCCAGCATGGTATAGCCGGAGGCCAGCCCATCATCTACTAATATTACTGTCTTACCTGCAAGCTGTGGCCAGGGGCGGTTTTCTCGAAAGATGCGGTTTCTGGCCAAAAGCTCTTCCTGCACCGGCTCTGCCAGCACCTCAATCTCCTCCGGGGTGAGGCCCAGCTCTCTGACTAAAGGCTCGTTTAGAACCATATCGCCCTCCAGGCTGACCGCTGCAAAGCCAGACTCGGTGTATCCGGGAACGGGAATTTTTCTTATTATCAGGAGATCAAACGGCAGCTCTAAGCGAGAGGAGACGGCCAGGCCTACCGGCACTCCTCCCGAAGGTATGGCCAGGACGAAGGCATCCTTTCCCCGAAGCTGCTCCAGCGACCGGGCTAAGTATTCTCCCGCATCATCTCGATCACGGTATACTCCCGTCCTATCGTGCAGCTTTCGATCCTCAATCACTATTGCAGGCATAACATCAGGACTACAGAATTTTCCCAGGCATATTGTGCTTCTTTTTGCTTGTTTGGGTATAGCCCGAACCTGTAGGCAGTTTTCATGCTGATTTAAATATGGTAGTTCCATACTATATTAAGTCAATTAGAGCGTAGCGAAAGCAATTATGACAGCTGTACGATTCATCCCTCCGCCTGAAGTCTAGGGTCTTCTCTATCTCTGTTACCCTGTTACCCACAAGATAAATGCGAGAACGCCGGGATAGAAGACAGATTGATAATTCAGAATAAGTTCAACTATTTATCCCAAGAATGCCCATATACCTATCATGCCCATCCTTCGAGAAGATAGGGACCTGAAAGAGGCCCTGACAAGCTGCCGCACCATCTGCGTGGTCGGCATCTCCCCTGATCCCTACAAGCCCAGCTATTTCGTCTCTGATGTCTTGCAAAGCCGCGGCTTCAAGCTCTATCTCGTCAATCCTAATTATGCCGGCCGGATCATTCTGGGCGAGAAGGTCTACGCCTCCATGCATGACATACCGGATGAGATCGATATTGTGGATGTATTCCGAAGGCCCTCTGCTGTGCTGGCTCTGGCTGAAGAGGCAAAGCAGAAAGGCTTCAAGGTCTTCTGGATGCAGCCGGGCACAGAAAGCCCGGAGGCCATAAAGAAGCTGGATAAAGAAGGATACAGCGTTGTAGCAGGAAGATGCGCCAAAATAGAATCCAGCCGATTGCTCTGAATTATTTTTAATTTTATTAAATTTTTAGCATGAAGCTATAATTCCTGGCCACCAGGACCCTGTTTAGTATTGTCTCCAGAGACCGACATAGCTTCTCACGACGTTGCTGGTCGGTGTTGATATCAGGCTGGTGGAAGATATAGACCAGAGCGGTACTCAGAAACTCAACCGTCTCGGTGGGATTTTCGATATTGAAACGATCCTTCGCATTTCCTTTGGCCACTAACTCGGATAAGATTGGAACAATTCGCTCAACAGTTGCCTTTTCCAGCTTTGCATGCATTACAGCATTTATGTCTTGATGGAGAAAGTCAATGAAGTCATTCCTTTGAGAAACGAACCCGAGAATTCCATTAATCGCGGCATTTAGCCTGGTTGCCTCATCGACCTCTTCATCTTGAATGAGATGGATAACATTCTGCTCCAAGACGGCAATGCTCTTCTCAACAACTGCTTCCAATATATCTTCTTTGGAGCGAAAGTAGTAGTAGAGAGTTCCCTGGGCAATATTGAGCTCTTTGACAATATCGCTAATTGCTGTATGCTCATATCCCTTCTCCATGAAGAGGCGCTCAGCCGTATCGATCAATTCCCGTCTTCTTTCTTCGGGGCCTTTTGTAATTCGTTTCATCTTCTTCACTCTATTGCAGGCACCACAAGAACCGGCACATGGGAGTGGCGCACTACTTTCTCTGCTACGCTGCCCAAGAGGAACCTCTTCAGACCACTTTTTCCGATGGTGCCAAGCACTATCAGGTCAAATTCCCGATCGCTGCAGAGCTTGAGCAGCTCCTCACCGGGATCACCCTCTGCTATCACTCTTTCATAAGCCACTCCTGCATCCCGGGCCATATCCTCAATTTCCTCTAAAGCCTCGCCGCCTTCCGTGAACATGAGTTCCATGAGATTGTCTTTAATACCGGGCATTGCCGTATAGCCGGGAAGCTGAGCCAGTCTATGCACATCTACAACGTAGACAGCCGTTACTGTGGCTCCTGCTTCTTTACCGATACTAACGGCATTCTTTGCGGCACGCATGCTTGTCTCCGATCCATCCGTGGCCACCAATATCTTTTTCAGCATATGGTCATACCTCGCAAATGATTTTGTCCAAGAGGTTGAAACCAGACATGAGCCTCATTCCGATCGCGGAGTGTTTGCCCGGAATGGCTCTTGTGCCTTGATATTCGTTTTAAGCTCTTTTTTCTCTTGCTCACTGAGCAGGCAGCCGCAAGAGCCTTCTTTCGCCATGGCGCAATTGCAGGGCTCGATATGAATAGTAACTGTAGTCCCAGGATAGTGCTGTTTGATAGAGCAGGTTATCATGTCAGCAATGCGATGTGATTCGTCCACCGACATTGATGCATCGACTCTGATGTGAAACTCCACGAAGCGACTTGACCCAGCTTTTCGCGTGCGTAGGCGATGAAATCCCCGGATGGTTGGGGCAAAAGCCCTTATGTGCCTACGCATATCGTCCACCTCTTCAAAAGGAAGGCCCACATCCACCAGGTCGCGGGCAGATTCAACTGTCAGATGATAGGCAGCCCTTATGATTAACAGAGCGACTCCTATCGCGGCTACCGGGTCCACCCATCGCAAATCTACACCGGGAAGAACGAGCCCTCCCGCAAAGATAACGGCCAGACCACCCAAAACGCCAAGCGAAGTGTATACATCAGTTCGCAGATGCCATGCATCCGCCATCAGAGCTATAGAGTCCGTTTCTTTGCCTACTTTAAAAAGATTCTTGGAAACTATGATATTTGCCATGACGGAAATCAGCATCACGACAATGCCAAGCCAGGCATCTTCCATTGGTTCGGGATTTTTCAGCTTTTTTACTGCCTCAAAGATGATCCAGCCAGCTGCAAGAAAGATAAGCAAAGCCTCAACAGTTCCGGATATATTCTCAACCTTGCCGTGTCCGAAGGGATGGTCCTCGTCTGCCGGTTTGCTGGATTTTCTCACAGCAAACAAGGCAATGATGGCCGCGAGCAAGTCCACTCCCGAATGAATGGCCTCGGATATTACGGAGACCGATCCGATCATCGTTCCTACAACAAGTTTGAGAATCACAAGGCCGGTATTCGAGATTACGGAAAGCAGAGCCACATTCGACTTTCGCTTATTTCTTTCTGCATCATTGATTTCCATATTTCGTTCCCTTACTTTATGACTGACGGTCAGTCATCGTGTTATTATATATTGGTTCTGCCTGGGACAAAAAAAATGATTAAATTATTCTCTTAGTTTCTTCGCCGGATTAAGCCAACCGCGGCCAATGTGGCCAATATGGCTAAAGCGGCCTCAAATCCCGGTTGCTGCCTAATCTGTTCGCTTACCTGCTTCTTCAGCTCTTCTGCTGCCTTTTGCTGAAGCTGCTCGGGAGACAGGTTCAGATTCATCTGGTTGATTTTTTCTCTTGCTTGCGCCGTCAGATTATCTTTGGTGGCATTGAGATCTTGGGCAATATGCTCTTGGGTTAGATTTCCCTCTAGAACGTGCTTTGCAGCTTTCTCCTTAAGCTGTTGTCCGGCAGTATTCATCTGTTCCTGGAGGGAACTGGCAGCAGCCTCAAAGGGATTTTGGGTCGCTGCTGTTGAGAATATTGCTAAAAGACACGCCATTAAAATTAAATGCAAAATCTTCATATCTCTTATCACCAATTTTTCAAGCATTTTTCAATACCCTGGAATAACTATTGTTAACCTAAAGGGCTTTCGCTTCATATTCATCACTAATGAAAATATTCGCTTTAGCAAAAGCTAAATAGCCAGGCCGGCAGTACCCATTCGATGTTCTCCGGCTGGGATGAATACAACCTCATAAACAAGCAACTCGCCGAACTGGTGAGAAGCCTGCCTGATTCTCCCCTGGGAGAGATAATCAGCTATGTGCTCTCCTCTTCAGGAAAGAGGGTTCGGCCCTTAATCCTGATTTTCTCTGCACAGGCAATGGGTGGCAGCGCGCCCTCGGCCATGAACGCGGCTCTGGCTATTGAGCTGGTGCATGCCGCCTCCCTTGTGCATGACGATATTCTCGATGATGGTGTAGAGCGGAGAGGTTCGCAAAGCGCGCTGCAGCGTTTTGGTCCGGAAGCCTCTCTTCTCGCCGGGGACTGGCTCATATCCCGATCTATAGATTTGATATCTCATTATAGCCAGCCGGTAATAAGCACTTTTGCCACCGCCTGCATGGACATGTCTGAGGGAGAACTGATGGATTTGTCTTCAGCCTCCTCCCCGGATGATTACTATCAATGCATCTCTAAGAAAACCGCCTCTCTCTTTTCCGCATCCGCCAAGATGGGCGGACTCATAGCCGGAGCTGATGAAGAGGATGTGGCCAGGTTTGAGAGTTATGGGATGCACCTGGGCCTGGGCTATCAGGTACTCGATGACCTGGAGGAATTTCTGGGGCTGGATCAAGGAAAATCGTCCAAGAAGACTTCTGTTACTCTTCCCATAATCTACAGCAACCAGTATCCGGATGATGTCGTGAGGCAGATGTGCATTAAGGTCATTGATGATCACAGCGGCCTCGCAAAGAGAGCTCTTTTTCTCTCAACAGGACGCAATGAAATGCGATCTCGCCTGGAGAGCATCGTGGACGAGATGACGCACCGGGGACTGGAGAGATGCAGATCGCAAAAAAGCCTCTGCTGAGGGTAGAGGCTTCCGCAGAAGGAAGAGGCATCCGGCTTGCTGCCAGAGGCGCGCTCGCGCCCTTGGCAAGACCGGTCATGGACAGGATCAATAAGATCTTCGCCGATGAGAAGCCCATAAGCTGCGGCCCGGACAAGTTCATCTTCTCCACCTGGATTCCGCCTGCGCCAAGCCTTGCCTTCGATCGCATGCTCTCCGCCCAGGTGGCGGCTTTGACCCGCCGCCCAGTTCCCGATCAGTTTTCCATAGCGGTCATGAGGGCCTGTCCCAATGACTGCATCCACTGCAGCGCCCCCTCCCGCCAGGGAGAGATACTGGAGAGCGGAATCGTGAAAGGGGCGATATCCCAGGCCCTGGATATGGGATCTTACCTCATAACTTTTGACGGAGGCGAGCCCATGCTAAGAAAAGATCTGCCCGATCTGGTCTCGTCCGTGGACGAACGGGCTATTGCCACGACATTCACCAGCGGCTATCGTCTATCGGCAGAGAGGGCGAAGCAGCTTAAGCAGGCCGGGCTTTATGCCGTGCGAATCAGCATCGATAGCCCCTTCGAAAAAGAGCACGACCGGGTACGGGGCCGTGTAGGCGCCTTTTACGATGCGCTCGATGGCGTTAAAAACGCGCTGGAAGCGGGTCTCCTGGTCGACCTCTTCATGGTAACTTCTCCTCACAACATCGACCATTTAGAGGATGCCTTTTCTCTGGCCACGGATCTGGGCGTGCATGAGCTCTCCTTTTACGAGATTGTGGCCGTGGGCCGCTGGGCATCGCATGAGGATGAGGTGCTCACCTCCGCGGATGTGCTGCGGCTGGAGCGCTTTCACAAGGAGAAGAACCAGTCCGCTGGACCCAGGGTCTCGGCTCTGCCCTATCTGCTCGGCCCGGAGATGTTCGGATGCTTTGCCGGGAGAAGGTGGATTCACGTGGATGGAGCAGGCGAGGCCCTGCCCTGCGCTTACATGCCACTTGGCTTTGGAAATATCAAAGAAAAGAGTCTGAAGGAGATCTGGAAGGAGATGACTCGCTATCAATGGTTCCAGGGAAGATGCTCCTGCCAGATGAGGGACCCAAAGTTCAGAGAAGCGCACCGCAAAATACTGGGGAGATAGCAATTATCGGCAAGCCTTAGATTTATCCTTACGCTATAGCCTAAAAGACAGCAAACCGGGAAAATTCTCCGGGAGGTTTCCCTGGATTTTAGTGGAGGTTTTGTTAATGATTAATTCGAGAAACATCTTGTTAATGCTGGTCGCTATTGCCTGCATTATGGTTGGTGCCCTCGCCGCGCCCACTCCAAGAGTCATAGAGCCAGACGGTATGGACCTGTCCCTGGATGGAATGCAGATATCCGATCCGGAGCACACTGCAGAATACATGGAAATGACGGGCGGCACAGCAAAGCCCGGCCTGCAAACATATGGCCGCAATCTGGCCGGCAATTGGAGCTTTGAGCTGAAAAACATGAAATCCTTTCCCATCGGCGACATTGAGCTGAGGCTCTACCAGTCGGAAGCGGCTCTCTTTGGCACGGGGATCTTCAAGCAGGGCTTAAACCGGCAGATCGCCACTGCGGAGGGCTCTCTTCTGGAAGGAAACGCCATGATCCTGAATGTCGTATCCCTGGACAACGTCTTCCTCTACCGGATGACTCTCAACAGCGCTGACGGCAACAGCACATCGGGAGCCTTCACTCTCTACTCGCCTGCGGGCGAGGCGCCCGCGAAAGGGACGGTCTCCGGCGGCAGAAGTGACGTGCGCAGGATCAGCTAAAAAAGATAAATTTAGAGTTCAGGGAGCGTTCCGCTTCCCTATGATTTTTGTCTCTTGCTTTTTTTTCGCTATTCACCTATGCTTACTGTAATACCACAGTTCTCCGTCGTTCGTCCTCTGTGCGCTCTGTGACTCTGTGGTTTTATTCCGTAAACCACCAGAGCTTCATTATCAAACAATCAGCCCGTTTTCGTAATTCATATTCCCAAGGCCAGACGAAGCGTATTTCGGATGGCAGGCGCCAGGCCCAGTGTGATCAAGGTCAGTTTGGTGAGATTTCGCAAAGACGGATCCTGCAGTGATTTGTCGATCATGCTCAGCACGGGCAGGAGGATCGCCAGCTTGAGAGGAAACATAATAGCTGCGGAGCCGGTCAGGTTTATGAGAAAAGTAGGAACGACGTGCTTTTCGTAGTAGTGGAACCAGTCCACGCCGAAGTAGGTTGAGCTGGCGTCCAGCATATGGGCGTAGATGATCATTTGATTGAATCTATCGTCCAAAAACTTCAGAGCGGACAGACGACGCCGGCAAAGGAGGATGCCTCCTGTGAGGGCTGAGCCCAGCAGGAAGACGGCGACAATGACCCAGATGTTCTTAAATCCGAGCGTGGAAAGAACGGCCAGATTGAAAAAGGTCCAGAGAAAGCCGATGGCGGCATATCTTGCATGAAACTTCTCGCCCCAGATCTTCCGGGTGATGATCAAACAGACAGCCGTGATTAGAAAAACCAGGAAGAATATGAGCGGCGTGATTAGAAAATATCTCCAGGGTGCAGCGACCAGATCGGCGTCCTCGATTACCCGCAAGCTCGAACCGGCCAGGATGTAAGGCAGGGTAGAGAGCAACAGCCGCTCATCCATTAAAACATCCCAGCGGCGAAGCAGTTTTATCAAGCCAAGGATGGCCAGGCCCAAGATTATCGCCCAGGTGACGGTATCCACAGGGTTATAGCCGGTATCGTAGATTATGGGATCGATGTAGTATTTGTGGATAAAAGAAGCAAGACCGTCAAGATCGGCAAAGTCGTTCACATTAAGTTCTTGTATGGCCTCATATTTCTAGGAACCGTGTGCCTTTTATATCCTCAATTTAACTTGTAGGATTGCGAAGGATGGGGTGGGAAGTCCCCATCCTTCAGGGTGGGGATGAAAGCGGAGTCCTTTGCCCTTGAATCACTTTCGCTCCGCATACATTTAATATAAATATGATTTCTTCATACATGAATTCGTTGACAATCAGCTACAAGTATCTTATACTTCCGAGCAAAGCCGTTCAACAAAAGTTAGCTGAAGCGCTGGATGCTTGCAGATGGCTTCATAACAAACTTCTTGAAAAGATGAATGATGCCAGAGTGAATGGCATCAAGCTCAAGACCTTTGATACCCGAAGCTGAATTTAGTCTACTCTAAAGTTCTTCAGATGGTCAACTACACTCTCTGGTCTAACATCAAGGGTCTTTCAGCTTCCAAGAAGAACGGCCGTAAGATAGGACATGTCCGATTCAAGGGTTATGGCTGGTACAAAACCATGAATTATAACCAGTCTGGTTTCAAGCTGGATCAGGATCACAGTCTATTGCGCCTCTACAAAGCGGTGTTCTGCTTGTGGAAGTATTGTAAAGAAAGACCTGTCTATTCGAGTGCATGAGTGCCCTTATTGCGGATTCTCATGCAATCGAGACTACAATGCATCCAGGAACATACTTATCTCAGGGATGGAACAGCCCGCAGCGCCCATAGAGTCAAAGCCACTACACCACATATCTGTGATGCAAGTTTTGGCAATGAAGTGGGAAGCCGTGCCCTTCAGGGCGAGGTAGTTCACTACGACGGCGGAAAGTATTTATATATCAGAAGCAAAAAGCGTCATGTCCGTTTTCTGATTTTAGTTGAGGTAATTAGATGGTCGAGGTGTTCAAAGGTACAACTACGGTAGGTGTACTCTGCGATGGAGGTGTAGTCCTTGCATCGGAGAGCCGTGCTACCATGGGCAGCTTCATAGCCAGCAGCAGCGCCAAGAAGATTTATCAGGTCGACGACCTGGTGGGTCTGACTACGGCAGGTGCGGTAGGAGATGCTCAATCACTGGTTAGAATGGTTCAGGTGGAGGCAAGGCTCTACAAGATGCAAAGGGGCGAGAGCATGACCGTTAAAGCTGTAACTTCCATGCTGGCCAATATACTCTCTTCCCGTCGCTACTATCCCTTCATGGTGCAGCTCGTCATGGGCGGAGTAGACAGATACGGCCCCAGGATCTATTCGCTTGATGCATTGGGCGGGCAGATCGAAGAGCGAGAGGTTGTGGCCACCGGTTCAGGATCTCCCATAGCCTACGGCGTGCTGGAATCCATGTACAAGCCCGGCATAAGCATTGAGGATGGAACGGTGCTGGCCGCCAGGGCAATTCATAATGCCATGAAGCGCGATTCCGCTTCAGGCGATAAAATAGAGCTCGTCAGAATCACCAATAAATACCAGGAGGTAGGCGAGCCGGAGTTTTCAGAGATTATGAAGCTCCTTTAATCTTTTTTGGATGTGTTCTATTGTCTGTAGAAGAAGTACTTTTTGAGCTCAAACGCAAGGTGCAGAGCAAGCTGCCTCCGGACATCAATGTCACGGGGCTGGAATTTGAGGGTCCGGAGCTGGTCATTTATACAGACGACCCCAAGAAACTAGCGGACGATGGCGATATCATACGTAACCTGGCCAAGGAGCTCAGGAAGCGCGTGGTGGTGCGTCCAGACCTGAAGGTATTGGCAGAACCTGAAATTTCCATAATCAAGATTCAGGAGGTTGTGCCCAAGGAAGCGGTCCTCACCAACTATTACTTTGACGGTGAGACCGGTGAAGTGCAGATCGAAGCGGAAAAGCCGGGCCTGGTTATAGGTCGCCATGGGGCAACACTACGCGAGATAACCAAGCTGATCGGCTGGACTCCTAAAGTGGTCAGAACTCCACCAGTGCGCTCGACGACCATCGCTAACATTAAGGATTATCTGCGCAGTGTGCAGACGGAGCGAAAGACCATACTGCGCACGGTGGGCCGCAAGATCCACCGAGATATAGCCTCCAAGGATCAGTGGGTGCGAATCACTACACTGGGAGGCTGTCGCGAGGTAGGCAGAAGCTGCATGCTTCTTTCCACACCTGAGTCGCGCATCATCATCGACTGCGGCGTAAACGTGGGATCTGACGACTCAGCTACTCCGTTTCTTTATGTGCCCGAGGTCTATCCACTCAATCAGATCGATGCCGTGGTCTTAACGCATGCTCACCTGGACCATGCCGGCCTTGTTCCCATGCTCTACAAATACGGCTACGAAGGGCCTATTTACTGCACCCCACCGACCAGGGATTTGGCTGTGCTTTTGCAGCTCGATTATATTGAGATAGCCGGACGCGAGGGAAAAAGGCTGCCATACGACTCTACAATGGTTCGCGAGGCTCTCAAGCATACTATCACCCTCAACTACGGGGATGTAACCGACATTGCACCAGACACCAAATTGACAATGCACAATGCCGGCCACATCCTGGGCTCCTCCATTGCCCACTTTCACATTGGAGACGGCCTTTACAATGTAGCTTTTACCGGAGACCAAAAATTCGAGCGAACCAGGCTCTTCGATCCGGCTGTATGCAATTTTCCGCGATTGGAAACACTGGTGACAGAGGCTACCTACGGGGGAACTAACAGCATTCAACCCTCCCGCAAAGAAGCCGAAGTCACTTTGATGAACGTGGTCAAGGAAACCATCAGCAAGGGCGGCAAAGTCATCATTCCCGCCTTCTCTGTGGGCCGCAGCCAGGAGGTCATGGTTGTCTTGGAGGAGGCCATCCGAAAGAAGGTCATAGATGAGGTGCCGGTCTGTCTGGATGGAATGATCTACGAGGCTACCGCCATCCATACCACATATCCCGAGTACCTCAATAACGATCTTCGGGATCTCATATTCCACAAAGGAATCAATCCCTTCCTGGCCCAGTGTTTTGTGAAGGTGGAGAGCCCCAAGCAGAGGACGGAGATAATAGAAGGGCCGCCCTGTGTGATACTGGCGACAAGCGGCATGCTCAACGGTGGGCCGGTTCTCGAGTATCTCAAGCGCCTGGGCCCGGATGAGAAGAATACGCTGGTAATTGTAGGATACCAGGCAGAAGGAACTTTAGGAAGGCGCATCCAGAAAGGATGGAAGGAATTGCCCCTCTCCGTAGAGGGCAAGACCCAGACGGTAAAGATTAACCTTGAGGTAACCACGGTGGACGGCTTTTCCGGGCACTCCGATCGCCAGCAGCTCATGGAATACATGCGTCGCATCTATCCCAAGCCGGGCCGGGTCATCACCAACCACGGCGAAGAAGGCAACTGCCTCGATTTAGCCAGCTCCATTTACAAGAGGTACAGGATACCGACCATGGCGCCCATGAATCTGGAGACCGTCAGGCTAATTTGAAGAACGCTTTGATCTTCAAAAGCTTTATCAAATTTGAGAGATAATACCAATGCGAGGTTCTTTGTGACGGGAAAGAGAACGCGGATCATCAACGATCCATCAGATCTGGTCCCATTGTTGCAGGCCTTCGGCTCCGAGGTCCATAAGAAGATCTTTGACGAATTGAGTCGAGAATGGCATACTGAGCGCGAGCTGGAAACGCTCATCGGCGATGAAGCGAGCGTTCACAGAAGCGTGGCACTACTGCGGAAGAGCGGCCTCATTGAGACCAAGTGGAGGGTGCCAGAACCTGGAGCAAGCCCCGAGAAAGAGTATCATTCCACTTACTCTCGCGTGCAGGCCAGCTTCGGGGCTACCATGGAGGATCTCAGTGAGCTGATCAGCCTCACCTTCATGTCCGACGAGGAGCTGCGTACAGTGATCGAAAAGTTGCAGACGATGGTCAATGGCGGCAATAATAGTCTATCCAACCTTTCTCGGGAGCTGGGACTCAGCCAGATATTTATTCGGGGCGTGGCCAAAAGAGCCGAGGGGCTAGCGGTAAGAGGCCAGCGCATTGAGCCTTATGTTGAGGACTATTAATGGCCAATGTCCTGCAGAGCAAGCGGGAAAGCTCCCGTTTTCAAATTCTTGTGGAAATAGCTGCCCATCAGCCGAACCTTCGGCAAAAGGAAGTGGCTGAGAGTCTGGGCGTCACTCCCCAGGCCATATCCGAGTACATCAAAGAGCTGGTAGCGGATGGACTGGTGACCACAGATGGACGGATGCGCTATAGCATCACCAAAGAGGGAGTGGAGTGGCTGCTGGAGAGTGCAGCCGAGCTGAAGCGCTATGCACGAGTGGTGATGGAGGAGATCATCAGCCATGTCTCTGTCTGGGCAGCCATCGCGGAAGCTGATCTGGCGGAGGGCGAGCTGGTATCCCTGGAGATGCGTAGCGGCCTTCTGTATGCCAATAAAAAAGAAGGGATAGAGGCGAGCGGAGTTGTCATTGCCGATGCGCTGTCCGGAGAAGATGTGGGTGTGTCAGACCTGCGGGGACTGATAAGCCTTGATGAAGGAAGGATTCTTCTCTGCAAGGTGCCGCGAGTGCAGAATGGGGGCTCTGGCAAGGTCGATTTGCCGGCACTGCGAGTTCAGCTCGCTAAAGTAAAGAATGTGGGCTGCCTTGGTATCGAAGCATTGGTGGCGCTACGAAAAGTGGGGCGCGAACCGGATATCATCTTCGGGGCTAAGGAGTTCGCAGTAGAGGCAGCATATCACGGCATCAGCTCAGTGATCGTCAGTGTGGATGAGCAGATTCCGGGGCTTCTTACGCGCCTGGAGTCGGAGGGCCTGAAGTACGAGCTTATCGACCTTACTTTAGGATAATGACTTTTCAGGTTTTGGCTCAGGCGGACAGGTCCCGCATACTATTACTGCCTCAGAGCGGCAGCAAGGTTCTTTTTGAGGGATATCTGCGTTTAAAGGATATGCCCCAGGGACCGAGGGTCTTCAAATTCCTGGTGAAGAAAGGAGATGAGGCCGAGAAATTTCTTCCTCCTGAGGACGCTTTGCGAATGCTGCGCAAAGCAGGTGCCATCTATCTAGCTCGTGGCGACGGCCCGATGGAGAAGAAGTTCATCGAGCTTTTGGCGTCCTATCAGCTCGGATACAGGTTCGTTCAGGTCTGCAATCATTGCCTCGGCCAGATGAGGGTCACTTATGTCGAGCAGGATGCCATAACCTACAAAGGCAGACGCATCTGCGAGAACTGTGCAGCGGCCGAGCTTTTGCGCGAGGCGGACTTTCGGGGGCTGGGCCGCGCTGCCAAGACTCATCTGGCCAGGATCCTGAAGACCAGGAGGAGCCTGGACGATGTGGTGAGCCTGCTATCTTTGCAGAGGCTGGAGCCGGAGCTGACCCGCTTTGACACCATCCCCGCGAGCAAAGAGGAGCCGACTCTCCCGCTGGAGTCCATCGCCCTGCCCAAATCCCTCATGGAGCTGCTGCAGCGCAGGCTGACAAGGCTTTTGCCGGTGCAGTCCCGATCGGTGAAGGCGGGCCTTTTAGAAGGACGAAATCAGCTCGTCGTCTCAGCAACGGCCACGGGCAAGAGCCTCATCGGTGAGATGGCCGGAGTCAAGAATCTGCTGGAGAATAGGGGAAAGCTGCTCTTTTTGGTGCCGCTCGTGGCGTTGGCCAATCAGAAGTTCGATCAGCTTTCCGCATACAGAGAACTGGGCTTTCAAACATCCATCCGCGTGGGGGTCAGCCGCATCCGTTTGGGAAAGGGGCGCAATATTGCGCAGAGCCTGAATGCCGACATCATTTCCGGAACTTACGAGGGCATAGACCAGGTGATTCGCACCAAGAAGAGCCTGGGGCGCGTGGGCACGGTCGTCATTGATGAGGTGCACATGCTGGAAGATGCCGAACGAGGGCACAGGCTGGCAGGCATGATCGCCCGTCTGAAGAATGCAGCCCCCAAAGCCCAGTTCATCTTCCTCTCCGCTACAGTAGGCAATCCCGCAGCGCTCGCCAAGCGCCTGGGCGTGACGCTGGTAGAGTATTCACTACGACCGGTGCCAATCGAACGGCACCTCATCTTCACCTCCGGGCCGGAGAAGCGCAAGCTCCTCCGGGAGCTGTCCAAAGAGGCCCAGGCCCTGACCTCCTCCACCGGCTACCGGGGCCAGACCATCATCTTCACCAATTCCCGCAAGAACTGCTACAACCTGGCCGATGCCATTCCTGGTGCCTCCGCCTATCATGCGGGCCTGCAGTACCCGGAGAGAAAGAAGGTCGAGGAGCTGTTCGGTCAGGGAAAGATTCACACCGTTGTCACCACGGCCGCTCTGGCCGCAGGCGTGGACTTTCCCGCCTCGCAGGTGGTCTTCGAATCTTTAGCCATGGGCATCGAGTGGCTGAATGTGCACGAGTTCAATCAGATGCTGGGCCGCGCTGGCAGGCCGGGCTACCATGACAAGGGTCTGGTCTACATCCTGGCCGAACCGGGCCGTCGCTTCTCTTCCGGGCGAAGTGAATCGGAGGATGAGATGGCCCTCACCTTGCTGAATGGCCAGATGGAAGACGTGGCGCCGGAGTTTTCCGAGGCGCAGCAACAAGAGGAGGTGCTGGCCAATGCTGTGGCTGCCCGATCACGAGAAGAGCTGGAGCGGTTGCACAACCTTACCGTTGGCCTTGATGACCTGAACAGCTCGCTCACGTCTCTGGAGAATGCGGGGCTTGTAAAGGGCATTGTACCCACACGCTTGGGAGAGGCGGCAGCGGCCCATTTCCTGGCCCCTGAGCAGGTGGCCACCATTGTTAAACTGCTCGGCAAAGGCAAGAGCCCACTGGAGGTAGCGGTGGCGTTGGAGAGCTTTGAGGCTCTCTACCTCAAATTCGCAGAACGCATCTCCATTAAATTGCACATGCAAATCTCCCAGAGGGTTTTGCATGGATCCTTTTTGGACCTGCTCTCCAGCGCCGACCTGCGGGAGCTGGATAACAAGCTGCAGAGGTACTGCATGGACTTCTCCCGGGACTTCTTACGCTGCACCTGCAAAGAATCGCCCTACTGCGGCTGTGTCCAGAAGAGCATATCCTTACGCATCCTGGATCTGCGGGCGGAAGGCAAGAGCCCGGATGAAATCATCGAGCACTTCAGCGATAGGTATGGGATGTACGCCTACCAGGGAGACCTCATCAACTGGCTGGATCAGATGGTGCGTTACCTGGAGGCCATTGAGGCGGTGGCACGGGTGCTGGGCAAGGAGGCAGCAGCGAAGGAGGCAGGGGAGAGGAAGAAGAGGGTGGAGGGAGAATAAATGTTCGAAAAGAGAGATCCTAAAGCTTCGGCAAACGAATTCGTCCCGGTTCAACAACGGCGAAATGGACTTGCCAGTCGAATTTAGGATCCAATCTTGCAGCATGGCGACCGGCTCCCGCCCGCTGGCCTGGGGCCAAATGCGGTGAGGCTGCCCGAAGCCAGCCGCCACCCACACGCTCGCGAGCGGGCCCGGCCGGGCGTGCTGGAGGAGCCGATCCCGCGATTGATGGTTCTTCATCATCCTTCGATGCAGGGAGCCTCTGACTACCCGGCGAATCTTGGTCGCTTCCTGCGTCATTTCGTTTTTCCAATGGACTTCACGAAGTGGATGTATTCTTCGGCCTTTATCCCGGCGCTTTCCAGGGCTTCAATTGTCCTGGGATCGCTGAGTAGCCTATCCAGTATCTGAGGAGTTGAATCATATGCTTTATCATGATTATCGACGTTTATTAATAAAACTACATCTTTGATAATAGCATAGATAATAACAAATGGATCGAGATGCTCACTGCGAAGCCCCCTGAGGGCGTGACGTTTGGGCTCTCCGATTTCCGGATTGACGCTGATCTCCTGGAGCTTCCGGATAACTCGCTCTTTTAATAATCCATCTTTTTTAGTCAGCTTTTTAAATTTTTTATCAAAATAGTACGTTGTTATGGTCTGGAAAGCCATAGCGATCTAAAGGCTTCGGAAATGCTCTGCCAACTCATCAGCATTCTTGAGGCGGGTAAATCGTCCTTCTTTAAAGTCCCTGAGTCCTTTGATAATGCCTGTGGCGATGTCATCTTCTTCGGGATTGGCCCGACTGGTTTTTCTCTCAGGAGCTTTCACAACCGCAGGCATGGTATCCAATCTTACGCCTTAGGCTATAAGGATTTCGAAAAGATGACGGCCAGTTACAGGCACATGCGACCTAAATCCAGGCGGCCTTGCAGCATGGCAACCGGCTCCCGCCCGCTGGCCTGGGGCCGCATGACCGAGAGGTTGCTTAGGGCCAGATGCCGCCCACGCGCGCGCCAGCAGGCCCGTCCGGGCGTTCGAGATCGATGTCGGGGGATCGTCGTCTCGTCGGCAATCAAAAAAATTGGAGCTAAAGCAGCTTCACAAACTCAGCGACAGAAAGCCCCGCCTGCCTGATGATGGCCCTCAAGGGGCCCCGATCTATCTCCTTGTGATCCGGAACAACAATTATAGGAAAAGGGATAATCTCTCCTCAGGATCACATGGCTGCTCTCACGCCTCTTTATGTAGAATCCCGCATTCTCCAGAACCTCAATGCACTCTTTGCCAGAGATAATTGGGAGCTTATTCATACCACCGCCACGAGAACTTCGAAATGCTCCTCGGGAATGAGAAGACCATCCTCCTTCAGAGCTGCAATATAACCTTCAATCGCCTCTTTGATATTCGTAAGAGCTTCCTCTCTGGTCTTTCCCTGGCTGATGCAGCCGGGAAGACTGGGCACTTCTACTAACCCAGTAGCCGTCTTCTCCGGGTGTGAGTATTACCTGTCGCATAATCAATCCTGGTGTCAGTATCGAATAAATATCTGCGCCCAACCGATTGTCAAGAAAACTTGTACCAGTTTCCAGGCGACTTGAGATTTCCAAGGCTGCATAGATTTGCTGATGGTGGCAGGCTTCGCAGGACGGCATCCTCAGGTGATGATGTCGAGGACGCCGGAGCGATCAGATGGCCCATGAACGAACCCCGGCGGCCTTGCAGAATGAGGTCGTGCTCCCGCCCACGGGCCCGTTGCCGCCTGACGGGACGCTGCCCCGGGCGCGCCCACGCGCGCGAGCGGGCCCAGCCGGGCGTGCAGCCGGACGAGATGCAAAAGCAAAGCGAGATGTAGCCACTCTATTATCTCACTCAAGGAGTCGTTCGATCGCCTCAGAGATGCTCCAGACCCCAATCAGCCCTTTTTCATTTATGCACCTGAAATGGGCATCATTGGTGATCAAAATCTAATTCTAAATGTTTTTTTTAAAAAAGCATCGTCTCGTCGTCCTCTTGCGCCCCGGTGCACGAGCGCACGCATGTGAGATAGAGCGAGTGCCATGAATCTCTGCAACCTTGCCGATTGAGCCGTGCACCCGCCCGTGCGCCTGTTGCCACGCAAAAAGGCTGCCTAGGGCCGGACGTCGTCCCACGCGTGCGAGCTAGCCCAGCCGGGCGCGCAGCTGCGGCCACTTCCTCCGCCCCGAGGAGGTGGAGCTGATTGTCAGGGTGCTTATAAAAAAGATCCAGAAATACTGCCCAAGATTCACCAGCTATCGGTGGCAAGCGTGCTGGGCAAGACGGGGGCGGCGATATTAGGCGAGGGGAGGAAGATGTGCAGGATGTTATACTACGATTAAAGTAGATCTTGCAGCTCTTCGAGGCTCAGATCAGCATCCTTCAAAATTGCATGCAATGTGCCTTTGCGAAGGTCTTTGCTATGAAATGGAACAACTGCAATCTATTCCGTTCGCGGATTATAGTAATAGTAATGGCCCTCTGACTCGTATCAGCTCAAATCTAGCTTTCTCTAAAGCCCTGGCAAGCTTTTGTGGTGTTAATACAGGGAGTTTAGGCATGGGCTTCAACGGAAACCGTGTACTCCAAAACATCGTTATCTGTTGGCACTTTTTTCCCCAAATCGATCAAAGTTTCAATATAGCCTTCTATCGCCTCTTTGGCCATGGAAATGGCTTCCTCGACAGTCTCACCAAAGGTAACACATCCAGCCAAAGCAGGCACTATCACAGTATAGCCGCCTTCCTCTTCTTTTTCGAGCCTGATTCGGTAATTCAGAGTCTTCATTGAAATATCATATGCTGTTTTGCTTATTCAACTTTTAGGCTCCGATTAGGAATGTTAGTCCTATGGGTATCGCCAAAGGCGGGGAGGCTTTCTGTTCCGAAGTCAGGCTCCTCTACCTGCAGATTCCCCGCCCCTCTTGATCCAGCCCTGCACGCACCCCGCGCCCCCGAGCACGAGCGCACGAGCGGGCCCAGCCGGGCGGGAGTGTGTTCTGATGGCGGTCGTCATGCCGGAAAGAAAGATTAAATCCGAACAGTACGCATAATATCTCTTAACATGTTCGCCGAATACATCGCAGCCGCCCTGGAGCGAGCGAAATATGAAATAATCGATGACCCTGAGCCGTATTATGCCTCAGTTCCCGGGCTGCCGGGGGTGTGGGCCACCGGCAAGACCTTTGAAGAATGCCGCAGGGAGCTCATCAGCACAATTGAAGGATGGATAGTACTTGGCCTCCGAATGGGACACCCCATCCCGTCGATCGAAGGCCATGCAATATTTGTGTCTCTGGAGCCGGTGGCGGTTGTCGAGTAAACTATTCAATGGACCATTCACCGGCACAGACCATGAATTCATGACAAAGGGACCTGTGCGTGTCAAATTGCCAAATCGGCACCGTAGCCAGGATGTCGGCGTGGATCTCCTGGTCCGAATTTTAAGGGACTCTGGAATCAGCCGCGATGAGTGGTTCATAGTGGCCTGAAATGGCACAGGCGGTTGATGGCGGGCTTTTAGTCCTGGCAGTAGCACCTTGCTTAGAATCCAGACGGCCTTGCAGCATGGCAATCTGCTCCTGCCCGCGGGCCCGGCCGGACGGGCGAAATCGATGCGGGGGTTGTCGTCTCGTCGGCAATCAAAAAAATTGGAGCTAAAGAAGCTTCACAAACTCAGCGACAGAAAGCCCCGCCTGCCTGATGATGGCCCTCAAGGTGCCCCGATCTATCTCCTTGTGATCCGGAACAACAACCTGGGCAAAGGGATCATCTCTCCTCAGGATCACATGGCTGCTCTCACGCCTCTTTATGTAGAATCCCGCTTCCCCCAGAACCTCAATGCACTCTTTGCCTGAGATAACGGGCAACTTATTCATACCACCGCCACGAGAACTTCGAAATGCTCCTCAGGAATGAGAAGACCATCCTCCTTCAGAGCTGCAATATAACCCTCAATCGCCTCTTTGATATTCGTAATAGCTTCCTCCCTGGTCTTTCCCTGGCTGATGCAGCCGGGAAGACTGGGCACTTCTACTACCCAGTAGCCGTCTTCTCCGGGAGTGAGTATCACCTGTCGCATAATCAACCTTGATGTCCGTATCGAATAAATATCTGCGCCCAGGGATGGGCAGAGTCTTTCCCGCCCTTTTCGGCACCACAGGGCCAGGCCGCGCAGATCCTCTGCCCGCGAATGCCAACGCCAGACGATGTATCATTTGGAGTCCGCGTAGTCCACTATCTTCTATTCCCTCGATGAGTTTCTTGATCGCTCTGGTATTATTACATACTTCGATGATCTCGGACTTTTTGATTTTGTTGAAATGTGAGCGCATGGATTAAGTACATTTGCACCGCAATACAGTCCTTACTTTCCATGAAGATTCTTATTGCCGAGTACGCCTCCGCTCTTGGCCTGGGCGGGACCTGCGAGCTTGAGGGGCGGGCCATGCTGGCCACCCTAGCGAGCAGCTTCGAGAGGGCCGGGCATGAGGTGCATTATCCCACATTCGGGCCAGTCGTAGGAGCAGGCCGGCCCATTCTCATAAAAGGAGAAAAGGAGTTTGAAGGCGTCCTGGACAACGAAGCAGATGCAGGACTCCTGATCGCGCCGGACGGCATGCAGCCGCATCTTTTGGAGATCCTGGAGAAAAACACTGTGAACCTGGGGGCAAGTCCCGCTGTTGCGCGGCTATGCGCTGACAAGCTGCTCTGCACTCGGGCTCTGGCGCAGGCTGGCGTTCCCGTGGCCGAAATAGTGGACAGGCCCGATCCTGTGGAGAAGGGCTGCCATCGCTATGTGGTAAAACCGCGCACAGGCTGCGGCTCAGAGGGCGTGCGGGTCACCTCTTTTGCCCGGGCAGGTCCCGGGGAGATCGTCACCCGCTACCATGAAGGACTGCACCTGTCCGCCAGCTTCATCGTGGGAGTGGAGGGCTTTTTGCCGCTCACCATCAACCGCCAGCTCATCGACTTTCAGGGAGAGGGCATGAGCTACCAGGGAAGCCAGGTACCTTACAACACGCCCCGCGCCGATGAGATCTGGGCTGAAGCTAGAGCGGCGGCTGCCGTCCTAGGACTCTCCGGGTATGCGGGAATCGACTTTGTGCTGGGGGAGCGACCCTGGGCAGTAGATGTGAACGCCCGGCCTACCACGTCCATCATCGGCATTGCCAGGGTGATGAAGGAGGAGATCGGGGAGCTGATCCTGGGAGCGAGGTTTGGAGGGATGGCGGAGAAGGTGACGCTGGAAGGGGTGTGGACGTTTAGAAAGGAGGATCTCTAAAATGTGCAGATCATGTAGGGAAAAGATTGCCTACATAAGATCCATATGAACATAAGTCTTTTTATTTGTTCGATCACAGGTACTCTCGTGGAGGAAATGAATTTGAGATATTTGTATGCACTTATGGGGATGCTCCTGCTGCTGGCCGCCACTGCCACCGCGGGGAGCTTTAAAGCAGAGATGGACGTTGAGACCTATGTGGATGCAAACAATTCCAGCCAGAGCTTTGCAGATAGCGATCTACTCTGGGCCGCATCCCAGAATGGAAACTCTACCAAGCAGGTCTACCTGAGCGTTATCAATATGTTCGGCTCGCAGGGAATCTTCAAGCCAGAGCAGATCGCTTCGGCCACACTGACTCTTCATGCCGCTCAGGTCGACAAGCCCGGCAAGATCACGGCGTACTATTTACACGGAGAGACACTGGATACAGCGACCTGGGACGACAAGATGGATTATAGTGCAGACGTCTCCTCTTCATCTGTAAATGTCGATAAAGAGGGAAGCTATACCTGGGACATAACACCCATCGTAAAGAAAGCGGTGGAGACCTGTACAGAAGGCTGTGGCTACTCCGTTGTGTTAGTTGCAGAGGATAACTCTTCTGTGGCATTCGCATCCAGCGAGGCCTCAAAGGAGAATATGCCGACCCTTGAATATTTCACGGAAGAGTGAATTCTAAAAGAACGCATAAAGAGATGAGTTTGATTGGCGGGGGATTATTGAATCATTCCCCTGCCAAGGCCAGCTTTTGCTTCTGCGATCATTTATATTGATTTTTTTACTGCCGCATAACGACCTAAGGATCATGGGGGTTTTATACCTCTTCTGTCCTTAGTGTAGCTGATGCGCTCTATCATGCCTCGCATTGCGGTCAACGCTCTCATCCTCGCGCTCATACTGCTCTTTGGCATAGCTGTGGTATTTTTGAGTGGCGTCGCAGCTATTGGGAAAGACGACACGGGAGCCACCGAAGTCATAATAATCAAGTCCCCAGGATGCACGAAATGCGCTGCTGCTGAGAGAGCTTTAGAGAAGATCGGACTGGATGTGCCTATCAATGTCACTGGGTACTACTATTATTCAGAGGATGGACATCGCATTATCAAGCAGTATCGGGCCAAGGACGTTCCTGCCATCATAATAAGTATGCAAGTCATAAACTACCGGGATTATGGGGGAGACAATGCCTTGCTGGAAAGACTCATCATAGGCGCCCTTGCCAACCAGACCCTCCCCCCTCCGGCTGCATTCACCCTCCCCGGCAATGAGAGCACAAAGCAGAGCCTCAGCGCGGCTGCTAATGGCCAGAGCCTGAATTTAGAGGAGATCTCCCTTTACACAATCTCCGCCGTTTTAGGTGCGGGGCTGGTGGCGGGCTTTAATCCCTGCCTGCTGGGCATCCTGGTCTTCCTGGCGGCATCGGTGCTCTCCACCACGGGAAAGAGGCGGGAGCTGGTGATGATGGTGGTATTTTTCTCTCTGGGCATCTTCACCATGTACTTTCTCTTCGGCCTGGGCATGCAGCAACTGCTGCAGACGGAGGCGATAGCCAGTGCCTTCCGCTATATCCTGACCGCCTTTTTGCTGCTCGCCGGCCTCTCTCAGGTCTGGGATGCGCTGCGGCTCCAGCAGGGACGGCCATCTCTCTTTCGCACAGATTGGGCTCTCAAGTATTTCCAGGCTGGGGTTGACAAGGGCCGCTTCAGCTCGTACTTCTTTATCGGGGCGCTCTTCTCCCTGGTCAAGGCTCCCTGTGTGGGCGCCATCTACCTCGCGATACTGGATCTTCTCTCGGCGAGAAGCTATTTTGAGGGTGCTGCCTATCTGCTTTTCTTCAATCTAGGAGTAATTCTGCCCATCATCATCCTGGGAGGGGCAATTGCTCTGGGCATGAGCCCGGAGCAGGTGGACACCTTCCGCAAGGATCACAGAGTAGGAATGAGGCTGGCCACGGGACTGGCCCTGTTGGCGCTGGCCCCGCTTATCTACTGGCAGCTCATTTGAATGGCAAAAGGGTTAAAATAGAGAGATTGCTCACCTCCTGGGCGAGGTGAATCTTTTTGTTTTTAGTTGGAGAGGCTCTTATGGGAAAGGAGCCTGAGATTGCTCATATCGATCTGATCATCGGAGATAAGGAGGGGCCGGTAGCCACGGCCTTTGCCTCTGGACTCACACAGCTTTCGGCAGGGCACACGCCCCTTTTAGGTGTTATCCGGCCCAATCTGCCGCCCAAGCCGTCCACGCTCATCGTACCTAAAGTCACTGTGAAAAATATGGATCAAGCCGCCCAGATCTTTGGCCCGGCCCAGATGGCTGTGTCCAAGGCGGTGGCTGATGCGGTAGCTGAAGGCATCATTCCCAGGGATATGGCTGAGGAGCTGCTGATAATAGTATCCGTGTTCATTCATCCCCAGGCAAAAGACTACGACGCCATCTATCGCTACAATTACGGGGCGACCAAGCTGGCCCTGGAAAGAGCCATGGCCGGATTCCCGGATGTAGATCTGATGCTCTACGAGAAGGACCGCTCCACTCATCCCATCATGGGCTTCCGGGTCACCCGTCTCTGGGACCCGCCATACTTGCAAGTGGCATTCGATCTGGTGGACTTGGCCGAGGTGCGCCGCGTGCTCACAGCTCTGCCGGATAGCGATCACATTCTCATCGAGGTAGGAACGCCCCTGGTCAAGATGCTAGGAATCAGTGTGGTCAAGGAGATCCGGGCCATTCGACCGGGCGCTTTTGTCATTCTGGATCTGAAGACTCTGGATACGGGCAACTTAGAGGTGCGCCTGGCGGCAGACTCCGCTGCAGATGCGGTGGTCATATCCGGCCTTGCCCCCAAGAAGACGCTTGAGCTTTCCATCCGGGAGGCCAGGAAGACCGGCATCTACTCCATCATCGACATGCTCAATGTGTCCGATCCGCTGGCTGTCCTGCAGGGCCTGGAGGTTCTGCCGGACGTCGTCGAGTTGCACCGGGCCATAGACATGGAGAAGAGCGCGCACGCCTGGAGCAATATCGGCGAGATACAGGCCCTGGCCAAAGATGGAAGACGGCTGCTGGTGGCTGTGGCGGGCGGCATTCGCGTGGATACCGAAGGTGCAGCTCTCGCGGCAGGTGCGAACATCCTCGTAGTGGGCCGGGCCATAACCCGTTCCAAGGATATTCGCGACATGGCCGAGCAGTTCCTGACGGGCCTTAAGCAGACGGAGATCGACCAGTACCGGGTCATGACGGACTTCTAGAGATCGCATATCTTGGATGATCCGTTTCTCTCTTTTTTTATTAATACTATTATTTCTGATGCCGGGTGTAGGCAGTGCCATCGATGTGCAGGTAGGCCCGCAGGCCCAGCCGGGCGGCGCAGTCATCCTGGTGGTGGATGGTCTTGGTGCGTCTTACGTCTATCCGGAGCATCGCGCCTATGCCCTGGATGGCTCGCCTTTGGAAGGGGCCGTGCTCTTCAATTTGACAGGCGGCGGGGCGCGCGCCGTGGACGTGCAGGTGCCTGTTCCGGAGACTACCAAGAGTCATAGCGTTCTCATCACCGGCAATTCGGGAACGGACCCTGACAATCCCGGCCCCACCATCTTCGACGCCGCCCGCGCCAATGGCTACCTCTGTCTGGCCGTGCTGGAGCGGGGCGATGCTATGCCCGTCTTGCAAGAGATGGATGGCGTCCTTTATCTGGGTGACAATGCCCTGCACGGAGCCGAGCCCATTCCCGGCTTTCGGGCAGGTGCTCCTCCGGGCCTGCGATACCGATTTCAGGTGTGGCGGGACAGATTTGCCCGGTATTCTGCACCCCAGGGCGAAGCGGGCTACGCCGGCTACAATGCCTGGGCCCTGGATGCGGCAGCGGACATCGTCCAAAACCTCTCCGGCCAGCGCTTTCTCATGCTGGTGAATGTGGGCGCTGTGGACAGCGCCGGGCATAATCTGGGCGCGGACGGCTATCGCCAGACGGTGCAGGCCCTGGACGTGCCGCTAGGGAGATTGGTCGAGGCCTGCCGCCGGAATAACGTGCTACTGGCCGTCACCGCCGACCATGGCATGGTCTTTCCCTCTGCGACTGGCAAGGGTGGGCACTCGGCTGAGAAGTATGCGTCAAGCCCGGAGGCCCTGCGCGTTCCCCTGGTCTTCCTCGGGCCGGGAGTGGAGGAGCTGAACCTGGGGGGCCGCTGGTCGGAGGTGGACATCGCCCCCACGTTGCTAGGCATCCTGAATATCTCGTCCAAAATAACCTTGGAAGGCAAGAGCCTGCCCATCCGCGAGGGCTTCGACCTGCAAGTCATGGGCGCACCGGCGGGCCTGGAGCTATGGCAGGGAGAGGAGCGGCTGGCCAACGGCAGCGCAGGTGAGTGCCGCTTCCGGGGTCTGCCACGTGGACAGTACAGCCTCAAAGCTGGCGGAAAGGAGTGGGGGGTGCTGGTGAACGGGGACGCGGCGATGGATCTGGCGGGGAAGGGGGCAAT
>Ga0351903_1060_pt1 | contig 29364 bp, 16 predicted proteins | sample BONcelHT113001D6_FD_206874 | JGI IMG/M metagenome (GOLD analysis project Ga0351903, IMG submission 206874) | Enriched cells from coal bed in the Powder River Basin, Montana, United States - BONCAT cells T11 rep1 HSBNCT.T11.300.1.D6 ... | reverse complement strand
TACGTTGGCATAATTGGTGGTTTTTCGGCCCTGATGTTCTGGATTGTTAAATCGGGGGAGAACCTTGAATCGGGAATGAATGTAATAGTACACGAAGCAGGAAAAAGTCAGTGGCAGGCTTTTACAGAAACGTTTATTCACAACCTTACACACCCGTTAGCAATTTTACTTTTACAAATTGTAACAATTATTTTCGCTGCCCGTCTTTTTGGATGGTTCTGTAAAAAAATAGGTCAGCCGGCAGTTATTGGGGAAATTGCAGCCGGAATTGTTCTTGGCCCATCACTTTTGGGAATGTACTTTCCTGAGTTTTCCGCAATGCTGTTTCCTGAACAATCGCTTGGCAATTTGCAGTTTCTGAGCCAAATCGGATTGATCCTGTTTATGTTCGTAATTGGCATGGAACTCGATTTGAAAGTTCTTAAAAACCAGGCGCATGAGGCAATTGTGATAAGTCACGCCAGTATTATAATTCCTTTTGCACTTGGACTGGGCCTGGCATATTTTATTTATAACTCTTTTGCTCCTGAAGGTGTACCTTTTTCATCATTCGGCCTTTTTTTGGGAATATCAATGAGTATTACCGCATTTCCGGTTTTGGCTAGGATAGTTCAGGAACGTGGCATCCACAAAACCCGGCTGGGAACAGTTGTAATTACCTGTGCCGCCGCTGACGACATAACTGCATGGTCGTTGCTGGCTGCTGTAATTGCTATTGTTAAAGCTGGCTCGTTTGTAAGCGCTTTGCCAACTATTTTTATGGCTGTGGGTTATGTATTTGTAATGTTAAAAGTAGTCAGACCTTTTTTGAAAAGGGTTGGGGATCTTCATTCTTCACGCGAAAATCTGGACAAACCGGTTGTGGCGATTTTTTTCTCGGTATTGATTTTGTCATCGTATGTTACAGAAGTTGTTGGAATACACGCGTTGTTTGGCGCTTTTGTAGCAGGCGTAATTATGCCCGACAATCAAAAATTCAAACAGATTTTTATCGAAAAAGTAGAAGATGTTGCGTTGGTTTTGCTGCTTCCCCTGTTTTTTGTATTCACCGGGTTAAGAACTCAGATTGGTTTACTGAACGACCCCTATTTATGGATGATTTGTGGATTGGTTATTCTGGTTGCTGTAACAGGTAAATTTGTAGGAAGCGCGTTAGCCGCCAAATTTATCGGTCAAAACTGGCACGACAGTCTGGTGATTGGCGCCCTGATGAATACCCGCGGCCTTGTGGAACTTGTAGTTTTGAATATTGGATATGATCTGGGTATTTTAACCGCAGAAATTTTTGCAATGCTCGTAATCATGACCCTCGTGACAACTTTTATGACAGCGCCGGCTTTAAATCTTATCGAAAAAATATTTAGGAAAAAAACCAAATCAGAGCGACAGATAATAATGGACATGAGCAAATATAAAATACTCATTTCATTCGGTAAACCTGAAATGGGAAGTTCACTTCTGCGTCTTGCAAATTTCCTGGCGAAAAATAAAAACGGAAATGCGATTATTAGCGCTCTGCATTTGTCACCCAACGGGTTATTTAACAAATTCAAAATCAACGATTACGAAAAGGAAAGTTTTAAACCATTGATTTCGGAATCGAAAAGATTAAACCTTCAGGTTGAAAAGATTTTCAAAACATCTGAAGACATTCAAAAAGACATAGTGGAAACAGCAAATGTGGGAGATTATGATTTACTTCTGGTGGGGCAGGGACAATCTATTTTTAAAGGCAGCCTGCTTGGCAATATATTGGATTATTCAACACGATATCTAAATCCTGATTTTTTGAACGAAAAATTATCAGGAAAGGAAAAGTTTTACAATTCCTCGCTCTTTGCCGAATCAACAAGACAAATACTGGCTAAAAGCAAGGTGCCGGTGGGAGTTTTGATTGATAACAATCTTCAAAAAATCAATAAAATATTTTTGCCTTTTTTCGGCATAGCAGACGGTCGTTTGATTGAATATGTCCGCAAATTTATTTCAAACCAGGGTGTTCAGATTACCATTTTTGATTTATTGGGACAGATAAAGTCTGACAGCGATATAAAAGAAACTCTTCGCGCAATTGAACAACAGGCGCCCGGCAAAATAGCAATAATGGAAAAAGAAATAATTGACGAAACTTTTCTACGGCAAATTGATTTGATGATTATCAGTCTGGAAAGCTGGACAAAACTGGTTGATTCGAAAAGTATTTGGCTGAAATATATTCCTTCGGTTTTGATTTTGAAATCATAAAGTAAAACCAAAACACTTATCTGAAATAAAAAGTGATTTGTGAAACTTATTCAATTTCTTACAAGTGTAATCGCCAGGCCATCCTTAAAAGCCGCTTCAGTATTTGCGTATTTAACAACAAGTTTTTGCAAATCAGCAGTTTTGGCTGTTAACAAAAGACTTTCACTATTTTTTTCATGCCTGATTTTAATCTTTTTTACTTCAATTTGTTCCCTGAGCCATTCACCATCGAACCAGTTAATTTGTAACGTATTATCCGTTACCGTCAGTTTTGCAAAAGTGTGAACCGGTATTACATGAAGGTTCCAGTAATTCAGGTTACTATCCGAATCAGAACTGCTTGCTCCTGCAATTTCTGAAATATAAAAATCCAGAAAGTACATTCCATTTAGTTGAATGACGTGAACATTGTACGTGGTTTTCTTTTTATCGTAATCGGTTAAATGTAATTCGTATGATTTTTTATCGATACTTTTTGGATTTCCCCGTTCAGGATGTTCAAATTTCCATTGTAAACTGTCGCCATCGATCCAGGTACCCGTTAAAATATCATTTTCGAATAGATTCTTTTCGGTATAAAGTGGGTAGAATGACCAAATAACACACCCCGAAAAAAACAGTGCCACGGTTAAAATGAGCAGTAAATTCCTTGTTTTCATGATATTTGATTTTAAAAGTTTTATCAAAGTTAGGTGAATGAAAATTGAAAACCCATTTTTTTCGATGGATTCCTTGATTTTATCGTTGAAACAAAAAAAAATAAGCCCGCTAATGCTTAATCAGCGGGCTTAATTTTTTTCCTTTAATTCTGATTATTATCTGATGACTGCATTTTCAACTTTTCTGTCAAATTTCAGTGCATGTTCAATATTGAATGGCATTAATTGGGTAAGTACAAGAATTACCATGTTATTCCTTTTATCCACAATAAAATGTGTGGAAGCTGCTCCGTTCCATCCATACTGACCTTTCTCCGGATTTACCGAACCGCCAAGTCCGTAACTGCCACCATTTTCATAATCAACTCCGGCAGGCAACTTGTTGGTCATTATCATCTCAACAGTTGATTCGTTCAGAATCCTTACTCCGTCAAACTCTCCGCCGTTCAGCAGCATTTGTGCAAATTTCGAATAGTCATCAATGGTTGAAACCAATCCGCCACCGCCCGAAAAAAGAGTTGCCGGCACTTTAAAGTTCATCCCGTTTGAAGCCTGTTCCTGAAGTGAATCGTTTTTAATTGTGTAAACTGCTGCAAACCTGTTGTGTTTGTCTTCGGGTACATAAAACCCGGTATCTTCCATTTTCAGTGGTTTAAATATTTTGGTTTTCATGTATTGGTCAAGCGGCATTCCTGAAAGTACTTCAACTAAATAACCGGCAACATCGATGGATACGCTGTATTCATATTTTGTTCCTGGCTGATGTTTCAAGGGAATACCGGCAAGGATTTTTATTTTATCGCCCAAAACACCATCCCAGCCTGCAGCGCCGGTAACTCTGTACAATGAATCAACATAACTTTTCTGGTCCCAGCCATAGGTTAATCCTGATGTGTGTGTCAGCAAATGTCTGATGGTCATAGGCGTATTCTGTGGTTCAAGTGTTTTGATTTCTGAATTGTAAACCTTTGTTGTGGCAAATTCGGGGATAAAATCAGAAACTTTATCATCGAGTTGAAATTTTCCTTCATCATACAAAGTCATTAATGCAACTGCAGTAATGGGTTTTGTCATCGAGAAAATACGGAAAATAGTGTTGTCTTCAATTTTCAGATTGTTTTGAATATGGGCAAAACCAATGTTTTTTCGCAATGCTGTTTCGTTATTTCTGATAACCATTAATGAAACTCCCGCAAGTTTTCCGTTATCGACATATTGCTGAACAATATCAACGGCTGCCTGTAAAGTATCGCCCGAAAAACCGGCAACGTTGTCAAAACCTTTTTTACCTGTAGTTGTGCAGGCAAACTGCATCAACAAAAATCCTGTAACCAGTAAGGAAAATAATCTCAGTTTTTTCATGTCAATTTTATTATTAATCGTTTAAAACAAATAGTTCAACCCAATGTACATTCCCGATTTTCCGTCGCGTTTGTCGGCTGCCATACCGTAATCAAGTCTGATGATAAAGTTTTCGTTCATGGCAATCCGCAGGCCGGCGCCATAGGAAATGTGCATTTTTTCAGCATCCTTATCGTAGTACTCGGGAATAGTTTCGCTGGATGGGATATTCTCAATTCCATCCATTTTTTTTGTCACCTGGCCAAAATCCATAAAACCATTCAACCCAAGGTAAAAGTTGTTGTTGATAAACTGAAATCTGACTACTTTCCAGCGGGCTTCCATGTTTCCCATAAAATACCCATCTCCAACAACCCGGTTTCGCACAATCCCGCGTAAAGAGCTGAATCCCCCCAAACCTTCAGAAGTTACATTCTTTAACTCCGAAACCACCATCATTGTCTGGTAATAAAAAGGAGTGTGGCCCGCGATTGTGGTTTGGTAATTCAGACGATAGGCAAATGAAAGGTCGTCTTTAATAATCGTAAAATATTGGCGATGGGTTAGGCTGAGTTTTGCAAAGGATGATTCGGCTCCCAAAAATTCCGGAGCTCCTTCAATAACTGCCTCGGTCCAGATACCGCGCATCGGGTTGGGGCGATGGTCACGACTGTCGTAAACCAAACCGGCTTTTAAACCGGGCACAAATCCACCATCGGCTTCTTCTTTCGGAATTATGCTCCATTCCTGATATTTTTGATATAATCCGGGTTGCTGCTGATGTGTGGGCAATTTTTCATCTTCATCTTTTCCCTTGTTCAGTTTTTCGATATCTACCAGCCCGGTTTTAAAATTTAAAAAGTTAATTCCGCCTATCCATTTTATTTTATCGCCCGATAACTTTCCCTGCAAATCGACTTTCAAACGGAACATTTTACGGTCGTATTTATAAAACATCCGGGTTTTGTAGGCCGGGTCTTCATCATCCATCCAGTCGAAATTTACCACAGCATCGTAACCGTTAAAACCAAAAAAATCGTAAGCCTGATCCGTCAAATAACTGATATCAGCCGATGTTTGCAAACCTTTAATCAGTTTATCGGAATCGTAGTAAAACCGGTTGATTCCACTACCTTTGGTGTAACGCGACCATTCGAAATAGAATTTATGGTCGTATTTCGGGTAGCGGCTGCCATCGCCATATTGGTACAAATCAACCAGCGCTCCATACTGAAAACCGAGGTCGGTATCAAAGGTGACAGTTGGCAGGGCGCCAAAGTTCCAGCCGTCTTTGGTAACCTGCTTTTTCTCTTCCTGCGCCATTAAACCTGCAATAACAAAAATCAACAAAATGAAAAGAGATGTCTTTTTCATACTTTACTTTATTTGATGTTTAATTTTCAGAAATATAAGGTTGAGTTTTTGAATCAAATACCTTTCTACTTTCCCGAAACAATTTTTATAAAATCCTCCCTCCGGTTTCCCTGCCCATCGATTAATCCAAAACTGCCGCTTTTGTAATTCCAGTTGGCATATCCAATTCCGGTTTCTTCAAAAAGGTCGATCATATCCTGGTACCAGCGCAACATATCGTCCTGCTGCGGTCCGGTAATAATTCCGAATTCACCGCAATAAAGCGGCAAACCCAGTTCTTTTGCTTTTTGAATGGGTTTCTGCCATTGTTCCAGAATCCAGGCTTTGTTATAAACTTTACCCACTTGTCCGGCAACAATGGGTTTCATTTCTTCCGGCAACAGGTCGAATTCAGTTTGGGTGAGAATGGTATCGGGATAATGCACAGGGCCGGTGTAACCTTTCAAATGTGTCCAGCTTGCATTCCAGTGGGTCAATAAGAAAGGTTCATAAAAATGAAAACTGAGCAGAATATTTGGATCATTTGCCGGAACTTTCAATTCATCAAAAGTGCCAACCGATTGCCATTTGTTGGAGCCAATTACAATGGTTCGCTTAGGTTCAAGTTCGCGAATTGCCTTTACCGCATTGGCCACAAGGTTGTTCCAAAGTTCCGGATCGTCGGCAACGGCTTCGTTCATTAGTTCGTAGGCAACCATTGAGTTGGGGTATTTTTTGAGCGCTTTCGACAAATCCCGCCACAAATCGTAAAACTTTTCCTGCTCGGCAGGGTCGGTCCACAAAGGTTTTACATCTGCGTTAAAATGGTGGGAGCGTAAAATGTGCAAATCGACAATTACACGCAGGTTGTTTTCAATGCACCAGTCGATGAAATTGGTCATCAACAGAAAAGCATCGTCGTGACGGGCGCCGTTTTCGTCCCACATTTGTTCCTCGTCGATTGGTAAACGCAGGTGATCGAAACCCATTTCAGCACAGACAATCACATCGGCCTTGGTGAAAAACAACTCGCGGTCAACACCTCGGGTGCGGCTTTGCGACAGCCAGTGGGCAATGTTGGTTCCCCTGATAACTTCAAACTTTTCGGGTGCTTTGGGCTGGCAACTAAAAACTAATACAGCAATTAAGAACAGAATCAGATTTTTCATAATGTATGGTTTAGTAAATATTAAGGATTTAAAAGTAGTTATTTGTTGACATAAAAAAAAGGGCAACCGAAATTTGTTGCCCCTAACTAATTTAAAACATAGAACGTATGAAAAAAAGTTAAAAAAAGTGCTGTCTGTTTCGGATCCTTGAATCTTTTGCAGACAGCCTTTTCTCTAATTATCAAAGACCAAAGTTTCTTACCATCTTTGGTTAATCATGCGCATTAATTTACATCCCAGAATATCTTGTTTGTAATCTTATCGTTAGCGCTTACAGCATTGTAATTGTCGGTGTTGTAAGTTTTTTCGCTATCGGGATATTGCCAGCGTGTTGGCGGTTGTTTCTGCGGGTCGGCATTGTCGATCCAGAAACTCAGTTGCGGAACATTCAAACGTCTTACTTCAGCCCAGTTATCAAGTGGTTGAATCACACTGTAATCAATCCACTTCTGCGTTCCAATTAAAGTAAGTTTGGCTTGTTTTGTTGTGGCATTACTCCAGCTAACCGCACTTTTTGCAAGGTATTCGGCAATTTCAGCATCGGTCGGCGCTACAACAGAACCTGATTCATTGTTGTTACTTACCGAACGATAGAGGTAATAATTCTTAATGGAATTTGTAATACCTGCTTCATAAGCTTCTTTTGCCTTTGCATCGTTGTTGGCATTCAAATAACCTTCGGCAGCAAGGAAATGAGCTTCAGAAGCATTTACCAATACTCCGGGGAAGAATTGATTCCTACTCATGGTTGACCAGTTGTAAAGTGAAAGTTTGTTGGTCAGGATAAAAGCTTCCTGATCACCTGAAGTTGCCAGCGGATCAAGTCCGAAATATTCACCTGCAGCAGCAGTTCCAGTCTGGAACATTACTCTTAAGCGCGGGTCGCTGTTGGCATTCATATGGTCAATTATTACTTTACCGGCGTAATTTCCGCCCCAGTCTTCCAAACCTGTTCTGAAACCCATCGAGTTAATCGGAGTATTCAAATCATGAATTTTAATCTGAATGTTTTGATCATTCGTTGTTACAATTGGATAAGCCGTAGGATTATTCAGAATTGAATTGATTTCGGAAGCAGATCTTGCCTGAAAAGAGGAAACACCTGAAACACGCGTCAACATTCGTAACCGAAGTGAATTACAATACCTTTTCCATTTGGTAATGTCGCCCTTGTTAACGATATCCTGGGTTTTGAATCCTGCAAGAATCCCTGAAGATACAGTCATTGTATTCAATTCATCTGCAAATGCTTTTAAATCATCAAGCATTTTTGTATAAATATCTTCAGCTTTGTCATATTTTGGCATAGAAGCCTTGTAATCGCCACGATTGGCAATAATTTTACCGGCTTCGGAAAATGGAATATCACCATGTAAATCGACAACTTTCTGAACAGCATCATACATGTAAATGGTAGCGGCAATCATGTAAATACGGCGGTCAGCTTTATCAGCATCGGGCAGCGCATTGTAAATGTTTTCCATTTGCCTGTACTGAGACACAAAGCTGTAAAAGTTGCCCCATCTGTCGTTAACAGCACCGCCACCGGGCACATACTGGTTGGTTGCATTTACCCAACCTATTGCCTGAGTATATCTGTTTGCAGTAATCCTGTAAACCACGAAATAGTTCCAGTAGCTCGGTACAACATATTCCCTGTTGGTGTACATCATCCCTGAAAACTGCTTTTCAACCGTTGAAACATTAATCTTCGACGGATCGGGATAGGCTTCTTCAAAATCGGTTGTATTGCACGAAGCAACAACCAACATTGCTGAAATTAAGATTAAAAATATTTTCTTCATATCAGTATTTTTTATTTTTATTTTCGATTAAAAACTAAACCTTAAAGAACCACCATAAGTTCTGGTTGACGGGTTTGTACCCACATTATTAATAGTCTGGGTCCATCTTGAACCGGCTGTTGCCTGCTCAGGATCCATATGGTCGATGGTTTTGTAAATAAAGAACAGGTTACGGCCAAAAGCAGAAATTTCGAGGTTGCTTAAACCAATTTTTGAGATAAGACTTTTGGGTAAAGCATAGCGCAAAACAAGTTCCCTCATTTTTATGTAACTGTTTTCTTTCACAAACAGTTCGTAACGCGTATTCGGGCTGTACTGCGGGCCTCCCCAGTTATAGGTTATGAAATAATATTGCGATGAAGATGCAACATAATCATTAGGTGAACCATCAGCTTTTACGCCTTCAAGAATCCGTCCGTCATAATAAACCAATTCTCCATTTGGGCCTGTTGCACCGCTGGTCAGGCGTTTTACATTATTTGCATCAACATAATAGCTTAAACCACCAGTTTCAGGATCCCTTTTGTCAAGAGCATCAGTCAACAAACCACGGCTGATCATCCAGTTGATTGCTGTTGGCATGATGTGCCCGCCAAAACGATAGTCGATGGTTGCATCGAGCGAAACTGATTTATAAGTAAATGTATTCAGGAAACCACCAGTTGCTTTTGGCATTGCATTTCCTGATTTTACCCAATTGCCGGCGTCAACTTTATACAAACCATTCGGGTCAACAATTAAACCACCATTTTGATGCTTTAAAACCGGATGTGTATAAATATCTCCCATTGGCTGGCCAACTACCGATCTCAACTGTGCTGCACCGCCATCATAATCAGCGTGTAACAGTTCGGTGGCGCCATCGGTAAGTTTTTCAACCGTATTTTTGTAACGGGCATAATTCAGTATAGTTTCCCACCTGAAATCTTTGGTCTGAACTGGTACACCCCTGATTGAACCTTCAAAACCGGAGTTTTTCAAAGTTCCGATATTGGTTAAAACCGAACTTGCACCTGTTGAGATAGCAGTTGTAAGCGGTAAAATCTGGTCAACAACTGTTGCATTGTAATATGACAAGTCGATTCCAAGCCTGTTTTTAAGGAAATTCATTTCAACCCCAAATTCAAACTCATGTTTTTCTTCCGGACGAATTCCGTCGTTACCCAAGCTTGTTGGAATTGTTGTGTAAAGCACAGGATTTCCACCAACTGCCTGAATTCCCATTGTTCCCTGGTTGTAAGCAATGTTGGCGCTGTACATGTCGGGATAATTACCTACAATACCCCACGATGCGCGCAGTTTACCGTAATCTATCCACGAAGGCATATCAAAAGCTTCGCTGAAAAGGAAACTTGAGTTTACAGATGGGTAAACAAATGCATTATTATTTGGATTCATGGTTGAAGTGCGGTCGCGGCGAATAGTACCTTCAACAAAGAAAAAACCGCTGTAATCGAAATTCAAAGTTCCAAAGAAAGCATCTTTTACCAGTGTGCTTCTGTAAGAGCCGCTTGATGGCGTATTTACAGACGCTGAAATATCGAACATATTTTCTGTACTCAAACCACCGCTGGTTCCGCGGCTAACTCTCTGAACAGTTTCCTGCTGAGCTGTATAACCGGCATTGGCGCCCAATGTAATGACTTCGGTTATTTTGGTTGAATATGTTGCCATAACATCACCGTAAAGAATATTGGCCTGGTATGAAGCAAGACTAAAACCTCCTGAATTTCCAAAAGCCAGCGGAATTGTATTTGGATTTGACTGTTCTGTTTTTTCTGATGTGAAATCAGTAGCCACCCTTGCCCTTAATTTCAGGTCACTGGTAACCTGCCATGTATTTGTAAGATTACCAATTGCACGGTTGCTGTATTCTTCGAGCATTATTTCGTTAACATTCCACAGATAATCAAACACATCGGGTCTGTAGCCTCCGTAAATGATGTTCTCATCAGGTGTTAAACTTTGGTTGGTACCTGTAACATGTCTGTAACCTTTGCTGGTTTTATACCTTGGGAAATACCATTCGCCATTGTCAAAACGGGTCATCATTCCGCCAAAGTTATTCCAGAGCCTGTCAACCGAATACGGCCGATTATTGGTTGTCTGGTTGATAAAATTCAAAATAAAGTCGATGGTATATTTTTTACCAAGGTAAAATGTAGAATTCAGGTTGGCAATGTTTCTGGCGTTCTTTGAATTTAAACTGACACCTTCGTTATCCTGCCGTGTTAATGACAACCTTGAATTGGCATTCTCGCCACCCATTGAAATGGCAGCCGAAACGTTTGAACTAACTGCTGTCTGAAACAATGAAGCATATGAATCTTCCTGAGCCTGCCAGGGTCTTACAATACCATCCCATGCCATAACCTGTGTTGTGCCATCGAACTTCGGGCCATAGTTTAAGTTTGTACCAATATGGCCCCTGGTTTCTTTTACACCGTCACCATCCCTGTCATACCATAACCATCCGGCATCATCCTGTCCGGCATTGGCAATGAATTTTGGATAACCCGGACCATATTTGTTTTGGTAATCCGGCAGATAAGCAACATTGTCAACTGAAACATTGGAAACAACATCCACTTTAAAACCTTTTGTTCCTTTGCCGCTTTTTGTTGTAATAAGCACAACACCATTAACAGCTTCAGAACCATACAGAGCGGCAGCCGAAGCGCCTTTCAAAATAGAAATGCTTTCAATGTCTTCCGGGTTCATGTCGATAAGACCATTACCACGTAAACGCTGGTCGCCCCAAAAGTTTGAGTTGTTTACCTCACCATCGCGGATTGGAACCCCGTCAACCACAATAAGAGGTTGGCTTCGGCCGGTAATTGAGTTAACACCACGGATATTGATGTTAACAGCGCTGGTAGCGCCACCGGGCGCTGCGGCAACCCTTACACCTGGCGCCTTGCCATAAAGTGTTGTAGCAAAGTTGGTTGAAGCAACCTTGGTTAACTCAGCCGAAGGAATAGTACTCATGGCATAACCAAGAGCTTTTCTTTCCCTTGACACACCCATTGCAGTTACTACAACCTCATCGAGACCAATGTTACTGGCAGCCAGAACAACACTGATGCTTGAACGGCCATTTACGGCTTGTTCAACTGTGGTCATCCCCACAAACGAATAAACCAAAACGGCATTCGAAGGAACATTAATTGTATAATTACCATCCACGTTGGTAATCGTACCATTTGTTGTTCCTTTTTGAAGAACCGACACACCCGGGATGCCCAGGCCGTCGTCACCGGTTACAGTTCCTGTTACCGGTTGTTGCGCAAAAACGCTCCCTGCAAGCGCTATGCACATCGTAAAAATCAACAAAATTTTTCGCATAGATTTTAATTTTAAATTGTTAATTAGAAATTCTCATATTTAAGCTCACTGTGAATTTCGCCAAACAAATGCTGGAATAACATGGCGCTTACCCCAAGCAATCCGGCTTGTTCCCAGTTTTCTGAAATCACTATTTTTACATTTGAGGATATTTTATCAAGACAATATTTATTGAGCGACTGCTGTATTGAAGTTAAAACAAACCGGTTGGCCTGCGAAATAACGCCCCCCAAAACAATGATTTCGGGATTTAACAACTGAATGGTTACCGAAAGGCCTTTGCCCAACGCCGAACCAATTTTATTTAATAACGAAATTGCAAATTCATCGCCCGATTTTGCAGCGTTGATAACATCTTCGGGCTGTAATTCATTTATCCTGTTTTTAAAACTCAGGGTCAGTTGCGAAACAACATTTTCTTCTATTCCTTTTACTGCATTTTTTATCAAAAAGTTTGAAGACGCGACGGTTTCCAGGCAACCCCGCTTACCACATATACACAAATCGCCTTCGTCAACAAATTTGGTGTGCGACAGCTCTCCTGCAAATCCGGTGGAACCGTTGTACAACTTGCCGTTAAGAATCAACCCCATTCCAATCCCCCAGTTCCAGTTAATTACAACTGCGTTTAAATGACCTTTGGCGCTACCAAAAATATATTCGCCGTAAGCCTGCATCCGGGCATCGTTGTTTATATAAACCAATTTGCCAAATTTCTCTTCCAGCCGCTCCTTTACATTTCTGTATTGTTCGTTTTTTATGGTATGATTTATTCCTTTAATCTCATCAATCAACCCAGGCATGTTTAATCCTAAACCGTAAATGCGGTTTTCATCAATTTCAAATTCCTGAATCAAATTTTGAGCATTTGAATATATCTTCTCAACCAATTCATCATCATCAATATTGGTTTTAAAAGTTATAATTGAAGTAACCGGTTGGTTGTGCGGGTTATAAATGGTCATTTTGGCTTTGTAACGGCCAAGTTCGCAGGCAATAACGTAAATTGAATCATTTGAAAGCCTGTACATATTGGGTTTACGGCCACCGCTTGAAACGCCTGTGCCAAAAGTTTCCACAAATTTTAATTCGGTTAACTCATTGAGCAAGGTTAAAGCTGTTGGAAAACTAACACCCAATTTGCTGCTGATTGAGGTGCCTGATAATGAATCAAACTGATACAAAAGGTTTAGAATTCTCTTTTTCTGCCGGTACTTCTTCAATTCGTTACCGGCAAGTTTAGTCCTGTTTATACCTTTCGTTAAAATCATTTAATGTTTTTTAAAGAAATTTAGCGCAATTTACATCATATTTTAATAATTGCAAATATTTCTTAAAATATTTTAATAAGTTTGGATATGACCTGTGTGTTTTTAAGAACATAAAGAGTTATAAGTCTTTTGTTTGCAATATATACTTATTTCTGTTTAAACCTGGATCATCAATGATTTTTATTAAAAAGTGAGGCCTTTTTGCTTTTTAGATAATATTAAACGCGGGCATTTTACTATTCTCCGACTAAAAAATCCTTTTTCACTTTAAAAAACTGTTTTCTTTTCAGATATTTAGAACCTCTTTTCAATACTGAATTTAAATCAATATCAAAATATAAAAGATAATACTTAATTTTTATGAAAATCAAAATCTTTAAAATCATGCTTCTGATTTTTGCTGCAACGGTAATCATCAGTTGTTCGCCCCAAAAACAGGAAAACCAGCGCCCCAATATTTTGTACATTATGAGCGACGACCATGCCTACCAGGCAATCAGTGCATACGGACATGGATTGAACGAAACTCCGAACATCGACAGGCTGGCTGAACAAGGTGCGATTTTTACACGCGCGTGCGTTACCAATTCAATTTGTGCGCCAAGTCGCGCTGTATTGCTCACAGGTAAACACAGTTTTGTAAATGGTAAAGTTGACAATATGTTCCCCTTCGACTGGGATCAGTCCAGTTTTCCGAAACTGATGCAGGCCAATGGTTATCAAACAGCAATGATCGGAAAAATTCATCTCGACGGAATTCCGCAGGGTTTCGATTTTTCGATGGTTTTGCCCGGACAGGGAGAATATTACAACCCCGATTTTTTAATCAATGGCGAACGGGTGCGGAAAGAAGGTTATTGTACCGAAATCATCACCGAAACCATGCTCGACTGGCTTAAAAATAAACGCGACCCAAATAAACCTTTCTGTGCACTTTACCACCAGAAAGCGCCACACCGCAACTGGTTGCCGGCTCCAAAATATGTGAACCTGTATGATGATATTACCTTTGATCCGCCGGCCAATTTTTTTGACGATTACGAAGGACGCGGACGAGCTGCCAAAGAACAGGAAATGCAAATCGATGGCCATGCGATGTGGGGACACGACTTTAAACTGATTGTCGATCCGAGTGGCGACAGTACAGGTTTTATGCGCGATTTAAACCGGATGAACCCCGAACAGCGCGCCAACTGGATGGCAGCCTACGAAAGCGAAAACCAGGAATTTTTAGCTAAAAAATTACAGGGAAAAGAGCTTGCCATCTGGAAATTCAACCGCTACATTAAAGATTATTTGCGCACAATTAAATCGGTTGACGACGGCGTTGGCGAAGTACTCGATTATCTGGAAGAAGCCGGGCTGGCAGAAAATACAATTGTAATATATACCTCCGACCAGGGATTTTATTTAGGTGAACATGGATGGTTCGATAAACGGTTTATGTACGAAGAGTCGTTCCGAACTCCCCTTTTGATGCGTTACCCAAAAGAAATTAAGGCGGGGACCAAAATTGATAAATTAGTTCAAAACCTTGACTTTGCCCCTACATTGCTCGATTACGCCGGTATCGAAATTCCGGAAGACATGCAAGGTGAATCGTTCCGCGATTTGGTTGCCGGCAAAACCGGCGAATGGCGCGACGCGGTTTATTACACTTACTACGAATATCCTTCGGTTCACATGGTAAAAAGGCATTACGGCGTTGCCACCGACCGCTACAAACTAATGCATTTTTATTACGATATTGATGAGTGGGAAATGTACGATCTGCAAACTGATCCATCGGAAATGAAAAACATTTACAACGACCCTGCTTATGCCGATGTACAAAAAATGATGCATGAAAGACTGGCCGAATTGCGCACAAAATATGGCGACAGCGACGAAAACAATCAGAAATTCATTCAGCTTTACCTCGATAAAATTGAACAACAGCAGCAGGCAGCAGCAGCCCGAAAGGCAGCGCAGAAATAACTGTTATTTTTACCAATATGAGTAGTAAGGAGGAAGCATACATTAAAATTCAGGATTTAGTAATTCGGTTTGAAGAACAATTTGAATCTTACAAAGAATCAGGTTACAACGAAACCCTTACCAGAAGGGATTTTATTGATCCTTTTTTCAAGGCTTTGGGTTGGGATGTTGACAATTCGGAAGGATACGCGGAAGCATATCGCGAAGTAATTCACGAAGACCGTGTTAAAGTTGGACAAGCCACAAAAGCGCCTGACTATTCTTTCAGATTATCGGGTGGAAAAAAATTATTTTTTGTGGAAGCCAAAAAACCGAGTGTTTCAATAAAAGACGATATTTCGGTTTCATATCAAATCAGGCGATACGGTTGGAATGCAAAGCTAGCCATAAGTGTAATTACCGATTTCGAAGAATTTGCTGTATATGACTGCACCAAAAAACCAAATCCAACCGACAAAACAGGAATTGCCCGTATAAAGTACATCAATTATAAAGATTACATCAAAGAGTTTGATTATCTGTGGAATATCTTCTCAAAAGAACAGGTTTTAAAAGGAAGTTTCGACCGTTATATTGTAAGCGACACAGTTAAAAAGGGTACTTCTACAGTTGACAAAGAATTTCTGGCTTCTCTTGATTCGTGGAGAACTTATCTGGCAACAAGTATCAGTTTAAAAAACAGGGAACTTGACGAAGACGAAATCAATTATGCCGTTCAACTAATTATCGACAGGTTAATTTTTTTAAGAATCGCGGAAGATCGCAGGGTTGAACAGTACGGACTATTGAAAACAGCGGTCAACCAGAAAGGCGATGCCTGGCAAAATTTGTTTTACAATTTCCGGAAAGCCGATGAGAAATACAATTCGGGGTTATTCGATTTTAAAAAAGACACCATTTCTGAAAGCTTGCATGTTGACAATAAAGTAATTAAAATTATTGTCAACGAAATGTATTATCCAAGTCCGTATGATTTTTCGCAAATTCCGGTCGAGATTTTAGGCAGCGTTTACGAACAGTTTTTAGGAAAGCAGATTAAAATTGACAAGGCGCACCGTGCAAAAATTGAAGAAAAACCCGAAGTACGAAAAGCCGGAGGGGTTTATTACACGCCTCAATATATTGTGGATTATATTGTAAAAAATACGGTAGGAAAATTGGTTGATGGAAAAACCCCAAAACAGGTTTCTGACATTAAAATATGCGACCCCGCCTGTGGCAGCGGCAGTTTTTTACTTGGCGCGTACCAGTATTTGCTTGACTTTCATAAAAATTTCTACACCGATAACGGAACAAAGGTGGGCAAAAAAGACAGTCCTGTCACCCCACAGGGAAACCTTACTGCCACCGAGAAAAAGCGAATTTTACTGAACAACATTTTTGGGGTTGATATTGATGTAAACGCCGTTGAGGTTACCAAACTAAGTTTGCTGATTAAATGCATGGAAGGCGAAACGGTAGCAACTATCGAACAGCAGCAGAAACTTTGGCACGAAAGGATTTTGCCCTCGCTCGACAACAATATAAAATGTGGAAACAGTTTGGTTGATACAGATTTTTACGATGGGCAACTGGAATTAGGGGACAGAAAGATTAAACCATTTAACTGGCAAAAGGCTTTTCCTGAAGTTTTTAAAATTAAACCACCCACAGAAACTGATGTTTTCAGAACACAATTTAAAAAGGCGAATCTGGTATATGACGAAGGTAAAGAACTGGCTACAAAATATCTCGATATAACAAAAGAACCTGCTATGAAATACGGCGAAGATTCAGGTTTTGATATAGTTATTGGTAACCCGCCGTATGTGCGACAAGAATTATTAGGAATTCAGAAAAGATATTTCGAAAATAAATACCGTGTTTATCACGGAATGGCTGATTTGTACAGTTTTTTTATCGAGCGAAGTTTTCAATTGCTCAATAATGGAGGATTGTATGGAGTAATTGTTGCCAACAAATGGATGCGGGCTAGTTACGGTGAGCCGCTGCGCGAATACCTTATGAAACAGACACTTGACCAGATTATTGATTTTGGTGACCTTCCGGTTTTTGCTTCAGCTAAAACTTATCCGTGCATTTTAATTGCACGCAAAGAGAAAAAAATGACAAATGCAGTTGAAGTTACCCGGGTAAATACTCTGGATTTCGGACAATTAAGTGATTATATAAAATCAAAAAAACGATTGATTGACCAAAAATCATTGCATTTGGAAGGATGGAATTTGTCTGGTGAAATAGAAAATCAATTGCTTGATAAAATAAAAAACGCTGGTATTCCTCTTGGAAAATATGTTCAAAATAAAATATTTTATGGAATAAAAACTGGTTTAAATGAAGCCTTTGTGATTGATGAAGAAACTAAAAACCAATTGATTGCAGAAGATTCACGCTACGCCAAGATCATAAAACCTTTTCTGGCTGGACGGGACATTAAACGTTATCAAAAACCTGCTAACAAGAAATACATCATTTTAATTGAAAAGGGTTTTACAAATAAAAATGGCTTGAATCCAAAAAATCCATGGAAATGGTTGAATGAAAATTATCCTGCAATTGCTGCTTACTTAATAACATTTGAAGACAAAGCAAAGAAGAGGTTCGATAAAGGGGATTTTTGGTGGGAATTACGAGCTTGTGACTATTATACTGAGTTTGAAAAACCTAAAATTATGCTCCCCGATATTGCATTAAATATGCAAGCTACTTTCGATAACACCGGTTTTTATTGTGTTAATACTGCATATATTATTCCGGTTAATGACAAAAACCTTCTGGGTATATTAAACTCGAAACTGGTTCAATATTACTATTCAAGTATAAGCAATTCAATCAGAGGGGGGTATTTGCGATTTATCAGGCAATACCTCGAACAGATCCCTATTTCAAATGGCATTCAAAACAAAACTTTGGAAAGCCATGTCGAACAATTGATAAAACTCCTCGAAGAACTGAAAACGGCTAAACTCCCCGATAAAATCGAACAACTTCAAACCCGGATTGAATATACGGATAAAAAAATCAACCAACTCGTTTATCAACTTTATGATTTAACCGAGGAAGAAATTTCAATAATTGAAAACCAATGAAAATACTATTTCTCAATTCACTTTTTCTCCTAATACTGTTTCTAACTGAACCATTTACTCCTCAACCCAAAGCAGAAACCGGTTTTCAAACAGTAAAACCCGACACCACTATTATTTACCTGAAAGATTTTGGATTGCGAAATACCAAAAAGAAAGACTGCCATAAATTCATCAACGATGCCATAAAAACCATAGAACCAGGGAAACCCGTCAAACTTGTTTTTACACGCGGTGAATACCATTTTTATCCCGAATACGCCAATCATCGCGATTATTTCGAGTCGAACACAACCGATGTAAATCCGCGCAACTGTTCATTCATTTTTGAAAATGTGGGTAACATTGTAATTGAAGGCAATGGCAGCAACCTGATTTTTCACGAACAAATGCAGCCTTTTACTTTCGACAACTGCCAGAATATTATTCTCCGCAATGTGAATATCGACTGGGAGCAACCATTAATTGCCCAGGCACAGATTCTTCAGGTGAAAGAGAATTCAATCCGGGTAAGCATCAATTTAAAGGAATCTCCGTTCCGCATAGAAGAGGGCAAAATGTTCTTCGGCACCACAAAAGAAAATCTGCAACCCTGGAAGAGCACAATGGAATTCGACAGGGACGGTCGTTTTGTGGTTCCTCAAACCGGCGATTGGGGGTGTCTTGGAAGAGGATCGGAAAATTACCTTGCCGAAAATATTCTGCCGGGAATCATTGAAATTCACTTCCCGGCTTTGCGAAAACCAGCGGTTGGAAATTTCCTTGTTATGCGCCATGCAGAGCGAATTCATTCGGGTATTTTTATTCAGAATTCAAAAAATATCAAGATTGAAAACGTGAACTTATATCACGCCACCGGGCTGGGAATTCTGGCGCAGTTTAGCGAAGATTTGACTTTCGACAGGTACCGCGCAATTCCGAATAAAGCAAAAAACAGGTATTTTGGCGGGGGTGACGATGGTATTCAGATTTCGAACTGCAAAGGACTGATTACCATTACTGATTGTGAATTTGCCGGACTGATGGACGACCCTGTTAATGTGCACGGAACCAGTGTGCAGGTTGTTGATGTAATGGGCAGTAAACAGTTGAAATGTCGTTTTATGCACCATCAAAGCACCGGGCTGAACTGGGGGCACAGGGGTGACAGGGTCAGTTTTATTGAAAACTCGGTGATGAAATCATTGGGCACAGGAGAAGTGGCAAGTTTTAAATTACTGGATGACGAAACGTTTATAATCACTTTCAAATCCGAAATTCCAAAACAACTTGAAGTTGGCGATGCGCTTGAAAACCTTACCTGGAGCCCCGATTTGCTGGTGACCAACTCGCATTTTAAGAGTGGCAGGGCGCGCGGACTTTTGGTTTCAACACCCGGCAAAGTGGTAATTGAAAACAATATTTTTGAATCGAGCGGGAGCGCAATCCTCATTGCCGGAGATGCCAACAACTGGTTCGAATCGGGCGCGGTAACCGATGTTCTTATCAAAAACAATGTTTTTACCGAATTATGTAATACAAGTTCTTACCAGTTTTGCGAAGGAATTATTTCCATTTATCCCGAAATACCGGTTTTAAATGCCGAAACTCCACAGTTTCACAAAAATATCCGTATTGAAAACAACCAGTTTAACCCGTTTGATTTTCCGGTTCTTTTTGCCCGTTCGGTGGATGGTATTTCGTTTAACAACAACACAATCACCCGCAGCACCCGCTTTGAACCGTATCACAGCCGGAAATACACGTTTTCGTTTGAAGCCTGTAAAAATGCCTCTATTTCAAACAATACTTTCTCAGGAGAAGTTTTGGGAATGAACATTCTGCTGAAATGGATGCAGGAAAAGGAACTGACTTGCGACCCGGAACAGAAACTTGCGGTGAAGGTGGAATGATCAATGCGAGAATGCTACAATGCTATAATGCATGAATGTGAGAATGTCTGCCCGAATGATTCGTTCAGGCGGGCGTGAATAGAAGAAGGAAGAAATTGTCACTGGTCATTGGGGAAAGTAAAATTTATCGAAGGAGAAATTAAAACTCAAGGTAAACAGAGAGAAGAGCGGGGTAAGGCATTGTTCAGAAGTTATAAGAGGATGGATAAACAATGGTTTTCTTCCAACGGTCTGTTATCTCTGAAAGAACGTATGTTGGTTTAAAAGATTGATAGAAACCGCCTTGGTACAGAGTACATATGCCGGGTGGTGTGGGGGACAGCGGCGAAATCCGCTTCCTACCCAATTAGAAATTTAAATAGAATAAAGTACCGTAATTTTTGATTATCGGCAATTATTTCAAGCTTAACCGTTTCTATTTTTTCATGCGAAAACTTCATAAATGGTGATTTATCAATACTCCGATCTGGTGGAATAAGGGAAACCCGGAAATTGCCGTAATTTTCAGCAAATCGTAAATCAACATTTTCAAGCAACTCATTCAATTCGACAATAATTTCTTGCAGAATTACAGAATCTTCCGCTGTTACTAATCCGCTAAGTTTAAATTCAATGTCATCCTCAAAACGAATAACATTTGAATTTTCGCCGCTAAAAAGTCGTTCACGAATTACATTCCATGTGGTTTCCTCAATTGAATTTGTTTCCTGAGCTTGAATAATATTTATTCCTGAAAGAAATAAAATGAGTGTGAATAACAACTGTTTCATAATTTCTGATTTTAGTTTTTGTTGTAAATAAACAGTGTTAAAATTTGGCGTTCAAGTTTTTTCCGATGAAGTGTTGAATTTGAGGATTATTCTGCACTAATTTTTATTTACAGCCAGAATTGATTCGTAATCTTCATATTGAGATTTTTGTCCACAGGGAACAAATTCAGAAACTTCTAAAAAACGTTAACGAAGTTGTAAATATCAAAAAAAAATGCAAAATTGCAGCACAGTTCAGCACAGTTCAATGCGTAAATACAGCAATGCGAGAATGCATGAATGCTAGAATGCGTGAATGAAAGAATGGATGAAATGCTGATTAGCAGTTATTTAAAAATAAATTGTTAATAGATTAGTTGAAGATTCAGACCTCAGAGAGGTCAAATGTTTATAGAAATTCCTTGGTACAATATGTATTCGACTCCAGCCGGAGTCGTATTTATAATCTGAAATGGTTTTCTATAAACATCTGAATCCTCCGGATTCCAATGTTGAAGGAGATTTGAACCTTCCCGTCCGGTCAGGCGGGCTCTGAACTCTGAACTTTGAACCCGGAACTATGAACTAAGAAGTACTAATTACTAATATCTCAATACTAAAAGAAATGACAAACAGATTAATTGGCCGGCTTCCAAAAGTCGGTATCCGCCCGGTAATCGACGGGCGTGAAATGGGCGTCCGCGAGTCGCTCGAAGTGCAAACCATGAACATGGCAAAAGCAGCAGCAAAACTGATCGAAGAAAACCTGCGCTTTCCCGGTGGTGAAAAAATTGAGTGCGTAATTGCAGACACAACAATTGGCGGTGTGGCAGAAGCTGCAATGTGTGCAGATAAATTTGAACGTGAAGGTGTGGGTGTTTCGCTCACAGTAACTCCGGCGTGGTGTTATGGAACTGAAGTGATGGATTCACATCCGTCAATTCCGAAGGCAGTTTGGGGTTTTAACGGAACCGAACGCCCGGGTGCTGTTTATCTGGCAGCAGCGCTGGCTGGTTACACCCAAAAAGGATTACCCGCATTTGGAATTTATGGCCGCGATGTGCAGGATGCTGGCGACCAAAATATTCCGGCAGATGTAAGCGAAAAAATCCTTCGCTTTGTAAAAGCTGCACTGGCTGTAGCGCAAATGAAAGGCAAATCATACCTGTCGCTGGGTTACACTTCAATGGGAATTGCAGGTTCGATGGTGAATCCCGATTTCTTTCAGGATTATCTGGGAATGCGCACCGAATTTGTGGACATGACCGAAGTAAAACGCCGCATCGATGAAGAAATTTACGACAAGGAAGAATATGCAAAAGCGCTGGCATGGACAAAGGAAAACTGTATTGAAGGCGACGATTTCAACAAACCCGAAATGCAAAGCGACCGCGCCCGCAAAGACTGGGAATGGGAAATTGTAGTGAAAATGACCCTGATTTTTCGCGACCTGATGATTGGAAATCCAAAACTGAAAGAAGCCGGTTTTGGTGAAGAAGCGCTCGGAAGAAATGCCATAGCAGGTGGTTTCCAGGGACAGCGCCAGTGGACTGACTACTATCCAAATGGTGATTTTTCTGAAGCAATTCTTTGTTCATCTTTCGACTGGAATGGAATCCGCGAAGCCTTTGTTTTTGCCACCGAAAACGATAGTTTAAATGCAGTGCCGATGTTGTTTGGTCACCTCCTAACCAATACCGCGCAGATTTTCTCTGATGTACGCACGTATTGGAGCCCGGAAGCTGTAAAACGTGTTACCGGTGTTGAACTTACCGGTTTGGCAAAAGATGGGTTTATTCACCTTATTAATTCAGGCCCGACCACTTTGGATGCAACAGCTCAGCAAAAAGATAAAAATGGCAACCCGGCAATGAAACCGTTCTGGGAAATTACTGAAGAAGAAGCAAAACGCTGTCTGGAAAATACACGCTGGTGTCCCGGTGAAAAAGAATATTTCCGTGGAGGCGGTTATTCAAGTCAGTTTAAAACTGCAGGAAAAATGCCTGTTACAATGTCGCGTGTAAACCTTGTAAAAGGACTTGGACCGGTATTGCAACTGGCTGAAGGATACACTATTGAGCTTGAATATGCAGTTCACAATGTTTTAGACAGGCGCACCAATCCAACCTGGCCAACAACCTGGTTTGTACCAAATTTAACCGGTGCCGGAGCGTTTAAAGATGTGTATTCGGTAATGGCCAACTGGGGTGCCAACCACGGCGCTATTAGTTTCGGGCACATTGGCGCCGATTTGATTACGCTTGCATCGTTGCTGCGGATTCCGGTTTGTATGCACAATGTGGATGAAGATAAAATCTTCCGTCCAAGTGCATGGAATGCTTTTGGCGAAAACAAGGAAAGCGCTGATTACCGGGCTTGTGAAAATTTTGGCCCGGTTTACAAATAGGTATAAATGAATAGTCGTCACCCGACTTGGAGTCGGGTGACGAATAAAAGCAACAAGCCTTTAAGATGAATTCGTTTAACACCCTTCGACTACGCTCAGGGTGACAGTCAGACTGAGCGAAGTCCCCGCCTGACGGACGGGCAGGGAAGTCTGATTACAACAAATTAAGATTAGAAAATTAAGAAAACAGAAAACCTGTGAAATGAAAAATCTGACCAATTTGGTTATCCAACTGTTAATGATTGGTGGTTTAACCATTACAATTTCCTGCAACCCAAATCAAAAAAACAAAACTGCTGAGACAATGAAAACATACGAAAAAGGAACTTACGGTTACGACCTTCAATTTCTGCAAAAACATAAAAAGCCAATTGAACTGAAAAACGGAAATGCCCGTGTTTTAATTTCTCCTGAATATCAAGGTCGGGTAATGACAAGCTCTGCCAGCGGAGAAGCAGGAAAAAGTTACGGCTGGATTAACCACGATTTAATTGCTTCGGGCGAGATTAAAACACATATCAATCCGGTTGGCGGCGAAGAACGCTTTTGGCTGGGGCCGGAAGGCGGACAGTTTTCAATTTATTTCAAATCGGGCAGTTCGTTTGATTTTGCTGATTGGCAAACCCCGGCAAGCATTGATACTGAAACTTATGAATTGCTTGCCAGCAGCGAAACCGAAGCTGAATTTTCTAAAACAATTCAACTTGAAAATTACAGCAATTTCGTATTTAATTTTGAAGTTAACCGGAAAATTACATTGCTTGGAAATGAAAATATCAAAAGTAGTTTGGGAATTGTTTTTCAGAGAGGTCTAAAAAGTGTGGGTTACGAAACTGTGAATCAGATTAAAAATACAGGTTCGGCGGAATGGAAAAGGGAAACCGGCTTGCTTTCAATCTGGTTGCTAGGGATGTTTAATCCATCGGATGAGGTTACGATCATAATTCCATACAAAACCGATGCAGTTTCAGATTATATCGTAAAAGACGATTACTTTGGAAAGATTCCGACAGACCGCCTTGTTGTGAAAGAAGGAATTATTTTCTTTAAAGGCGATGGCAAACAGCGCGGCAAACTTGGAATTCCACCACAGCGTGCGTTGCCGGTTCTGGGAAGTTATGATGCTGCCAACCAAATTCTGACTGTTGTAAAATGTGAGATTCCGGAAGGAATAACCGATTACGTTAATTCTGCGTGGGAGCTGCAGGAATTTCCATACAAAGGGGATGCAATTAATTCATACAATGATGGTCCGGTGGAAGACGGTTCACAAATGGGGCCTTTTTACGAATTGGAAACTTCATCGCCGGCGCTTGCCTTAAAACCCGGAGAAACGGCGGTTTACAAACAATCAACCATTCATTTTGAAGGGACTGAAGAAGAATTAAACGCCATTTGCCAGCAGGTTTTTGGGGTTTCGATTGAAGAGGTAAAAGCGGTTTTTTAGCAGATTTTACACCGCGGCTTTAGCCCGGTGACCAAAAGCAGCAACAATAAAATGCATTAGCATTTAAAACATGAAATTACATGCCAAAAAAACAGGTGTATAGATCTCGTAATCATTAAGCAAAAGCATGGTTTTAAAACAAAAAAGTAATGATTGAAAGCAAGTTTTTTCCAAATAAAATTATTCAAGTTTTTGCTCTGTTTTTATCGTCTTTAATTTCAGTATTTCCATTTTTCATCATTTTTAAAATTGATGAACTTTCAAATAGCGATTTGTTAAAAACATTGTGGTTTATTTTAGTGAATTCCACATTCATAATATTTACATGGTTTATTAATTTCAGAAGAAAACAAAAACTTGAATTGCATTTTGAGATAACTCGTTTTAAATATTTGTATCTTATGTTGTTTGTGGTTCTTATTTTTCAGGTTGGAATAAATATACCAATAAACAATATTCTTGAACAATTATGGCCAATCTCAACAAAGCCCAATTATACTAGGGAAGGTTTATATATTGCTTTAGGTGCGATTACAATAGGTCCTGTTTTTGAAGAAATAATTTTTAGGGGAATCATATTGAAAGGGTTACTGACAAGGTATTCTGTAAAGATTTCAATTCTTTTATCATCCTTAATGTTTGGATTAATTCATTTAAAGCCAGTACAAATTTGGGGGGCAATTTTGTTGGGTTTGTTTTTTGGATTTATATATTTCAAAACAAAAAGTGTTGGAACTGTTATTCTACTCCATTCTTTTGCAAATATTTGTGTTTTAGTTTTTAAATATTTTCAGGATAGTTTTAATCTTACTTACTTTGATCTTACCGTATCTGTTTTATTGTCAGTGAGTTCTTCCATAGTAATATTTTTTATAATCAGAAGGTTAATAACCGATTTGAAAATAGAATTCTTTAATAATTAGAATGGCAATATTTCATTTAAATATTGATAGAACTTTGGGAAAAACTAAGCTGGACCAACTTGTACATTCCATTACCGAAGCAATCAGCAACGGAAAGTTGAAAGTGGGAGAGGCTTTGCCTTCGGTGAACCAATTAAGTAACGAAAGCGGTTTTTCACGAGACACGGTTTTTAAGTCTTACAACATCCTGAAAAAAAGAAATATTATTGAATCGGCACCGCAAAAGGGATATTATGTGGCCAGCGAATCGTTTCGTGTTTTTATGCTGCTTGATGATTTTAGCGCGTTCAAGGAACAGTTATACAACGCTTTCCGGCAAAATCTGCCCGAAACTTATTCTGTCGATTTGTGGTTTCACCACTACAATACTGAAATTTTTCACCAGTTAATTCAAAACAGTTTAGGCAGGTACAGTTTGTATGTGGTGATGAATATCGATAATAAAAGTATCGACCCAATTCTGAATAAAATCGATGCCAATAAACTGTTAATCCTCGACATGGGAAATCCGGGAAACAACCTCAATTTTCTGTTACAGGATTTCAATACAGCCGTTGTCAGTTGTCTTTCTCAGGGCTTGCCGGCAATACAGAAATACAATGAGTTTATTTTAATTTATTCCGAAAAGAAAACCCCGCATCCGGTTGAAACAGTTTCAGGATTCCGGAAGTTCTGCAAAATCAACAAAATAAAACACAGAATATCTGATAAATTTGATGAAAAACAACTGAGATCAGGTCAGCTTTACATGGTGATAAAAGATATCGAACTGGTTGAAATTATCAAAGCCGGATTGAAAAAAGGCTTTCAGCTTGGGAAAGATTTTGGTGTGATTTCATACAACGACACTCCGATGAAGGAAATCGTTGAAGGCGGGGTAACAGTTATTTCAACCGATTTCAGAAAAATGGGCGAATTGGCGGCCGGATTTGTTAAAAACAAACAAAAGCTACAGGAAATATTGCCAACTTCATTAATTTTGCGGCAATCACTTTAAACCGTAACCGATGAAAAATGTAGTTTTTTTTATTCTTGTAGCCTCTGTTTTGTTATCTGGTTGTTCACAAAAGAAAGAAATTCAGCAGATTGAACAATGGGGAGTTTTTAATATTGAATTAACTGGTCCTTCCGATGGAAATCCATACATGGACGTGGAATTGAGCGCTGGTTTTACCAATGGAAACGACAAAGTTACCGTTCCAGGGTTTTATGACGGAAACGGTATTTACCGCATCCGGTTTTCCCCTGCTGTTCAGGGAAAATGGAGTTATCAAACCACAAGCAATTCCCCGGAACTTTCAAAACAAAAAGGAAGTTTTGAATGTGTTGCACCAGCCGGAAATAACCACGGCCCGGTAAAAACTGTAAATACCTTTTATCTGCAATATGCCGATGGAACCCCGTTTTATTCAGTTGGAACCACAGCCTACCAGTGGACCAGCGTGAAGCAAACAATTCAGGAAAAAACGCTGCAAACTTTGGCAGAAGCGCCATTCAATAAAATAAGGATGTGCGTTTTTCCAAAATCGTATATCTACGGTAACGAAACCGAGCCGTGGGTTTACCCTTTTATCAGAGTTGGCGAAACAAACGATTTTACCCAACTCAACTTCGAATTTTTTCAGAATTTCGATAAGCGGATCAGCCAGCTTTGCGAAATGGGAATCCAGGCTGATGTGATTTTATTTCATCCTTACGATAAATGGGGATATTGCCAAATGGGCAACGAAATGAACTATAAATATGTGCGTTACATGATTGCGCGGTTGTCGGCTTACCGGAATGTCTGGTGGTCACTGGCCAACGAATGGGATATACCTGAAATTAAGGAAAGCATTGATTGGGAAGGAATTGGGACTTTGCTGCAACAGGAAGACCCGCATCAGCGGTTGCGCGGAATTCATAACTGGTATGATACCGAAGACCATTTTTTCGACCACACCCGACCATGGATTACGCATGTAAGCGCTCAGACTGCCCGGTTCTGGCATGCCCCGAAATGGCGGAACCAATATCAAAAACCGCTGATGTTCGACGAAATGCGTTACGAAGGCGATGTTCCAAGCGGCTGGGGAAACCTGAAAGCTGAGGAAATGGCAAGTTATTTCTGGATGGCCGGATTAAGCGGTGGTTACGGCACACACGGCGACACTTTTAAAAACGATTCCGACGAAGGAAACGAAGTTCGTTGGTGGGGGAAAGGCGGCACTTTGATGGGACAAAGTCCTGACCGGATTCAATTTTTCAGAAATATCATGGAACAGGCGCCGGTTCATGAAATGACGCCTCAACTGATTGATAACGGAAATCCCGAAGACATCAATTCAAATATTTACCTGTTTTCGAAAGAAGGTGAATACATTCTGGCCTACACAGCAAAAGCCGGACAAACCATTGAATTGAACCTGCCGGAAAACAAAGAATTTAGCATGGACGTTTTTGATACCTGGAATATGAAAACCATTGAACAAAAAACAGTCAGCCCGGGTGATTTTAAATTTGTTACCGAAATACCATATACTGCAATAAGACTGGTACGGAAATAAAACAAGAAGTTGTTTGAAAATCCGGATTCCAAATCGCTGATTTAAGAAGCGCGTATCGGAATCCGCGCCACCTCAATCCATATTTATAATTATTTTAAATTGTAAAAACTCGAATTTTGTATTCAACTGAATACTATCTTTATACGTAAATCTAAAAACTTTTATTATGAAAAAATCAGCAATCACTTTATTTCTGTGTTTATTCTCTGGCTTTGTATTTAGCCAGGATATCATTTATACCGTTAGTGCGGAACTAAATAAAGATAAAATGATACTCGACTCAATATTGGTTGAGAATATTTCGAATGATACATGGATTTTGTTTAAGTCGCTTCCTCCGCTTGATTATTATCAAATAAACCTGACAAAGAAGTCATTCTGGGGAACTACTGGAATTAATGACCTAATTTACTCCCCCGATTTTTCGATTGAAAGTAATCTCCCAGGAATTCTTTCTGTTAGATATCATAAAAATATTCAAAGCAAAGCGAGACTTTCCATATACAATATTAATGGTCAAAAGGTTTTTTCTTCTGAAAATTTAAACCTCTTTCCTCAAAATTCTATTTTGGTTCAATTGGGTGCTACTGGTGTTTTTTTGGTCAAAATTGAAACTTCGGAAGGAAGCTATACATTTAAAGCTATTGGTTCAGTACATAACAAAAACTATAATGTTGAAGTAACGGATGGAAATGTATCGAAAACAATTTTAAAGAGTAATTTAACTCCTAATGAAGCTCCCGATTTTAGTTTCAAGGAGGGCGACACCATTAAAATTTCTGTATTCCGTGATGAGTATTATGCACCTTCTGTTTCTTTAAAAATTGCCAATTCAGAACCAGTAAATTTCCAACTTGAAAAGTTAATCTATGCAAGTTCAGTTTTAGAAATTGCTTATCCTGATTCAGTTGGCGAAAGTATTCAGTTTGTTGTAAACAATGATACCTTGACATGCAAGAAAATTAATAATGAATATGTATATCAGGGAGATATTATTCTAACAGAAGAACAACTTGGGATAGATTCATTGAAGGGAGCAGGAATTCCACTGTTAACAGGATTTAATCTTTGGCCTGATAATACCGTTTATTACACAATTGATGAAAAATTAAAAGGTGATTCAAGAATAACTAATGCAATTAGTCACTGG
>Ga0351903_1059_pt1 | contig 29789 bp, 23 predicted proteins | sample BONcelHT113001D6_FD_206874 | JGI IMG/M metagenome (GOLD analysis project Ga0351903, IMG submission 206874) | Enriched cells from coal bed in the Powder River Basin, Montana, United States - BONCAT cells T11 rep1 HSBNCT.T11.300.1.D6 ... | reverse complement strand
TCCACTCCCGCTTGCGCCGGTTATCCCGATAAACTCTCCTTTACGGATATTGATATCCACCCCGTCAAGAGCCCGGACCTGAACGACGCCTTTGCCATAGATCTTCTCAAGATGGTGACCAACGATCATATTACCCCCGTATTGCCGAGAGGATATCCTCCCGGGTGGTGATCCACGCCGGTACATACCCGGCAATCAACGATACAACAAACAGACTCGCAATTGCCCGGAGCACAAGCATCGGCTCTATCACCGGGGCTACCGGTCCTCCAGGAAAGACCAACGGTGATGTCGTCAGGTACTGCAGCATTGCATAAAGCAGAACACAACCAACCAGTGTTCCAACCGTGCAAATGAAAAGAGCCTGAAAGATATACGACTTCATGATGATAGATCGATCAATACCAATCGCCTGAAGTATTCCAATCTGTTTTCTCCGGTACACGGTATTTATGAAGATAACAATAAAGATAACAACGATTGCGATGATCAGACTGACAATAGTCCCGATAAAGTTAATAATGCCAAAACTTCCGACAATAGTCTTTAAAAAATCCGCAGATTTGTCCTCCCACGTCCATATCTTTTCCTGCACTCCATATTGCATCAGAGTCAGACGCATGGCATCTTCATCACCGGTTGTCTTCGTCTTTACCAGTATCTGATTTGCCGTGTTACTGGTCCCAAGCACAGATTCCATCTCTTTTTTTGTGATAAACGCATTCGAGTCTACACTGAACGAGTTGGAAGCGATGATCCCCTTGATACGATACTGCCGGGCTACCCCATTGTTGAAGGTGACTTGTACCGTCTTGCCCACCTCTACACCGCCCAGGGTCGGAATCCGGTCTACTTGCTGCTCTTTACTTCCTGCAAGCTGATACCCGATCACCATCTGGTTCGTATCTGCTTCGCTCAGGTAATCCCCGCTGATAATCTGGGTGTGTATCTTTAAAACCTGCTTCTCATCATCCGGATTTATCGCGATCAGAAGCGTGGTAGCAGACTTTCCTTTGTACACAACGGTTGCCCCGCTGGTATACCGGGGGGAGGAAGCAATAACTCCGGGAACCCGGTTGATCTTCTGTTGAAGCTCCACAACATTGGGTATAATCAGCTCATTCTCGCGTGGTTCGACAACCAGGTTCCCATAACTGTAGTCTATCGACTGCTGGTTGAAGAGAATAACAACGCCGGCGATGATGGAAGGGAGAAATATCAGGTTTACAAAGACCATTGCAATTATCATTACCGTCAGGAGAAGGGTGCCTTTGTTTCCCCGGGAGATAAGCCGGGAAGCAAGGTAAAATGCAACCTGCTCTTGCTCAAGCATCGCTGCTATCCTTTTTGCGGAATATAAAGAACCAGTATCCACCGCCACCAAGAATGAGGAGCAGGACAAGTAACGGAATCAACCCGGGCGAGTCGCCATCAAGGACGGTTATTTGGAGCGTCTCATTCTGGGTTTGCACGCCGTAATCATCTTCATATTGTATGATAAGAGTATATGGATAAGTGCCGGGATCTCCGGCCTGCAGGGCAAAAACAGCAGGAGCATCGTTGTTTGGCTCTATCTTTCCTACATACGCATCTTTGCCCCCACTCATAGGAATGTCGATACTTGCCTTGACCGAGTTTGCATTATCGGTCCCGGTATTCTCAAGCCGGATGATGAGTGAGACCTGATCGCCTTTTTTGATTCGGATCGGATCCAACGAGACAGAGGCGATGCCTATTTTTGCCTTACCCTTTACAAGGATCCCGAGGATCTCGCTCTGGGTAGTGGTAGTTCCATCCGGGTTACCATACGTGATGGTCAGCAGGACACGGTTGAGGCCGACAGGAGCTTTCTTGTCGGTAGAGAAGACCATGTTCAATGTAGCATTCTCTCCTTTGATGAGGCTCCCGACATTATACGTGCTGGAAGTCTTCTGGGTGATGGAAGGGCTGGTGCTGTTGACGGTAACTGTTATCTGATCAGCCCGGGAGAGTCCATCGTTACTCAGGATAACTGTTGCACTGATATCATCACCTGGGTTTACTCCGTCAGGTATGTTCTTGATAGCAGTCAGGGCCGGTTTCTTTAAAAGAGCAATTTGAGTATTTACATTGACCGGGATAGGCTGACGGACACTCTGACCCCCGGTTACATCGATCCAGATTTCAGGAAAGTAGATTCCGTCTTGTTCAGGAGCTCGGATCAAAAAGGTAATGGGGATAGACTGGCCTGGCCCGATAGCCCCGATACGTTTGAAGTTGCCGGAGATTAATTTTACCTCCTTCGATTCCAGATTTATGCTCTCTATATTGACGCCGATATCAGTAACTCTGGTATTTTCAAATGCTCCATCAGACCGGAGGCCGGTATTTTCCTTGACATTCGCTGAGCTTGCGGTATTTTGGATTGTTGCCGTTATTGTTCCGATATCACCGGGCTGGAGGACAGAAGGCTGGATAACGTAATCAGATATGATAACGGTCGGGCTTTCGGCCAGAGCGGGAATGCTGCAGAGGAGCAGGATAATTGCGAGAGAGGTTAGGGAAGGGAAGATGAGTTTCATAGTATCAATAGTATCATTTGAATACGATAAACCTATGCTACGTTTTTTAAAGGGGATGGAGAGGAAATCTGGGGCTCTGAACCGGTGGGAGGAAAAAAAGTAACGATTCAGGATCAATTGGTGTTTGATGAGATTTCTAAAAAGAAACCAGAATTATTGATCCTGGTTTTCCTGCCGTGTTATTGAATGATGCATACGATTTTATTATATTCGTATAAGGTACTAACCGCCAGATACCCAATAAGTAAAAACAGGGGAACTTAGATATTCTTCCAAAGCCTACAATAGTGCAGGAAATAAGTATGACTGCTACTATCACCGGGAGATTAACGGATTCTAAAACAATACAATTCGATTCACCTCTTATTACAGATGAATTTGAGATCGTGGTTAAATTGATGAAGGGATACACCAAAAAAATTTACGTCCCAAATCATATGTACTGGAGATAGCAGTACCTGATCTTGAAGAGTTGTATTGATGAATTTCACCGATTTTCAGAACTTTTCAGTATTTATAGATACCAATATCCCCATATAAGCTTATAAAAATACCCGTTTTACATCGGTTTGTGAATTAATCCAGGATAAAATATTGGATCAGGAATTGTCAGGGTATGTAAATTCTACAGTTTTGGATGAATTTTTCCATAAGATGCTATTAACTCAAATATTTGCAGATATTGGTCTCCCCCCACAACAGGCGATCCCCTGGATCAAAAAGAATCCTGAAAAAGTTCAGGATTTCTCTCTTCCTTTTATGATTACAGAAGAGATAATCGATGAATATCCATTTCACATATTAGATACCGCACCTACCCTCAGGATCGCAATACGGTATGCTCATAATTATGGATTACTTTTTTCAGATGCAATGCATGCAGCATGCTGCACCCATTATTCATTAGACCACATAATTACCAAAGATAATGATTTCGTTCGGATAACAGATCTTTCCGTCATAAAGCCATTATAGCATCGGATTATCCTTCGTAATATTATTCTATCAAAGATATCAGATATAATGCCGGATTTCTTCTTCAGCAAGGCCGGTTATATGAGCGATATCAGTAACAGATAGACCTGCTTTTTTCATTTGTTTTAATAGAATAGATCTTTCTCTCTGCTTTCCTTCTACAATTCCTTCAGCTTTACCTTCAGCATTATATTCAGCATTATATTCAGCAATCCATGTGTTCACTCTTTCAGCTAACATATTGCCTCCCTGGAATGGATTCGTTATAGTTCTCTCTTCATCCCTCTTTAATGTGTTCTCAAAATAGAGAGAGAAATCTCTTCTCATTGACTCAAGCGTTGGGTCTGTAGCCATCCATTGATTCAGTTTCTCCCCCAAATCAAATAATTCTAAAGGACCTGATGACTGTTCCAGGCCAAATAAACATGCTGCAAGGTTTCTGACTTCTATTTCGGCTAATTAGAATTGTGGATTCCTTACATTTACTATTTCTGCACAGAAATTCAGTTTTAAGAAATATAAGACAGAGTTAAAACGAAAATATGGGCCTATTCTTTAGAGAAATTCTTTCGGTGGGTAAGAAATGAATGAGCAAACATGGTCAACATCAGATGAGCAAATATAACTATCAGGGTCACTTCAATCTATTCCAATGGTCTTTCATCTGATGAACGCATAATCTATGAGGATTATGGCAAGAAATTTAGCTTCAGTTCAGGTAATTTTAGAGATTTCACCAATACCTGATGCAGATGCAATTGAGATAGCAACGGTCCTTAGATATAAAAACCAATGGTTTCTTACTTTTCTCTCCGGATCATTTTGTCTCTATCGTCAACCCGTCCCAGAGTGAAACTTTTACCTTAATGTTAGATAACAGTGTCAGGGCAGGCTGAAGAGCAGATAATAACAGAGTCTTTTTCTTTTCCTTTAGCACCCTCTTCATTGCTTCGAGATCCTGTTCAGATATCACGAGATCAACAATCTCCGGCAGAATTTCTATGAGTTTTTCTTCATTTGTTACTATCCCCTTTTCATCCAAACGTATAATAAGCGTATCAGAAGATATTTCATTTTTATCAGTTATAATGATTGCAGGTTTACTCAACATCTCATTTTCACCGATTTTTCTGAGAAATTCTCGATATTCACCTTTTTTCTGATCAATACGGGCGACACAAAGATTCTCTCCCATATTATTTCCAAATACCGTTAATCGCTCGTATATTTTCTTCTCATTATCGGTACCCATCGCAGTTGGAACAAATAGCAGGTATGCGGGATAATTATCAGGAAGGTCACTAAAATTAATATCATTCTCGATAACATCGCGTTCATCTGATCCTTGCATAGTCATATCCTCATATTACCACAATATAAGATAAGTATATATAGTTGCCGGATTATTTTCTTCCATATATGTTATTTAGTAAAATTAAAACGGAAGAACTGATACACAGATTGCAAAACGACGAAGATTTATTGGAAATCTGCAAATTAATCCCAAAAAAACAATATAATGCTATTTTTGATGAGCTTCAGGCATATCCAGCAATAGCCGAACCGAAATTATATCTTCAGATTGGTCAACTCATGAAATGTATATCAGATAACCTGAAAGATCCTGTCAGATATTTGACAGTACTTTTTCAGCTAGCCAATAGATATCTCTGGTCTGGCAGATTATCTGAAGCAGAACCATATTATACTGAATATTTCTCAAAAATATCTGATACTAGTGATTGCTCGCTGACAAATTTAATAGTACAACAAGCCTGTCAGTTAGCAGCAATTGCCAGAGGAAAAGGATACGAAAATTTCACAATATACAAAATAGAAGAATCTGAAAAATGTTATCAAACCGGCCTTGAAATCCTTGACATGGTACCGGAATCAGGACGCTCTTCTCCGGATTATCGTTATGAACAAGCTCAGTTGTTAGCTGCCCTGAACAGGCATGAGGAAGCAATAAAAATTTATGATTTCCTTATTTCTCAAAGTAATAATATTGGCCCTATTGCGCTTCATATGGACAGGGCATCTTCGTTTGAAGAACTTAGGCAGTATGAAAATGCATGTAGTGATCTGAAAAGAGCTGCTCATCTTGCACGAGAACAGAAAGATACTCATAGGGTAGAATCTGCTGAATACAAAAGAGCATCCCTTCTTTTTTCAAAAATGGGTGAATTTAAACAGGCTCAGGATATTGCAGAAGAACTGATACAAAAAACCAATCAGGAAGTCTTACGAAGTGACCTGTATTTTCTGCTTGGAGGAGTTCAGAAAGCTTTAGGGAAATATCATAAATCGATAAACAGTTTTTCTGCAGCACAACATTACTATGACGTTTCTGGTGATATAAGGAGTAGTAATTTAATAAAACAGTCGATTGCGTCAATCCGGGCAATTTGTAGAGATTATGATGAGGCTATACGCCTCTATTCAGAGTCTGCAGAATATTTTGAAAAAAACAAATTTTATCCTAATGAAATGAGTGCAAAATGGGGAATCGCACTCGCAAATATTGAAAAAGGAGATATTTTTAATGGAGTGCAGAATTTGGACAATCTAATTTCCCGTGCTGAACAATTAGAAGAATATCCGCTGGTTATCCGCTACTGCAATTCTGCAGCGGTTAGTTTACTTTATACATTACAGCACGATGAACTTGCATTCCAGTACCTGGAAAAAGCAATCGGAACTTTTACAGGAGCCCCGGATAGTCTCTATGATTATGTCTCTGCACTGTTAATTCAGGCAGAGTATTATAAGAAAAAAGGATGTTTTCAAGAATGTGAAAATAATCTTAGTATGGCAGAAAATTTAAGTAATACTCCTTTAGACCACGAGTTAATGGCTAAAATTTTTGCAGCACGAGCTGATTTATGTTCCAACCAGAATAATTATGCAACTGCGATACAATTTCAGACTAAAGCGATAGATTATTACCATAATGGAAAATTACAAAGGTATGAAGCAGATGCTCAAAATTCCCTCTCAATAATATATCGAAACGGAGCTGATTATTATAAAACCATGGAAAAATCAGATATTACTCATATTTACCTGAATAAGGCGCTATTATTCTGCAATAAGGCACAAAACCTGTATCGGGAAATTGGTGCTACTGAAATGGATTTTGGGATGTCAAATATGAAATCCCTTATATTTGCATCACAAGATAATATGGAAGCTGCAGAAGCAGAACTCATTAATCTGTTGAATAGAGGAGACTTTAATGATACCTACACAGAGGCATTTACGACTTATTTCGGGATAGGCGGATTAAAGTTAAAAAAAATGGATTATTTCGGTGCGATTCCTTTTCTTGAAAAAGCGTATGCAATGAGTGAGGCAATTCGATCTTCGCTTCCATATGGTGATATCCGAATCTCCTTTCAAAGTCAGGAAACTGCCCTTCATGATGCATTAATCAATTCTTATGTCCAGACAGGTGATATAAAGAGAATATTCAAGATAATGGAACAGGCAAAATCAAGAGTTCTTTCTGAAGGAATCAGTCTTGGAAGGATTGTAACTCCGAAATCTCTTGATCCTGTCCTGATTAAAATTGAGGATGAACTACTCAGAGATATGAGAGGGCTTATTCACGAGGGAAATAAGATTGCAAAAATGCACCAGAAGAGGCAGGAATTGAATAGTATATGGGATGAAATGTCCCTTAGGTTCGGGTCAGATCCTAAAGTTCAACAATACCTATCTATCAGGAGAGGAAATTTAAATTATGAAGGTCTTTTGAAAACATTTAGAGAAAATAATCCAGATATTACTCTGCTTTCGTATTATGTCCTGAAAGATGAAATAGTTATCCTGGTGCTGACTCCTCAAACTGTAGATCCAGTTATCGTGCAGGTAACAGTTTCAAAAGAGGAATTATGTGCACGAACGAACGAATTTCTGGAAGCCTTAAAGAATAAAAATCCTAATTATAGTGATATTCTCGATCTCTTATCTTGCTGGCTCATTCAACCGGTAGGAAAGTATCTCCCAGATAAGGGAGATCTGATTATTATCCCTCACAAGTTTCTGCATTCATTACCATTCCATGTTCTGATGCTTGATGACAAGTCACTGGTGGAAAATTATTCTCTATCATATGTTCCATCGGTTTCAGTTTTCTCATCGATTGAAAAGCGAACCGAAGGATTGGGTTCAGGTGCTTTGATTATTAATGAAGAACAACATGAACTAAAATACTGCCCAATAGAAGGAACATATATTGCATCACTGACGTTATCTAACCCGGTCCCTCCTGAACGTTGCACTACTTCCAATCTCTTTCCTCTCCTTTCAACATCCGGTATTGTCTCATTTGCGTGTCATGCAAAAGCGGACAATGGTGAAGTCTATATCAAACTCCCTGGAAAAAAAGGGAACATTTATGCAAATGATATCTTTGGGATTTCCATGGTAGCTGATCTTGTTTCATTAAGCTGTTGCCAGACTGCACTAAATAAGGAAAATCCGGGGGACGAACAAATCGGGCTTATCAGGGCTTTTTTGTATGCTGGTGCAAAAAGTGTTATGGCATCTCTTTGGAACATCAATGATCGTGCAGGTTCACTTCTCATTATGAGATTTTATAAAAACCTGCTCAAAGACCACATGACTACTGCAAAAGCTCTATCTGAGGCACAGCGGTATGTAAAAAATATGACCAAGGAAGAGTTGATAGATGAGGTCGAGCGGATTAGACAACTTGGTTTTGAAATTTCATCTGATTCTGAGCAGATGCAATCTGACACACACCCGTTTTCTGAGATCTGGCTCTGGGCACCAATGGCTCTCTATGGTGCACGATAACATCTAATATGTGTCTGTTAAAGGAGAAGGTAGGAAAGAGCATTCCGGATTAAATCTGCCCGATAATGGAGAACATTGATCAGGTTGTGTCCGATTATTTCCCCTGGCTTAACCCTTGCGTATTTTAAAATTCTGTTTAATCTGTAGGTCTCCTTCAATGACTCGTTATGGATAGTTAGATAGAACACCAGGGATAATCATTATCCCCCTGAATGATAATGGATATTACACGGAAAACCAGATTGAGAAAGAGGGCTGACAAAATATGGAGCAAGAAAGAGATCCTTGCGGCGATACTAATTCTGAAACAAACCTGCGGACAATATTTAATAATTCGCCGTACGCAATGCTCATCATTTCTGATGGAGTATTTGTTGAGGCAAATGATGCAGCATTTAAAATATTTAAGGCAGGAAGACGGGAAGATATCATCGGCAAACCTCCCGCCATCCTTTCTCCTCAAATTCAGCCGGATGGCAGGATATCTGATGCTTTAGCACTTGAAAAGATCAAAAGTGCTCTTGCAGGTACGCATGAAGTCTTTGAGTGGCAGCACCAGCGGCTGAATGGTGAACCTTTTTATGCGATGGTGAACCTGAAAGCATTTGAATATCTGGGAAAACCGTCCATAATGGTCGCTTTTGAGGACATCACTTCTCAAAAAGCACGCAATGAAGAAATAAGGCTTACTAAACAGAACATGCAGACCATTTTTGATTCTACCCCTTATGCCATGCTGGTCATTACAGATGGGGTCTTTGTAGAGGCCAATGCTGCAGCGGTCAATCTTTTTAACGCAGGGACGAGGGAAAATTTAATCGGAAAACCTCCAGGTATTCTTTCACCCAAAACCCAGGTGGATGGAAGTGCATCTGATAAGGCAGCTATGGTCCATATTGAGGGGGCAATAGCAGGTAAACTTGAGTCTTTTGACTGGATCCACCAGAAACTGGATGGAACCAGGATGGATTGCCATGTCACGCTTGCCGGAATTGAATATGATGGAAAGCCTTCCTTAATGACGGTAATTCAGGATCTGACCACTCAAAGACAGCAGCAAAAAGAGATACAAAAAGCTCAACAAAATATGCAGACCATCTTTGATACAACACCCTATGCCATGCTGGTCATCACGGATGGGATCTTTGTTGAGGCGAATGCAGCTGCAATCTCCCTGTTTGGCGCACGGACTCCGGATGCCATTATTGGAAAACCCCCAAATATCCTCTCCCCTCAAAATCAGGATGATGGAACCCCTTCGGACACTGGTGCACTAACCCATATACAAAGGGCAGTAGCCGGTCAGGTGGAGACATTTGACTGGATCCATCAGAAACTGGATGGAACCAGGATGGATTGTCATGTCACTCTAGCCGGGATTGAGTATAATGGTAAGCCTTCCCTCATGACGATCATTGTGGACCAGACAGATCAACGAAGACAGCAACGGGAGATTCTCTATCTGAAAGACCGTGCAGATACTATCATAGAAAAAAATCCTGCGTTAATGTTCATCATAGATACTCACCTGAAAGTGATAAAAACAAACCAGGCATGGGCAGAAGTTAGTGGATATTCAAAAGAAAAACTCCTCTCTATGTATATGACCGATTTTATTGTCTCCGATAGAACCGGCGATTCAGCAAAGGATGTTCTAATCTCTGGAAACCAGGCATCAGGCAATATAAAACTTGAAACTCCAAATGGAACATTATACCTCAGGTATTTTTATATCCCCATGCTGGATCAGAATAACAGGATAGATTCTATCCTTGCCGTTTACTTTGATGAAACCAGTCTGAAGAAACTTCAAATCCGACTGGATGTGAGTATTACCGAGGTGGGGCGGGTGCTCTCTCTTCTAGCCAAAAAAGATCTGACCGGGCAGGCGACTATTGAACCCGATGATCCGCTCCTCATGGTGAAAGAAGATCTGAACCGGACCATTGCTGACCTTCGGAAGATACTTTCTGAAATATTGACCGATTCCGATGCATTGCTCGGTTCCATTAAGGATATTAACCGGAGTACCGATGATCTTGCACAGGCATCCAATGATGTTGCTGATACCAGCCAGTATGCTGCTGATGAGATAACGAAACAACGGGACCAACTCGAAAGTATCAGCCGGGATGTTTCTGATCTTTCTGCTTCAATTGAAGAGATAGCCGCCAGTGCAGCAGATGTCAGAGATATCACCCGGAAAGTTTCTGAAAACGGAGCGAAAGCAAAGGAGCAGGGGGAAGATGCAAACCGGCAGATGAAGCTAGTTGAGGAGATCTCCGGGGCAGCGGTTGAGCAGATCAGAAACCTTAATAATCAGATGAAGGAGATTGGGAAAATTATCAAACTCATATCTGATATAGCCAGCCAGACCAATCTTCTTGCTTTAAATGCAGCGATTGAAGCAGCCAGAGCAGGTGATGCCGGGAGGGGGTTTGCTGTTGTTGCCGGGGAAGTGAAAAACCTTGCCGGTGAATCCCGGCAAGCAACGTCAAATATTGAGGATGTTATTGCCAGGCTGATGGCTGGGAGCAATCAGACTGCTGAGTCAATAGAAAAATCATATACAACAATCGTAGCAGGGATAAAGGCGGTTCATGATACTATTGAAAACCTGAATGCGATGGTATCAGATATTGATGTGGCATCAGGAAATGTTACCGAAATATCCCGGGCAACTGACAGTCAGGCAGAGGCCACAAACCGTGTGAATCAGAATATTGAATCAGTAAGTCAGATGGTTAGTGCAAACCAGGATAAAATGGACTCATTATCTGCTAATGCTGAAGAGTCAAGTGCCGCGACTGAGGAGATAGCAAGTGCATCATCAATGATTGTTGAGATGGTAGAAAAACTCCAACATAAGATCAGAGAATTTTCGGTTTAAGAGATCTCCGATGTAATAACAGGTAGGAACAAGCTGAGAAAATGAGTATTAATATGAGTTCTGCATAGATAGAACGTATTTATTTCTTCTCACCAGGTGAGATACCACTGGCAATATCTGTATCTTTCCATTGACCATCCTAATAAATACCCTGCAGATTTAACCTATACGAAACCGGGTGAGAAAAAATGGATCGTCGCATTCCATACGGAATTATGAATTATGCCGAGATAGTGGAGAAGAATGGATACTTTGTAGATAAAACCCGATACATCGAAAAGCTTGAAACGATACAAAACCCAATTTTTCTCCGCCCGCGTCGGTTCGGTAAATCTCTCTTCTGTTCTATGCTTCAGCACTACTACGACCTGCGGGATGCGGAAAAATTTGATAACCTCTTTGGACATACCTGGATCGGACAGCACCCTACTGGTCATCAGAATAAATATATCGTTCTTCTCCTGGATTTTTCAGAAGTGCAGGTTGAAGATGGTTTAAAGGGAACAGAACAAAACTTCACTGAGTATTGTAACAACCTTCTCAATAACATGCGTTTATGGTATCCCGAGTACCTCAGCGGCCTTCCCCATTTGAATGTTCATACCCCGGTTGCAACGAATCTTACCAATTGGCTGACCTATCTCCGGATGTCAGGTGCTCCACCGGTTTACATAATCATAGACGAATATGATAACTTTGTTAATCAATTCATCACCACCCATCAGGATCATCTCTATCAGGAGATAACATCAGGAGATAGTTTTCTAAGAGCAATATACAAGGTCCTCAAAGCAGGAAGACGATCCGGAGCAGTTAAGAACATCTTCATCACCGGTGTTCTTCCAATAACTATCGATGATCTGACCTCAAGTTTTAATATTGCAACGTTTCTCACTCTTGACTCATCATTTGAGCACATGCTTGGATTTACCCAGAGTGAAGTCAATTCACTTCTCGATTTAGTGTATCAGGATTATATGATTGATTCCTGCACACGTTCACAGGTGGATGAGGTTATTAAAAGCCAGTATAACGGCTATCATTTTGTAGATCCTGAAGGCGAAGCAGTATACAATTCTACAATGCTCATGTTCTTCTTACGTGAGTTTTCAGAGAAGAAAGTTATCCCAAAACACCTGACTGATCTGAACCTGCGAACCGATCTCTCCTGGGTAAAAAGGATAACAAGCACAATCGAAAATACCGAAGAGATAGTATCAGAACTTATAACGACAAACAATATTGCATATGATGATGACTATCTGGTCTCAAAATTCAATAAATCCCAATTCTTTGACAAGGAATACTATCCGATTTTATTGTTTTACCTTGGAATGCTGACCAAAAAAGATCAGTTCCTCCTCACATTACCCAATCTGAATATGCAAAAGATATTTGCTGAATATTTCAACGAACTCTATTCTATTGATGTCTCTACACGATATGCACCAATGATGCAGAAATTTATTGATACCCCCGACCTTGCAAAACTCTATGAGGACTATTGGCGATTATATATTAGTCAACTTCCTGAGGCTATCTTCGATCAGGTGAACGAAAACTTCTACCGCACCACATTCTACGAACTCTGCAGCAGGTATCTCTCTACCTGGTTCACCTGGAATATTGAGCGGTCTTATCCACAGGGGAGGAGTGATCTTGAGTTTGTCGGAAAATATCACGAGAAATTTGCAGATTTAAGATGGGTTATTGAATTTAAATATTATTCAAATACTAAATGGTCACGCCTGAAAACATCGATTGAAGCGTTTCACGTTCAGGAAGAGGATACCAGACAGATAGAAGGATATGCACAGGGACTTACACGAGAGTATCCAAAGGCAGATATCCGTTTGTTTGTGATATACTGCATCGGGAATCAGGGGTTCCGGGTTTTTGAAGTGAAAAAACCTCAATTTAGATAAATTATTTTTTATCTATAAAAATCGTGTAGTTGCAGTAATTGAGGCTGTTGTACAAGTGATTTTCGCCGATACAATAAGGGCAATTTTAAGAGAATGATATTAATTTGCAGATACGACAAGTGCCTACGTACATAACGGCCATAATTTTGATACGATACACCATGATAATGAGGGGTGTATATTCAGGACGATATATCACCAGAATAAAATAGGTTTGAGTGATACTGATACGTATTCAACAATGGAAAGAACCCGGATTTTTACGATAAAAATTATTCAGGAATATTCCAGAACATACCGGCACAGACGACGTAGCTGTTATTATCACTGCCTGACGCAAGCTGATAATGAGTCGTCTTGTAGAAAAGGCCGCTTTCAACCGGATTGCTATAAATATAATCTACCCATCCGGTGCCGTTCGCAAGAGCTCCTGTTACGATCTGGTCTCTGAACGGGGTGCCGGCAACATCAGTCTTGTTGTGATAGTTCCCCCCAACCATCCTGATATTATCGGCATGAGCAATCATGGTAACATTAGTATCATACATAAAGACATACAGGTCAGGTATCTCGGCACTCTGGTATGGGGGCATTCCTGCATTGATCTTCCTGATGGTTCCGGGTGTATCAACAGCGAGATCAGCAACAGTCCGGTTGACCAGATCGGTCACGTCCTGGGCCGTTATTGGTGAGGCAGAATACACGGGCTGCAGATATTGATACAGGATCTTCTCATACGTGCTCACCCCGGTCTTATCCTTCTCGGTCCTGATGAGATCCAGCTGTTCCTGAAATGACTGCACAAGGTGGTCCGAGGTATTTACATTGAATGCAATGTAAAAGTCATAGGTATCCAAGATCTGTATGGGAACAATAGAAGACGGGTTTAAAGCATACTGATTAATCCGTTGAAGCCCGGGCATTGAGGCATACGCCCATGCATCGATTTCCCCGGTCTCAAGCATCCGGATCTGTTCACTGGGCTCGGTGGAATAGACAATATCACGGCCCCCGGCATTGATGAGTGCAGTTGCCGCTATATCATCGATGATTGTTCCTATTTTCATGTCTGACGGACTGGTGTTTTTCAATGTGTCGGCAGACTCCTGAAGACAGAATAGGACAACAGGAGTTTTATCGATGGGTCCAGCCCACTTAAAGAGATTTTCCCGTTCATCAGACCGGGCTATGATGCTGATAGCAGTGCCATTTTTGGTCAGGGTTGTATTGTATACATCCTCCCAACTATTGAAGATGAACTGTTCATCAGGAATCTCAATCCCATACTGCGAACTGATATACTGAAGAATATCTACAGAAATCCCTTTTGGAATACCTTCCTCTACAAAGGTATACGGATAATATCCTTCAGTGAGGTACTGCAGGTGCATCAGGTTTTCCTCAAGCAGCCATGATGAGAGAATCTGATTAAATTCGCTCATTCCCCCATTTTCCGGTGTTTTATTCAGTGCATCAAATGCATGTTGGAATTGCTTAACCAGGTCCGGGGAGGTTCCCTTACTAAATCCGATATAGACTGGGAATGAACCGATTCGGCCCGATACCTTGAAATAACCGGTCTTTCCCGTTATATTTCGGATGTGGTATTCAGCGGCAATGGAGCCATATGCAAAGAGATCGATTGTGCCATCATCAAGGTATGTGATCAGGGTTTGCGGGTCAGGATCAGTGATGATAGTTTCCTTGTCAATACCGGCCTCCTCCAGGAAATTGATAGCGATATCGTCAGTAACGGCCCCGAGAGTATAATTTGCAAGTTCCCAGGTATCATTAATAGTTATGTCCCTACTTCTTGAGGAGTATAAAGAAATATCTGATGATACTACCGGACCTACCCAGGAGAAGAGATCTTCACGCTCAGGAATCCTTGCAATTGAAAAAATAACCGTTCCCGGATTTTGTACTGCAGTCTGATATGCTTCACTCCAGGGAAGTATCCGGATTGACTCTCTGAGAAGTTCTGTTCCTGCGGTTCGGGCAGTGGCGGTCACCACATCAACCATAAGCCCAGATATTGTCCCATTTTCCTGGAAATTATAAGGAGGATACTCTTCGGTAACCCAGATAAGACCGGACAGCGTGTCGTCATTACTCTCAGCAGGTACCGCTGTACAGAGATATAGCAGAGTAATGAGCGATAATAACAGGATTTTTACTAGTTCGGGACGCATACATAATATGAGAACGGGATATATTTATGACTGCCGAAAACCAACCGGATTTGACCTAAAATACAGATTTGTCCTTCTTTACTTATACAATTGGTCTAAATTCAGGGGGAATTAATCCATGGATAATGTCGGGTCAATATCTTTTTTATTATCAACTCATAATGATTAATATGAAGAATAAAATTTCGGACTCTGAAAAAAATCTCATCATCATTTTTTATTGAGACGCAATTCCAGTTTACTGATTCATCATCTAAATCATTATTTGGTTTGTTAAAAAACAGGAATATTAAAACTTAGGAACTCTGTGATGATTGAGAGAATAAATGAGTTCTTTTTTGCAATGCATATGCTCTCATCGAAATAATTAAAGGAAACCCTGCTTATTATGATTATTCTCAAGGAGCATTAGCAACATCCGAATTCAATTTATACGAGTGCACCTATGCCATTTCAAGAGATTATCCTGAAGAAGCGATTGACATTTGTTCAAAAATTCGAAATCATGTCCATTTGTATCATCCACATGATTTAGATTATCTGAATGCTTTCATAGTAAGACGGAAAATAAACGGAAATGGAAAGACTTTTCCATGATTGATGCATTAGGATACACAATACAGTAGATTAAAAAAGCCCATTTTTCCAACCTATTTCTCTAACATTCTCTAAATAAGTTAATCACTTTTTTGAAATCATCAACATTTTCAATCCGCCCCACATATGCGCGACGTGGATTCTCGTTAGAAAATAATGCCCCAAAAACCTTTCAAGCCTCTATTTTTTGGCCCTTTAGATCTTTTTACCGGCAGACATAAATAGTCGTAAAAAGCCCCCATTATGGCCTTATTTGCCGAAAAAAAGCTGAAATCAGGCGAATTGCAAGCAAGCGGGAATGGACAGCTCGATGGGATTTGTCGTCTCATCAGATCAAATTTTACTTTCCCAGAGTTCCCCAGAATTGACACTACGACTATCATTCAAGCAAGTATTGCAATTGCTTGTGAAAAAGCGTCCATATCTGGATTCTGCATGATGAATTCTGGGCTTCCATCACATACGACCTGCCTTAAAGCCATTCATCAGCTAGAGATGGATGAGATGATCCGTCAGTCTACATCAATTCTAAACCAGGCTGGGAAAAACGTCATTAATCCAGGCAAAGGGTATTATTTTGCCATTGATAAAACTGACGATCCATATTATGGTGAGATTGATAAAACTAAAGGATCCTATACCGTTGGAGGTAAAAGGAAAGCATCTACGAACTATTTCTTCTCATATCTCACCCTATCAATTATCGATACTGATCGCCATATTACCCTCTTTGCCATACCCTGGCATTCTGGAATGAAGAATTGTGAGGCAATCCAAGATTGTATTGACGTTATTTATTCACTTAATCTTAAAATCAAAGGCCTTTGTATAGATCGGGAGTTTTATGCAGGTGAAATCTTCACATATCTTCAATGTGCTAATATACCTCACATTATTCCCGTGAAGGAGCATGGAGCCGAATTGAAAAGTAAACTAAAGGGAAAAACGTCTAATACCTTCAAATATTGTTTAAATGCCAAATCGGAAAATCCTGTCGAAGTAACAATAACCGATTGTTTGGTGTATCTCAAAGGAAAAAAAGGGAAACACGGAATAAAGCATCATGCGTTCGTTGTTTTTGGGTTATCTACTTCTCCCAGGTTGATTAGAGGGATATACAAGCACCGTTTCGCTATTGAATCGACATATAGGCTTAGGAATACCACTAAACCGAAAACCTCAAGCAAGGATCCTATCCTTCGCTATTATTATACGTTAGTGGCATTTATCTTTCAGAATTGGTGGATCTCATTAAAATGGAGACATTTTGTGAAGAGTCAACGCGGACCCAAAGTTGTGGATAGTAAACGCTTCCCGCTCCAACATTTTGTTAAAATCGTAAGCTCTGAACTACAAGATCTCTTCGTTGTTCACCAAATTAGCAAAATCCCAATATAAAATAAAATTATATAATATTTGTTTTGCTTGAAGGATAGACCAATTCCACTAATCTTAGCGCAAGCTTTTATTATAAAATCTTTTTTTGCATTGACTTTATGGTGGCACCTCTTTATTGGCACAAGTTAAGAGGGTGGGCACATATTGCAATATCTCCGTGTGCAATATCACTTGAGAAAAGGAGGTAATATTGAAAGATGGTTAACTTTAATCAATTTTTTCAAAATTGATTAAATGGCTCTTTTTTCGCATAATAAGTTAAAATCAGCATCTGTTCACCCAAAGAGTATCTTGTGTAAGAAAATTACAATATGGAAATTTTAAACTGCTGACAATAGCATTATCCTTACAGATCCCGACTTTAACCGGAGACAAAGAGTTTCATGAAGTCGAGAATGTGTTATTTGTGAAATAAAAGAAACATACATGAACCATTAAAGTGTTCATACCAAAAACCATAATAATTGACCGGTTTATTTTTTAAGATGAGGTACATAGTCTTAAGTAATCATCAAAAAAATTATGCTATTGGCAATGCCTGATTGAAGCGAAATCAAATTATTATCAGATTATCTTCAGGATATAACCTATGAAAATTATTTTTCACGACAAGTTTTACGATACTGACTATGCCAACGATGGAGCAGCAGAACCAGGAAGAATGGAAAGTATCATGGATGCGATAAGTCGGGAGAAAACCTTTGAAATTGTCCATCCGCAGCCGGCGAGTGAAGAGGAGCTGATCCTGGCTCATTCGCTCCCATATATAAACACAGTCAGGCCAGACACTAAGCGGTATAATATGGCTGAACTTGCAGCCGGGGCAGCAATTATGGCAGCGGAGATTGGATTTACCGGAGAACCGGTCTTTGCCGTTGTGAGACCTCCCGGACATCATGCCAGCCCTGATTCTGCATGGGGATATTGTGTCTTTTGTAATATGGGAATTGCCCTTTTAAACCTGAAAGAACAAGGAAAAATTAAATCTGCCTTTATTCTTGATTTTGATGCTCACACCGGCGATGGTACAAAAATGGTCCTTTCAGACTGGAAGGAATGTCGGATCCTAAATCCGTACGCTGACACCAGTACCCGGTATATCAAAGAGATTCAGAATTTTATAAAAGATATCCCATCGGTAGACATTGTCGGGGTATGTGCGGGATTTGATACGTATGAGAAAGATATCGGAAGAAAACTTTCTACCCATGATTACTATGTCATAGGAGTTCTCATGAAGGAGTTTTCTCAAAAAGCAGCGAACGGTCGAAGATTTGCTATTCTCGAAGGAGGATATTATCAGCCTGATCTTGGGAAGAATGTAACCGCATTTTGTAAGGGTTTTAGCAATGGCGAGTTGTAAGTATGAGCATAAGTATTCAGTTTAAATCACACGAAAAGCAAAATTCTCAATATGACTGGGCCGATATCTCGGTCGAAGAAACCCGTGTAGGCAAAGCCAGGTGTATGATAAATAAATCAACAATTACCATTCACACGATTAATATCTATCCAGAATATGAGGGGAAGGGATATGGCAGAGAGTTTGTGGACTATTGTAAGGAACGTTTCTCAACAGTGATCGCTGACCGGGTAAGGTTCGTATCTATTGGGTTTTGGGAAACGATGGGTTTTGTGGATAACAAAGACGGATGCTGGATCTATCATCGAATACTACCGGGTAAAGATAAATGACTATTTTTGGTCAGATGGAGGATTTATTTCTCTATATCTGAGTGAAATAAGCAGGTTCAAAATCCATCCATTACACCATATTTATTATTGGATTCCATCTCATTACATTGTAGAAGAGAATGGCAATCATACGGAGAATTACCGACAACGATATATCAATTATAAAAAATTCTCCTCAATACCCTCCAGAATTTGAGGAACTTGACTATGCATTACGTGACAATGGCTGGCTGGATGAATATCATTCAAAATCAGGAACTGATATTTTACTAGCTGAAGATAATGACAGGTTAGTAGGTTTTTCTATACTCTCAAAAGATACAGAAGATAATACCGAATTCAGAATAGCAATTCTGCCGAGAAATCTAGGAAAAGGATATGGGAAAACGATAGCTCTTCTGACATTACAACATTTCTACTCATCATCTGAATCAGATACGCTCTGGTTAATTGTAAGAAAAAATAATCCAAGAGCCATCAAATTATACCATTCGCTGAATTTCAGACAGACTGGTGAATGCACTGAAGAAGTGAATGGAAAAATGGTGGATTTTTACCGAATGGAAATCAACAGACAATCCTTTTATGATTATTGTTAATTTCAGGGGTATTTATGCCTTATTAAGATTCCATTCGGGTTTGCGCATGTGATAAAGCACAACCGGCCATATACCAAGGATAAGAATTCCTCCAATCAGGATCAAAGTATATGTCTCCTGATTCATTAACTGACCAGTGGGTTCTACAAAACCGATAATAAATGCCGCGATGCTGGCGATAAACCCGACAACTCCAACGAGTTTAATACATGGAACCTGATGAATACCATTGTGAAAATGTATGTACTAACACCGATACGAAAAGGATTGTTGTATGTTCATTTTGTCTTTGGAGACAATGAAACAAACTCTCCCCAAAAAAAAGATTAACTTCCTATAGGCACTGCAGTTTCGCTATATGGCATTCTCTGATATACAAGGGTATTTCCTTTATCATCCCGGAGTGATAACTCTTCATTTACATTGACAATATAACTTGTTGCTGCCTGTAAAATTTCAAGATAGGTGGCTTCAGTGGTATTACTGTCTGGGCAATACTTCTCAGTTGATATCAGAGGTTCAATTGTTATCCCTTTTCCAAATGAATTTGTCATTCCGGTCAGAACATAATTACTTTTGTACGAATTGCATCCTGAATATCCGGTTATTGAAGAGTCATCTCCAATTATGAGCGTCATTTCTGAATTAATCATTTGAACCTGGGCTGTTCCATCCTGCTCTGACATGAGTTTCAGGTACCATGTTCCCATAAGTTGGGGGTCATTTACCACAGTCTGTTCTGGAGCAGGTGTTACCAGAGTAAGGGGCTCCACAGTAGGGTTCGTGGTGGGGATTTCGGTAGGCACTGCCGTTTCTGAATTAGATACGGTCTGGGTAGTGCATCCTGCTGTCAAAACAAGAAGTAAAACCATAATGGCCAGAAATCCATGTAGTCCTTTCATACATGTAATGGGAACTAATAAAGAATAAAATTATGTATTGCCTTGAAATCCCTGTGGTTGAACCAGTACAGATAGGTTTCTGAACACTTTTAATATGAAACAACGGGGAGCCATTACATCTATTAACTGATAGTTACTATCCCCTATACAAGTGCACTATGAAAATAGTACAAATGACCAGGATGATCCTCCTGATTGCAGTATGCACGGTGGGTGTATCCTTTTTCGGGGGAGCTGATGAGATTAATGCTCCAAATGCCCTGTATCTTCAGGCTGAAGACGCTTTTGCGAAAAATCAGTATGAAACAGCATATTATTTATTTCTGAATGCATCGGTGGATTATGCTTTAGCAGGAGATACTGAGATGAAACGTAATGCTATCCGGAGAGCAAAACAAGTATCCTGGATCCTTGCAGAGATAACCCTGAACAGAACTACCGCGGATGAAACAATTGCAACTACATTTCCTGCCATAAGCCGGACAGACAGGGAAGAATTCCTGAAACCGGGAAATTCCATTCAGATCATATCTGATGGAGAAACACGATACTACGAGGGAATTGTTCGAAATATCAGGTTTCATAACACCACGTTGAGCAGGGAATTTTCCCGATCCAAGAATGAATCTGCCTTTTTTGATCAGTTAATGCCTCTCATCAGATCAGGAGAGATTGAGGAACATACCTTCATTGCAACAGGAACAATGGATCTTCCCCGTGAAGTACTACCAGATACCGGAACACTAAAAGTCTGGCTTCCTCTTCCAGTAGAAACCGACAGTCAGAAGAATATTACCATTCTCTCAGTTGAACCTGCTGAGTTTGTTATATCAGAGCCGATAACTACAGGAGAAATGGGACAGGTATACCTGGAGATCCCACTTGAAAAGATGGATAAAGACCTGATAACCATCTCAGCAAAGGTTAAATTTACGACAAGTCCGAAGATAGATCAGATCACTGTTGATTCTATCGGGGCATATGATACTGATAGTGAATTCTACAAGCGGTATACCCGGACACAGCCAAGTATCAATGTGTCCCCCGGTATCCGCAAGAAGGTTGAATCAATCATTGGAGATGAAACAAACCCCTATCGAAAGGCATCCCTGATATATGATTATATTCTCACGACATTCCCATACAGCAATGTCCCACACACTTATATTTTCGCATTAGATATCGCAGAATCAGATTATGTTCATGAGACCGGATTTGGCGATTGTGGAACCCAGAGTGCATATTTTTCTGCTCTCTGCAGGGCAGCAGGGATTCCGGCACGAACATGTGGCGGATATCAGATAGTACCCGGACATGCCGGCCCTCATTTCTGGGCTGAATATTATCTGCCAGAGTATGGCTGGCAACCAGTTGATGTAACCGTTGCTGAAGCAGGAGACTGGGCATATAATACTACTGAACAAGAGCGTGATCAGTATAAACATTTCTTCTTCAGTAACCTTGATCCATACCGGTGCACGATTCAGACTGATGTGGATGAACCTTTTATTCCAGAAACTGGTCCGGATATTCTCTCTACCGGAGTGCACCAGAAGCCTTCAGTTGTTTGTGAAAATTCAGATGAAGATGTAGAGATGATTGCGATGATTCTCTGGTCATATACCTTTGAGGAAGAAAAATAATTTTTCCCCTCTACTTTTATATCGGTTGTCGGTCTCATGTGCAGTATAATTATTATGAAGATCAGATTGATCACATCCTGATGTTGATATCCCCTTCCAGGAGATACTGTTGCTTGAAAAATCCAGAGAAACCTTTGTTAGGGATTCTCAAAATTTACCGGGATCAAGTCTTATCACTAAAACCCTCGCTATCACCTTCTAGCTCTCACCCCTCAGATACCCAGATTTCGCAGTTTTATATTCATGAATCATACTATACAGGAAAGATTATTTTTGATTTTCACGAGAAACATATTTAACTTGAAGGTTTTATTCCCTTGTTTATGATGCACCATAACCAGAAATTGTGCTCTGCGATTCTGAAGGGAATATCAATTTTAACCCTCTTTACTCTCTTTGCCTGTACTTCGGGGGTTGCTACTGATGTTCCTCTTGGGTTCAGCGGTTCGGATAATGCGATGGAAAATTATTTTTCAGGTGGAACCGGGCAGGACTCTTCTTCCATGAATGACCCTTTTGGAGATTCTTTAACTATTGCCCCTATTGAAAAAACCACTTCCCGGATTTCTCCGGTAGCAGATTCATCTGCACAGACATTGGTTGCTATCTCCCCGTTTACTGTGAGTAAGAGTGGGGAGACGATTAATCTAATCTTTGGGCATTTCAGTGGTGATTTAGCTGAAGCAACGATTACCATTACCGGGAAAAAAGCATCTGATGCGGATTATTCAGATATCACTACCGTAACAACAGATAAGAATGGATTGTTTATCTGGGAAGTTGTAGACGAGCAGAAGGATGTGGAGCAATTCCAGGTCACTGCAAAGTCAGGAACCGATACGGTAAAATCAAATGCGATCAATTTCATCGCTGAAAGTGAAACTCCAAGTATCAGCCCAGCTATTTCTCCAGTCGTCGTTTCGACTACGAAACCGACTCAAACACCTGTTCAGATCCCGGTTCAGACACCTTCAGATAGTTCATCACCAAAGGTCCCGACTCGTCTTACTATCAGCACCACTATGACAACCCCGGCAGTTGGCGAATCGTTTTCTATCTCTGGCCAGCTGACAGATCAGGATGGGAACGGGGTTAGTGGGGCGACTATTACCATTGACGAAGAAGGGTACTCAGGTTCAGATCATTTGAGTACAACTCAAACAGACTCTGATGGTAGTTTTGAGTTCTCCGTAGGGGTAGCATATGCCTACACGGTAGGCTTTGTTGCAGATTATGCAGGTGATGAAAATCACAATTCTGCACAGAGTAATACCCTCACCTTCACTGCCTATGAGGGATAACCTTTTTTTTATTACTTTCGCCAGTTAAACAGTTATACTTCAAAAAGATCCATTGCGGTTAAGGAAGATCTGTTCTGATACAAAATAGTATGGATCTCTTATGCCATAACTAAATTTTTGTATACATTCGTTGAGACAATGCACTAAAATAACTTTAATATTAGACGGTGAGTTGAATAATTCAACTTCACACGCAACATACGTGTTTTCACTGTTGATATTACTCATTTCTTTATCTGAAATTTTTATTCCCTTTGGGTACTTCGTGTATATGATGGCACCTACTAATAACCCCGGATCTCTATTTTAGTACTCATCTCATTATGAGAGAAGTTCTTACGGTAAAAAATTAGAGGCAGAATATTCTGATCTGGTCGCAGCATCCAGTTCAGATTTCAAAGAGGGCAGAAGTTTCACCGATATATTCACTTCCCTGCCAACACTCCGGGTCAGAGTCTGTTACCTGGTCCGTTCAGAAGAAGTAAGTTCCCGAATATCTCCTATCCGCTGGATATCGTAGATCACTTTCCGATCACGTTCAGCCGCGAGCAGGTGACTATAAAACATAAAGGTATCCTTGGCTAACTTTCGGTCAAGTTTAAAGATATCGCGTTGATATGAGAAATACAGGCCATTATCCGAATAGAACGGGGTTCCCAGGATAAAAATATATTTATCATCGTGATTTTCAAGAAATTCCTTATCTGCATCGATGAGGAATTCTTCAAGAGCCGAGACATCGAGAAAGAGACCTTGAGCGATATCGCTTTTATCCTTGTTCACTGATGTGTTCCAGAGATAGAGAGAGTTTGCCAGGTACCCGCTTGCACCAACAAGGACGCCAAAAATGAGAATGATTATCTGATTCCTTGTATTATTATCCATAATTCAGATGGTTGTGTATTGATTTTTATTAGAAGCTGCGGTTTGAGTAACATATCCAGAACATGTTTTAAGGCATATACCGTTATATCAAAGTATACCGGAGTTATCTCTGTTCCCTTTGTATGGTAAATAAATATAGAAATTGATATCGTTAAAACCTTATCTAATGGTTACAAAAATTGAATGATCCAATTATCCTTAAAAAAACGTTTCAGTTTTTAACATATTGCATTATAAAAAAAGGGCTAAAGCAATATTTGCAAAAACCAAAAAGAAGTATATACTTTCCCCCTACATTTACGGGTATCTCTGACATGAGATTGAATATCTTGTCTATTCGGAGAGTAAACATGTCTGGGGAAGGAGATACACAAATGACTGATAATCTTAAAGTAAAAGTCAACAAGATAGTAGATACTACTCGTGTACAATCGCATGCTGCATATGATAATGCAACAGTTACTGCTCATAACCTTCAAAACAATGCCGATGAAAAAGCTCATCAGATATCTGATGATGTTAAAATTGGTATCAGTAATACAATTTCAGATGTAAAAATCACCACTCATGAACTTAGATCTAAATTAAAAACAAATTAATTGGGAGATGAATAATGGCTGATTTAATCTATCTTGCGGTAATTTTCCTTATACTCGCCCTGTTATTCGCCATTATGGGAGCAAAGGGGATAGCAGGTCTGTCAATGCAAATCGCGAAATGGCTTGCAATAATCTTTGTGGTAATTGCAATTATTACGTTCATCTTATAGTTGTATATTTCAGGGATAAAATTACAAAAGGAGTGAAATATACCCTGCAGGAAATAATATCACATCCTGCCAGACTCTTTTTTCTAACAGGCAGACGAAAAAATCTAATTCGATGGTTTTTTGGACAGGAATCTCATTCTATAATTTGACTCAAATTTTATAATATCAGGCAAGGAGTTTATACTCTTCCCTTGCATACAAATTATCTCTGTTATGCGGGAAAAATGTGTATTGGCAGGGAAAAATCATATCAGGGAAAAACTGGAAACAGGACAAAGGTAAATTATTACATGGCATCACGCCTTGAGGAGTAAATTATGAAATATTTCTATAAAACCGGCATCATCTGTCTGATACTTATCCTGTGTACTGTCATTGCAACAGGGGTAACCGCTGAAGAAAACAGTTTTCTCTCTTTGGGAGCAGCGGAATCGGCTAATGTTATGAATTCGGCATCTGAAGATCTTAACAATATAATGAATTCGTTGTGGGGAGAAGAAGTTAGTGTCCTCAGTGAAACACAGACCGCTCTTTGGAGAGGGCAAAGCTCCCAGGTGTATCGGGTATCATTGAGTTGTCCGGGAATGATTCGGATGACTTCAAGTTATGGGGCCAGTTTTAATCTCTATGCAAAGAAAAATACGGGATCGAATTCATGCCCTACAGCCTTTTCACTTCGGAATAATTATGATAAAGTTGTGACTGGAAACGGCGGAACATCTTATATGAATCTTGAACCCGGAGTCTGGTGTTTTGTGATATATGGATACTCAGGTAGCGGTTCATATTCACTACAGATAACACAATCCTGTTCAAACCCGAGGCCATGGCCAACACCATACCCGACAATCACACCGACTCCCTGTACTGCTTACAAAACTGATTCAAGACAGGGATTTTTGAATCAGGGTCAGGCAGCAGTATATGGATATTTAATTCCGTCAGGTAGCCGTTCTAAAATTGAGTGGACAATGACTTCTTCCAGTTCATCTCAAGATAACGATATCCCGATTATTATGGCATCTGCAGGTAATCCTTCAGTTTATAGCAGTTACTCGGATGGAAGATCGACATTTGATCTCTATATCTTTAAGGATTGCAACCCGAAGAATTCAAGATGCAACACAAGGTATTACTCATATGGGCCGAACTCGCATGTTTCGGTACTAAACCCTTCAACTGGTTCGATATACTATGTTATGATCCATGCACGAGCCGGGAGCGGAACCTATAATCTGAAAATGAATAGTTACATGTGCACTAGTGGAGATGATCCCATCATTATGGCTTCATCCGATGAAAATATTCAGAAATTTGAAGTTTCACAGGATAGTGGTGTTGGATCAGAAGTTTCTTCACCAACTGCTGATTTCATTATCGTTGAGGGTGCAAATTAACCCTGGTTTCCTAACCTTTTTTTTTGAAATTCAATTCATCGTGGAAACATATGGGTAGGTTTACCTTCTCTATAAGACATATGACGTTTAATAGTATGATGGGTGGGCCTTGTATATAGCTTTCAAATGAACTTTTAACCATTTAGAAAGAGGAAAAGAAGCATTCAGATTACGGGAAAACAGATATGGAAATACTGGGATTTATGATACAAACATTTAAAGGAAAAATTAAACATATTAATGAAAAGAAAAGGTGGATGAGTGGAATCAAAAAAATTAAATAACCGTCCACTTGTCGAAGCTATATTTGAGCTCTGTCGGTTTTTCAAGCGATAACAAAATTGTGGATAAAAAATAATGGTACGAGATAATAGCCTTTTGTTTACTTTACTCACAACTTTGGGGTTTTCTGTGTGACAGTCTCTCCATGTGTATAGTATCTCATCACTTGATTTTTATAAAGGGACGGGAAAACCGGATTTTTACCGAATGTATTAACCCTTCACAATGAGGTACACAATACTATGGTTGTCTCATTTATTCCCCAACCGGTGGGCATGATATATGCCTTCATCGCTATTTCGGTTATCATATACCTGTATCGTATTGGCAGATTCAGAGCTCCCATCCAGATATTGCTTCTTTGTATCTCTACCCTGCTTGGATTTCTCATATTTGCTCCGATTGCCCCGTATCAATTCCAGCAGGTTCTCCTGGGACAAGGTCGCCAACTGGGAGTACCGCTCGAAGTGGTTCTCTTCTTCCTGATACTGTTTATCGCGATTACATTATTAGTTGGAAGAGCATATTGCAGTAGTGTATGCCCTATCGGAGCGATACAAGAATTATTATCTCGTTTTCCAGGTCCGAAGATATCCATCCCCTGGAAACGGGAAGTCCTTATTATTCACGTTATCATCAGCGGAATAATCACCATTATACCGCTGATTTTAGTCACAAACCGGTCTAAATGCATGGGAATCGGACCTTTCTTTCAACTGGAATTTACCTCTATCTACTTCTGGTTCTTTGCTCTGGTTATGGTGATTGGAATCGCGATATATCGTCCGTTTTGCCGGTTTGTCTGCCCCTATGGACTTCTTCTCACCGCAGCATCGTACTTCTCTATATTCAGACTCACTCGCACCAATACATGTATCAAATGTAAAAAATGTGAGAATGTATGTCCGGTTGGAGAGGCATTTGCAGATAGCAACAAATCAGAATGTTTTCTTTGTGGTCGATGCACAAAAGTCTGCCCGGTGGAGGGGGCGTTGATGTATAGCAATCAGAAAACGAATCAAAAGAATCGGTAAAGAAATCCTATATACATCACCTTATTTTTTCTATGAGTCATGGTATTCATACTCTTTGAAATTCTCTCATATATGGGATGAATCCAGCTTGGCTGAAATGGATATCTTTTGCCATTGCATACATAATCTCGTTAATAGAGATATACTTACTTAAACTCAAAAAGCAAATCTTATTTGATTGGTATGTTAATTCCCAATTACCTGTCCGATGAATAATATGACCTTGTTATCTGAATTGAATCCTTCTATCAGAAAACGGATTCCCATCGGTGAAAGTGATTTTAAAAACCTAATTGAGGGAAATAACTATTATGTAGATAAATCTCTGCTTATTAAAGAGATTATTGAAGATGACTCACTCGTTATCCTTCTTCCACGTCCCAGGCGGTTTGGTAAGACCCTCAATATGACGATGCTTAAATATTTCTTTGAAGCATCAGATGAAGCGTGTAGCCGGTTATTTCTTGGACTTGCAATAGAAAAACATCCCGAGATTATGAAATATTGTGGAATGTATCCGGTCATATATCTCACATTAAAGATTTTAAATATTCTAAATGGGAAGACGCTTTTTCAAGATTTCAAAATATCATTGCTGAATTGTATAATCATCATACTCAGTCTTTAGATGGGATTTGGAATAAGACTGACAAACTCATCACTGAAAAAATTCTCCTATTAGAATCAGATGTAGCAATACTTGGAAATTCCTTGAAAAATCTCACACGCTATATATACCACTATTATCATAAACGGCCTATCATTCTTATCGATGAATATGACACCCCTTTGTATGCAGCTTTTGAGCATGGATATTATAATGAAATGATAGCGTTTATCCGAACGCTCCTTGGTGGCGGGCTTAAAGACAATCCATATATTGAAAAAGCTGTTCTTACCTGAATTATGCGAATAGCCAAAGAAAGTGTTTTTTCAGATTTAAATAATTTTGAAATATATACGATAGTAGAGAACAGTTTTTCTGACAAATTTGGTTTTCTTGAAGATGAAGTTACCACTCTGCTCGATTACTATCATAGTGATCATACGCTCCCGGTAGTGAAGGAATGGTATAATGGATATCAGTTTGGCCCATATACTATCTACAACCCATGGTCAATATTAAACTGTATTAAACATAACCAAATAACCCCTGAACCATATTGGGTAAATATCTCCTCAAATTCTCTGATTCAGAATGTTATTCAGGCTTCTGATAATATAGTTAAAGAAGAGATCAGGCAACTTCTCTCCGGTCAGGTCATACAAAAACAGATTCGTAAAGATTTTGTACCTACCGACCTGCAAAACAGTCCGATTGCAGTATTTAGTTTTTTACTTTTTTCCGGATATCTTACCGGAGTGAAAGTTCCAGATTCTCTGCCGGCGGAATATTCTCTAAAAATACCAAATAAAGAAGTCTCGTATGTATATACTGATATAATTTCCTCCTGGATTGAGCAATTTAATAGTAACGGAACATATCAGAAGATGCTTCAGGACCTTCTTTCAGGTAATATCAATTCTTTTATTGATTATTTTACTGCGATTGTTTCTTCATCATTTAGTTTCTTTGATCTTTCCGATGACAAATCTGAGAATTTCTATCATGCATTTATTCTGGGGTTATTTGTGAGTCTTTCTGAGACGTATCACCTCCGTTCAAATCGTGAAAGTGGATTTGGCAGATATGATCTTATGCTTATTCCAAAAAATGTGGATGAGCAAAGAAACGGGTTTGTGATTGAGTTTAAATTAGTTAATAAACGACGAGGGGAGACATTAGACTCTGCGGCAGATGCTGCAATAAGGCAAATTAAAGAAAAGAATTATTCCGGTGAACTGATTACCCTGGGAGTTCGTTCGATATTTTTAATCGGCATTGCATTTGAAAAGAAAAATGTAAAAGTTTTATATGAA
>Ga0351903_1057_pt1 | contig 30611 bp, 27 predicted proteins | sample BONcelHT113001D6_FD_206874 | JGI IMG/M metagenome (GOLD analysis project Ga0351903, IMG submission 206874) | Enriched cells from coal bed in the Powder River Basin, Montana, United States - BONCAT cells T11 rep1 HSBNCT.T11.300.1.D6 ... | reverse complement strand
GAATATCTACCTGATAATCCCGCCCTGGAGCAGCTCCTGATCTTAGCTCTCCAGGCGGAAATCGATAAAAGACGTCTAAACCGCCAGATGAAGTCACTCCGACAAGCTGGATTTCCCACAAAGAAGCGGTTCGAGGATCTCTTGACAGATATGCTCCCCAAGGATGGAAGAGAGGCTATTCCAGCTCTAAGGGATCTCAATTTCCTGACAGAGCGGCGAAATGTTATTCTAATCGGAAATTCAGGAACTGGCAAGACTCATTTGGCGATAGCAGTTGGAATTCGAGCCTGCGAGGAGAATTATCGCGTAACGTTTCGGACTGCTGCTGGTCTGATCAACGAGATGGTGGAGGCGCAAAATGAGAATCGGCTTTCCGCCTATATCAGGCAGTTCAAGAAGATCGATCTTCTGATCATCGATGAGCTTGGTTATGTCACATTTGATCAAGCCGGCGCAGAACTGCTTTTTCAGTTGCTTGCAACTCGATACGAGACCATGAGCACAATCATTACGTCGAATCTGGGATTCTCGGAGTGGGTGAAGGTGTTTCATGACAAAACCCTAACTGCAGCAATTTTAGACAGGATCACTCACAATGCAATGATCCTGAACATGAACGGACAGAGCTTTCGCAGAAGGTAGAGTGACGTGAGATTTATATCAGAGAGAATCATTAGCTCAAAGGGCTGTCAAAATCGGATCGGCGCGGCGGTCAAATTTGGGTCGGCGAAAACATTTAGTCCCTGAAACTGCTGAAAAATTTCAATCTGGTCACATTTTTCCATATTCTGAATCTCATTATGAGCTAGAGAGTTCTTTTGAGTTGTGCAAACAGGGATTCTACAAGCATTCTCTATTTGCATTACGTTGTGTTTTGGAACTTGGAATTATCGGTGTATATTTTGACAAGGACGATAAAGCACATATTGAAATTCAAGGGTGGCTGAGATCTGAAGATCCCACTCCGAGATTTCGCAAAATTCTAACTGAATTGTTCAATTATAAAAATTTCTCTGAATTTAATGCTAAATTTAATATAAAAGAACAAATCGAGAATATGTATTCCTTAATCAGCAATCATATTCATACAAGGGGTTATCATTTCAGTTCGAGGAAACAATGTGGATCAAACGCTAATTATTTCAATGAGAGTGCATTTCTTAATTATATTAATTTAATGGAGAGAATAACAAAAGATGTCGTGATCTTAATGCTTTTAAAATATCCTATCGGAATGCAAGAATTGCCAATATTTGATAAATTTGGATTAAATTTTCCCGCTGGAGGTTTCCTAGACGAATTTTCCTACATCCCTGTGATGAACATACTAGATGCGAAAACAAAGGAAACACTGTTAGATATAAGCAATAGAGATCCTGATGCAATAGGTATGAGGGATGCAATTTTGGCTATGCCTGATTTGACAGAGGAACAAATAGAACAGATGATGGATGAAGAAGAAAAATTGTTTGAATCAAAAGAGACTAAAGCATAGTGACTTAGCGGGTCCAGATAATATTATGGATGAATCGACCTATATCTGAAGATGCCATTTATATTTCCGATATATTTTCCTTTTGCCTTCTATTTATCTCGCCAATAGAACCTCCGCCAATTCTCCCAATCCCCGGCCCCGCAGCCAGATGGCCCCACACGCACGGGCGCGGGGCAGGCGCATGCCCCCACGCGGGCGAGCGGACCAGCTCCCCAAAGGCAGCGCACGAGAATGAGATGCGAGATGGGTAGAGCGACGTTGGCCCCCCGGCCCTAGGCAGCAAAGATGAAATGAGAATGCACAAGAGTCGTCTAATCACTTTCGCTCTGCCCACAGCAAAAAGACTTATATTTAAAGGTTTGATTATATCACTACGAGACATGATATGCTGACAAGCGGAGAAAAAGGTATTATCTATCTTTTAACCTTAACTCCTCATGTGGTAGGGAATAAACCCAATCCAAGCTTACTATCCAAGTCTCTAACCTTCTTCGGCACCTCTGAGATAAGAGTTCGATCGCCAATCCTGACATGATACACCTTGCTGTATTGCAACAACAGATCACCAGGAGACATCTTCCGATTTAGCTCGGCTTTTTTCAGCATCTCTTCAAGCTTGCAGTAGGCGTAGAGGGAAAGGAAGGAAGTGAACACATGTCCGAACACGCTTTCATCATCCTGTAAGTATAGTCTGTCCGCATCCAGAACGTTCTTGTATGTATCGAACAGCTTTTCTACTCGTTCTCTTTTCTTGTATAGTTCGTACATCTCCTGCACAGGCATATCTTTGCTGGACAGAATCAGAATCATTCCCGTCCTTTTTAACTTCTCACGAAGCTCATTCTTATCGATTTTCTCTTCATCTAACCTCAGGTACAACGTCTTGGTTTCCTCAAGCTTTAGGTCCAGATCCTCGAACTTGTACAGATAGATCTCACCGATCTTCCTTTTTCCGCATTCGATGAGCCTCTTATGATATCGGAAATGCTCTGTAAGATGAATTCTGACATCGTAGTAGTGGCTATTTCTTCTGGTGGGAAGCACATAGTCAATTTTCGCCTCAGAGAGATCTTTGATAACATCCTCTGAGAAAAAACCGCGATCGAGAATCAGAAGCTTTCCTTTGATGTCCATCTCTTTAATGGTGTTGGAAAGTGTCTTGATGTCCTTTACACTGCCTGGCACAGACCTTATCATTGTCGGAAAGCCGGTGTCTGCGCTGCAGAGAAGTGCCAGATTTATCTGAGGAAGATGTATTTTGTCTTTATTATATCCTTTCTCAGCCTGCTGAATGCTCATGGAGCGAGAGAAGGTGGTGCTCAAGTCGTAGATGAGCTGCTCGCTGTGATCGAGAATGCCCTGGAATACGATATCCTGTCCCTCGCGATCGACACCAACTGTTCGTAGCAGCTTGGAAATGGCACCTGGATTCATGTTTGGCGTAATTGAATCGGGATTGTGAAGCTTCTCCCAGACTACCTTGCTTTGTTTAAGGGGGACGTTACCATCGGTCCTAATCATGGATAATGCGTAAATGGCCTCCCAATTGGCAGGAAAAGCAGATATCAAGAGTGGTTTAAGATCCTCCATTGCCAAACGAAGCAGCATAGAATTACCGTATTCGGTGACACTTGGAGCCCGCACGTCGTCGAATTTGTTCATGCCTCGCGACTTTATTAGGCCATTCTCTTGATCAAGTTTTCCGATGTACCGAGATGTCTTAACCCGCTTTTTGATTACCTTGTCCCAGTTGGTAGTCGAGTCATAGACGTAATGGTTCTTTCCTTTGAATTTTATCTCAAGGCGCTTCACGCCTTTGGCTCGCTCCCCTTCCAGCCAATCCCTTGCCCATTGCTCCATACCCCTATGTAGGGAAACTATATCTATATAGTTTTATTGTTTAAAGACGATGCAGTTGGATTGATATTAATATTATGTATTCCCCACTCGATGAGAGTTAAGGTTTAAAACAAACACGCTGCCGCTCTCGCTCAGTAGCTCCCTGGCCAGCAGCAGCCGGTCCCGCAGATAAGCCAGGTAGGAGTGAATGCCCAGCACCCAGGTGTCCAGGAAGGCCTTGATGGTTTCCGGCTCCTGGGTGAGGTCCTCGTCCTTTCCGTCCTTGACATCTCTCTTGTTGACAAAGGGCTGGAAGTTGCTGCCGTAGCGTATGCCGTAGGGCGGATCGATGTAGATCATCTGCACCTGGCCGGCCAGGCCCTCTTTCTCCAGGAGCGAGTTCATGACCAAAAGGGAGTCGCCGGCCACCAGCCGGTTGGACCAGCCGTGCCAGTGCTTGTAGAACTCGATCGCCTCTCTCACGGGCAGGTTCTCCCCGGAAAACTCGAAGAGCGAAGCCTGCTTGGCGACGAGACCGCTCCTTCGCCGCACGGCGGCGATGATGGTGCGAGGATCGATCCGCTCATGCACATGCAGGGAGACCGTGGGAACCAAAAAGGAGGTGTGCTCCGCCTTTCCGGCCCAGACGAGCTGGGGATCGAGATGCGGATCGTGGGAGTAGCTGCGGCTGCCTTCCTCCTGGTCGGTTTCAGGCGTGACCAGGCCCACGGGCGGGTTGTTGAGTCGCTGCTTGTCTTTGTGCTCGTAGGTCTCAATGGGCTTTTTGTCCGGCTTATGGGTACTGGTCATTTCTGTTCGGGTCTCCCTCACTCTTGCCTTGGCAGGCTGGGGCGAAAAATGTTTCGGAAGGATTATGATCCGAGAGAGCTACAATTAATACCGATGATGAGACTTACCGCCTACATCTCGGGCAGAGTCCAAAGAGTAGGCTTTCGGGCAAAAGCTGTCGCTCTGGCCACAAAGATGGGTCTGGTGGGCATGGTTCAGAACCGCCCTGACGATGGAATTGAAATCCTCAAACAGAATGACTTAAAGACCTACATGGATATGAGGTTTGAGCGTATCGAAACAGATCTTGCCGAACTAAAAGAATTGAAAACTGCACTGAAAGAGAAAGGCTTTATTTAATACTTTTCAACATCTGCAACATTGGTCATCCATAAACTGCCCTGGTTTCTGAAAAAATTTCGAAAAAATATGATCCTGCAAGTCCGCTCGACCTGCAGGCGTTTTCTTCTCTCTTCTAATCCGTTGCCAGTATCTGCCCGATGATCCTGCCGTAAGCAGGCCTCGCTATGAATGTGCCCAAAATCACACCCAGGATGATGATGAGTGCAAATCCGGTAAGCGAGCCAAAGCCCATGACAAGCAATGGCAACATAGCCACAAGCGTGGTCGCAGCAGCTCCCATTATGATCATGAAAGCTCTGGACAGCCGGGCCAAATAGACCTTGTTGCTGGTGGCGACAACATTGCCCACACCAGCTTTCTCAGCCGCGTCAGCTGCCCTCTCCTTGATGCTGCGCCCGACGGTTGATACCGCCGCCTCGCCTCCTTTCATCAGCTCGTCGGTGATGATAACAAGCTGATCCACGCCTGTGCCTATCACCATGATGATGCCGGCCAGGCTTGCCAGATCAAGCTGCCAGCCGGCTACTGCCCAGACGCCCAGCATCATTACGACCTCGAAGAAGGAGGTAGTCACCATAGGCAGGACAATCCTTCTCTCCCGGTAGCGGTAGTAAATCATGCCGGCCACAGCCATGAGAGCAATCAGCCCGGCTATGACCATTTGAATCTTAAACTGCCTGCCCAAAGCTGCAGATACCTGACCGGAGCCGACAACCTCGACATTGACCGGCAGCGCGCCTTCTCGCAGGTGAATGTAAAGCTCTTTAGCCTTAGTGGAGCCTGCATCGCCTCCACCTACAGTTGCCTGCATGCTGCGCGAAGGAGCCTTCTGCAGACTGCTTGCCAGCTCAGGAGCAAGAGGTGCGGAAAAGATCTCATCCTTATCCAGATACATGGATATGTAATGGTCCTCGGGTCTCTTGGTGGCACCCGAATCAATCGCAGCCTTCTGGAAGGTAATAGCTCCTTCTTCCGAGAGCACAAACGGAACTCCCCATCCACCATTGCGCTCTCCCTGTGGGATGTCCACAGTCTCCACGGCATCTCCGTAGAGCACATGCATGCTCTGGTTGTTCTCGGTCTGGATTCTTATCTCGAACTTGCCGGGCTTGCCCACTACCTCCTGGGCAGTGGCGACATCCATTCCTGCCAGATCGATGAGGATGTACTTATTATCTACAACTCTTACCTTTATGTCCTGCAGTCCCAGGCGGTTGAGCTTGGAGTCTAAAACCTTCTTGGTCTCGTCCACGGTCTCCTTGGACACGCCCATTACAAATGCGTCTTCGCCGGGGGGCACTTTGCCACCCACTGGAGCTAAGAGAGCATCAAGCGATTCTCTGGTAACATTAGTCCGGATCTCATAGCGGATGGGCGCGACTGCGACATTGAGCTGAACATCTGCGTCCAGATTCTTCTTGAGGTAATTGATGACAATCGTCTCAGGAGATGTCATTATTGTGATCTTGCTGCTGTTATCTCCTTTCGCAATTTTCGCCCCTACGTAGCCGAGATCATCGGCAAACGTTGACTCGACAATGCCCGGCACCGTCACCACATAGCTCTGTCCGTGCTTCTCTACGGATGAGGCATTAAACTGCATTTCCAGAATCTTTTCCGGCGAGACATCTATTTGCGCCTCAGCGCCCTGCAATTGCAGCTGCAAATATGAGCCGCCCTCCAGATCCAGTCCGAATTTAAGACCGAAAAAGCCGATGGAAATTATGGCCAAAGCCACAAACACCGCATACAAGACGACCCTTCGATCCTTGGATAATTCTTCAAAAAGGCTCATCTTCGCTGCCCCCTTGCCGCTTTCTTCGGTCTATTCAAGTACCATCTCAAACCTTGGGCATTTGTGATCCAGGTGTTCAAGAAATCCGCCGCCAGGCCGAATATGAGAACTGTGGTCATATCTGCAATGATGTCCATCCTGGTGAATGACGGTACTATGAGATACAGGAAGTTTGAGATTATTATGAGGGAAATTACCGCAGCAATGGAGGTCCCGGCCATGGTCAGGCCCGTTCCCATCGCTCCCTTGATCTTATCTTCCACGCTGCCCTTACGCTTCAACACCCTCATGGATAGTAAAATATCAGTATCAACAGAATAACCGATGAGCATGAGAAGAGCAGCCACCGTTCCCAGTGAGAGCTGTACGCCCGTAAAGTTCATGGAAGCCGCTGCCGTCAAAATGTCGGCCAGCGCACAGATCACAATCAGCAGAGAAACGAAAGGCTCCCTGAACACCAGGAAGACGACTATAGCCATCAATAGGAAAGAAAGAGGAAGGTACTTGATGACCTGCGCCTGAAGCTCTTTGCTGTAAATGGGTCCTATGTGCCTGATCTCCGAGCTATCGAAATTGCTATTGGCCAGCTTGACAAGATTGGCATACTGCGATTCGCTCATGGGGCCGAACTGGAGCATAAATCTGCCGCCTATGTTTCTTATGTCCACCAGTGGATAAGAAGCAAACTCTGCCGCCACTTTTTCTTCCGATTCCGTTGAGGGCACTGTGACAAGAGTGCCTCCCGTAAACTCTATTCCCAGCTTCACAGGCGAGCCTGTGGCAAGGTAGGTCGCGCCCAAGCTGATAAGTGCCAATATTATGATAGCGATAGGAACCAGCATTATCTGCTTGGGTGGGTACTTAGAAACGATGTCCTCCAATTCCATGTTATTTCTCCTCGAACTTCCTCTATATTTAAACCCACCGCATAATATTACTTTGCTAGCGAATGTGTTACTTGATGCTTATGCGCCTTCATAAGAATATTTCAATCTATTTACGGCTTGTCGTCAATGCTTGTCCTTAAAGCTCGCCGTCAAAGCCTGACCGTCCTCAAACCTTCTCCCATTTCTTAAGGTTTGCCACCTGGGAGAGTGTCTTGCCGCGCCGGATCTCCTCATAGAGCCTGCTTTCCATCTTCTCCACCTCTTTGGCTCTCCTGGCGATCTCGTAGGCCCTCTCTTTGGGTATGACCACAACTCCGCTATCATCTCCCACAATGTAATCCCCGGGCCGCACCGTCTGGCCGCCGCAGGTAATCTCGGAGTTGATCTCGCCCATGCCCTTCGGGTCGCCGGCATTAGGTGTGATCCCTGACGAGAATATGGGGTAGTTAAGAGCTCTGATCTCATCCACATCCCGCACGGCTCCGTCAATAACCACGCCTTCAATTCCCTTATTCTTGCTGCTCAAAGTAGCGAGGCCACCCCAGGGCGCGATGTAATTGCTGCCATTGTAGATCACCAGCACATCTCCAGGTCCTGCCAGATCGATGGCCTCCACAGGCTTGGCCCAGTCTCCGGCAAAGGTCTGTACGGTTATGGCCCTGCCTACGATTTTGTTGCCGTGATTTATGGGAAGTATGCCGCGCATGGCCCCTTTGCGGTGCATGGCATCGGAGACGTTGGGAGCCGATACCTCTCGCAGAATAGATACCATTTCCTCCTCACGGCTCATTTTTGGAGTCGCGTTGATCTGTGCATGGTCTATTGCTTCGCGAATCTTGCGTGCGGATGCAGTCACATTGGCGCTTCTCACAATGCTTCCGCCAACGATTACGATAGCAGCACCGCTGGCGATAGCCACAGCGCCGGTGAACTCATCTATGCCGCCCGCTGCCGCCACCGGTGTTTTGACCTCTTTTACGATCTCTTTCAGGAAATCAATTGTGTCGCGACCGGTCATCTGCTGGTCGATGCCTACGTGAACGCAGATGTAATCCACACCGAGGGCATCCAACTCACGGGAGCGCTTTACTGGGTCTGGGACAGTGAGAAGATCCATCATGATCTGCACGCCGTATTTTCGCGCCGCTCGCAGGGCATCCTCGATAGTGGAGTTATCGGAGGCGGCGAGCAATGCCACTATATCGGCTCCGGCTTTGGCAGCCATCTCCACCTCCATGGCCCCGGTGTCCACGGTCTTCATATCGGCTACGATCTTGGTGCCGGGCAGGGCCTTCTTCATCTCGCGCACGGCATCCATACCCTCGCTCTTGATGAGAGGTGTTCCTGCCTCAATCCAGTCTGCGCCACCCGAGACAGCTTCTTTTGCTATCTGAATTGACCTGTCCAGCTCCAGAAGATCCAGTGCCACCTGTAGAATGGGTTTAATATCACATCACCACACATCAGCACACATTAGCATACATCAGCACAAGCTAAGTAAAAAGATGCATGGTATATAAAATGAAGCTGGCAGATATTTCTGAGATAGAGCTTGATGACGATCCCTTTCGGCCTCACAGCCTGACCTTCACCAAGCTGCACGGAAACGGCAACGACTTCATCCTGGTAGATGAGACGGGGCAGGGGCAGGTAGCAGAGAGCGAGAAGAGAAGGTTTGCCATTGCCTGCTGCCACCGCAATTTCGGCATAGGTGCAGATGGTGTTTTGTTCCTGACAAACAGCTCGCGGGCAGACCTGGGCATGAGGCTCATTCAGCCGGACGGCTCGGAGGCAGAGATGTGCGGCAACGGCATACGCTGCCTGGCCAAGTATGCCTGGGATACAGGATATGTGGGCGAGTTCTTTGATGTGGAGACCCTGGCCGGCATAATCCCCGTGCAGGTTCGAGAGATGGATGGCTCTTTTTGGGCTAAGGTGGATATGGGTGTGCCCAAGTTCGACCGGCCTTCCATACCGGCCTGCGGCATTGGCGAGCTTGTCTCGGAAGAGATCGAGGGCTGCAAGGTATCGGCAGTCAACACCGGTGTTCCCCATGCCGTTATTTTTGTCGAGGATATGGTGTTTGACATCCGCGAGACGGCTCCGCTCATAAGACACAATAGCCTCTTTCCGGAAGGAGCCAATGTGAATTTTGTCAAGATCGGCCAGCCTTTAGAGATCAGGACCTTCGAGCGGGGTGTGGAAGGGGAGACCCTATCCTGCGGCACGGGTTCCGTGGCTGCGGCCAGTGTGGCGCGACGCCTGGGACTGGTGGATGATGAAGTCCGGGTGCAGACCAAAGGCGGACCTTTGATTATAACCTTCGAAGAGGACAAAGCCTTCATGGAAGGGCCTGCGGTAACGGTTTTCTCCGGTGAGTTCTCTGAAGAATACCTGTGGAACATCTCTTTGGAGCCGTGAGAATATCATTGAGGCAAAAATGATGGCAAAAGCGGCATTTTCAGGGCTGATGATACTCATCATTTCTCTCATTGTCCAATGCATTGTCATAAGCCCGGCCATAGCTGAACATTATGTGATGGAGATCGGCAGCAAGGGCAATCCCAATGCTCATCTTTTCTCTTACGATCAGAAGTTTCGGGAGAGCACCAATCTGCATAACTATCCCATGAAAATGAGCGCATCCAAGGAGTTTACCGATGCCACCCGTCTCTCTACCAGGATGGAGTTGAAGGCGCTGCCCAATCTCACGGAGATGACCATAGACGCGGACTTCATAGGCATTGGCCGCATTGGCTACCTGGTGCTGGACCCGGAGACCGGGGACATAAAGGACGAGGTATCGCGCATCAATCACATGTTCGTGGGCAACTTTACCATTGAAGAGCAGATCATTGTGGCCAAGGATCACATGTGCGAGAACGGATATCTGCCCTGTTCTTGATCCTTCAATCACTTTTGTGTCTGCATTATGATCTCATAGGGCATTTTGCGAAGACAAGGGATGGTTAATGCAAATCAGGGATTTCAGGCAAGGAGGCATCTTTTTTGCCAGGCTCGACCATGGTGCAGATATCATCAGCCAGATCACCAATCTTGCTGAGAAAAATGGAATTGAGACGGCCGCCTTGTGCGCTATCGGTGCTCTCTCTCGGGCTGAACTTGGCTACTACGATCAGCTTTCTCACGAGTACGGCAAGATTTCCCTGGAAGAGCCGGTGGAATTAGCCTCTTGCACAGGAAATATATCCATGCGGGACGGCCGGCCTTTTGTGCATGCTCATGCCGTTCTGTCGGACAGGACGGGAAGGACCTGGGGCGGCCACCTGACCAGCGGCATCATCTTTGCCGCGGAGGTCTATTTGCAGGAACTTACCGGCCTGCCCCTGAAAAGAGTCCCTGATTCTATAACGGGCCTCAAGCTCTGGGGAGAAGAGTAATGAAGAATTCCGAATACTTCGAGCATTTGCAGCAGGGCCTTAAAAACGCTATGGAGATAGCCCAGGCGGCGCGCAGCCAGGGATTGGACCCCAGCACCGAGGTAGAGATACCGCTGGCTGTGGACCTGGCGGAAAGGGTAGAAAAGCTGATCGGCATTCCCGGCATTGCCGTGCGTATTCGGGAGCTGGAAGAGAAGGGCATGAGCCGGGAAGAAGCCGCTCTGGCCATAGGTATTGATTTCGCGGAAGGGCGTTTGGGAAAAGGCGCCACCAAGATCCAGTCCGTGGAAAACGCGATTCGTACATCGGTTGCCCTGCTAACCGAAGGCGTGGTGGCAGCGCCTATTGAAGGGATCGCTCGCGTGGATCTGGGGAAAAACGATGATGGAACAGAATATCTTAAGGTCTACTACGCAGGTCCCATTCGCTCCGCGGGCGGAACCGCCCAGGCTCTCTCTGTTCTCGTGGCCGATTATGTGAGAAGGGCTGTGGGCATCGCTCCCTGGAAACCAAGGCCTGAAGAGGTGGAGCGCTATGTAGAGGAGATCGGCCTTTACAAGCGTGTGGCTGGCCTTCAGTATTCCCCTTCGGACGACGAGATTCGAACCATTGTGCGAAACTGCCCCATCTGCATCGAGGGCGAGCCCACCGAGGAGGAGGAGGTCTCTGGATACCGCGACCTTCCCAGGATCGAGACCAATCGTGTGCGGGGCGGCATCGCCTTGGTCTCAGCGGAAGGCATCGCCCTGAAGAGGCCCAAACTCAAGAAGCATGTCACAAAACTGGGCATCACCGGCTGGGAGTGGCTTGATTCATTGGCAAGCGGAAAAAAGGAAGGCGGAGACTCGTCCCCCAAGTTTTTGCGAGACCTGATTGCCGGTCGTCCCGTCTTTTCCCATCCCTCCCGTCCGGGTGGCTTTAGGCTGCGTTACGGGCGGGCCAGAAATACGGGCCTTGCCGCCGCCGGCATCAATCCTGCCAGCATGCTGCTTTTGGGTCAGTTCATGGCTGCCGGAACCCAGATCAAGGTAGAGCAGCCGGGGAAAGCCGCGGCCGTAGCTCCAGTCAGCTCCATCGAGGGGCCCACAGTGAGGCTATTAAACGGTGATGTGGTTCGCTTCGATTCCGATCAGGATATCCTGGAGTGGATGCCCAAAAGCTGCAAAGATCCCAGAACCATTCATGCGGCGCTCAAGGCGCACGTCGCCAATATTCTAGATATAGGCGAAATTTTGATCAGCTACGGTGAGTTCCTGGAGAACAACCGGCCCCTGGCTCCTGCCTCTTACGCCTTTGAGTGGTGGGCAGAGGAACTGCTAAAGGCAGGCGGCAACCCCGCCGGCAAAGAGAAGATTGGCGGACAGGAAGCCATAGCTTTATCCCGAGAATACGGCGTGCCCCTGCACCCGGCTCATACCTATCTCTGGCACGATCTTTCTATGCAGGAGTTTGAGAGTCTTGTCTCTCTGGCCTTCTCAGAAGGCCGTCTTGAATCAGGAAAGCTACTGCTTCCCATGCCTGCCAAGGAGAGCCTGGAGACGCTGCTGGTCCTCCATAAGGTAAGAGTAGGAAAGATCGTCATCGAAGATCCTCTGCCTCTCTTGCTCTGCCTGGGATTGGAGCCGGACGGCATCGGCCTGAAAAAATGCAGTGTTCAGACGGCTGAGGACAGGAAAGAATGCTTTGCGCTGGGCGCCGTCAACGAACTCTCAGGTCTCGTTGTTCGCGCTCGGGCTCCCACGCGCATCGGTGCTCGCATGGGCCGTCCCGAGAAATCGGATAAAAGGCTTATGCGCCCACCACCGCATGTGCTCTTTCCGGCAGGTGAAGAAGGCGGCAAATCAAGGTCCATTCAAGAGGCTGCCAAGCACTCCACAAGCCATACCACCGGCATCATCAATGTGGAGATCGAGCGAAGGGTATGCAAAGACTGCGGCAAGGAGGGCTTTTCCTTCCGTTGCGAGTGCGGCGGCTACACAGAAAAAAAGAGAGTCTGCCCCAAATGTAACATTCCCGCCCCGGATAAGTGCCCCAAATGTGGTAAAGAAACGACGGCCGTTGCCAAGATGCAGATCGACGTAAAAAAGCTGTATCACCAGGCGCTGGAGCGTTTGGGTGAGCGTGAGCCGGACTCGCTCAAGGGCGTCCTCGGTCTTTCCTCCCGTGATAAGACTCCTGAGCCTCTGGAGAAAGGCATACTGCGTGCCAAGTACGGCATAAACATCTTCAAAGACGGCACGGTGAGGTACGATTTAACCGATCTGCCCCTCACTCATTTCCGCTCAGATGAGATCGGCACGAGCCCGGAGATTTTGTGCAGTTTGGGCTATACAGTGGACATGCACGGCCAGCCCATGACAGCAGTGGATCAGGTCTGCGAGCTTCGCGTGCAGGATATCATTTTAGCCGGGGATGCGGGCGATTATCTGCTCAAAGTGGCCAAGTTCGTGGATGAGCTTCTCGTCAAGTTCTACGGTCTTGCGCCCTACTACAATGCATTAACCCCGTCAGACCTGATCGGCACTCTCATGGTTGGCCTCGCTCCGCACACCTCGGCGGGAGTGCTCTGCCGCCTCATCGGCTACAGCACGGCCTCAGCCGGCTTTGGACATCCCTTCTTTCATGCCGCCAAGCGCCGCAACTGCGACGGAGATGAGGACTGCGTGATGCTGCTCATGGATGCGCTGCTCAACTTTTCCATGTCTTATCTTCCTGCCAAGCGAGGAGGAAAGATGGATGCCTGCCTGGTCATGACCACCATTCTCAATCCGGCAGAGGTTGACAAAGAGGCTCATAACCTCGATCTGACTCGCGTCTACCCTCTGGAGTTTTATGAGGCCACATTGCTGGGGACAAATCCCAAAGACCTGGAGGCGAGGTTTGATCTGGTCTCCAAGCGGCTGGGCTCTGATGCCCAGTACGTGGGCTTCAATTTCAGCCACAGTACCACGGATATAGCCGCCGGCCCCAAGTACAGCGCCTACAAGACCCTGGAGACCATGGTCGACAAGATGGACGCCCAGCTGGAGCTGGCGCGCATGATCCGGGCGGTGGATGAGCAGGATGTAGCAGAGCGCGTTATCAACTCTCATTTTCTGCCTGATCTGATCGGCAATCTGCATGCCTTCTCCAAGCAGAAGGTGAGGTGCGTGAAGTGTGGGGCCAAATTCCGGCGCCCTCCCTTGAAAGAGACCTGTCCCAAGTGCGGCGGCAGGATAATCCTCACGGTGCATGAGGGCAGCGTTCGGAAATATCTGGAAGTCTCCATTAAGGTGGCTGAGGAGTATGGCGTAAGCAGCTACACCAAGCAGAGGCTGCAGCTTTTGAAGATCGAGATCAACTCCCTCTTTAAGAATGACAAGGCCAAACAGACGGGGTTGGCTGATTTCATGTAAACTGAAACTGAATCTAAAAATTTAAATATGAATCGCATAGATAGATTACAAAAGAAGGGGATGAGAGTTTATGCTTAGAAGGGGGATAATATTTTTGCTGCTGGCGACATTGCTCACCGGCAGTGCGCTCTGCAATGCGCCGGAAGATGTGACCATCATTACGGCCTCGCAGGATGTTTACATCAGCATGGGAGAGAATAGAGTCTCTGTTTATAATCAAACCGAGATGCTTCTCTGTGCCGTCGATGTGACGGATGGCAATGAGACCGAGATGATCAGTTATCCCGGCGCTCCTGTTGTTCAGTTTAATATCTCCAGCCTCAATATCACAGATAACGATGTTGCGGTTCTGGTGCTCAAGGCGGCCTCCATGCAGAAGCAAAAAGATCCAATCATGGTGGCATTGATGTCCATCGGTTCCGATTGGGATGAAAGCTCGGACTACACCACATTTCTGGTCAATATTCTTCCTGCCTGGAATATCATCAAGAAGAGCGACGCCACTGCCATGAGCAGCAACACCGATGGCGATAGCATCTTTGCCTTTGATGTCTCCCAAAAGCTTAGGGATGCCAGGGCAGAGGGAGACAAAATATCCTTCCTCCTGGAGGCTATCAGCAACAGCAGCGCGGAGATTGCTTTCCTGCCACGAGAGACCGGCCAGGGGCCGTGCCTGGTGATCATGCCCTATCCGGTATCAACGCCAGATTTAGCCATGCAGCCCGATTCGGTTCAGCCGATCAATTCGAGCTTGCAGACAGATCAGACCACGGTTCTTTCCGAAAACATGAACCAAACAGCGCAGCAGACAGACATGCCAATCGCTTTGCCGACAATCCCAGCGGGCGGAGCGATTCCCGTGGCCGGCAGATTTCTGAGCAACCAGAGTCTCGAATAAGATGAACTGACCTTGGATTTCTGGCCAGTTCGTGAAGATGGACCTAGATGGGGTGGGAATATCTTTGGATCTTTCTGCCGCCTTCCTCTGCTCTTCGTTGTGGTAGAGCGAAGAAGAGATACTGATCGGGCAGGCCGGGGCAAAGGTAGTCCCTCTGGGGCCGACCAGCCTGCACGCCGATCACTGCATTGTTCTCTTAAACTGATTCCTGGACACCAATGTATTTATGCCGGTATGATGATAAAATATGCATGAATGGAAAGGGAGCTAAAACATGTCTGAATTAAAGAGCCCAACAATCGCAGTGATATTGAACCTCATCATTGCCGGTTTAGGTCACGTTTATTTGGGGTACACCAAGAGAGGAATTGTTCTGTTCATTTTAACGGCGCTGATAGCAGTCATCAGCTCGGGATTGGGCTGGATTGTGGGCGTCATCTTTTGCTCATATGATGCCTATCTGCTGGCAAAGAATAGACCCGCTCCCTTCGACTTCTTGGCGAAGTATATAGACGAATAGGTAGATCGCTTAGTTGTGCAAAGAATTGCAGTTATAAGCCTTGAAGTGCAAAATGAAGTGGAATGAGAAAGGCAGATGCAAAAGAGCCATCACAGCCACTCGCTGAGGTATTTGGCCATCTTGTGAAGGATCAAACTAGCAAAGCGGATCGGTATCGATCCCTCCGTCTTTGTCCTTTTAATAATAAAGTTCCAAACTGCACCAAGGACAAAGCAAAGAATCCACTTGGTGTATGCAGCATTTATTATTACAGCAATCCGGTCATCACCTGTCCCATAGGATTTCGTGAAGAATGGATAATTACCGGCGATGCTGCATCATTTTTCTTTGGAAAGGGCGCGACATGGAGTTCCTTGACGGAGGTCAGGGCTAAATGATGCCAAAGGCAAAACCGCAGGAAATATCGATGTTGTCCTTGTCGCTTATGACGAATGCGGAAAGGTTTACGACTTTGGCGCTCTTGAGATCCAGGCGGTTTACATTTCTATCCAGAAACGTACGAAAATTTAGGGGATCTCAGGTGAAGCCCTTTTTTAATCTCTAGGCTCTGCCTGGTCTGCAATTTTGTCTCCTTCCTACCGTTTTCGCTCCTGGCCCACTGCCACCGACTCTCGATCTCAAGTACCTGCCCGTGTGGCTCTCCTCCACCGCTGCCACCTCCTCCGGCGTTCCTGCTGCCACAATTCGCCCTCCCGCATTCCCGCCCTCCGGCCCCAGATCAATGATGTAGTCGGCGCACTTGATGACATCCAGGTTGTGCTCGATGACCACCACGGTATTGCCCTTGGCCACCAGGTCGTCTAAAACGGAGATGAGCTTCTTGACATCAGCAAAATGCAGCCCTGTAGTCGGCTCGTCGAGCAGGTAAATGGTCCTTCCCGTGCCCCGCTTGGCCAGCTCACGGGTGAGCTTGATCCTCTGCGCCTCGCCGCCCGAGAGCGTGGTCGAGCTCTGCCCCAGCTTGATGTAGCCCAAACCCACTCCCAAAAGTGTATCGAGCTTGCTTCTGATGGCCGGGATGTTCTGGAAGTGCCCACTCGCCTCCTCCACCGTCATATCCAGTACCTCGGCAATGGACCTGCCCTTGTACTTGACATCCAGGGTCTCCCGGTTGTAGCGGGTGCCCTTGCACTCCTCGCACTCAATGTAGACATCCGGAAGAAAGTTCATCTCGATCTTGATCAGCCCGTCTCCCTGACAGGCCTCACAGCGGCCACCCCTCACGTTGAAGGAGAAGCGACCGGCTTTGTAGCCGCGCACCTTTGCCTCTTTTGTCTCGGCAAAGGCCAGCCGGATGGGATCGAAGATCTTGGTGTAGGTAGCAGGATTGGAGCGGGGCGTCCTGCCGATGGGACTCTGGTCGATGACGATGACTTTGTCCACCTCAGAGTCGAATATGATCTCATCGTACTCCCCAGGCTCGGTGCTTGATTTGTAGATCTTCTTCATGAGGGCCCGGTAGAGTGTATCGTAGATCAGAGTGGACTTGCCCGAGCCCGAGACGCCGGTGACGACTGTTAGGACGCCCAGGGGGATGGCCGCATCTATGTCCTGGAGATTGTTCTCCCGGCAGCCCAAGAGACGAATGAAGGTATTGCTCTTCCTGCGGCTGGACGGGACCTCGATGGTCTTTTTCCCGGAGAGGTACTGGCCGGTGAGCGACTCTGCGCTTATTTCGATCTCCTGGGGCGTGCCCTGCGCCACCACATAGCCGCCGTGAATTCCAGCGCCGGGTCCTATGTCCAGCACATGATCAGCGCTGCGGATGGTCTCCTCATCGTGCTCTACCACGATGAGCGTGTTCCCTAGGTCCCGCAGCTTTTTTAGCGTCTCAATCAGCCGGGCGTTGTCTCGCTGATGAAGGCCGATGGAGGGCTCATCCAGCACATAGAGAACGCCGGTCAGGTTGGAGCCGATCTGAGTGGCCAGGCGGATGCGCTGCGCCTCGCCTCCTGAGAGAGTTCCCGCATTTCGTGATAATGTGAGGTAGCCCAGTCCCACGTGCTCCAAAAATCCGAGGCGAGAGGAGATCTCCTTTAAGACCTGCCGGGCGATCTCCTGTTCTTTTTCCGAAAGCTTTGGCGCGAGCTTTTGGAAGAAGTCGATGCTCTCACCAACGGATTGATCGGTTACATCCACAATGGACTTATCCCCAATCTTTACGGCCAGCACCTTCTCCTTCAGCCTGAGGCCGCTACAGGCCGGGCAGGGAAGGACGCGCATGAACTTCTCCAGCTCCTCCCGCCGGTACTCGGAAACAGTCTGCGCGTAAAGGCGGATGCTCTGCGGAATCAAGCCCTCCCACTGGCCGTTGTGCATCCAGTAAGCGTCACCATTTTTCATGCTCATGCTGAATTGGATGCGCTCCTCTGAGCCGTACATCAGGGCGTTGTACTGCACCTCGGAGAGGTCTTTCATGGGGGTGAAGACATCAAAGCCAAAGTGCTTGGCTACGGCCGCCAGATGCTGGCCCCGCCAGCCGTCGATGGCATTTCTGTAGAGAGCCACCGCCCCGTCGGCGATACATAGCTCCCTGTCCGGTATGATCAAATCCGGGTCGAACTCCATGCGAATGCCGAGACCATTGCAGGACTCACAGGCTCCGAAGGGACTGTTGAAGGAGAACATGCGCGGCTGCAGCTCCTCAAAGGCCATGCCGCAGACAGGACAGGCCATGGTGGCGGAGTAGAGCCGCTCCCTTCCCCCGGCAGGCAGAACGATGACCAGGCCTTCCGCCTTCTTGAGAGCATTCTCGATGGCCTCCACCAGTCTTGATCTATCCTGGCTTGGGTCCAGCCGGTCCATGACCACGTCAATGTCGTGCTTTTTGTAGCGGTCCAGCTCGATCTCCTCATCCGTTCTGCGTATCTCTCCGTTCACCCGAACCCGTGTGAAGCCCTCTGCATTCAGGTCGACGAAGAGCTGGCCGTAGGTTCCCTTTTTCTGGCGGACGACGGGAGCGAGAACCGTCACCTGACTGCTGCTGCCGGCATCTTCATCGCCCTCCTCTTTGCCTTTCGCTCTGCCCTCCGCGTTGCCTTCAGACATTTCTGCCTGCTTTCCCGTCTCCTTCAGAATGCTCTCTGCAATCCTCTCCGGCGACTGGGACTGTATCTTTATGCCGTGCACCGGGCAGTGGGGCACGCCGATCCTGGCAAAGAGCAGCCGCAGGTAGTCGTAGATCTCGGTTACCGTTCCTACAGTGCTGCGGGGGTTCTTGGAGGTGGTCTTCTGCTCGATGGATATGGCCGGGGACAGGCCTTCGATCGAGTCGACATCGGGCTTGTCCATCTGGCCCAGGAACTGACGGGCGTAGGCGGAAAGTGATTCTACGTAGCGGCGCTGGCCCTCGGCGTAGATGGTGTCGAAGGCCAGGGTGGATTTGCCCGAGCCGGAGACGCCGGTGATGACGATGAACTTATCGCGTGGCAGCTCTACGGTTATGTCTTTGAGGTTGTGCTCGCGGGCACCTTTTATTATGATCGATTTCATTTCGCTTATCTCGTGGGTTTTTATGGTCGATTCTAAGCCTTGGGAGGAGGAAGGACTTAATCCTTTTCAGGCCATCTTTTTAGGACGTGTTCGAACTCTATCTGGAAAAAGGGATTGTGATTATTCTCTGCGAGAAGCGCATTATCCCGCACATAATGCGTCCAAGACTAAAACTCTCCAAGCGTGAATTGATCCTGTAGCTGGATCTCTTTGTGCTTGTGCTCTATGAGAAGCATGTCCATCAACAGAAAGGCGTTCCTCACAGACTTGGATCGAGCATGATTGTTGAAGTACACCCTCACCTTGGCGGCCTTCAGCTCGGCCTCCTCGATACGAGGCACCCAGGACTCAAGCTGCTCCTTCTTGTAGAGATAGTCATATCTATCCAGCCGGTGGTCGTCCTCTTTCTCACCCCTGTACCAGATATCGTAGTTCCGGCCATGGAAGCGTACGTAGGCATGATCTGCAGTCTGCTCCGTGCCCACATGAAGCCCAGGGCCATCGATCAGGACATTGGCGACATTTCTCTCCCTCAGAGCCTCCAGCGTTGCGGGATCGATCTCCTTACGGCTATCGTCCAGCCAGCTCCGGTGCCGAAACTCGACGGCGTAGTTGTACTCTTCGTGAGAAACAGCATCCAGTACGCCTTTCAACATAGCGAGAGCGAAGTCTTCATTCTTGAAGTAGGGGGAGAGCTGCAGCAGCACGCTGCCCAAATGGCCTGCTTTTGCCAGGGGCTTCACGCAGGTCTTCTCGAAGGAGGTAGCCCAGAAGACGGCCTTCTCCGGATCAACCTCCACGAGCGCCTTGTGAGTGACGAGCTGGGGGACTTTCACGGAGTACTCAAAGCCCTTCAAATCCCTGGCCTTCTTTATCCAGGACTGGACCTGCAGCTCGCCTGGAGGCAGGTAGAAGGTGCTGTTAATCTCTACTGTCTGGAAGTAATTTGCATAGTAAGAGAACCAATCGCCCTTTTTTTTGGCCAGACTCATTGGGTAGAATTTCCCCACCCAATCATCGTAAGACCAGCCGCTGCAGCCCACGAGAATCGTCATTGTTATCTCTTAAATCCAGATCTTTGAAGCTGCATTCATATACACTTTCGCCCCGCTCCCGGCTCGCCCTCATATCCTCGCAGCTCCAGCCTTAAGCATGGACTTCGAGCTTCTTCCCACAGTCTCCCTCCGGCCCCGGTCCTTCAATGCTCTGACGGCTCCCAGGGAGATGTTCATCCAGGCCATGAACCGAAACCTGAACCTGCAGCGGTTCAGGGTGCTCTACGTCACCGGCAACTCCTCCGCCATCCTCTCCAGGCTGGACCGCAGGTTTGAGGCCCTGGAAATCCGCCGGGGATTTACCGTCTTCCAGCAGATGACCGAGTACGTCTCTCATGCTCTGAGCGATGCCGCAAAGGAGGCCGCCGTGCTGCTCTACGCCCCGAGAATTGACCCTTTCTTCGAGGACCTGGTGGAGAATGCCGACCGGATGTTCTACTTCGAGGAAGGCCCCCGTGAAACTCCACGGCTGGCGGCCAAAGCCCACCCGCGGGCGAGGGAGAACCAGAGAACTCTGGAGGCATATTCATGAGGTGGCCCTGGAGGCAGCAGGCCCGGCAGATCGAGCCCAGACGGGCGGTCAGCATCAGGGCCCTGAAGCTGGAGACGGCCAAGGAGATCCTGGCGGAGGTCTTCCACGCCCGGCCCGGCGAGGTGGATGAGATGATAAAAAGCCGGCTGGAGGAGAGGAGCCGGCTCGAAGAGGAGAACATCTGGCCGGAAGAGTGCGGGGAAAAACTATGGCCGGCGACTTTTTGTCTGGGTGATTAGCTATGGGACGAAGTTTCGAGAGCGTGAGGATGGGCGTAAAGGACGTCTCTGCCAGATGGCTGAAGGCCAGCCGGGCGCTTAAGAAGGAGGACCAGGTTTACGGGCAAAAGGTGGCACAGATGGCCAAGAAGCACTCCAGTGAGGCTTTCTATGCACTTGATGATCCACTGGAGGCGGCTGTATTCTCGGTGCTGGTGGAGATGATCAAAGAGCGATCGGAGAGAGGAGAGACTACCAAGGAGACTGAGATTGAATAGAACGGTTTAGGCACAAAAAAGAATTTATTAGATTATCTTGAGGGCCTAAGTAACGTCCTTGTTCTGCATTTCCCATTGAGCTTTTGCGTTGCCCGCTCCCTCTGCAAACACCTTTGCCGCAGCTTGGAATGCGTCAAGAGCTTCGGGCATACCTTCCTCGGTATCGGTGCTTACGACCAACATCGCGCCGACGTCGTTCGACATCATACATGCTATTTGGTAACAACCAATGCCCTCTGCGATATTGTTCTTAATGGCATTTAGAATGGCTTCCAGTGCCTCCACGATCTTTTCTGGCTCTATCTGCATGGGGATGATTGCCTGCACGCCCGTTTCCAAATGGCATACACCCATACCAGGGCAAATGCTTGCTTTAACCGCTTCATCACTCATTTTGTTCTCTCCTTTCAGCAGCTTCTTCGATTCATTGCGCAAATCTGGCCAACGTCGCTTTCCTGCGCGTCAACTTCTGCGACTCACGCTACAGATCTTCTTGCTCTATAGCTTGCCGGCCTGCCCTGCCAACCAGGTTGTCTCTGTCTTTACTGGGACGCTCCCATACTCATCCCCGCCGAGATAAAATACATCCTAATAGTATACGCTAATTTGATTTTGTCTCGTTGTTCAGTTCCTCCAGCTGATTTACCCTGAGCTTCACTATGTCCATGGCGTCCTCGAAGAGCTTTCTGTTGATCTCCAATCCGAAGTATTTCTTGAGCTTCTCTGGCGGAGTCATAGTTGTGCCTGCAGACAGGTATGCGACATAGTTCTTATTGAACTCCTCTGGATTCTCCTTGTATTTCTTGAAGAGTGACAGTGTTATAGCCTCCGAGAGAGCATAGTTGAAGGTGTAATAATTATCGGTGAAGTAGATATGGCTAATATAAGGCCACTCAGGCTCAATCCTAGAGTAGTAGGCAACTTTATCGCTCTTATATTCATTTGCAATGCTGTCCCAAAGAGCATTCAGATCTGAGCCACTGACGTTTCCCTTCTGACTGACAAGCTGATGGGCCTTATGTTCAAACTCAGTGATCATGGCTTGGCGAGGCATTGTTCTGGCATAATTGTAGATATGACTTGCCAAGACTGCAACGGCGGTATCTCTGTCGTAATTCTTTATTGCATAATCCATGAAGAGTTCCTCGTTGAATGTGGATGGTATCTCCATCTCATAAGTGGTGCCACCGCAGTAGATGTAATCCAGCGACTGACCCATGAGATAGAAGTCGATTGCATGGCCCATCTCATGAGCTATAGTGGATTTGTCATCTATCAGCCCTTTATAGTTCAGGAATACGAGCGCCGGGCGCTTCAGAGCACATAGATCCTGAGCATATTGTATGGATTGTTTTCCATGATCGGGATTTGGATAAACATCAATTGAATTGCTGGTGACGGTCTTTATAAACGCCTTATCGAATTCCGGGTCCATCAACGCAAGTGATGTGTGCATCTCCTCAACGGCATCTGTATAGTTGGTTTTCCTGTCAGGATTCTTCATAAGCTGAAGGAAGAGGTCATAGGGTGCGAGCTCTCGGATACCCATCTTGGCCGTGCGGAACTCATAATATCTATCGAAATCCCCTCTTCGCTCCTTGAGTACCTGGTTCATCTCATCAATCTGTGATGCATTGAGATATGAGTCGAACATCATGGCATCATAAGCATCTGAGTAGTTCAACTCTCTCGCATACTTATCATCAAGCTTTGATTTGATGACATAGATCTTTCCCATTTCATTCGATTCATTGAAAAGATGGTAATAACGTTTATCGTAGCATTTCTTCCGATCATTCCTATCTATATTGGTCATGAGAAGATCATAGTAAGATGAGAAGTTAACGGCGTATTGCTCGCCGTTTTCGAGGGTTATTTTCCCTGCTTGGGTTACATTATTGGTGATCCGCTTCTCGGCGTTGGTATCAAGTTTCATGAGCTGATTTGAGAGGTCTGCTAGATATGCGGCATGTGTCTCATTCTTAGGGCGATGATCCACAAATCGGATGTAGTTGGCCTCAAGATAGGAGCGGTATTTTTCCAATCGCGGCTCCTCAGCAAATAGCTTGTCCCACTTTGATCTTGGAAGCGATTTCAGCAATACATCGGCAAAGGAGTTGGCCTTTACATATTCTGTAGAGAGATTCTGGACGTCTGAGAGGAATTCCTGGAAGAATAAGTCATTAACATCCAGGCTGTTCTGAGCATTTGCATATGCATATAGAACATTAAATGATTTTGAGTAATTTTCATCGCTCTGGATATAATCAAGCAAGGTTGTTCCGGTGAGATTGCTGAACCTTGGCCGGAAGGTCTGGTTGATCTCATTTACTGTCATATTCAGCAGTTCATACTCTGCCTTGGCAGCGTACTTGTCCTTATAGAGAAATGATAGATTCCAAGTTGTGGTGATCTTGCTCGGATCAAGGTTTAAGGATGTGTTATTTTCTGAGCCGTTCAAAGGCTGTGCAGCTTCTATGGGAGCAACCAGAACGGTTGCTGTGGCCACAGATATGATAACTGCTATGCCTATTAGAATCAAATGATTCGTCTTCTTACCCCCTTAAGGTACAAGATTTTGATTGCATTAGCCCACGGATGGACAAGCTGATTTTGTATGCAATTCTTCTTAATCTTAAAACTTTTTGTTTATAGATCTCTCTGGCGATTGAAGAAAACCCCATCAGATTCAGAGGCCCTCCGGTGCTTGTCCATCGCTACCTCGCGAGTACGCACTTCCAGCTGCGTGAAGTTGCGATCCAGCCGGCTGAGGATGCGAGAGTAGTTGCCACAGATGAAGAGGATCTTGTAGCGCTGCAATTCCGGGTGGCTGCTCTGGGCTTTGGCCAGCAGCTCCACGGGGGCGACGAGGGGGCTGTTGGTCTCAGGGAGCCAGGGAGATGATCTGGTGGAGTTCGATTTCCATAATAGGATATGGATGGCTCTGGGGATATGAGGGCAAGGCAAGAGGACGGGGCGAAAGTGAACGGGACGTCTTGTCTCAATACTATGATAAAAAGAGCCAGCTCATCGCTGGCGTTTTCAAATATCTGTCAATTAGACTTAAGATTTGCAGCTTGATTCACCTGCCTACCGCCTATATAAGTCGCTAAGACCTTTGGGTTGTCTTTGGAAAATTTATCCAATGGTACAGAATAAAGATCCTGGTCGTACACAACTATATCGGCATTATATCCAGGATATAGAACGCCTGTATCGTTTCTCGATGTGGTGGCCGTGCTGCCGATAGTGAAGCCGTGAACGACCTCTCTGACACTGAGGGGCAGGTGCATTTTCGGATCTCCTCCGCCTGTTACTGCAACACTGATCACCATAGTGGCTGGAGAATATTCTGGAGGAGAAACGCTAAAATCTGTGCTGATTCCAACGGGGATTCCGCTGTCGATAAGCTTTTTGATGGGATACGCTTGTGCATTGTGTTTTCCATAATAATAGGCAGTATCGTCTTCTACAGACCAAAACGCAGGCTGGACAGTCGTAGCGACATGGCTATCGAATTTTTTGATCCTTTCGATTTGCTCATCGTTAGGGAATCCCATATGTATCAGGGTGTGAACTCCTGTGAGCTTTCCTTTTTCGGCTACTACTTTATCGAGCGCGTCAAGCACCGCCTCGATAGCCAGATCTCCCTGCACATGGTAGTGCATGTTCATCCCGTACTCTTCAACTTTCTCGACTATGCGTGTCAGGTTCTTCTCCGGTCCGCCTGTATCATTGGTATAAATTTCCTGAATACCATGGTTGCCTTGAAGATTCTGCCAGCTGGTCCAGGCTTGGCCTCCGGCAAAAGCTCCATCCACAAAGATTTTGCAGCCCAGAAATCGTACCATATCGGTATCATTGCCTCCGTATTTTGCAGCGTCATCTACATCACTCAGGTTAAATATCGTATAGCAGTAGTTGATCCGCAACGGCAGAGTACCTCCTTTTTCCATCTCATGAAAAAGCTCGGGTCTCATAAACCGCACGCCAGTTGCATCCATCAGGTCTACTGCCCCCGTATAGCCGATGGAGGCCCAGTGTTTTAGCATAAGACGCGTGCCTTTCTTTATGTCTTCACCATCGAACATGGCGAACATTTCATTCCACGGCAGTGTCATCTACCCGAAACCATCCAGATCGCGCCCTGTTCAGCGTAGCCCTGGCGTTCGGCTACCAGCGGGCGGGCGACCTCCCGCGGGCCAAGGAGAGCCCTTGTCCTGCGGGCGCTGCCGGGGAGGATCTTTTCGGCGCTGCAGCTCATCTGCATCAGAGTCCTGCAGAAGGCTACCCGTGCACCCGCGGCTCGCCAGGAGGACTTGACTGTGCAGGTGAAGATGGAAAAGGTCAAGAAGAGCCAGAAGGGCTCCAGGACCTACACCTGACTGAAATGACTTCCTGGCACGAGGGCGAAAGGACGCGGCATTCGCCGGGAGCTCCAGAAAGATGGATGCCAGGCGGCCAGGCAGAAGGCAAGGGAGAGCAAGGCAGAGGGGCTTGGAGCCCCCGCAGCGTAGATGCATAATCTTCTGCCGCTTGAATAGTATTATTGCAACTCAGAGGCGAATCTTCGTGGACCACCTTACAAAAGTACTAATCAATGTTAAGTAAAATAGTTTCGATAGGATCTGTCCAGTCTTATAGTCAGATCTATACGTAATCGTCTATATGATTCTTAAAGAGTGTACTATGATCTATGAGATGGGTTACGAAATATCTGCTCGCAATAATGGCCGCTTACATCCTAATGGCCTTCATGAGCATGGCCTCAGCCATGAATGAAGATATTTCGGATTTGAAGAAGCCTATCTCGGACGATTGAATTTTCGTAATTATAACTTGCGGGAGGGAAAGAACATGAGATCAAAAACAAAAGCCAACGATCTGGTTGCATCACGGATTCTTAAGACATGCGCAAACGGTGCGAGTAAGACGAGGATTATGCACCAATCCAGCCCGAATTCTATGAAAGTGATATCGTATTTGCTTCTAATCGATGAAGGGTTCATTGAAGTTGTTACTGAAGGATCTAAGATTGTTCATAGAGCGACTCCAAAAGGAATAGACCAGATAAAGAAGTTCGAGCGCTTGCTTGGTAATGCAGATAGATTGATTGTGAAACCTGAGATTTGCCTGCAAAGCTCATGTTGAAGTAAACTGGTATTCTAAACTCTAGTCCAAGGAGCGGAACAATGAAGAGAAGCCGACAGGAAATAATCTCGCAAATACTGGAAATATGCATGAATGGAGCCAGTAAGACCAAAATTGTATATCAGGCTAACCTCAACTTCAAAACGGTAAATCCTTACTTAGATCTCCTGATCAAAAATGAGATGATACAGGTCAACGAGGGGCGCGCAATACTCTATGAAACCACTCCTAAGGGAATAAAGCTTTTGGAAAGCATTAAGCTAATCCACGACGAGCTACTTGACCCAACCTGAGCAGTATTAACGGGCTCAAGATAGACTACCTAAGAGCCCAAGACCTCTTTTCTCCACTCCTGCTAACTCGAACCTCCAACCACAGCTACGCCCCCAGGCAGAACGTCTCCGGCCGGCTCCTCCTCTCATGCCACCTCTGTATCATCTCCTCCACCTTGCCGGGCCTGGCACCGAAGACCTCCGCCAGCATCTCCTTGGCCGTCTGCAGCTTCATGACCTTAGGGACCATGTGCCTGGATCTGCAGCCTCAGGGATTGTTCTGCATAAACACATATGCTATCTCTCCCCAAGCCTTCTCCAGCAGCTTCCCGTAGTACCCTATATCGAACTCCGATGCCGTCCTCTCCGGTTCCACCTCCCACTTTTTGGCGTCCTTCACCACGTAGCATATCTCCATCCCCGGAGCCAATGAAATTCCCTGCTTCAAGTGAGCCTGCACCGCGGAAGCCTCAGCACACCTGCGGGAATAGCTCAGCCTGCTAACCCTGCGATGAATGGCCAGCTCCCGGACGTCAGCCTCTACAAGCTCGTCCAAGTACCTCCTGTAGACCCGCTGGGCTTTGGGCTCCACTCGCCTAAGCTCCTCTCGGCTCTTCGCCTCGCCCAGGACCTCGAACAGCTCTTTCTGCATCCGGAGCACATACTCGGGCGTGTCTCCCTTGCGAGCCATCACGCCCCGGATCTTCATCTTGCCTGTATTCAGCCGCCCGAAGTAGCGGTTATAAGCTCCTGAGCCATCGGCCATGGGCAGGAAGGCGATCCAGTCGTAGGAGTCCACCTCTGTCAGGATGCCCGTCTCCCTCTCCACGGCTTCCTTGAAGCTTGCTATGGGCTCGCCTATAACCCAGATGCAGTCCACGATACCGTGCAGGACCCGGAAGTTCATGCTCTCGGCCAGCTCCTTGATCTGCATGAGAAGCTCCCTTGAGATCTCTGTAATCCTCTCGTGAACCTGGATCTGGCCGAACTTGGCGTTCCGATAGCCGGTATAGCCGAAGCAGGTTACCAGCATCCATTTGAGGATAGAGTCTATGCCTGCATAGTCCGGGTTGGTCTTCTTCAGCCTCTTGGTCTCGATGCGCAAATTGAGCAGCTCGGAGAGCACGGTGCAGAGGAAGCCCTTCAGCTCGGGATCTCGAACGGTTTCGGGGGAGAGGTTGTACTTGACAATGATAGAAGGATAAAGGGAAGTGAAGTCGATCTGGTGGACTTTCTCGTACACGCCCGGTTCGGGCTGGAAGATCATGCCGCCTTTGTCGCAGGCCCTCAGCTCCGAGATGTTTCTGAGGCCCTCTGCATCCCTCTTCCGAAAGGGCACTGCCACGCTCCGGCGCAGCGCCTCGAAGACCTCGTAGCTGGAGATGAGCGTGCCGGGCGTGAAACGGGAGGTCAGATTTGGGGAGAGGCCGGAGAGCCGGGAAGCCATGAGGACGCCCTTCAGGCCGCTCTCGGCAAATACGAAGCTCTTGGCGGTGTCTATGAGAATGCGGCCCTCGGGAATCATGGCACCCTCTTTGTGATTGACTTTTCCATAGCTCCAGTATGACTTGGAGGCCATCGGCTTGAAGAAGCCTGTGCGGCTGATGGTCGGCTCCAGGCCGTATCTTCTGGCCTTGCGAACCATGAGGGGAACCCAGGTATCGGCGTGGGGACCGAGAATCAAATCGGGATCGTGGGACTTGATCAGTTCCAGTAGATCGGAGAGGACCTGTCTCTCTGGCCCTTCCAGCCTCCGCTTGCGGCCATCCAGGATCTCGATGCGGGAGATATCCCCAGGCATGGAAGGATCTCCAGCCACCTGTATTTCCAGGCTGGTCAAAGGGACCTCGAAGTCAGGCGAGAACCTGGACTCGTCTCTGTCTGCGCAGGGAAAGAGGTCGTGCTCTGCCAGATAGCGCTGGTCCTGGCGGACGTCTACGTTGTAGAGCTCGGCCTGGTGGCGGGTTTGGATCTCGATCTTCTCGGCTACTTTACGGCTGGCGTAGATCCTGTGGCCCTGGAAGATGCCGAAGATGGTTCTGAAGCTGCACTCCTCTGCTTTGAAGCGGCTCTCCAGGGCCTCGATCATCTCCCTGTGGGCGGGAGGATCCTTGAGGTACATGTAGAACGAAGGAGGATAGGCGACGCTGGCTTTGGTGAGCCCTCGTTCACGGCCCCACAGCTCTACACAGCCCTTGTAGTAGGAGTCGAAAATCCACATACGCACCTCCCCCAAAGGCTATCTTGTTGCAGGCGGAGGAGATAAGGACGAGGCAGGTGGGGCGAATGTGATCAGAATGATCGGGATAAGTTAAAATCCCAGGAATTCCGTTACTATCTTCACAGTCTCCTCCGGATGGCTGATCCAAAAGATATGCCCAGCACCGTCAATCTCGCGTATTTGTGCGCCTGGAATTGCCCCGGCTATCCGGAAGCTGTTTGGCGGCGGAGTTAGTACATCCTGATTCCCTATTATTATCATTGTAGGCACACGAATCGTATTCAGGCGCTCATCGACATTAAAAGCCATGAAGGCCTCAAGCTGGGCCATGTAGGATGCAAGGGTGCCTGGGTAAGCAAGATTGGCCTGAATCTTCCGCTCCACTGTATCCGGATGAGCGTCAATGAACTCCTGAGGATAGCAGACGACTCCAGTCCATAACAAGTAATCATGAGCGGAAAGGTCCTGCCTGGGATAGAAATACTTCTGGATTTCGGGCGGCGGGAAAATCCTGAATTTTCCACCGGCTGAGGTGGCACCGAGCACCAGCTTATTGACATGCTCCGGGTGATCCAGTGCCATTTGCAGGGCAATCATGCCCCCCATGCTCCCTCCAAAGACATGGGCTCGATCAATTGCCAGGGCATCCATCAGGCCGATGGTATCTTTGGCCATCTGCTCAATGGTACAGGGGCCGGACTGATCGCTGCGACCTGAGCCGCGATTATCAAACAGAATTATTTTGTAGCGATCCGCCAATTTTTGGGGCACGATCCATCCCCAATCAAGAGAGTGGCCTCCCAGTCCCATAATCATGAGCAATGGCTCTCCCTGGCCATGGATCTGGTAATACATCTTTATGTTGCCCACAGTGACTCTGCCCGCATAATTTGGTTTGAGGATCCTGTCTGCGGCAATCTTGTCGGCGGCTGCGGTCTGAACCAGAGAAACATCGTTCAAATACATCAAAGCAATTTGATCACTCTACAGCAATAAATTTTGTGATAAGCTGAAAAGCCCTGGCCCCATTTGAGAGTGCTTGCCTTTCCAAACCCCAATGTCGTGTTTAAATAGATTCAGTTCCATCAGCCATGAGGAGCTTAAATTCTTATGGATAATTATGAAGGCAAATTCCCTTACCTTCCCGAGAGATTAAATCGCCTGGGGGAGCTGGCCTGCAACCTCTGGTGGAGCTGGCACCCCGAGGCTCGAGCCCTATTTTATCTGCTGGCTGGAAACGGCTCCGAGTTCAAGGCCCAAAATCCGGTGAAGCTGCTCTCGGAAACAGACCGCTCGGTGTTTGATGCGGCGGCGAGAGACCCCCGCTTCTTGAGGCGCTATGATGCAGTCTTGGCCAGATTCGACTCCGAGGTGAACTCCTACCAGAGCTGGTTTAACTCCAAGATCGAAAACAGGGGAAACTACCCAATTGCCTATTTCTCAGCCGAGTTTGGCCTGCACCACTCTCTTCCCTTTTATGCCGGAGGCCTGGGCTTTTTAGCGGGCGATTTTCTCAAGGAATGCAGCGACCTGGGCGTTCCCATGGTCGGTGTGGGATTCATGTATCCGGAGGGCTACCTTCACCAGCGGCTCTCGGCCGACGGCTGGCAGAATAACGAGAGTGAGGCCCTGGACCGGGAGCGTGCCCCCATTTGCCGCGTGCTGGACAAGGGCGGCCGGCCCATGATCCTAAAAGTGCCCATCTTGCAGCTTCCCATCTATTTTGAGGTCTGGAAGGCTCAGATAGGCAGGGTGCCGCTTTACTTGATCGACACGGACATTGAGGCCAACGATCCCTGGAACCGGGGCATATCCTCACGTCTCTACATCGGGGACCATGAACATCGGCTGGTGCAAGAAATAATCCTGGGAATAGGCGGAACCCAGATACTCAGTGCCCTGGGCATAAAACACTCCGTTCTACACTTAAACGAAGGCCATTCCTCTTTTGCCATCTTGGAGCGCATTCGGGAGGTGGTTGAAAAGGGCAGCAGCTTTACGGATGCGTTC